>ERZ779820.377-NODE-377-length-31131-cov-7.102748_pt1 | contig 31131 bp, 20 predicted proteins | sample MGYA00511563_ERZ779820 | MGnify/ENA primary metagenome ERZ779820 (study PRJEB29588, sample SAMEA1964852) | human gut metagenome | biome: human gut; feature: human-associated habitat; material: faeces | place: Denmark | collected 2008/2010 ...
ACTGTACAGTCCGTTACAGTGGACCGTACGGTCTGTTGCCGTGGACTGTAATAATCTTCCGTTTAAAAGACTTTGGCTGACCCTAAGAAACAGCTTACTCTTCCTTTGTCGATGATATGACATATAAATCCCCAAGAATAATGACTGCCCCGTTTTCCTTTACTTCGTATTTGAATCCGCAGAAAAATATCGGTTTTCAGGCAAAGAGTTCTTTCAACACATCCAATGATTTAAGCAAAGGGAAATCAGGCAAATGCAAGCGATAATAATCATTGATAATGGTAAGACAACGGTTGCGCTCTGCGCGACTCATGGCAAAAAGGTGCATCGTCTCATAATTCATCCGCATCAGAATATTAATACGAGAAGCCTCATCCGGCTTCAGAAATGCACCATGCGAAGGCTGTATGGGAGTAAAACAAGCATTGAGCAAATCAAAGAAACATCCCTCATCATAATCTTCTGTATTAGGATAGAGACCGAGAAAACGGGAAAAGCGCATCAAAAATACCAAATGAAAATTGGCAAACCCATGCTCACATCCATCCAACCAACGAATAGAATGCTCCAGATAAGCAAAAAGCGGCCTGTTCTCCGCCTCCTCACGCAATGCCCGATAAAGAAACTCGGCAAGAAACATGGCTATGGCCGATTTATAAGGGTCATAGGGCAAGGTATAAAACGGATACCATGATTTAGCCTCCTTAACAGGATAAAGGTTGGTATTCGGGCGATAGTCTGCCTCAAACTCCACCATGGCAAGAGGCTGAAAAAGCACTGACTTCACCGTCGACTTACGCGAACGGGGAATTTTCACCAGGAATGAAGCCCGCCCCGTGTGCTGCGTATAGATATCGACAATGTTCGAAGTATCATTATACTTTAGACTATGAAGTACGATTCCAACTGTTTTTTGCAACATATTCTTCCATTATTAAGCCTCTATCACGCACAAAAGTAGTCATTTTCGGGTAAAACGAACAAAAAACTAAAAAAAATCACTCGAATATTTTGGAGATTAAAAAATAGTTTCTACCTTTGCAACCGCAAAAGAGAAAAACACTCTCCGACGCAAACGCCAAGCTAAGGCTGGCAATTAAAGGCCCGGCCCCTTCGTCTATCGGTTAGGACGCAAGATTTTCATTCTTGAAAGGGGGGTTCGATTCCCCCAGGGGCTACAAATAAAAAATAATAAAAGAACAAAACTAAAGATTAGTCGAGATGGCAAATCACAAATCATCACTAAAGAGAATCAGACAGGAAGAGAAGAGAAGACTTCATAACAGATATTATGCTAAAACAATGCGTAATGCTGTTAAAAAACTTCGTGAGACTTCTGATAAAGCAGAAGCTGTTGTAATGTATCCGGGCATCCAAAAGATGTTGGACAAGTTAGCTAAGCGCAACATTATTCATAAGAATAAAGCTTCTAACCTGAAGTCTAAATTGGCTGCTCACATTAGCAAGCTCGCTTAAGCAAAGTTTTAAACCAAAAGATAAAATAGGCTGAATCATGTGATTCGGCCTTTTGTCGTTCCAGAAAACAAGAATCCAAAATGCTCCGGCATTATTCCAGCCAAGCCATAAATTTAATTTTTTTATCCTCCAAGACTCCTTCTATATCAGCATTTTTTTGTATCTTTGAAAGCTAAATAAAGAAATCGAATTAAACATGACTGAAGAAGAAAAGATAAACGGCGAGAACAATTATTCGGCCAGCAATATCCAGGTTCTTGAAGGACTGGAGGCCGTACGTAAACGTCCCGCCATGTATATCGGAGATATCAGCGAAAAGGGTTTGCACCACTTGGTTTATGAAGTTGTTGACAACTCTATCGACGAAGCGCTGGCCGGTTATTGCGACCACATCGAAGTAACAATCAACGAAGACAACTCCATCACAGTGCAGGACAACGGCCGTGGTATTCCGGTGGACTACCACGAAAAGGAAAAGAAATCCGCATTGGAAGTCGTCATGACGGTACTCCATGCCGGAGGTAAATTCGATAAAGGTTCTTATAAAGTATCCGGTGGTCTTCACGGTGTAGGTGTATCGTGTGTGAACGCACTGTCCAAGCACATGACTACACAAGTGTTCCGCAACGGTAAGATTTTCCAGCAGGAATATTCATGCGGACATCCTCTGTACTCGGTTAAGGAAGTAGGCATGGCAGAAATCAGCGGTACCAAACAAACCTTTTGGCCGGATGAGTCTATCTTCACTGTTACCGAATATAAATATGACATCCTCGAAGCACGTATGCGCGAATTGGCTTACCTGAACAAGGGTATCACCATCTCGCTTACCGACCGCCGCCAGAAAGACGAAGAAGGAAACTTCAAAAAAGAGGTGTTCCACTCGGATGAAGGAGTGAAAGAGTTTGTACGTTTTCTGAACCGAAACAACGACTCATTGATTGATGATGTGATTTATCTGAACACAGAAAAGAACGGTACCCCGATTGAATGTGCCATCATGTACAACACCGGTTATCGTGAAAGTCTGCATTCTTATGTCAACAATATCAACACGATAGAAGGCGGTACGCACGAAGCGGGATTCCGCAGTGCACTGACACGTGTACTTAAAAAATATGCCGAAGACATCAAGGCATTGGAGAAGGCCAAAGTTGAAATCTCGGGAGAAGACTTCCGCGAAGGTTTGATTGCCGTTATCTCTGTAAAAGTAGCCGAACCGCAATTTGAAGGACAAACCAAGACCAAACTGGGCAACAGCGAAGTCAGCGGAGCCGTAAACCAAGCAGTAGGTGAAGCACTTACCTATTATTTGGAAGAGCATCCGAAAGAAGCAAAACAAATTGTAGACAAAGTGATTTTGGCTGCCACAGCCCGCATTGCCGCACGTAAAGCACGCGAATCTGTTCAGCGAAAAAGCCCGATGGGTGGTGGCGGACTGCCGGGCAAACTTGCCGACTGCTCCAGCCGTAATCCTGAAGAATGTGAATTATTCCTTGTCGAGGGTGACTCTGCAGGCGGTTCTGCCAAACAAGGACGCAGTCGTGCCACTCAAGCTATCCTGCCATTGAGAGGTAAGATTCTGAATGTGGAAAAAGCAATGTGGCACAAAGCATTTGAAAGCGATGAGGTAAACAATATCATCACTGCATTGGGGGTACGTTTCGGTGTGGACGGTGACGATGACAGCAAAAAAGCAAATATTGACAAACTGCGTTATCATAAAGTCGTAATCATGACCGATGCCGATGTCGATGGTTCGCACATCGACACACTTATCATGACGCTGTTCTACCGCTATATGCCGGAAATTATCGAAAACGGCCACTTATATATTGCAAATCCGCCCCTCTACAAATGCAGTAAAGGTAAGATCAGCGAATATTGCTATACTGAAGAAGCCCGCCAGGAATTTATCCGAAAATATGGTGATGGTCAGGAGAACGGTATCCATACACAGCGATACAAAGGTTTGGGTGAAATGAATCCCGAACAGCTTTGGGAAACAACGATGAATCCCGAAACTCGTATCCTGAAACAAGTAACAATAGAAAATGCCGCGAACGTGGATTATATCTTCTCAATGTTGATGGGAGATGATGTAGGTCCGCGCCGCGAGTTCATAGAGAAAAACGCGACGTATGCGAATATCGACGCGTAATAGTTGTATTCAACTAAATATTTAAAAATTAAAAAAAAACCAATCCTCACATCTTACAATTTGAGGTAGTCCCGACTCTTCACCGAGTCGGGACTTTTTATATACATTCTCCCCCTTCCACACACAAGGCTCTCTGCTTTTCATTTATATTTCATTTCCTTTTCCCAAAGAGTACCATAGTATTTCCTTTTGCCATTTTTATCGATGAAATGGGGGAAAACAGACGAATGCAAACAAAAAGGGAACTTCGGACAAACATTCTTTTTCTTATAATTTCAATCACTTGATGAAGATTATATGCAGGAAAGTCTTAATTTTGGAACATTAAACTATTTGGAATATAAACCATTAATAAGATAATAACATGAAACTCACATTCCGAATCGAATACCGCACCGCCTGGGGAGAAATGCTCGGCGCAACCTTATGCGGCAACGATAACCAACCAATCATGCTCAGCACCGGAGACGGAATCCGCTGGGAAGGCAGTGCCGAAATGACAGACGCCCCCGCAGGCATCCCTATCTCCTACCGTTATGGAGTTTATCGCGACGGACAATGTATCCGGCGGGAAAGTGGAACGATGCCCCACATTTTCTGTCCCGGAAAAAAAAGAAACTGTCATTATATCTTAGATGACTTTTGGAAAGACCTTCCACAAGAATCCTATTTATATAGTTCTGCATTCAGCGGTGACTACCAATCTGCCAACAGTATAAAGACAATGGCTCCTGCCGATTGCAGTATTACGTTCCGCGCACTCTGTCCCTGCTTGCATCACAAACACCAACAGCTGGGAATTTGCGGACGCGGTGCCGCATTGGGCAACTGGGACTGCAAACAAACTGTATTGATGGAAGAAATCCAAGCTAATGAATGGACGGTGACACTGAATGCCGCCAGTCTGGAATTCCCACTGGAATACAAATTTGTAGCCTGCAATGCCGATACAAAAGAAGTGGAAGAGTGGGAGGCCCACAATAACCGCCTGCTCTGCATCGATGGAATGAAAAAAGGAGAAATCTACCTCACTCCCGAATCCGAAGTCCGTTTCACTTCTTCTGCACGCAAGGTAGCAGGTACTGCCATTCCGGTCTTCTCGTTACGCAGCGAAGGAAGTTTTGGCGTAGGCGACTTCGGTGATTTGAAGAAGCTGATAGACTGGGCAGTGAGCACCCACCAGCAAGCCATACAGATTCTTCCCATCAATGACACCACCATTACCAATACATGGATGGACTCTTATCCCTACAACAGCATTTCAATTTATGCATTCCATCCCATGTACATCGACCTGCGTCAGCTGGGCAAGTTGAAAGATAAAGAAGCCTTGGCTTTCTATGAAGAAAAACGAAAAGAGCTGAATGCCCTTCCCCAAATCGACTATGAAGCGGTGAACAACACCAAACGAGCCTATCTGAAATCAATGTACCAACAAACGGGGAAAAAAGTGCTGGCTTCTGCCGAGTTCAAAAAGTTCTTCAAAGAAAATGAACATTGGCTACTCCCCTACGCTGCTTTCTCTTATTTAAGAGATCAATATGGTACTCCCAATTTCAGCCAATGGCCCGAGCATAATGAATATCATGCAGATGAAATAGCCGCCATGTGCATACCCGAAAGCGACTGTTACGAAGAAATTGCTTTCTATTATTATATACAATACAACCTACACATCCAATTATTGGATGCCGGCAATTATGCACGCGAAAAGGGCATTATCTTTAAAGGAGATATCCCCATCGGAATCAGCCGCAATAGTGTGGAAGCCTGGATTGAGCCTTATTATTTCAATATGAACGGACAAGCCGGTGCACCGCCCGATGCATTCTCCACTAACGGACAGAACTGGGGGTTCCCCACATACAATTGGGATGTAATGGAAAAGGATGATTACCAATGGTGGCAGAAGCGTTTCCGCAAAATGGCAGAATACTTTACCGCCTACCGCATCGACCACATCTTGGGCTTCTTCCGCATTTGGGAGATTCCCTCCCATTCGGTTCATGGCTTACTGGGACAGTTTGTACCTGCTCTGCCAATGAGCGTAGACGAAATACAAAGCTATGGGCTGACCTTCCAAAAAGATTTCATGACAAAACCGTTCATCAATGAAAACATCCTGAACCGCATTTTTGGTGAGAAAGCCGATAGAGTGAAAGAGACATTTGTGCAACACTGCCACGATGATATTTATGAAATGCGTTCTGAATTTGATACACAGCGTAAGGTAGAAGCCTACTTTGCCGAACGGAAAGACGAAGAAAGCAGAAATATATGCGAAGGGCTGTATACACTAATCAGCAATGTACTTTTCGTACCTGACCGTAAACACCCTTCCATGTACCATCCACGCATCGCCGTGCAGAACGATTTCATCTTTGAAGTGTTGAGCCCGGAAGAGAAGGAAGTGTTTAACCGCCTTTATAACCACTATTATTATCAACGTCATAACCAGTTCTGGTATCAGGAAGCGATGAAGAAACTACCTATCCTGACACAATCTACATCGATGCTGGTATGTGGTGAAGACTTGGGTATGGTGCCCGACTGTGTACCTTGGGTAATGGAACAGTTGCAGATACTCAGCCTTGAAATTCAGCGTATGCCTAAAAATCCCCAACACGAATTCGGTCATGTATGGGAGTATCCTTATCGTTCGGTTTGCACCATTTCTACCCATGACATGGCTACATTGCGCGGCTGGTGGGAAGAAGATTACGAACAGACTTGCCGCTATTACAACCAAGTGCTGGGACATTGGGGCGAAGTGCCCACAGCCGCACCGGGATGGGTTTGCGAAGAGATTGTGCGCAACCATTTGGAATGTCCGTCTTTGCTCTGTATCCTGTCATTCCAAGACTGGTTATCGATGGACGAGGAAATCCGTTACCCGAATGTAGACGCCGAACGGATTAATGTACCGGCCAACCCGCGCCATTATTGGAGATACAGAATGCATCTCACTCTGGAAGAGTTGATGAAGAGCAACAAGTTTAATGAAAAGATGAAAGAAATGATTGACGCCGCAGGCAGATTCTAACTCATATCAATATCATGAAGAAAATACCGGATTTAGGATTTTGGAAACTATGGAACATTAGTTTCGGATTCTTTGGCGTACAAATAGCCTACGCTTTGCAAAGTGCTAATATAAGCCGCATCTTTTCCACACTGGGGGCAGACCCTCACGACTTAAGTTACTTTTGGATTCTTCCACCATTGGCAGGAATCATCGTACAACCTATCATCGGTGCTTTGAGCGACCGCACCTGGACACGTTTCGGACGACGTATTCCTTACCTGTTTGTGGGGGCACTCGTTGCGGTGTGTGTCATGTGCCTGTTGCCGAATGCGGGAAGCTTCGGAATGAGTGTCAGTGCCGCCATGATTTTTGGCCTGGTATCTTTGATGTTTCTCGATACTTCCATCAATATGGCTATGCAACCTTTTAAAATGATGGTAGGCGATATGGTCAACGAGAAGCAGAAAGGACTTGCCTATTCCATTCAAAGTTTCCTTTGTAATGCAGGAAGTTTGGCAGGATATCTGTTTCCGTTTATCTTCGCGGCAATCGGTATCAGCAATATCGCCCCCAAGGGAGTCGTGCCTGATTCTGTCATCTATTCTTTCTATATCGGAGCATTCATCCTGATACTTTGCGTCCTGTATACATCGGCCAAAGTGAAGGAATTCCCACCGGAAGAATATGCAGAATATCACGGCATTACCAATGAAGAGAAGAAGGAAAGAACAAATATGTTCAAGCTGTTGCTCAAAGCACCGAAAGCTTTTTGGACGGTAGGCTTGGTGCAATTCTTCTGTTGGGCAGCCTTTATGTTTATGTGGACTTACACCAATGGAACTGTGGCATTGAATGTCTTTGACACTCCTACGGTGGAAACAATGGCAGAAGGTACAGCGAAAGTAGTCCTCGATACTCAATCCATACAATATCAGAATGCTGCCGACTGGGTGGGTATTCTGTTTGCGGTACAGGCAATCGGCTCAGTCATTTGGGCGGCGGTGATTCCGGTGATTAAAAACAAAAAGTTTGCCTATGTACTCAGCTTGGTGCTGGGAGGCATTGGTTTCATCTCTGTTTTATTCATCCACAATCAATATGCATTATTTGCATCCTTTGCCCTGATTGGCTGTGCATGGGCGGCAATGTTGGCTTTGCCTTTCACCATCCTGACCAATGCGTTGACAGGAGGGCACATGGGTACTTATTTGGGGCTCTTTAACGGAACCATCTGCATCCCGCAAATCGTAGCCGCTTCATTGGGAGGAATGATATTGAAAATGTTTACCACGGCAGGCAACGTTGCCCCGGAAGTCAACATGCTGGTATTGGCAGGTATATTCCTCATTATCGGTGCAGGGTGTGTAGGCATTATTAAAGAGAAACAGTAACCGATAAGGGCATTATAAAACACGTTAGTACGCATCGCCTCATGCATACTAACGTGTTAGCCCATACATACGGAAGCAAAGGTCCACACATACGTACGTATAGAGTGATGCGTCAGTCCGCATTATAAATTCATCACATCGTGCTCGAATTGTTCTTTATCTCCTATTGCCTTATTCCTTATCTTACTGCGATAGTTGTATATCGTAGCCAAAGAATAACCCAAGAAATGGGCAATCTTATTACTGTCTGTCACCCCCAGGCGAATCAAAGCGAAGATGCGAAGTTCGGTAGTCAACAATTCGCCCGACTTAGGATATATTCTTCCCTCCTCTATCAATAATTTATTAAAAGAGGCAATAAAATGAGGAAATAATTCCAAGAAAGACTTATCAAATTCATTATAAAAGTCTTTCCGTTCATCACGGATAAACTGTTCAGACTTAATGGCTTTAAACAAATCATCTATACGGGATGCCATCGCCATTTTTGCCAATGAACGACGATAGAGTTCCAGCTTATCAAGATAAATCACACATCTGTCCAGGTAACGGGCAATATACACTTCCTTTATCTTACCGGTCTGCTCCAATTCATCATTTACATCAGTCAATCGCTTGTTAGCCTGACTTAAATCTCTACGCATAGCCGATAATTTTTTCATCCATCTATACAGATAGAAAATGGCAGCAATGAGAAAAAGAGACAAAAGGCTGACACTTATCAACAAAGCACGAGAGATCTGCCGCTCTCTCTGTTCCTTCAACTTATAAGCCTTGTCAATAATAGGAAAGAACTGAGTTACTTCAATAAAGCGCAACCGGGCATTGCACGAAACAGCATCTTCCATCGAACAATTCAGATATTTGTACGCACGGTCTATATCTCCTTTTTCATACATTAATTGAGCCAGTTTCTGCAAAGACGCATACTCTTTAGTAGCAGACTGCAAATCAACCACAGCAGTCAAAGCCAAATAATAAATCTGTTTATCCATATCCTCAGTCACATCATACACCTCGGACAACGTATAATAGATGTATGCCTTCTGCCGCTCATCAGGATTCTTCTTCAACAGCCCATTCAGGATAACCAGTGAACTATCCGGTTTGCCTGCCACCATGTACTTCTCCGCCAGTACGATATCTCTGTCCACTCCCTGACGCGCCGTTGCCAGAATAGAATCACGATAAACGTCTGTCTTCTCCAGATACTTCTGTTTTTCCTCCGCATTGGTCGTATAATCGGCCACCCAACCATAATAAGCCCGGAAAGTACGGTAATAATAGTTCAACGGTCCCAATTCCAATGCCTGTGGATTAATCTGCCTCAACTGTTCCAATGCCTCATTATACATGCCCATCACTCCCATCACCTCAGCACGATTAATGATAATCTCATTCTTCAACTCGGGTTTGTCAAGCAAAGGAAGCAAACGCATTTTCTCATTTATATAATATAAAGAAGAATCGGCCTGATAATGCAGATAGAGATAAAAAAGCGAACCGCAGAGTTCATACTTTTCTTCATTGTTCCCAAACCGGTGAAGACGAGCCTTTATTTCATCAATTTCTTTTTCTTTATGCACATGAAAAGAATACTTTTCCTCTATGACCCTATCCAACTCTTTCAGTACAGATTCATTCAATCCGTTATCAGCCATCAAGCTCAACGGGTAGATAAAAAGGAACAATATAAGACAATATGTGATTTTTCTCATTCCGTATTAATTAAGTATTACACAAATATATAAAGATAAGTAATTAAAATAAAGAAAAACAAGAAATATATTTTCATATCCATTTATATTTTCTACCCAATCAAGGGATACAGACCCCCTAATAATCAATTATATAACATAAAAGAGCATTTATATTTTTATTCCAGCCTTAAAAAGAGATTCTTTACTCTCCTACATTTGCAATACCAAGCAAACCGAATAACATTAAATACTATATATTATGAAAAGAAGTTTTATACTTATGACACTGCTCGCACTCTTCGGCTTACAGCACCCCACGTCTGCAGCCATTATTAAAAAAGTTGCCCCGACCTTTTGGTGGGCAGGTATGAAAAATCCCGAGTTACAAGTATTATTATATGGCGAGAACATCTCGTCAAGTGATGTGAGTATTTCCGCCAAAGACATTCTCTTGAAAGAGGTAGTCAAACAAGAGAATCCGAACTATCTTCTCTTATATATGGATTTGTCGGAAGCGGCTCCCCAATCTTTCAATATAACTTTGAAACAAGGTAAAAAAGAAACTGTTGTCCCTTACGAAATTAAACAACGTAGAAACGATGCTTCTGATGTAAAAGGATTCAATGCCGGTGATGTACTTTATCTGATTATGCCGGACCGTTTTTCCAATGGTGACCCTTCGAACGATATTATTCCGGGAATGCTCGAAGCAAAAGTAGACCGTAATGAACCGTTTGCACGCCATGGCGGTGACTTGAAAGGTATCGAAAATCATTTGGATTACTTGGACAATTTGGGTATCACTGCCATCTGGCTCAACCCTATCCAGGAAAATGATATGAAAGAAGGTTCATACCATGGCTATGCCATCACCGATTACTATCAGGTAGACCGCCGCTTCGGTAACAATGAAGAATTCCGCAAACTGGTAGATGCGGCTCACGCCAAAGGTATGAAAGTGGTGATGGACATGATATTCAATCATTGCGGCAGCGAGAACTACCTGTTCAAGGATATGCCTTCAAAAGACTGGTTCAATTTCAGAGGAAATTATGTACAGACTTCTTATAAAACCGCCAGTGTACAAGATATACATGCCGCCGACTATGAGCGTAAATTAGCAGTCGACGGTTGGTTCACCGAATCAATGCCCGACTTCAACCAACGCAATCGTCACGTAGCCAACTATCTGATTCAAAGCAGTATTTGGTGGATTGAATATGCAGGTATCAACGGAATTCGCCAAGATACGCATCCCTACGCAGACTTCGATATGATGTCTCACTGGTGTAAAGCCGTCAACGAGGAGTATCCCGACTTCAACATCGTGGGCGAAACCTGGCTCAACAGCAATGTACTCGTTTCCTTCTGGCAAAAAGACAGCAAACTTGCCGCACCCAGAAACTCAAATCTCCGCACAGTGATGGACTTCCCTTTAATGGAGCACATGAATCGGGCTTTTGATGAAGAGACCACCGATTGGAGCGGAGGGTTATTCCGTCTTTATGATTATCTGACACAAGACCTTGTCTATGCCGACCCCATGAATCTGCTGATATTCCTCGACAACCACGATACTTCACGCTTCTATCGCAATGATGAAGACACCAAAAATCTGAACCGCTACAAACAAGCACTTGCTTTCTTGTTTACCACCCGCGGTATCCCTCAGATTTATTATGGGACAGAGATATTGATGGCGGCAGACAAAGCGAATGGTGACGGGCTTCTCCGGTGTGACTATCCCGGCGGATGGCAAAGCGATCTGCGCAATTGTTTCCAAAACGCCAATCGCACCGCCCGGCAAAAAGAAGCATTTGACTATATGCAGAAACTGTTGCAATGGAGAAAAGGAAATGAAGCCATCACCAAAGGAACGCTAAAACATTTCGCTCCCAATAAAGGAATATATGCATACGAAAGAAAATATGGGAACAAATCGGTTACTGTATTCATGAATGGAAACGACAAGGAACAGAGTATTGATTTAACTCCTTATAAAGAAATATTGCCAAAGGCATCCGCCTTGGATGTATTGACGGGCACAAAGGTTGAATTAGGAAAAGAATTAACGCTCTCCGGCCGCGGAATATTGATTTTAGAGTTCTGATACAGTTCACTTTGATTTATATTTATCAGATATTGCAAATATACTAACTATATAGTAATCAGAGATATAATATTTATAACAAGACAAATGCATTTATATTTTTATTCTTGTGCAATCTTTGAATATACAAGATTCTTACATTTGCAATATCCGAAACAAAACAGAGTTAGGAAACTTGTTAGCTTATAATTTAATACCATAGTTATATGAAAATTAAAAAGAAACTTTCACTCATTGCATTCATTTGCATTTCATTCATAGCAAATGCACAGCAAAAACTTACATCACCGGATGGCAACCTGGAAATGATTTTCCACCTAAACGGAGAAGGTACCCCCATTTATGAACTGACTTATAAACAAAAGCCTGTCATCAAACCCAGTAAGCTGGGACTGGAACTGAAAAAAGAAGATGCCGATGCTAAGACAGACTTTGAGTGGACAGCCCGTAAAGATGCCGACAAACTTGATTCTAAAACAAACCTATATAATGGATTTGAACTGAAGGATGCCCAAACTTCTACTTTTGACGAAACTTGGCAACCGGTATGGGGAGAGGAAAAAGAAATTCGCAATCATTACAATGAGTTGGCAGTAACCCTGAACCAACCGGCAAACGATAGATATATCATCATACGTTTCCGCCTTTTCAATGACGGACTGGGCTTCCGCTACGAATTCCCCCAGCAGAAGAACCTGAATTATTTTGTTATCAAAGAAGAACATTCACAATTCGGTATGGCGGGAGACCATACTGCCTATTGGATTCCCGGAGATTATGATACGCAGGAATACGACTATACCGTTTCCCGTTTGTCAGAAATCAGAGGTTTGATGAAGACAGCCATTACCCCCAACTCTTCACAAACTCCGTTCTCACCTACAGGCGTTCAGACGGCTTTGATGATGAAGACGAATGACGGACTGTATATCAATCTCCATGAGGCTGCATTAATCGATTATGCCTGTATGCATCTGAATCTGGATGATAAGAACATGGTATTCGAATCATGGCTGACCCCTGACGCACAAGGTGACAAAGGATATATGCAAACACCTTGTTCTTCACCGTGGCGCACCGTCATCGTGAGTGATGACGCACGCAATATCCTTGCTTCACGCATTACTTTAAACTTGAATGAACCTTGCAAAATTGAAGATACATCATGGATTAAACCGGTGAAATATATCGGTGTTTGGTGGGATATGATTACCGGCAAAGGCTCTTGGGCTTACACAGACGAACTTTCCAGCGTGAAATTGGGAGAAACCGATTATTCTAAAACCAAACCTAACGGAAAGCATTCTGCAAACACAGCTAATGTGAAACGATACATTGATTTTGCGGCTCAGCACGGTTTTGACCAAGTATTGGTAGAGGGATGGAACGAAGGTTGGGAAGACTGGTTTGGCAAAAGCAAAGATTATGTTTTCGACTTTGTGACCCCTTATCCCGACTTTAATGTGAAAGAACTTCAGAACTATGCGGCAAGTAAAGGTGTTAAACTAATGATGCATCATGAAACTTCGGCTTCTGTACGTAACTACGAACGACACATGGACAAAGCTTACCAATTTATGGCCGATAATGGTTATAACTCGGTAAAGAGTGGTTATGTGGGCAACATCATCCCGCGTGGAGAACACCATTACGGACAATGGATGGACAACCATTATCTCTATGCGGTAAAGAAAGCAGCCGATTATAAAATCATGGTAAATGCACATGAAGCAGTACGTCCTACCGGTATTTGCCGTACTTATCCTAACCTGATAGGCAACGAGTCGGCTCGCGGAACAGAATATGAATCGTTTGGTGGAAATAATGTTAATCATACTACCATACTTCCGTTTACCAGACTGATTGGAGGTCCGATGGATTACACTCCGGGCATCTTTGAAACACATTGCAACAAGATGAGCCCGACGAATAATTCACAAGTACGCTCCACACTGGCACGGCAGTTGGCATTATACGTCACCATGTATAGTCCATTGCAAATGGCTGCTGACATTCCCGAAAACTACGAACGCTTCATGGACGCGTTCCAGTTTATCAAAGATGTGGCAATCGATTGGGACGAAACCAAATATCTGGAAGCTGAACCGGGAGATTATATCACCATTGCCCGCAGAGCCAAGGGAACCAATGACTGGTATATCGGCTGCACAGCTGATGAAAACGGTCATACTTCCAAACTGACATTTGATTTCCTTGAACCGGGAAAACAATATATCGCTACTGTCTATGCCGATGCGAAAGATGCCGACTGGAAAGACAATCCGCAAGCATATACCATTCGCAAAGGTATTGTGACCGGCAAGAGCAAATTAAACTTGCGTGCAGCCAGTGGCGGCGGTTATGCAATCAGTATCAAAGAGGTGAAAGATAAATCAGAGGTAAAAGGAATAAAGAGGTTATAAATTAATTGTGATTATTGAGAAAACCGTTTTCAATAGGTATTTATTAAAGTAAAAAACATGAATAAATAACTTAACTTTAAATTTAAAGACATGAAAAGAAACGTGATGTTTAAAATCCTACTCATGATAGTAGTGGGATTGTTCTTGTCCCTAGACGCATTTGCCCAACAAATGACGGTTAAAGGAATTGTCAAAGATACAACCGGCGAGCCGATTATCGGTGCTAACGTTGTAGTAAAAGGAAGTAGTAACGGTACAATTACCGATTTCGAAGGCAACTTCCAGTTCAACGCCAATAAAGGCGATATTATTGTGATTTCATTTATCGGTTACCAAGCACAGGAAGTACCTGCTGCTGCCAACCTGAACATTATTCTGAAAGACGATACACAGTTATTGCAGGACGTTGTAGTCATTGGTTATGGTACCGTTAAGAAGAATGATGCAACCGGCTCTGTAACAGCCATCAAACCGGACCAGCTGAGCAAAGGTATCACTACCAATGCACAAGACATGTTGTCCGGTAAGGTTGCCGGTGTAAGCGTTATTTCCAACGACGGTGCTCCCGGCAGCGGTGCCCAGATTCGTATCCGTGGCGGTTCCTCTTTGAATGCCAGCAACGACCCGCTATTGGTTATTGATGGATTGGCTATTGATAATCAAGGAATCAAAGGTATGTCAAACGGCCTGTCAATGGTTAACCCTGAAGATATCGAAACTTTCACCGTGCTAAAAGATGCTTCTGCAACAGCTATCTACGGTTCACGTGCATCCAACGGTGTCATTATCATCACCACCAAAAAAGGAAAGAACGGACAAGCGCCGAAAATAAACTACAATGGTTCAATTTCTTTGGCTACCACTCAAAAGCGTTATGACGTATTGGATGGTAATGAATACCGTGCTTATGCCCAGCAGTTATGGGGAGATAAATATCCTGCAGAAATGGATACAGCCAATACAGACTGGCAAGACCAGATTTTCCGTACTGCCGTAAGCACCGACCATCATATCTCTATTACCGGTGGACTTAAGAACGTTCCGTATCGCGTATCTGTCGGTTATACTAATGAAAATGGTATTATTAAAACCTCCAACTTCCAGCGCTTGACCGCGTCTGTCAATCTTGCTCCATCATTCTTTGACGACCATTTGAAATTCAATATCAACGCCAAATATATGTATGGTAGAAATCGTTATGCCGATGCTGGTGCAGCCGTAGGCGGTGCATTATCTATTGCTCCTACTCATCCTGTTTATGGAACAGGAGATGCGTTTAAATTCTCAGGCGGTTATTGGCAGAATATGCAAGCAACAGACGGTTTCAGTGATAAAGACTGGACTTATACGACAGATAAAAACACTCCTCAAAACCCATTGGCTGCACTGGAACAACGTAATAAAAAAGCAAACAGCAACGACTTTGTAGGCAATGTAGAAGTAGACTATAAAGTTCATTTCTTGCCGGACTTGCGTCTCCATGCCAGCATCGGCGGTGAATATGCAGACGGTAATGAACGTGAAATTGTTTCTCCATACTCATACACCAATAACTATTACGGATGGAACGGATTATCTACCCAGTACAAGTATAATATATCCTATAATGCTTATGCACAATACATCAAGTCCCTTGGCGCACATGATTTCGACATCATGGTCGGTGGTGAGGAGCAACATTTCCATCGTAATGGCGCTGACGGTGTAGGTCAAGGATGGGATTCTTATAAAAACGAACCGGTGGATCAAGCATTGCGCAGTCAAAAAGCTTATGCAACACGCAATACGCTGGTTTCTTTCTTCGGACGTTTAAACTACTCCTTACTGAACCGCTATTTATTCACGTTCACCATGCGCTGGGATGGTTCTTCACGGTTTAGCAGTGATAACCGCTGGGGTACATTCCCTTCATTAGCTTTAGGCTGGAAGATGAAAGAAGAAAACTTCCTGAAAAACGTGAACTTCCTTTCCGATTTGAAACTTCGTCTTGGTTGGGGTATCACAGGACAGCAGGATATAGGTGATGACTTTGCTTTCCTTCCTCTGTATGTGACAAGCGATGATTATGCACAATATCCTTTCGGTGACACTTATTACAGTTCTTCACGCCCCAAGGCTTTCAACACAGATTTGAAATGGGAAAAAACAACTACCTGGAACGGCGGTTTGGATTTTGGTTTCCTGAATGGAAGAATATCAGGTGCTATCGATGGATACTATCGTGAAACAGAGGACTTGCTGAACAGTGTCAAGATTCCTGTAGGAACTAATTTCAATGCACAGATGATGAAGAATATCGGTTCATTAAAGAATTATGGTGTAGAATTCTCCATCAATGCCAAACCAATTGTATCCAAAGACTTTACATGGGATTTAACTTACAATGTTACTTGGAACCACAACGAAATTACGAAGCTGAACGGTGGTGATGATAGTGACTATTATGTTGAAACCGGTGATAAGATATCCAGAGGTAACAATACCAAAGTTCAAGCAAATAAAGTAGGACATGCAGCCAACGCATTCTATGTTTACCAGCAAGTTTACGATGAAAACGGAAAGCCTATCGAAAATATGTTTGTAGACCGCAACGGTGATGGCAAGATCAACAGTGCCGACAAATATATCTATAAGAAACCGGCTGCCGACGTATTGATGGGTCTGACTTCCAAAATGCTGTATAAAGACTGGGACTTCAGCTTCTCTTTGCGTGCAAGCCTCAACAACTATGTTTATTATGACTTCTTGAGCAATAAGGCGAATGTCAGTGCTTCCGGACTGTATACTAACAATGCATACGTCAACACGACCAAAGAAGCCATAGCTCTTGGTTTCACAGGAAAAGGCGAATACTATATGAGTGACTATTTTGTTCGTAACGCTTCATTCATCCGTTGTGACAATATCACATTGGGATATTCTTTCAAAAACTTACTCCGGTCACAGGCCTATCAAGGAGTGGGCGGCCGTGTATTTGCTACCGTACAGAACCCGTTCGTTATCTCTAAATACAAAGGACTCGATCCGGAAATCAAAAGTGGTATAGACAGTAACCCATACCCCAGAGCAACGACATTCTTATTAGGTCTTAGCCTTCAATTTTAACTTAACTTTAAAACGAAATAATCATGAAAACAAGATATTTTAAAAAGATATTTGCCTCAGCACTGATGGTTACTGCCATTCTGGGCACCAGTTCGTGCATTAATGATTTGGATATTAGTCCTATTGATCCTCAATATGCGCCCAGCTTTGACCAAAATGATGTATTCGTAAAAGAATATGCATTATTAGGCTTGACAGGACAAAAAGGACCGGCCGGATCAGCCGACCTCGACGGACAAGATGAAGGTGAATCAGGATTTTACCGTACCATCTTTAACTGCAACGAATTACCAAGTGATGAATGTATCTGGGCTTGGCAAACCGACACAGATATCCCTCAGCTGACAAACATCAGTTGGAACTCTTCCAGTATCCGCACCGAATGGACATACGTCCGCTTGGGATACAATATTACACAACTCAACTTCTTCCTTGACCAGACAGAAGGAAAAGACGATGAAGAAACAATGCGTCAACGCTCCGAAGTCCGCTTCCTGCGTGCATTACATTATTTCTACTTCCTTGATTTATTTGGTAAAGCACCTTTTAAAGAACACTTTAACAACGAGCTTCCGGTTGAAAAGAAAGGCAGCGATTTATATGACTACATCCAAAATGAGTTAAGCCAATGCGAAAGCGCAATGTATGAACCACGCCAAGCCCCGTTTGGCCGTGCCGACAAAGCGGCAAACTGGTTGCTGCGCGCACGTCTGTATCTGAATGCAGAAGTATATACCGGCAAAGCTGACTATGCCAACGCAAGAGATTATGCAGACAAAGTAATCAATTCATCTTATAAGCTATGTCCCGAATATCGTTTATTGTTCATGGCGGATAACGATGAAAACGCACAGGCGATGCAAGAAATTATCCTGCCTATCCGCCAGGATGGTATCAAAACACGTAATTATGGAGGGTCCACTTATTTGGTTAATGGTACCCGCACTGCCGGCATGCCACGTATGGGAACTACCAATGGATGGTCTTGTATCTTTTCACGCGCTGCATTAGTTAAAAAATTCTTCCCTGATCTTTCTCAAGTGCCGATGTTACCCGGCGACATTGAAGTGCCTGCAGCAGGAGAAATCAACACGGATGAAAAAATAGATGCTTTCGATGCCCAATATGGCACAAGAACAATAGATATGATCAAAGCGGCAGGCGATGACCGCGCCATGTTCTATTCAGGAATCGGTGGCGGTATCCGCAAAATCGAAACTGATGTCATATCCGGTTTTAAAGATGGATTATCTATCGTAAAATGGCAAAATATCCGCTCAGACGGACAGCCGACACATCATACCGAATATCCCGATACCGATATTCCTTTGATGCGTTTGTCTGAAGCCTATTTGACCCGAGCTGAAGCCAAATTCCGCCTGGGAGAAGATGCAACCGAAGATATCAATACCCTCCGCAGACGCGCCAACTGTACCAGACTTGTTCAGACAGTGACCGAAAAAGAGATTATTGACGAATGGGCACGTGAGTTCTATCTGGAAGGACGCCGTCGTTCGGACTTGATCCGTTTCGATATGTTCACTAGCAATAAATATTTATGGGACTGGAAAGGTGGAGCAGCAACCGGAACTTCTGTTTCTTCTTTCTACAATGTTTATCCTATCCCGGCATCGGATATGAATAACAATCCGAATATGTCACAAAACACAGGATATTAATCAGTAGTTTCCGTTTAACAATTAAAATATGTATATTATGAAAAAGATATTCAACATATTGCTTCTTGCTGTATTCACCCTGTCCGTGTTTACAGCATGCGAAAAGGACGACGATAGCAATCCCGTTCTAAAAGAGCCTACCACCTTTTCACTCAACCTGCCGCCATATGCAGCCAACAATATCTACGACTTGAAAAATGCGAAGACAGTGGAATTGACTTGTTCACAGCCAGATTATGGTTTTCCGGCTGCTACAACATACAGTGTTCAGGTGGCGCTTAATTCTGAATTTACAGAAAAGACAGAAGAAAGTGAAGCAAACTATACCGAATTGACTACAACTTATTCTACAGCCAAAATGGATGTAGTGGCATCTGAACTGAATACGGCTATCATAGAATTATGGACTGCCCAGAATGAAGGAGCCGATTTCCCGACTACACCAATCAGCGTCTTTATCCGCCTGAAGGCTACCATTACAGATAGTGACCGGGGAGTGTGCATTTCTAATGTGATAGAATTGCCGAAAGTACTGGGCAACGCATCCACCGACAAGTTAGAAGCCCCCCAAACCATGTTCCTCGTTGGTTCTATGCTCGACACAGAATGGACTATCTGGAAACCAATGGTACAAGTCAGCGGATTGGACGGACAATTCTGGAGACTCATTTATTTCACAGCCGGTGATGAATTCAAGTTCGGAACCAAAGAAAAAGAATACATCGGTTCGGACGATACCCGTTTAACAATCACAGACAAAGCCGAGTCCGGTGTTATCGGCACCAACAGCGGTAATATAACTGTCAAAAACGCCGGTTGGTATGTAGTATTTATCAAAGCGGCAGTAAAAGGCAGTGATTATACATTTACCATGACATTCTATCCGGGCGAAGTATATCTGTTCGGAGCAACCAATGGAGGAACATGGGACTATAACGACACTTGGAAATTTACTGCTCCCGACAATAAAGACGGTTCATTCGTGTCTCCTGCCATGACAGCAAGCGGTGAAGCCCGTATCTGTGTTAAGACAGATGTCGACTGGTGGAGAACAGAATTTACACTCTGTAACGGTGAAATCTTCTATCGCGAAAACAATCCGGTCAATGACAGTTGGGGTAAAGATGTTGGTCCTGAGTATTCTATTCAAGGAGCAGCAGGCAAGACCATCCGACTCAACTTCACAGCCGGAACAGGAGAACTAAAATAATAACCTTAAAACGAAAGATTCATCATGAAAAAGCAATTTATATACGCAGGAATGTTTCTATTTACCATAGGATTCTCTGCTTGTAATGAAGACTTCAAGGACTGGGCTGCCCCCCAGTCCAATCCCCAAGAGGATAGTGCAGAACAAATGACAGCAACTTTCACAACCGGTCAAGATGCCAATATTAGCATGGATGAAGCCACTGCCGACTCGGTAGAAATTGTAAAATTAACTTCAACTACCGCTGTGGAAGGCAGTACCATAACTCTCAGTTCTTTACTATTCAACGATGATTACTCTTTACCCTTCACGACCAAAGACGGTACTGTAAAAGTAGCCTTGACGCAACTGGACAGTATTACCCAGGAAATATATAAAAGCCGTGCCAGTGTAGCACGCAATCTGCGTGTTATAGTCAAAGCAGCAGCCACCACTCCGGCCGGAGACGGTATCCAACTTTCGGGCAATGAAGTAAATATCACGCTAAAGCCGGGAGCAACACCGGCAGTAGACCCGAAAGGTTACTATGTAGTAGGTGCATTTACCGGCTGGAATGCAGAAGGCGCCTTGCCCATGACACTCGATCCCAACAATAAGAATGTCTATACATTGGAAACCGAAACGACAGAAGCCAATCAGAACTTTAAGATTTTCCCGGCTTCCGCCATCAACGGCAAAGATATTGACTGGGCACAGGCTTTAGGCGCTCAAAAAGATGGCGACACCGCCGCCGAAAACTTCCTGACTTGGAAAGTAGGTGATAAGGAAGCAGGAGCCATCATGGTGGAAGAAGCCGGTAAAATCAAGATTACAATCAATATGACCGATTTCCGCTATTCAGTAAAAGACAACAGTGCTCCCACAGAACTCTATATGACCGGAAGCGCATATAACTGGGGCAAGATATGGAAACAGTTTGTTCCCGTCAACGACACAAAAGGTGCCTTCTGGGGCATTTACTATTTCGCTGCCGATGACCAAGTGAAATTTGCTCCGCAAGCCGACTGGGGCAATGACTTCGGTTTTGCCGCCACTATTTCGCAAGCATCTGTCGACCGTGCCGGATTGTCGGATTCTGACGGAAACATCAAAGTGGGTAAAGCAGGCTGGTATCTGGTCTATGTATCAGTCATCGGTGATAACCGGGTGGTAGAGTTTGAAACACCCAATGTATATCTGATAGGAGATACCTCTCATGACGGTTGGAACGACCAGTTGGCAGAACAAGATTTATTCACCATCCCGACAGATGCAGACGGCTCATTCGTCTCACCGGCATTCGCCAAGAACGGAGAGCTCCGTATATGCGTACACCCCGAAGCCGCCGCTACCGATTGGTGGAGAACAGAATTTATTATCCTGAATGGTAAAATCGAATACCGCGGCAATGATGGAGACCAAGAAAGAGTACAAGGAAAAGCCGGACAAAAGGCATATCTGAACTTCTCGGACAACACCGGAAAAGTAGAATAACCAGTATACAGATTTTAAAAACCCTGAAAGCCGTCCTTCGTCCAAAAGGGCGGCTTTTTTTAATCAAGTCCATCATGAAAAAATATAAATTTCCCCTTTTACCGGGGTTATTGCTATCCTGCTTATTCATCGCCTGCTCGGATAACAATAAAGAAGATTTGCCCGACCTGCAGCCGGGCGAGGGCATGAACTACTCTCCCAAAACACCGGATGCCGACCAACCGCTGACCATCACCTTCAAAGCACCGACCTCTTCCGCCCTGTTCGGATACAAGGGGGAAGTATATATCCACACCGGCGTAGTGGGCGAAGGCGACTGGCAGTATGTCCCGGCCGAATGGAACCAGAACATAGATAAATGCAAGATGACAAAGCTGGAAGAAAATATATGGAGCATCACGCTGGAACCCAACATACGCCAATGGTTTCAGTCAGGCAAGACACCGATAGAAAAACTGGGCATCGTTATCCGTAGTTCAGACGGCAGCAAGAAGGGGATTGACATCGATTCCTTTGTGAAGGTCACAGACCATAAGTACCAAGGCTTCTCGCCGGCCGAAATTAAGCATGCAGCCCTGCCCGGGAATGTGGAAGAAGGCATCAACGTCATCAACAACACCACCGTGACTCTTGTACTCTATGACAAAGACACCGAAGGCAACCACAAAGACTTTGCACACGTCCTCGGCGACTTCAACAACTGGAAACTGACCAATAAGGAGGACTGCCAAATGTGTCGCGACGATGCCGCCGGATGTTGGTGGATAACCCTGAACAACCTCAACCCGACAAAAGAATATGCATTTCAATACTATGTAGGGACCAAAGGTGGTGAAGTCATCCGTTTGGCAGATGCCTACTGCGAAAAGATTCTCGACCCGGGGCATGACGATGACATCCCGGCATCCACCTATCCCGACAACAAAAGATACCCAAAAGGCGGAAAAGGAATTGTTTCGGTATTCAAGATACAACGAGACAACTATGCCTGGAGTGTACCCGATTTCAAGATGCAACATCCCAAACAACCGGTCATTTACGAAATGCACCTGCGCGATTTCACTGCCGACCATAGTATCAGTGGCGCCCTGCAGAAATTGGATTACCTGAAAAACATGGGCGTCGACGCCATCGAGTTGATGCCTGTTCAGGAGTTTGACGGGAACGACAGCTGGGGATACAACCCGTGTTTCTTCTTCGCCCTCGATAAGGCGTATGGCACCCCAAAAATGTATAAAGACTTCATTGACGCCTGCCACCGCAAAGGCATGGCCGTCATTCTCGATGTAGTATACAACCATGCCACCGGCAACATGCCTTTTGCCCGCCTGTATTGGGACAGCGCAAAGAACAAGACCGCGCGAAACAATCCCTACTTCAACGCAGACGCCCCGCATCCTTACAGCGTCTTCCAAGACTTCAACCATGAAAGTCCCTTGGTGCGCAAGTTCGTGAAGCGCAACCTGAAGTTCCTGCTGGACGAATACAAGATAGACGGTTTCCGTTTCGACCTCACCAAAGGCTTCACCCAAACCGCATCTACCGAAGCCACCGCCTCCAACTACGATGCCGCCCGCATAGCTATCCTGAAGGACTACCACTCGGCAGTGAAGGCAGCAAAGAGCGATGCCCTCGTCATATTCGAGCACTTCTGCGAAAAGAAAGAAGAACAAGAATTGGCGGCAGAAGGGATATACCTATGGCGCAACATGAACAATGCCTATTGCCAGTCTGCCATGGGTTGGAAAGAAAACAGCGGTTTCGACGGACTGTATGAGAGCACCCCTTCATGGGTGGGCTTCATGGAAAGCCATGACGAAGAGCGCATGGGCTACAAACAAACCCAATGGGGAAACGGAGTCCTCCAAACCGACCTCCCGACCCGCATCCGCCAACTGGCTGCCAACGCAGCTTTCTTTTTCACCGTTCCGGGCCCCAAGATGATATGGCAGTTCGGCGAACTGGGATATGATTTCAGCATCAACAGTAACGAAACGGGAACAGCCGTCAGCGAAGAATACCGTACATCACGCAAACCCATCCGTTGGGATTATTACGAAAATGCCACACGCAAAGAACTCTTTGAGATATATAGCCAATTAATTGACTTGCGCAATGAAAAGCCATCCTTGTTCGAAGGAAACGCCACCCTGACATGGAGAGCAGGCGCATCTGATTGGGATCAAGGACGCTCCCTCTATCTTAGCGGAATTACCGGAGAAGCTATTGCTGTTGTCGGCAACTTCAGCAATGCCGATACAGATGTTACCTTCCCGGGGCCCACAGGAGAATGGAGAAACTACTTCACCGGACAAAACGAAACTGTAACGGAAAAAGTCACTGTTCCCGCCAATCATTTCATTCTGTATACCCGTTTCTAACCGATTCGGGCACAGAACGAAATATAAATGAAGAAAAGCCATTTATTATCAAAATAAATATCCGAATAGTTTCTCATTCAAATCTTATTATGTACATTTGCCGAGCATTAAGTATTCTCATAGAAGAACAATATTACTTTTCCAACTTTATTCGCATGGTGACTAATGTAGAAATGTTTATCTTCATAAGATTCCTTATCGCATAATTTCCCTATTTTATTATTAAAACATTTATTTTAAAATGAACATTTTTATTGCAGGACTGAGCTATAATTTGAGCGAAGCCGAATTAGAAGAATTATTTGCAGAGTATGGAGAAGTAGTTTCAGCCAAAGTCATCATGGACAGAGAAACAGGCCGTTCCAAAGGATATGGATTTGTTGAAATGGCAGAAGATGAAGCCGGAAACAAAGCAATCGAAGCACTAAACGGCGCAGAAGTTGACGGAAAAACATTATCAGTATCAGTAGCACGTCCCAAGACAGAAGGACCGCGTCGAAGCTATAACAACAACGGTGGCGGTGGATACCATGGCGGAAACCGTGGCGGTGGATATGGCAACAGAGACAACAACTACGGCGGTGGTAATAGAGACAACAATTACGGTGGCGGAAGAAACAGATATTAATCTGTAGATTCCTCACTCCATATATCAAACGTGCGGAGATACTTTTCAGTATCTTCGCACGTTTGTTTTTATATTTTCCACGTCATATCAGCATTTCCCCAAAGGGGTAATTCCCATTTACTTACCTTTAAGTATGCTCTTCCCTACTCTTATGGTTTGGAGAAAAGCATATTGCGATTGCTTAACCACGTCCGTGGTTAAGTATAGTCACCTGGGTGGTTAACTTTAACCACCCTCGTGGTTAGACTTAACCACCTAGGTGGCTAAGCAATCATGAACCTGAAAAAAGCTGGGAAACGACTGAAGGACAGGGGAATATACACACATAGATGACCGCCAACTCTATGTACAAGCCATGCAGCTGCTTTATAAGAACGAACGCTATTGGTTGAATGATGAAAAAGAGGAGATATTGCAGCAAGCTGTCAATCAACAAGATGAATCAGTTTGAATGCATTTTCCGCAAACTGTCAGGTTCTGTATATGCTTTTAATGTTGAACAATCAGTCTTGGAACAGTTTTTCTTTAATTATTATGAAGTGAAGAGATGTATAACGCCCAGAAATCGGATGTAATGTCTGGGGTGGCTTTGGCTGATGTAGAAGCATTGGCGGGTTGCGAGGTTAGTTCAGACCCTTCCAAAAATACAGGCGTTTGTAGTGGAGATGTAAACGGTAATAGAGAGTATTGTGTAAAAAGCTCATCTCAGTAGGGAGGTGGGCCTGCATGCAGTGGTACGATTTAAATAATTTAGATGGATTGTCGGATTATTTTTGAATGGTTCGACAATCCTTAAAATAGAATGGTTGGTAGGTTTACTGTTCGCTTTTTTTCTTTCTATCATGTAGCGTGAAAGAATGAATATCAGCAACTCGTACAGCCCTACTTCTGTCACGATAGGAGCTTCCTATACATTCGGAGCCACTATCGGAAGTAAGCAGGGAAGCGGAAGTAACAGCAATTATCACCAACCGTTTGTAGCAGAAAGAAGGGGTCTAAAAGACCGGAATCGTATACACCAAGCCGATGGAAAAGCGCTGAGTATCGGGGCTCACTGCTCCCAACGCCTTGGCACGGTCTGTCAAATGATGACCTTTATAAAGCATGTGAGCAAAGATCAGCAATTCACGATTACGCATCGGGAAATACTCCACACAAGCTTGAGCATTCCAGGTAGTACGGTAAAGACCTTTCTCAAAGATGCCGTTTGCCTTGTAAACACTTGCCGTTTCGTATGCTCCTTTGACATACACATTCCAATTGGGATGAATACGATAATCAAAATTGGCAATGGTGCTGAAGTATTCTGCATTCTCGGCTGTAGCAGGAGTAACCACGGCCGGACCTTGCAAATCACTGATTATGCCTTTACTATCCAGCCCTTCGCGAGAATACATCACATCAATATAGGCAATAACCGGACCTTTCTCATACACATTTCCCGCAGTCAGGTAATAAATATTCTTGCCCTCGGCCAGTTGTCCCCATGCGGCAGCATACCTCAGTTGAAGTGCTTTATCTACAAAAAGACCATTCCAATTCAAAGTGGTTATAATAGGAATCTTTGTCTTGTTGACTCCGGCAGGAAGCCCATAGACGTAAGTATCATTATCTTCACCGTTACGATTATTAAGCACTTGCAACACCAACTCTTGAGTCGGTGAGAAATTGAATGTGCCTGTTACTCCTGCCTGATAAGCAGGTACATTATCATTAAACTCACTGAATTCCCTCACTTTGATGGCATTTACATAATATTCATAACCGCCCAAAGAGAGAAACTGCTTACCCACTGTCAGGTTGAACCTATCAGACATTTTCCAGTTCATATACGCATATTCGATAGAAGAGGACAGATTATCCAGCGAGTGCGGATTACTGTATTTATTAAAAGACTGACGAAAATGATAAGAAAAGTCCTTTGTAAAAGAACCCAATATTTCCAAACGCACACGGTTCAGCTTAAAAGCAGCCTCATCCAGATTGCCATCTGTAAAATAAGCGGCTCCCGAAGTGTAAAACTCTAAATTCATATGTGCCGAAAGATTGGGATTAGTATTAGGGAATATACGCCCTAACAAACTTCGGATGGAATCATCCGGACTGATTAAAGGCTGCTCTTGTGCGCAAACAGAACATAAAGTGCACAACAGGATACAGCATGACAAGAATGTTCTTTTCATAATATATTTCTTAGTATTAGATTTAACAAAAACGATTGCCGACCTCCCTCCCGGCAAATAGTAAGGCGGACTGAATTAAATCAGCCCTCTCCTTTCAAGCTCTTCGGCTGCTATTTCCATTTCTTTATACCATTCTTCGCCAAACTTACGAATCAATGGTTCCTTCAAAAACTTATAAACAGGCAAGTTCTCTTTCTTTCCCAACAAAACAGCAGCCTTACAGACATCCCAACGGTGATAGTTCACAGCCTTATAAGGACCATAATCACCGATGCGTATGGGATAAAGATGGCAAGAAACCGGTTTATAAAAATCAGTCTTTCCGGCTCGATAGGCTTTCTCAATAGCACAATAGCAATATCCCTTTTCATCATAACAGGTAAAGACACAATCCTTGTGATTGACAATGGAAGTCACCAAGTCGCCCTCTTCATCGGTATAAACGACTCCCTGTTTATCTATCACGGCACGTGCCTCGGGAGACAATTCCTCCCAAATAACCGGAAGTACTTCTTCCAACTTCTCCACTTCATCCAGTTCTACCGGAGCGCCGGCATCGCCTTCTATACAACATTCACCTTTGCAAGCATCCAAATTGCATAGAAACTTTTCACGAAACACGTCCAAAGATATTACAACATCATCTATCTGAATCATCTTATTACAACTAAAAAAGCGGGAGACGCAAAAGTTCTCCCGCTTCGTTTATCGGGTTTATTATATTACTTAATCAAATCTTTTCCAGTCATGTCGGCCGGCTGAGCCATGCCCAGAATATGCAAAATAGAAGGAGCAACATCTGCCAATACACCATTTTCCACTTTGGCATTCTTGTTCTCTGTCACATATACAAACGGAACAGGATTCAAAGAGTGAGCAGTATTAGGTGTACCATCTTCATTCAGTGCATGATCGGCATTACCGTGGTCAGCAATGATAATCACTTCATAGCCATTAGCCTTAGCAGCTTCCACTGTATCTTTCACACATTCGTCAATAGCCTTTACAGCCTTTTCAATAGCTCCGTAAATACCGGTATGACCTACCATATCACCGTTAGCATAGTTAACTACAATGAAATCGAACTTTTGAGTATTGATAGCTTCCACCAACTTATCTTTCACTTCGTAAGCGCTCATTTCGGGTTTCAAGTCGTAAGTAGCCACCTTCGGAGACGGAACCAGAATACGCTCTTCAGCATCATACGGAGTTTCACGACCACCATTGAAGAAGAAAGTTACATGGGCATACTTCTCTGTTTCTGCGATATGAAGCTGAGTTTTGCCGTTGGCAGCCAAGTATTCGCCCAATGTGTTCTGAACATTTTCTTTATCAAACAAAATGTGAACGCCCTTAAATGATGCATCATACGGAGTCATGCAATAGAACTGCAAGCCCGGAATAGTATGCATACCCTGTTCAGGCATATCCTGCTGAGTCAGTACAACTGTTAATTCTTTAGCACGGTCATTACGATAATTGAAGAAGATAACCACATCACCTTCCTTGATGGTACCATCTACCGTAGAGTTGTTGATGGGTTTGATAAATTCATCGGTAACACCTTCATCGTATGATTCCTGCATAGCCTGAACCATATCGGTGGCTTGCTTTCCTTTACCTTCAACCAACAGGTCGTATGCTTCTTTCACACGTTCCCAACGCTTGTCACGGTCCATAGCATAGAAACGACCTACGATAGAGGCAATCTTTCCGGCTGACTGTTCGCAATGTGCAGTCAGTTGTTCGATAAAACCTTTACCACTCTTCGGGTCTGTGTCACGACCATCCATGAAACAGTGAATAAATGTATTCTCAAGGCCATATTCTTTAGCGATATCACAAAGCTTGAATAAGTGATCAAATGAACTGTGTACACCACCATTGGAAGTCAATCCCATGAAGTGAATATTCTTACCGTTTTCTTTAGCGTATGAAAAAGCAGAAACAATCTCAGGATTCTTCATGATGCTATTGTCAGCACAAGCACGGTTAATCTTTACCAAATCTTGGTAAACGATACGTCCGGCACCGATATTCAAGTGTCCCACCTCAGAGTTACCCATTTGTCCGTCAGGCAAACCAACATTTTCACCGCTAGCCTGCAACTCAGAGTGCGGATAATCAGCCAACAGACTATCCCAATAAGGAGTAGGAGTATTAAAGATTACATCGTCTTTACCTTGGTCGCCGATACCCCAGCCATCAAGAATCATTAAAAGGGCTTTTTTGCTCATAATCTTATTTTTGTTTAAAGTTTATCCTTGCTTTTACAGTTGCAAAGGTACAAAAAAGCCCTGTCAATGAATCATGTTTCACTTTTTTTTTATTGTGGAAGTTTGAAGATAAAACGCAACCCGTCTTTAAATTCTTCATCTTTCCATAAATGAGCATTCATGCGTTCAGCAATCATTTTGCATACGAGCCAAGTCACATCATCATTGGTACCTGCAGAGACTGCACCGGCGACAGATATATTTCCTGTTCCGGCTATCAAAACCGAAGCTACATTCTTCTCCGGATTTAAGCAATAAGAGACAACGATGCGTCCTTCTTCCGTTATTTGGTTGATACAGTTCAGAATAGTTCTTCAAGGTCACATAATAAGCCATAATCTCACGCAAAGCCTCGTCTTTGTGATACTCGTCTTTCTTTTCCAAAGCAACCTGATAAAGTTTCTTTGCCCATTGTAAATGCTCTGCCCCACGGGTAGCATCCACAGAATCCGTCAAAACTTCCATCTCATTTTCTTTGTCGATAACAACGTTCAGACTTTTGCCCGAACTGCTCTTTGTTCAGTGCGTGTACCTGAAGAGTTTCAAAGGACAATCCCAAGAACAGGATTAATAAACAGAGGTTTCTCATCACCTTTAAAGTGTTTGACTCATTTTAATATCGACCCAAGTGACAAACGTAACCAATTGCCACATATCATCCAACACAATTTAAGATATTATTCCTGCAAAAGATAAATATAATGATTAATCTCTGCAAAACCGTGTTGCAAAACATACCAAATCATATTGTTGTTTATAAATAAATTACATTCCTTTGCATCGGGACAGTTCAGCACAGTTGGCGTCTGAATTAAATTCTTGAATAGCACATGAAAATAACCTTTGGACAACAGACAACGAAAGTAAAACAATTGGCAGATTTAATCAGCCAAGAAATCTCCATGGGTACCTATAAATCAGACAGTGCATTGCCCTCTATCAATCAATTAAGCCGTAATTATCATGTTTCGAGAGATACAGTATTCAAAGCTTTTATCGACTTGAAAGATCGCGGCATGATTGATTCCACTCCCGGAAAAGGGTACTATGTCACTAACAAGCTGAAGAATATTTTATTGCTGCTGGATGAATACTCCCAGTTCAAATATTCACTTTACAACAGTTTCATCAAGAAATTATCGATTAATTATAAAGTGGACCTGCTTTTCCACCAATATAATGAAAGACTGTTCAACACCATTATCCGCGAATCATCGGGAAGATACAACAAATATATCGTGATGAACTTCGACAATGAAAAGTTCTCCAGCAATCTTTATAAGATAGAGCCGTCCAAACTATTGCTACTGGACTTCGGAAAATTCGATAAAAAGGAATATTCGTATGTATGCCAGGATTTTGATGATGGATTTTATCAGGCATTGAACTGTCTGGAAAAGCAATTGGGCAAATATGAAAGACTCATCCTTTTGCTTCCCAGCGAAAGCAAGCATCCCGGCAGCAGTGGCAGGTATTTTATAAAGTTTTGCCGTGAGAAACAACTGAAAGGAGAAATTATTGACAATACCGATGAAATAAACATAAAGAAAGGAGAAGCATATATAGTCATACGCCAGATAGATGTGGTAAATATCATTAAGAAAAGTCGCGCCGAAGGATTAAAATGCGGAAGCGATTTCGGAGTATTGGCTTACAATGACACTCCCTCTTATGAAGTAATCGATCAAGGCATCACTTCCATAAGTATTGACTGGGAGCAAATGGGAAAGCTGGCAGCAGATTTTGTTCTGTCCGGCAAAGAAATAAAAGAATACCTGCCGACAGAAGTACACATCAGGCATTCTTTATAACAGAAAAACAGGAATAAAAAGCATATAGTTAAAAACTTATTATCAACAATATCATGAAAAAGTATCCGAAAATCGGGATTCGTCCCACTATCGACGGCC
>ERZ779820.406-NODE-406-length-30257-cov-2.493510_pt1 | contig 30257 bp, 18 predicted proteins | sample MGYA00511563_ERZ779820 | MGnify/ENA primary metagenome ERZ779820 (study PRJEB29588, sample SAMEA1964852) | human gut metagenome | biome: human gut; feature: human-associated habitat; material: faeces | place: Denmark | collected 2008/2010 ...
CCACCAATATTGTTGCAAAAATATATACATATAACAATTACAATATTTATATTATAAATTTGTTTTTTATAATATTTAACTTAAAATCTCACTAAAATACTCATTAATTCTATTTATAAGTTCTTGCTTTACTTCTTCTATAGTCATACCTTCTACTTGGGCTCCTGCTAACGTTATATGCCCTCCGCCTCCAAGTTTCTCTAGTATTAATTGAACATTTATATCTCCAATTGACCTACCACTTATATAAATTTTGTCTCCACTATTTCCTATAACAAATGATGCTGTAACATTACTTATTGTTAAAAGTTCATCTGCTGCTTTTGCACAAATAATATTTACATTTTTGTCTTGCTCTTCGCAAATAGCTATTGCAATTGTATCATTTGTTATTTCTGCTTTAGCAACTATTTTTGATATTTTATTATATGTTTCTAAGTCACTTTGAAACCATTTTTTTACTGTTATAATGTCAACTCCACATTTTCTTAAATAAGCTGCTGCTTCAAATGTTCTAACTCCTGTTTTAAATGTAAAGTTTTTAGTATCCATCATTATTCCTGCATATAATGCTTCTGCCTCAAGCTCTGTAAGTTTAACATCAACTTCTGAATATTCTATAATTTCTGTTACTAGCTCTGCAGCAGATGATGCATAAACTTCGTGGAATGTTAACATTGCATCATCTATAAAGTCTGTACTTCTTCTATGATGGTCTATGATTACAATTTTACTTGTTTCTTTTAATAATTCTGGTACATCAACATATGTTCTTTTGTCTGTGTCTACTATTACTAGTAATGTCTCTGGGGAAATTTTGGCTATTGACTCATTTTTATTTATAATTACATTTTTATAGTTTTCGTCTTCTCCTAAGGTTTCTATAAAATTTGCCAAACTTAATCCATATGATGTATTTACTATATATGCTGGTTTTCCTAGATCTGCTGCAAGCCTATATATACCCATACTTGAACCAATTGAGTCTATATCTCCATTTGTATGCCCCATTATCATTACATCTTTAGACTCTAAAATAAGTTCTCTTAAAGCATGTGATACAATTCTTGCTTTTACTTTTGTACGTTTTTCTAATTCTTGTGTTCTACCTCCAAAGAAAGTATATTTTTCGTCTTCTCTAAGTACTGCTTGATCTCCACCACGTCCTAAAGCTATATCTAATGTAGCTTGTGCTGACTTATATTTCTCATAATTGCTATATCCTTCATTTGAAAATGCTATGCTTAGTGTAAATTGAAAGGCATTATTATTATCTAATTCTTTTATTTCATCTAATATGTTAAACTTGCAATCTTTCATAAGTTTTACATATTTTTTCTCTAAAATACAGACAAAAGTATCTCTATCTGATTTTATTGCTAATCCATTAAAATTACTTACCCATTTATATATACGTTTTTCAATTTCTGCAATAATTTGTGGTTTATCTTGATTATCTATTCTTTGAATTATTTCTTCATAATTGTCTATCATTAAAATTCCAATATAAATGTTAGAGTCTTCACACTTTTTTCTTAATCTTACTAATTCTGTATTGTCTATAAAATATAAAGTTACCATATATTCATTTTTAGAATTTGTATATTTACCATATACTTTCCAATTTCTATTTTTTTATTTATAAGGTGTTTTGAATCTTCATCATTATTTTCTATTTCTAGTTTTATTTCTCTTAATAAATCGGATAATTTAGTATTTATATCGACATTTATAAATTCATTAACAAATGTGCTACTTCTCCATATTACATTTCCATTTGTTTCTGCAATAATTAGTGGAAAAGGCGAATTTATTAAAGTAGTTTTTGCTGCTTTATCACTACTTAAAGTTAAATCTTTTATATGATTTGATAACTCTGATTTTCTTTTTCTGTCACTCCATATAGTGTACGCTATGATTAATGTATAAGTAATAACTGATGGTATAATAAATCTTATATCACCTATACATAATAATATTAATAAAATTAATATTATTACTAAATATATTTTTGTCCTTGAGACTAACCTATCAAATATTTTTTTATTGCTACTGGACATATTATTCTCCTTTTTATAATTTCCTTAATAGTATAACATAAATCTCAATTTTTTTCAATGCTTGAAACATATGCGAAAAGGCAAAATATACTAATTTCTATTTAAAATCAGTATATTTTGTTTTTTCTTTTATATTTAAATTTACAATAATTTTATAACATTTGTTACTTATTAGTTATATTAAAATTGATAAACGTTATATTTTATAGTAAAACAAGGTCTTACAATTTAATTCAAATTGTAAGACCTTGTTTCAATTTTCTATTCTGCTTCTTCAGTCTGTTCTGTACTTATATGTACATTTCTATATTGTTTCATTCCTGTTCCTGCTGGAATTAGTTTTCCTATAATAACGTTTTCTTTTAATCCTATTAATTCATCTGTCTTGCCTTTTACAGCTGCTTCTGTAAGAACTCTAGTTGTTTCTTGGAATGATGCTGCTGATAAGAAGCTTTCTGTAGCAAGTGATGCTTTTGTAATACCTAGTAGTACTCTCTTGCATGTTGCTGGTCTTCCACCTGCTGCTACAACTCTTTCATTTTCATCTTCAAAGTCGTGTACATCTACTAAAGAACCTGCAAACATAGATGTATCTCCATTATCTTCTACTCTTACTTTCTTAAGCATTTGTCTTGCGATAACTTCAATATGCTTATCATTAATGTCAACACCTTGGTTTCTATATACTTTTTGAACTTCTTGTACTAAGTATTCATATACTCCTTCTGTTCCATTTATTGCTAATATTTCGTTTGGATTTATAGAACCTTCTGTAATTGGTTGACCTGCTGAAATTTTGTCTCCATCTTTTACTTTTAACTTAGCTCCAAATGGTATTGTATATGTCTTTGCATCATCCTTAGATTGTACTGTAACTTCTTTCTTCTTTTTGTCGTCTGATACAGAAATTTTACCATCTATTTCAGAAATTATAGCTAATCCCTTTGGTTTTCTAGCTTCAAATAGCTCCTCAACCCTTGGAAGACCTTGTGTAATATCTGCAACACCTGCAACACCACCAGAGTGGATAGTTCTCATTGTAAGCTGTGTACCAGGTTCCCCAATTGATTGGGCTGCAATTATACCAACTGCTTCTCCTATATTTACTTCTTGTCTTGTTGCTAATCCCATACCATAGCATTTGCTACATACACCATGTTTTGTTCTACATCCTATTACAGAACGTACTTGAACTTTATCTAATCCTGCTGCAACAATCTTTTCTGCTATAGCATCTGTAATCATTGTGTCTTTGTCTACTATAATTTCTTTTGTTGTAGGGTCTTTAATATCTTTTAATGGATATCTACCTACTAATCTTTCATGTAAACCTTCTATTATTTGGTTTCCATCTTTTATATCAAATATTTCTATTCCTTCTTTTGTTCCACAATCTTCTTCTCTAACAATGATATCTTGAGAAACATCTACTAATCTTCTTGTTAAATATCCAGAGTCTGCTGTTCTTAATGCTGTATCTGCTAAACCTTTTCTGGCACCATGTGCAGAAATAAAGTACTCTAGTGCATCTAGACCTTCTCTAAATGATGACGTAATAGGAATTTCTACTGTTTTACCTGTTGTACTTGCCATAAGACCACGCATACCTGCAATTTGTCTTAATTGGTTTATGTTACCTCTGGCTCCAGATTGTGACATCATATAAACTGGGTTTAAGTCATCAAAGTTATCTTTCATTGCACCTGTAACTTTGTCTGTAGCTTTTTCCCATATATTAATTACAGATTGATATCTTTCTTCTTCTGTAATTAAACCACGTTTATATTGTTTTAATACATTATTTACTTCTTCATTAGCTGCTGCTAATATATCTTTCTTAGCAGGTGGGACTTTAACATCATCAACTGAAACTGTAATAGCTCCTGTTGTAGAATATTTAAATCCTGTTGCTTTGATATAGTCTAGTAAAACTGCTGCTTCACTTAATCCATGTTTATTAATACATTTTTCAATTATTTTACCTAAGTTTTTCTTAGATACTGTAAAGTTTAATTCTGGTTCAAATGCTGTTTCTGGGTTTTCTCTATCTACAAAACCTAGGTCTTGAGGAATTCCCTCATTGTAAATAAGTCTTCCAACAGTTGTTTCAACTGTTTTACTTCTCATTTCTCCATCTATTTCTCTATACATTCTTACATGTATTTTAGCATGCATTCCTAGTTCTTTGTTTTCATATGCAATAACCGCTTCTTCTTTTGAAGAATAGTAGTTACCTTCTCCTTTTTCACCTTCAATTATCATTGTTAAGTAGTAAGCACCTAAAATCATATCTTGTGTAGGTACTGTAACTGGCTTACCATCTTGAGGTTTTAAAAGGTTGTTAACAGAAAGCATTAAATATCTTGCTTCTGATTGTGCCTCTGGTGATAATGGTAAATGTATAGCCATTTGGTCTCCGTCAAAGTCAGCATTAAAAGCTGTACAAACTAATGGGTGTAATTTTATTGCTCTACCTTCTACTAAAACTGGTTCAAATGCTTGAATTCCTAATCTATGTAGTGTTGGAGCACGGTTTAATAATACTGGATGATCTTTTATAACATCTTCTAATATATCCCATACTTCTGGTTTTAATCTTTCAACCATTCTTTTTGCATTTTTAATATTATGAGCTATACCACGTCCAACTAGTTCTTTCATAACAAATGGTTTAAATAACTCAACTGCCATTTCTTTTGGAACACCACATTGATAAATTTTAAGTTCTGGTCCAACAACGATAACAGAACGTCCAGAATAGTCAACACGTTTTCCAAGTAAGTTTTGACGGAATCTACCTTGTTTTCCTTTTAATAAATCTGATAAAGATTTTAATGCTCTATTACCAGCTCCTGTAACAGGTCTTCCACGTCTTCCATTGTCTATTAATGCATCTACAGATTCTTGTAACATTCTTTTTTCATTTCTTACAATTATTTCTGGTGCACCTAATTCTAGTAATCTTTTTAAACGGTTATTTCTATTTATTACTCTTCTATATAAATCATTTAAGTCTGATGTAGCAAATCTACCACCATCTAATTGAACCATTGGTCTCAAATCTGGTGGAATTACTGGAACTACATTCATAACCATCCATTCTGGCCTATTACCAGATAATCTAAAGGATTCTACTGTATCTAGTCTTTTTACTAGCTTTGCTCTCTTTTGCTCACTAGCCTTTTCTAGTTCTTTCTTTAATTTAGCAGATAATTTATCTAAGTCTATTTCTTCTAATAATTTTCCTACTGCTTCTGCTCCCATTTGAGCTTTAAAAGAGCCTTTACCATATTTTTCTTCTGCTTCATGGTATTCTTTTTCTGATAAAACTTGACCTTTCATTAATCCTGTTGAACCTTTATCTAATACTAAATATGAAGCAAAATATATAACTTTTTCTAAGCTTCTTGGCGAAACATCTAGCATTAATCCAATTCTACTTGGAATTCCTTTAAAATACCAAATATGTGCAACTGGTGCTGCAAGTTCAATATGTCCCATTCTTTCTCTTCTTACTTTTGCTTTAGTTACCTCAACACCACATCTATCACAAACTATTCCTTTATATCTTACCCTTTTATATTTTCCACAATGACATTCCCAATCTTTGGTTGGTCCAAATATTCTTTCGCAGAATAAACCATCTTTTTCTGGTTTTAGTGTTCTATAGTTAATAGTCTCTGGTTTTTTTACTTCTCCATGTGACCATTCTCTTATTTTTTCATCTGATGCTAATCCTATTTTTAATTTATTAAAATTTTGTAGCTCTTCCACTATTTAGCCCCCTATTAATCTTATTTTTGTAAAGACTACCTCTTTTCTTTACTTTTAAGTTTTTTACTATGACTAGCTATATAATTAGCACTGCTGTACAATTCCTTATTGTTATTATATAGCTATCATAATAAAGGCTATTTAATTTTATTATATATTTGTTTTAATTTATAAATTATTTTCAATTATTCGTCTATATCATCATATAAGTCTTGCTCATCTAACAAATTATCCTCTGCTAAATCACTATCGTCTTCCATTAATAAGTCATCCGCATCTTCATCTAAGTCTTCAAATAGTGCATCACTATCATCTTCATCTGGCATAACGGCATCATCTTCTGTATATCCATCTAGTTCGCTTTCATCAACTACTCCATCACTTCTATGTTCATCTATATTAAAGTCAATTCCATCTTCAATATTTTCTTTTAATTCTAGTTCTTGATTATCTTCTGAATATAAACGTACATCTAATCCAAGTGATTGAAGTTCTTTTACTAAAACCTTAAATCCTTCTGGAACACCTGGTTCTGGAACATTTTCTCCTTTTACAATTGACTCATATGTTTTTACTCTTCCAACAACATCATCCGATTTTACAGTTAACATTTCTTGTAAAGTATAAGCTGCACCATATGCCTCTAATGCCCAAACTTCCATCTCTCCAAAACGTTGTCCACCAAATTGTGCTTTACCACCTAAAGGTTGTTGTGTAACTAATGAGTATGGTCCTGTTGAACGAGCATGTATCTTATCATCTACTAAGTGGTGTAGTTTTAACATGTACATTACACCAACTGTAATTGGATGGTCAAATGGTTGCCCTGTTCTACCATCATATACTACTGTTTTTCCATCTCTGCTAAGACCTGCTTCTTCTAGTAAATCTTCTATTTCTGTATCTGCTGCACCATCAAATACTGGTGTTGCAACTTTCCATCCAAGCGCCTTAGCTGCCATGCCCAAGTGTACCTCTAAAACTTGACCTAAATTCATACGAGAAGGAACACCTAATGGGTTTAGTACTATATCTACTGGTGTACCATCTGGTAAAAATGGCATATCTTCTTCTGGTAATATTCTTGAAATAACACCCTTGTTACCATGACGTCCAGACATTTTATCACCAACAGAGATTTTTCTCTTTTGGGCAATATAACATCTAATTACTTGATTTACACCAGGTCCTAGTTCATCTGAATTTTCTCTTGTAAATACTTTTACATCTACTATTGTTCCTGATTCACCATGTGGTACACGAAGTGATGTATCTCTAACTTCTCTAGCCTTTTCACCAAATATTGCACGAAGTAATCTCTCTTCTGCTGTAAGTTCTGTTTCTCCTTTTGGAGTAACTTTACCAACTAAAATATCTCCTGGTCTTACTTCTGCACCTATACGTATAATTCCATTTTCGTCTAAATCTTTTAGTCCATCATCTGAGATATTTGGAATATCTCTTGTAATTTCTTCTGGTCCTAATTTTGTATCACGACATTCACAGTCATATTCTTCTATATGTATTGATGTGTAAACATCTTCTTTTACTAACCTTTCGCTAATTAATACAGCGTCTTCATAGTTATAACCTTCCCATGTTGTAAATGCTATTAAAACATTTCTTCCAAGAGCCATTTCTCCTTTATCTGTAGAAGGTCCATCTGCAATTAAGTCTCCTTCTTTTACTTTTTCTCCTGTAGTAACTACTGGCTTTTGGTTAATACATGTTCCGCCATTTGTTCTTTTGAACTTTCTTAATTTATAGGTTGTAACATCACCTTTTTTATTTCTAATTTTTATTTCGTCTGCTGTAACTTTTTCTACAGTTCCGTCTTCTTTAGCTACAACCGTAATTCCAGAGTCTTTCGCAGCTCTATATTCCATTCCTGTTCCTACTATAGGTGATTCTGGTTTTAATAAAGGAACTGCTTGACGTTGCATGTTTGTACCCATTAAAGAACGTTTTGCATCATCATGCTCTAAGAATGGTATCATAGCTGCACCAACAGAAACTAATTGTTTTGGAGATACGTCCATATAGTCTACTTTATCTCTGTCTACAACTGTTATATCTGCTTGGTGTCTTACTCTTATTCTTTCATTAACAAATTTTCCATCTTCTCCAACTGGCTCTGATGCTTGTGCTATTATGTATTTATCTTCTTCGTCTGCTGACATATAGTCTATAATATCTGTTATTTTTCCTGTTTCATGATCTATTTTTCTGTATGGTGTTTCAATAAATCCATATTCGTTAATAATAGCAAATGAAGAAAGTGCTGAAATAAGTCCTACGTTTGGTCCTTCTGGAGACTCTATTGGACATAATCTACCATAATGTGTATAGTGAATATCTCTTACTTCGAAACCTGCTCTTTCTCTAGAAAGTCCTCCAGGTCCTAATGCAGAAATTCTTCTTTTATGTGTTAACTCTGAAAGAGGGTTTGTTTGGTCCATGAATTGTGATAATTGTGAACTTCCAAAAAACTCTCTTATTGATGAGCTAATTGGTTTTGTATTAATTAATGATTGTGGTGTTACAATGTCTAAATCTTGAAGTGTCATTCTTTCGCGAACTACTCTTTCTAATCTTGTTAAACCAATTCTAAATTGATTTTGCAATAGTTCTCCAACACAACGAATACGACGATTTCCTAAATGATCTATATCGTCAATATATCCTATTCCATGGTCTATATTTAATAAATAACTAATAGAGCCAATAATGTCTTCTGTTGTAACGTGTTTTGGTATTAATTCATCTATTCTTTCTTTTATTGTGTCATGTAGTTTGTCTTTTTCTGTTGTATCTATTATAGACTTTAATACTTCGTAATTTACCATTTCTTTAATGTGTAAGTCACTTAAGTCTACATCTGGTAATATGCTGTGAATATTAACTGTACCATTTCCTATAACAACAACTTTTTTACCATTTACATTTACATTTACATTAACTACATTAATTCCAGTATCTTGAATAGCTATAGCAACATCTTCTGTTATCATATTGTCTTTTTCTACTAAAACTTCTCCTGTTTCTGGGTCTGCTATATCTTCATATGCAATTTTTCCTGTAATTCTTGTAGCTAAGCTTAATTTTTTATTAAATTTATATCTACCAACTTTGGCTAAGTCGTATCTTCTAGGGTCGAATAATAAACCATTGAATAAATTTCTAGCAGCATCTGCTGTAGGTAATTCACCTGGTCTTAATTTTTTATATATTTCAATTAATGCTTCGTCTTGTGTCTTTATTGGGTCTTTTTGAAGTGTTGCTTTTATTTTTTCTTCATCACCAAAAAGCTCTGAAATTTGCTCGTCTGTTACAATTCCAAGAGCCCTTAATAGTGTAGTAACAGGTATTTTTCTTGTTCTATCTACTCTTGCATAGAATATATCATTACCATCTGTTTCATATTCTAACCATGCTCCCCTTATAGGCATAACTGTAGATGTATAAATTCTTTTACCTGATTTGTCAAATTCTGTTGCATAATAACAACCTGGTGAACGAACTAATTGGCTTACTACAACTCTTTCCGCACCATTTATAATAAAAGTACCACTATCTGTCATAACAGGGAAGTCTCCAAGATATATTTCTTGCTCTTTAATCTCGCCTGTTTCACGATTTATAAGTCTTACTTTTACATGTAATCTTGTTGCATATGTAGCATCTCTTTCCTTTGCTTCTTCTTCAGTATATTTTGTTTTTTCTTCCATGTAATAGTCCAAAAATTCTAAAACTAAATTTCCAGAATAGTCTACTATAGGTGAAATATCTTTTAATACTTCTCCAAGACCTTCTTGTATAAACCAGTCATATGAATCCTTCTGAACTTTAATAAGATTTGGTATATCGATTGAGTCACCGATTTTTGAGAAAGTTTTACGTGAGCACTTTTCATGCTTAATTTCTTTTACCAAAAAAATCACCCCTACAAAATATTAAAGCAGATTTGAAATATATATGGATTTAAAAGAAGTCCCTCTTACCTTTATAATTAGTTTACCAAATTATTAGTTTACTGCTCCCCAAACATATAATTCCGTAAGTAATAATAAAGAAATTCCTCTTCTTTATAAATTTACATAATCGACATAAAGTGGCAATAAAAAGGTTGCTGGTATGTTAACATAAATACCAACTACCTTTTTATTATTAATTTATATTACAATTTTTTATACAAAAACATGTTTTTACGTTCCCCTTATGCGTAATTTGGATAAAACTCGCACATTATAAAACATACTTATAATATAATACATTATTTCCTGTAGCTTGTCAATGTTTTTTATAATATTTGTTACATTTATAAATGGCAATAAAACGTTTTTCAAAATCACATTTGACAAATATTAAAATTCTGTGTATAATATAGATAGAAAATAAGAACGTACAGAAATGTGCGTTACCAAATATCATTGATATACACCACATTGCCGACCAAAGCAAAATGTGGTGTATTTTTATTGTTCCCTATTAGATAGTATTATGTATATAACACTTAATAAGGCAACGTTTATAGTTATTGAAATCATAAATCCTATTATTAAGAACATTAAAAACTCTAACATATAAACACCACCTCCAATCTCTCAACTAAAGTTGAGGAATCAAAGGTAACACTCACATCTACTTTTCTTATTTTCTATTAAGTTTTACTATACACTATATTTTTATAAAATACAAGCGAACAAACTAAATAATTTAATCTCAATTTATTCTATTTAGCTTGCTATTTTACATTTTTTAAATTTTATTATATAATGTACTACAAAAAGGAGATTAATAATGGAAAGTTTAATAAGTGGCGATGTATTAAAACCAATTAGTGATTTAGGAATTGTATTACTAAATAAAGTAGAAAAAGCAACTGGATGGATTTTTTCTACTACAACAGCTAAAAAGGAAGGATATAAAAATATAATTGAAGAAATTTCTAAAAGAGATGATATAAATCCAATAGATAGAACAGTCATAATAAGTAATTTTAGAAAAATAAAAAGAGAACATAAAAATAAAACTCAAATAGTGGATAAAGCTATCTCATTGTTAGAAAAAGGAGATAATCCTGAAAAATTAGACAATGATTGGGTATTAAGATTTTTTGAATTTTGTAAGGCTGTAAGTAATGAAGATTTACAATATGTATGGGCTAAAATATTGGCTAATGAATGTAAAGAAAATTCTAATAATTCATTTAAACTTTTAAATACAATATCTGAAATTTCAAATAATGAAATTAATTTGATAAGAAAGATATTAAAAGAATGTAATTATGGCATAAGAAATTTTGAAGCTATAGGTATTATTTTCATAAAAAATGAATATTTAGAAGACATAGATATAAAATATGATGAAATTATAAAGCTTGAAGACTTCGGTATAATGAAAAGAGAAATTACTACATTGCAAGATGAAATTTCGTTTGACTTAGAAAATGAAACAATAAGATTTATTAGAAAGCCCGAAAAGAAAGGGTATTTAAATCTTACTAAATATGCTAATTTTTATAGATTTACTCATATAGGTATGGAAATAATAGAACTAATAAATGAAGAAATAAATGGAAACCAATTTAAAAAATTAGAGAAAGCTTTTGACTATTAATACAATGTAATATTAGAAAAGAAATAATTTTATAACATTTTTTAATATATACAATTTGTTTTTTATAACAATTTTATAACATCTAGTTTGAGTTTTGAATTTTCTAACCTCTAAAAGCCTTGAAAATACTGCATTCTTGTTTTTGACATAAAAACATATAAGAAACCGAGAAAACTATTGACATATCAACGTTTTCTCGGTTTTTTTTGGAGGCGACACCCGGATTTGAACCGGGGATCAGAGTTTTGCAGACTCGTGCCTTACCACTTGGCTATGTCGCCATATTTAATAATTTAATTTGTAATTTTTTAAATATCTCTTTGTAAATTATATGCTCCATATATTAATTTGATACATATTTTTTATATAATCTTTTATTGGAGCGGAAGATGAGAATCGAACTCACACTTAAGCCTTGGGAAGGTTTCGTTCTACCACTAAACTACTCCCGCAAGTTTTAATATAATAAAAAAATGGAGCAGGTAACGAGAATCGAACTCGTAACTAATCCTTGGCAAGGATTCATTTTACCACTAAACTATACCTGCGTTTAAAAATATAATTAAAATAACAATTAATATAATAGCAAAAATCTAAAAAAAAGTCAATACTTAATATTAGATATGCAGGAGTAAATCATGAATTTTTTTTTAAAGTCAACTAATCGTTGATATTAAATAGTTATTTGACTTAAATTTGTTAAAATTTTCATGATTTATTCCTGTTAGATATGTTTAAAATTTACTAAAATTTTAAACATATCTAACATTATATAAAAATTCTTTTATATAATCATCAAGCTGTTTTTTTTCTACTTCTTTTTCATTGTATATATCTAAAATTTCAATTTCTTTTCCATCTATTATAACTTTTAGATTTCCTACTGTGCTTTTTTCTTTTACTGGTGCTTCAAAGTAAAAAATTGCATTTATTTCTACATTTATGATATCTTTATTTTGTTTTTTAACAGCCATCTTTTCAAAACTTAAATTTTCTATACTAAGTTTCATTTCGTTTGTTATTCCTTTATTTACATATACTCTGTTTTCATTTATTTTTAACCAATCATTAAATTTATCTCCTATTATTTTTTTTACATTTACTATTTCATAATTTTTATAAATATAATCTATTAATTTTATACTATCAGATGTTCTTATTTTTTTTGTATCTGCTCCTAAAACTACTGTTATTATATCTAGCTCTCCCCTTTTACAGCTTGTAACTAAGCATCTTCCTGCTCCATTTGTAAATCCTGTTTTTATTCCATAAACGCCATTTAAGTATTCTAGTAACTCATTTGTATTACTAATATTTTTAGATGCTCCATTAATAGTTATATTACAATTTTTTGTTCCAACAATTTTCCTAAATTTTTCATTTTTCAATGCATAATCTGCCATTTTTGCAAGTTCATATGCTGTTGTATAATGTTTTTCACTATCTAGCCCATGTGGTGTTACAAAATTTGTATTCTTTAGTCCTAATTCTGCTGCTTTTTGGTTCATTAATTTAGCAAACCCTTCTATACTTCCTCCAACATATACTGCAAGTGCTACAGCTGCATCATTTCCAGACCTTAACATTAACCCATATAATAAGTCATTAACTGTTAATTTATCTCCTGTTTTAAGCCCTAACCTAGATCCGCCTGTCGCAGCCGCTTTTTTATCTACTACAACTGTGTCTTTTAAATTTGTCTTTTCTAAAACAACTATTGATGTCATTATTTTAGTTGTGCTTGCCATAGGGGTTGTTTTATGTCCATTTTTCTCATATAAAACATTTCCTGAATTCCTATCATACACAAGTGCTATTCTTGAATCTAGCTTTGGCTCATTACTAGAGCTATCTTTATTTAAATTGGCTGAAGTTTCAATTGTTTTTTGTATTTCATCTAAATTTACCTTTTCATTATCTTCTAAATTAGCATTGCTAAAATTTTTGAAACTTAATGTATAGAAAAATATAATAAGCATCAAAGAAATAGCTATAATTTTATTAAATAAGTTTCTTTTTTCTTGAAAATTTATATGTTTATTAGCTATTTTTGTTTGATTATTAAATATTTTTATTATCTTTTTAAATATAAATTTTGTTACTTTTTTACATTTTAATCCCATAAAAAAATCACCTTTTAAATTATATTTTAAAAAGTGATTTTTATGAGTTGTATTTTTATTATCTATTATTCCAGTTCATTTCTTTCTCTTGATGGAAATGCTCTCGCTTCATCTTCAACCCTAATTTTAATTTCATATATTACATTTTTTTCTTCCTCAACATTCATAACTAAGTTATAACTTTCAAGTTGTAATTTTATATATTGCATTAATTCACTTGGCGACATATCTTCATAATTATCTAAAGCATTTTCGATTATTTGTTCTTTTATTTGTTCTAAGTCTGCATCTGTTCCATCTATAGTTCTTTCTTCTGCATCTCCTCTTTCTTCACTTTCTTTTACTTCCTCTGTCCTCTGTTCTATCTCTCTGTCTTTTTCTTGAGTTCCAAGTCCTTCATTTCTGTTTGCTTCTTCTCTTACTCTATGATACACATAGTTATCATATCTTGATTTTACCCCTATTGGGATTGCTTGTCTATTTTCTCTATCATTCATATTTTGAATATATTGTACCTCTGGAATATTGTAACTTCCTATAGAAATGCTAATTCCTTCTTCAGGTCTTCCTGCTATTTGAAATAATCCTTTTACTTCCTTTTCTTCAACTTTAATTCCATCTCTATTTATTGATGTTACCGTTCTTCCAGTATTTATTCCTTCAACTTGTCCTACTGATTCTACAAATTCTTTTGTACCATCTGCTTTTACACCTATCATTGTAAACCTGCCATCATTTTGGTTATCACTCTTTTCACAACATATTTGTACTTCACTATACTGATTTAATTCTGGTATAATTTGCCCTAATGTTTCATTTGCTGTTACTAATGTATGTGGATTTACAACCGCTAAACTTCTAAAATTATCCTCTTCTATTCCTATAATCTCTGCCGCTTCTTTCTCTTCTTTATCAAAGTTAATTTTTTTACTATTTTCTTCATATTTTTCTATATCTTTATTTGATAACTTTATGTCTTTTTCAGTCATCTCTTGTAATGAAAACTCTGCAGCACTTAGGTCTAGCATAGCATAATATTCTGGTGGCAAATTTTCAAGATTTGTTAAATATTCATCTGAAAAGCTTACATTTCCATCCGTATCTACAACCGCTATTAAATTTTGATTTTCATCATATATTTCATATGTTGTAAGTTCTAATTCATAATTATCACCAATTTGTGAATTTGTTTCAGTATTTAAATCTTCCTTACTATTCTTTTCTTTTTTATCTGCTTTTATATTCGGATTTTGAGTTTTTATTTCCACTATATACACATTGTTTTCCTCAAGGTTAGCTCCTCCAAAAAAGAAATCTTCATAATATCTAATATTATCTATATGTTCTGTTTTAGTGTCTAAAGTATTAGATATTTGTCTAAATAATAATGCAGATTTTTGTAATATTTCTTCTTTTTTATTATTAAACATAAATTACACAATGAGTATTTCATCTTAAATACTCATATTCCCCTTCCTATTAGTTTTTTGTAAATTTTGTTTTTTTGTTTATATTATAACATAAAAAATTGGTAGAATATATATTCCACCAATTTTTTATTATTTATAATTGATTTTTTCTTTTTACATTGCTATTTTAATATTTTCTTTTGATACTTTGAATTCTATTTTTCAAATGACATTACAAAGTTGGTTCCATCTAATAATTTTACTACAAATTGTTTCTCTATTGTTTGAGAAGAGTTCTCTCCATTTGTAATTACCATTTTATAAATATATAAATCCCCATTTTTCTCATATGATGTATATCCTAATTTATTTTGATCATAAAAATTTGTTTTCATATAATTTTCAAAATCTGTTTGTGTTGGGAAATTATTATTTTTATACGTTTGGTCTAACTTACTATATGCATAAGAATAATCACCATCATTTATTGCGCTAAACCAAAGTTGAAGATTATATTGTACTTTTTCTTCGCCCTTCGCACTATTGTATTTATCTGTAAATTCCTGTAATTCCACAGTATACATATCTAGTAGAACAGAATAATTCATGACTGAACTTTCTTTAAATATGTAATATCTTCCATTCTCATCCAAAACTACATATTGTGTATAATCATTGTATACAGACTTTTGATACTGCATAACTTTCGCTTGTTTTATTCCTATATTATTTATATATTGTGTATATCTTTCTACATTAGAAAACTTCTTTGTTCTATATTGATTATCTAATTTCTCGTAAGCTAATTTAATATCATTTTCTATTAGATACTGATAATTCTTTAACAACATTTGAGCCACTTCCACATCGCTGACTGTCACAGTTATATATACATTATTTTCATTCTTTTCTATTTCTTCAACATTTATGTTTTCTTGTAATGTTATTATATTATTATAATATTCACTTTTAATCGGATATATAGAATATGTTGCATTATATTGGTCTACAAATACCATAAAATATGTATCCGCATTCTTTCCTTGATCTTGTAGATATCCATTTATATAGTAACTATAAATTTCTTCTGTTTCTTGTATATACATTTCTTTCACAACATAATCTTTATTAGTAAAACTCCCAACATTTTCTTTCTCAATTATATTTTCTTGAGTTATAGCATTATCTTGTATATATCTAGTATCTAAAATATCATAAACCTTTTGTTTTTCTAAGTTTAAAATTCTTTGATAGTAATTCTCTATGCAAGATTTTACAGAATAATATTGATTTTGACTATCCACCAATCTTATTTTATTATCAACTTCTATCTCGTCAATTTCATAAAATACATTTTCATATTCATTTTTTGCTGTTTCTTGCTTATTATTTGTTATATCTTCATTGTTTTTTACAAAATATATCAATAATATTGTAATACAAATAATTACTAATATAATTATTAGCATTATAGCTATTAATATTTTTCTCTGCGTTTTCTCCATAGTTACTCCTTTATTATAATTTTTATATATACTTTATAATAATACAAAGTATATTATGGCATAATTATTGCAATAAATCTTAAATTACCTCTCACCACAGCATCTGCCTCTGCTACTGATTTATATTTTCCGTCATGTCCTCTTGCAGAATCTAATATGTAAAATTTATATCCTTGTGCTTTTAATTCTTCTGAAACAGGTACTATAGCTAAAATATGTCCTGTTTCTCCTCCAATTACAGGGTATCCTTTTTCTAGTGCTTCTAAAGCTGTTTCTTGACTTATATTCATTTGCGATGTTACTCCATAATATTTTTGTAAGAAACTACTACTAAAAATGCAATGGCTTGAACCAGCTCCAGGAACATAATAGCTTCCATTAGGCCAATATTCCTTAATATTAGCCACAACAGTTTGAGGATTAATATTTGGATCATTCTTTATTCCTGATAAAATCATTGCTAAACTAGTAGGACCACAACCAGCTTTCGGTATTGTTGATGTTCCATATGATCCAGGATAATCTTTTTGTTTATAATGTGGAAATGTATATGTTCCTAAAGTAATAGAATCTCCGTTAAAACTGCCTCCTCCAATTATAGCATCTTGCATAGTAAATATATCAAAATTGAATTCAGTTACTCCAAAACTAGGATCGTCTGTCGCCTTATATAATAAATATTTCGTTAAATCAACCATATCTTTTGTTGTTTTATTCTTTTCTAATATGTTAAATAACCACTCTCTAGCACTCAAAATACTATTATATGCTGTAAAATATTTTCTATTTTTTATTAAACTAACAAAGTTTTCTTCCCCATCTGGTGGATTTAATTCTACTTTTTCTTTTACAACTGCTGGTGATGAAATATATTTCTGAGTTTCTGTCGTATGTTTATTATCATCTGTTCCAGAAGTAGTAGTTGTTGGACTAGAATATGTATACTGTTGTGAATAGTTAACATACCATACATTTGCCTTTGTTAATACTGTATTTATAGTATTAGTTTTATCTATAGTAGTATGTGTTGTAGTATATGTCACTGTTTCTGTTGAAGTAGTTGTTTCTCCTGTTGTTGGATCTGTTGAAGTAGTTGTTATTGTATCTTCTCTTGTAGTTACTGTAACGTTAGTATCTATTGTTAAATTATCGTAAACTGTAATTTCCATTTCACTTGCATATACTAAATCTGTTAAGGCCATTACAAAGTCTTTGCTATTACATGTTACTAAAAATGCCCATAAATAATCAAATGGCATTGTAAATTTGCTAACTAATGATTGATAATTTATATTTGTTGCTCTCATATTATATGTAGTTTTATCATATGCTTGCACTTCTGGGTCATTAGTTTCTACACGGTCTGTATTTTCTGACCAAGTAGCAACTTTTGCATATATTGTAGAAGATGTAGAAAGTGTACCAGCATTTCCATTAAATTCTCCTGTTCCTGAACCCAAACCATTATCATATTTAAATCCTAATGGATCTACAGCTGTACCATTGCTATAAATACCAAAATGTAAGTGTGCACCTGTAGAATTTCCTGTATTTCCAGATATAGCAATAATCTGTCCCTTTGTTACTGTTTCCCCAACTGAAACTTTAATCTCCTTATTGTGGAAATACTTTGAAACTAATCCATTACCATGGTCTATAACAACCATATTTCCAGCAGAATTACTATAACTTGCAGTTGTTACTATACCATCTTGACATGCATATACATTTGTTCCCTCTGGTACACCAATGTCAATAGCTTCGTGATATGTAGATGCTCCAGCTATTGGTTGAGCTCTTGGTCCAAAATATGATGTAATATTATTACCATCTGTTGGCCATTTTAATATATCTTTATCTGTTGAGACATCATCATTTTGTGTTGAATCATTATCACTTTCATCTTTATTGGAATCAATTTTTTCATCTTTTCCAAAGTCTGGATTTACAAAATAACTTCCCCCATTTACAGCTTTCGTTACTTTCCCTTTCCATTCTGGATGACATGTATCTGTTCCTGGATTTACGTGGTTTCCACGACCTCCTTTATACCAAGTATCCTTATCTACTATAAATTCTACTACACATTCTCCATTATTATGTCCCCATTGATTACATCCTTTATCATTTTGATTTTTAATGTCTCCAATAATACATGGCAATACTATTCCATTATCTAAATAAAAATCTATGTAATCTCCAACCTGTCCATAAGTGGTAGTACATGCAATAACATATCTACCGTTTATAATTCCGAAACCTTCTGCATCAAAGTTCATTCCTGCTTCTTCTCGCAGTTTATACTGAGTTGAAGTAGTAGAAGTTATCATTTGCCATCCCATATATGTATAATATATTCCGCATGCCTTCTGGAACTTCTATAACAGTTCCAGCTTTTATAGTTCCAGTAGTAGGGCTAGTTCCTATATAAGCCTTTTCTAATGTAAAATGACTTAATGCTCTTTCTCTATCAGCTGTACTTCCCGTTTGATTATATGTATTTATATACATTTGAAAAGTTTCAGGATCTACATATGTCATAGTTTTTATATTTCCAGATGTATCAGCTCTTTTTAATTTTATTATCCCCTGTACATCTTTAGAATTTGGATCTAATATTGTATCCCAATTAATTTCTTCATCTGGATTAGCTCTTGTATCTAAATATTGGGTTATCATCTCTGCCTTCATTAATTTTACAAGTTCTTCTGGTCCTTCTAAATATTCGTCTACACGGCTTCCATTCTCAATCATTTTATCCCATAACTCTTTTGCAGACATTGAAGTTGATAATTTTCCATCTGAACCAATATTTGTTGACCCCATATATTGTTTTGTAGCATATGGTGTATTAGACCAATCATTATCCTTATGAGTACCATCATCTAATGTAATAAAATATTTAATTGCGGCAATTAAAATTAAAACTGCTATAATGATTATTGCAATTATAAGAAATGGTCTTGTAATAATTTTCAATGTTGTCTTTACTGCTCTTTTAGCTATGTTTATAACATTTCTAAAGTTATTGTTTGAATTTCCCTCCATATTTACTCCTATTATTTCATTTTATAATCCTATTTCAATTATTCCATAATAATCATATACATTTTTATTTTCCAATGACAAATACCATTCATTATTTAATATCACTTTTGAGAAAACAACATTTTGCATCACTCTATTTGTACTATATTTATTATAATACTTTATATTAATATTTCTTGTTGCTCCCGAAGGAACAGTTAACATTGAATTTGTTAGTTCGTGTGTATACGCTTCGCATTTATTTCCGGAATCATCTTCTATATACATAGTTTCTATATTCTGTCTGTCATCAAGTAGAATACCATCTTTACTATTATTTTGAATTTCAAATGTATATACTTCATAGTCCATATAAATCTTTTTACTTAAAACTTTTGCTTGTATGTTCATATAATTAGTTGTTCTATTTATTTCTGTTTTTCCTACATAATTATTAATATTTAATTTTATATTTCCATTATCATCTACTACTGTTATATACTCCTGTATATTTTCATCTTCATTATATACACCAGAAGAAAGTATGTCATTTGTATAATCTATTTTAAAAATATTATTCATCCAATTTTTAATAAGTGCCGTTTTCTTTCCATTGTTAAATACTTGATTATAATAATTATCTTTAAAGCTTTCCATACTAGGATATAATTCTTCTCTACAATCGGTAGACAAAAAACCATATGCTTGTTCAATATTTCCATTGTTACATGCAACTACAAAATTATCTATTAATTCTACATATGTTTTTTGGCTAGTATCTAAATTTTCTCCAGAAATAACAGATTCTTCTGTTTCTATTACCGATGTGTTCAAATTATTTTGTACAGGATCTTTTTTTTCATTTAAATTTATTGGCTCATTTTCTGTACCTTTTGTAAAAAACTGTAATACTCTTGGTAGAGCTATTAAAATAACTATAACTATTAAAATAAGTAAAATCTTTCTTTTATTATTATTATAAAAAGTTAATATTTTTTCTTTCATCTTTTCACCTATCTATTCTATAATAAAATTATACCTCAAAATACTAGAACTTTAAATTTATATGAATATTAGACGAATCTCGTTTAATATATAATAAATCTATTCCTCTAATATTTGAGGTATATTTACTTAAATTTTATGCATTCCAGTCATATATGTCACTAATTCCATCTGCATATTTCTTAATATCATTATCTGATAGTCCTTTTTCTTTTAGTCCCTTCTTTATATACTCTAAAGCTTTACGTTCTCCATTAACTTGTTCTGCTAATCCTGCTAATATAATTTTTTCTTTAGAAACTCTACCATCTCCAAATCCATCAAGTTTCATTGCTTTTATAATTATATCGTCATTTGTAACTCCACTCTCTCTGAACTTTTGAGAATCTTTTAAAACTTCATTTAACTTTTCTCCTCTAACATTAAGTTTTCTTGAATATAAATCCCTTCTGCCTTTATCTTTCATTGCCATTGCATCTGATATCTTCTTCTGTCTTTCCTTCTCTGCTTTATCTCCCTTTGCTGCTAACGTATAAATTGTATCACCTTTTTGCGCAGCATCTACTATTGAATCCCTAGTTTCTTCTAATTTACCTGGTACTTGTCCAAGTCCTCCACCAGCTATCCAACCAGCTCCTGCTCCAGCAGCTCCCCATTTAGCCACATTAGCATAGTCTTCTGATACCAATCCTGCTGCAATTCCTCCCATTGCAGCAGCACCAGCTACTGTTCCTCTAACTGCTAATTTTGCTGCTCTAGGTGCTACATATTTTGCGCCTGCACCCAGTACCGCAGAAGCTCCTCTAACTGAAGTTCTAATTGGTTTTGGGACTGCCCTTCGTACTGCTTTTCCGGCCATTTCTCTTGCACCATTAACTGCATTACTAGTAAATCTAACAGGCGCACCAGCAGCACTAGTTATGGCTCTTCCAAATGCACTTTCTTGCATTTTATCATGCAAATACTGTCCAACTCCTCTAGAGTCACTTTCTCTTACATCATTCATCATCTGTCTTGCTATGTTTCTTTCTTCATCTGTCTTTGCTTCATCCATTAACTGTCTTGCTGCTGCCATATCTTCTTTTATTCTCATTCCTTCTGCGGATGTTCTGTACATCGGCTCTCCTTCAGATCCATTTAATGAAGCTTGTATTCCATTATCACTTACAGCTTGTCCTCCTGCTGCAATGCCTACTGATTTTGCATCTAAACCTTGTCCTTCTCCACTAGCTAATAATTCTGACGGACTTTTTCCTTTATCTGGAGGCCTATTATTAAATTTATTAATTTTTGAAGTTGGTGTTGCATTTCCTCCTGTACCACCTTTTGCTCCTTTTTTTGAACCTCCAAATCCAATTCTTCTCAACTGGTTAATACCTTGCATTGCTAAAGCACCGCCTAAAGCTGAGCCATTATCTAATGTAGAAGCTTTTTCAAATCCGAAGAACTTTCTCATAATTTTTTCTGCTGGCAGCATAAATCCTAATGCTGCTAATGCATATAGTAAGTTATCTGCTGCAAAATCAATTGCTGAACCTATAAGAATTGTATATAAAATTAAGTGTACCGGTTGTATTAATAAATTAAATACATATTCTTTTACCCACATATTAAATGCCTGTGCACTTCCATCGCTTATTTTATCTAATGGATATGTCATAGCCACAAATGGTGCAATAATTGTTAAAAACGCTAGCATTATCAATCTTTTTAAATATCTAAATAAAAACATTATTGTATATATAACTAATGCTATAAATATAATTGTAAAACCAAATTTTCTTGCCAAAATGTCATCATCTGACATTCGATCTGTAGGTTCTAACTGTAATTCTACTCTCGCTTTTCCCATTAAATTAGTTGGCCATACAAAGTATTCACCAGACCCTGTATCATCATTTGGTACAATAACCCCCTGCTCTCTAAATGCTTGTGCTAAAGACCCTTCATCTGTATCAAAAACTTTACTTTGTTCCTTTTGAGGTTCACTATTTTCTTCTCCATCTTTTGGTGGGATAACAACATTGTATCTATAATCTCCAAGTTTTCCATCTGATGACCCCACTCTAACATAATAAGGTTCGTTTGCTGTATCAATTGAGTCTAGCAAAGATTCTGTTATTGTTACTGCTAATGTCATTAAATAATGCATAAAGAATAATAAACACATTGCAATAATCCAGTCCATCAACCTTTGTTTATATTTCGCTCTATCTTCAGCTGCACTACTCATTACTATTCTTATTCCGACATAAACCAATATAATCATCATAACTACAACTGCAAAATTTCTAATAGATACATACCATTTTGCAATTGTGCCTTGTAATTCAGCTGCTGAAGATTTTTGTTCTTTTCCTTCTTCTCCAACCATAGTATCTACTTCGTCATATTTATTTGGTTGAAAAAAATTTACATCTAACATTGCAACTTTATTTGCAAATATTTCATATGGGCTTATTGCATACATTGGTAGATAAAAGTCCTGTGGTAATGCTTGTTCTGCAACATATGAAACTACAAAAGCTGTTGCTCCCGCTGCTACAACTGTAGTTCCAAAAATACTAAGTCCTGCTGCAACAGCTCCCAAGCTAAGTCCTCCAGTAAATGGTGCTCCTGCAACACCAACAATAATAGAAATAGTGCCTGCAATTGCTCCTCCAATTGCTCCAAGTATTACAGGAACATTCGAAGTACTGTGCTCTAATTTCAGTAATGATACATCTGTGCCAAATATAACATTTTGCATAATATTAACAATACCGTCGCCAATAGCTAAAACCAAGTCTTTTATTGGCTCAAATAATACTCCTCCAATACCACCAGATACTGCCCCAAAACTTATTCCTGGATTTATAAAGTTAAATAATATAACAATTACTAAGATAGTTGCTATTTTTATTATTAAATTCTTGTTAGAAAATATTTTTCCCATACATCCTCCTAATAACCATATCCTGTTGTCCTCTTTCTTTTGTTCCTTTCCACTAATGTATTTAAGTTTGTATCCACAAACTCGAATTCTTTGCTTGTTGGGTTTATTTGTATTATAGCACTATCTGCGCCTACTTTCAATAGTCCTTCTCCTTTGAAGCATGTTACCAAGAAACCTGCTTCTCCTTCACTTAGCTTAAATACTTCTTTTAAATATTGTATTTCTGACTTGTCTTGTGCTAAAAATAGCTTAGTATCTGAAGATGTAAGTACTGCCTGCGCTTCTGGTTTCTCATAAAAGTCTTGGAACCTTTGAGAAATAATTGCTAAAGAAACATTTCTTTTTCTTGCACGTCTTGCCATTGTGTTTAAAAAGTCTACGGCTTCTGGGTATGGAAGTAGCATCCATGCCTCATCTACAATTACCCTTTTCTTTGATGCTCTTTCTCTATCCTCACTGTTTTTCTTAACATATTTTTCCCATATCCATGCAAGTAATATTTGTTGTGCAAGTGGTCTTGCAAACCTCTCCTCTAGTTGAGATATATCTAAGTTTATAAATAGTGTTCCATCTAATAAGTCAAATGTAGATTGTCCATCAAAATATGCCATTTGTCCGTCATATTCTCTTATATATTGTTTCATAACTTTTAGTAAATAGCTGTAATGGAAACTATAATCTTGGTTTTTATTTTCTTCTGCTTTTCTTTGTATTCTTCTATACCAAGAACCTATAGTTGGCATTTCTTTCTTTTCTTTTCCAAGCATGTTTCCACCCATGCTTCCATTCGATGTTTTGTATAAGCTGTTTGGGTCTCCATTTATTCCTAAACTTGCATATTCTTCTGAAACAGATTCTGCAATAATTTGCTTTGTAAGCTCATTAACTTCTTGACTTCTTGTACTACCTCTTGCCATTGTAAGTAATGCTTGTGTTACATCTTCCACCTTGTTTTCAACATTTAAAACTAGTCTCTCTCTTCCTGTTATTTCATCTTTTACAATTTCTGTTTCTAAGTCGAAGATGTTTATAACAGTTGAAGATGTTGGAGAAAGTACAACATTTATTCCTCCTAAGCTTTCTGCAACTATACTATATTCACCTTCAGCATCTAATGCTAAACTTTGTATTCCCATAAGTACTGCTGACCTTGAAATTAAAGTCTTCATAGTAACAGACTTACCAGCACCAGATTTAGCAAATATAACCATATTATAGTTTGTTAAACTACTATGAAAATTATCAAATAAAATTGGCACCCCAGTTTGCTTATTTATACCTAAAGGTATTCCTGTTGGATGTCCTACTTCCGATGTAGTAAATGGAAAAACTGTTCCCATAGACCTACGGTCAAAAGTATGTGTTTTCTTTATCCTATCTTCCATTAAAGGAAGATTAGATTTAAATGCATCTTCTTGCATACCCCATGCTGTTTTTATTCCTACTAAAGATTTTGCAACTTCTGTTGATAACAATTTTGTGTATTTATTTAAATCGTCTAAGCTATATGCAAATAAAGTTGATATAATAGATGCTTCATATAATTTATTATATCCTGCTGCAATTTCATCTCTTAATTGTTCAGCTTCCATTCTTTTTTGTGCTAAGCTACTTTCTCTGTTTATGTTTCCTCTATCTGCTGCTACAATTCTTTCTGTTTCTAATTCGTTTATTGTTCTGTTTAGGTCATTTTGTGATTTTGACTCTAAAATTGGGGTTATGTATATAGATGTATTAATATCTCCAAACATGTACATATCTCTAAACAATTCTGGGAATGTACACATTCTTGGTAATGCAGATACAAAGAAACTTCTAGCATATCTAGTAACATTAGATATAATTTCTAAGTGATCTATGTTGCTAGCATCTATTCCAGATGGAGCAATAAGTTCTTTTATAGTTTTCTTCTTTAAAATTTCGTATTCATCTGGTTTTGTATAATCATTACGTTGTTCTTTTAACTCATTTTTTTGAAGTTTGTTCTTTTTGCTCATTTTCTTTTGTACCTCCTTCTTCTTTTCTTGGTCTACCTTTTCTTCTTGCACGTTCTTCTTTTATAACATCTTGTGCCTCATCTGCAACTTTATTTCCAATTGCAGCTCTATTTTCATCTATAATAAGTTGTGCCATTTGTTCTATTAAGTCGTCCATCCTATTTTCTTTTCTTTCAAGTGCTTTTTGTTTTTTTGATTTTGCCTCTACAACTGCATTATTTGCCTTGACAAAAGCCTCCTGCGTTATTTTTGCATCTAATGCTCTCATTTTCTTGTCTAATACATCTGGAGCTGTTGAGTATAATTCGTCATATCCTGCTTTTAAAGCTTTATCTAGCCCATAAACTTCTGCGTCGTCTCTGTTATATGCTACATATAGCAAATCTACTAATCCATTTGAATCTAATATTCCTGCATTTATACCACAAACAGATAATGTTCTTATAATGGATTGCGCTCTTGTATATAATTCTGAAAATGCTAAATTTTTCTTCTCACCTTTGTCAAAATCGTTTTGTCCTAATTCTGATGTATAATATGGAATAACAATATAATATTTTTTATTAAGTACATTTTTATTTAAGCTCATTCTTTCTGTTGTATAAATTATGTCTTTTCCATATTCACATAAGTTCGTTTGTTTAGTTAACTCATAATATGCTTGTTCTAATTGTTGTTTTGAATATTTTCCAGAATCAACCATATTTTGATATTGCATTCTCTGTCTTTCTAATTTATCGTCTAATTCTTTAACCTTATCTCTATATGTTTGTATACTATTTTCCAAGTTTATTGTTCTTGTTTGTGTATATATTTGTATTGGATGTCTTAATGTATTTAAAAATTGAATAAATCCTTCTTCTACAGCATTTTTCTCTACTTCTGACATTAAGTCATAATTCACACCTTGACATTCTACGACCATTATGTATCTTTCTCCATTTTTTTGTGAAATCATGTTATCTTCAATTTTGTCAAAATCCATAAAGTCAAATACAGATTCTACAGTATAAGTCTTCTTTGAATCTTTCTTAACATCGTTACTTGATGATGTTTTTGTTGCTTGTTCTTCCTTTTTTTCTTTTGACTTAGAAGAAAAATATACGGCTACTAATATTATTAATAATAGTAAAAAAATTCCTAAAGCAACAGCTAATATTATTGTAATTGTATTAATATCATTTAGCATCGTTTTTTCCCTCCTTATAAACGTATATTTTGCTTCCTTTTGTCTTAAACATTATTGCTCTTTTTATAATATCATCTAAATTTTCTCCACCAACTTTTTTAGTAAAACCTAACCCTGATATTTCTGGCATTTTAAATGTTCCAATAGCAAAACCAACTAAAGCAAGTAATACTGTTATTGCTATTCCTACAATGTTTAATCCAACAAGAGAAAATATTCCATAAAATAATAGTCCTATTCCTCCGCCTACAATTGCATATATAAAACTCTTTCCTGTGAATACAAATAAAATTCTACCTTCGCCCTTCACATTTCTGGGTAAATTATATGTTCCCATAAATTCCTCCTTCGTATGCCCATTTATACTTAATATTAATTATAGCAAATTATGTAGAAAAAAGGTAGATAAAAAATAAAAAAAAGTGCATTGTCATGCACTTTTAATATTTTTGTAATCTTGTTGTAATATAATTATTCTGCTTTAATATTTTTTGATATGCCCATAACAATTGAAGCAATTGCTGAAGCAGCAAAAACTAAAATAGCACCAATTATATATGGTATCATTGTCTTTTTGTATTCAGCTTTTTCTTCAGCACTACCAATCATATATTTTATACCAAGTACTACTAAAACCACTACTGATACAACTATACCTACTGTTGTTATAATACCTATAATTTGTTGTCCTAAAGTAGTTATTCCAGATGTTTGGTCAAAAGTTCCAGTTAATTCACTTGGATTTATTGGTCCTGTTGGATTAGCAAATACTACGTTTGCCGTAAATAGTAATATACTTGCAACTAATATTCCGCAAAATATTTTTACTATTCTATTTCTTTTTGCTATCTTGCTCATTTATTTTCCTCCCTTTTTATTTGTATCTATAATTTTATCTTTTATAATAAGATAATTATAATATCATTTTTATACATTTTCTAGTATTGTAAGTACTATTTTCCATATACCAAAAGCTCCAAATATAACAATACATCCTACTATATATGGAATTAATGAATCTTTTACTTTTGCTTTTTGATCTACACTTCCTACCATAAATTGTATTCCTAACACTAGTCCTATAATTATAGCTATAGCTAAACCTATAAATAATAATATATTATATACATTATTTGATAAAGTTTTAGTATCACTTTGTGCTATTGGTGATTCTTGTCCTTCCCCGTAAATCTATAAAACTACTTCCATCTTGTATTATGCCACTTATACTCTGGTCTCTTTTCTTTTCCATCTCATCTGTATCTGCATATACAAAATTTATTTGAGAAAAAATGATAAAAAATACTAAAAAAATATATACTAATTTATTCTTTAGTTTTAGTACTTTCTTTATTTGCATATTTTCCTCCTTTTTTTAATATACTATATTCCTTTATAATTTTCAAGTATTGGGAAATAAATTATTACTCATGTTCATTATAAAAGTTACTACAGTTGATACCGAAAATACAAAAAATGCTCCGATTAAATATGGAACCATACTTTTTTTATATTCAGCTTTTTCTTCAATACTACCAACCATATATTTTATACCTAATATTATTAAAGTAATAACTGAAGCTATTATTCCTATTGTTGTTATTACACCTATTATAGGTTTAATTTTATTCATTGCTGGTTGTGCATCATCTGTTGTTAAAGTTGGTGGCTTATAATTGTCTGGATTGATACTTCCTTGTGGAGATGCATACACACATGATAAGCTAAATAAAATCATACAACATGTAAGTACCATTATTATTCTGTTAATTAGCTTTTTTGTATTGTTACTCATAATTACTCCTTTTTAGTGTATTATTTATATGATAACATACTTTTTTTTATTTTTCTACATATTTTTTTAAATTGAGTAAATATAGTGTAAAATCCTTGTAACTTCACTATATATAGTAGCCATTTTTGACTTCTTTGTCTAATATTACCCCAACTTTAATTTTTTATACGGATTTCATCCTTAAAAAAATTATATTTACCTATATATTAATTTACACATTTATATAGAAGAAACTAAAAAAAATGGGTTATTATACAGTTAAAAACTGTATAATAACCCACAAATCCTCTAATTAATAGATATTAAAGTATACTTCACCAGGAATAACATTGTTGTTACACTGTGAAACAATAGACTTTCTTGTAGCTTCTACCTTACTTCTAATTGACTTCTGAGCAGAGTCAGTTGGAGTAGTAACACTTACACTACTAGGTACTTTATCCTTAGATTTACCATTAAAACCTAACATATCTGATGCTTTGCTTACACTAAATGTAGGGAAGTAGTAATTGTAACCATTATCAAAAGATACACAGTTTTCAAAAGAAGCCTTAACTGTACTGTTGTTGTTATCAAAGCCCTTTCTACCATGACCAAATGATAAACAGTTCTTTACTGTTCTTAAACTTGTCTTATCTGTATAAGCTGAACCAAACTTAAATCCGTTAGGGTTACCGTCATAATTACTTCCTGTCCAAGAAGAAAGGTTAATCTTACCTGCAGAAGTATTTATAAAGCTGTCAGTTGGTAAACTAAAGTTACCCTTATTATAATTAGATACAAAATTCTTGTCCTGCTTAGAAATAAGTTCTACTAAATATAAATTAGTATCTAAAGCATTTCCATTTTCATAATCATACTTACCTGTGAATATATCAGGGTTACCATTATTCCAACAAGCACATTCTTCATAACTTAAATCTTTTGTATAGCCTGATGTAGTCTTGTCGAAACTATCCCAACCGTCATCACTGTTTTCCCAAGCATAGCAACCATAGAATGTATTGCCAGTCTGAGCACCAAGTTTTGGAGCAAAACCATCGGCATTACCACCTAATGTATAAACATCGCAGTTTCTATAGCTGTATACAAATCTCATAGTGTTGTATGATGCACCACCTGTAATCTGTACACCAGCGTCATTGTTATATCTTACGATACAGTTGTTTACAGTATTATAATTTGCATTTGCACCCTTAATACCGTTGTCGCCGGCCTTTTCAATAATAAGGTTTTCAAGTGTATAGTAAGAACCAGAAATTCTTACACCAACATTAGAATCAGTAGACGCCTTTAAAGAAGGACCTGCACTACCTATTGTACTATTTCTAAAGCTAGTAAAGTCAAGAGATGGATATGTACCATCGCCCTGCTGTACACCTACAATTTTAACAGGATTACCCTTTGTACTCTTTAAAGCAAGCTGAGAAGTACAGTCAATAGTTTTAGCATTTACATAAACTGTACCGCCACCCTTTACAGATGCCATAGCATCTACTGCAGATACAAGTTCTTCAAAGTTTGTTACAGTTTTACTGCTAGTGCTACTATCTTGTTTCTTTGTTGTTGTTTCTGTAACTGTTGCCTTAGTTGTTGTTTCAGTAGTAACTTCCTTTTTAGTTGTAGCTTCTGTAGTTGTTTCTTTCTTAGTTGTTGCTTCAGTAGTGTTCTTCTTTGTAGTTTCTTCTACAGATGACTTGTTGTCAACCTGTACTTTATAAATATTGATACCACTACCCTTTGAATAAATATATACTTTACCACTATAGTTAATATTTACTGATGCTATATCTGCATCTGGCTTAGCAGAAATAGTTCC
>ERZ779820.407-NODE-407-length-30244-cov-3.188512_pt1 | contig 30244 bp, 26 predicted proteins | sample MGYA00511563_ERZ779820 | MGnify/ENA primary metagenome ERZ779820 (study PRJEB29588, sample SAMEA1964852) | human gut metagenome | biome: human gut; feature: human-associated habitat; material: faeces | place: Denmark | collected 2008/2010 ...
TTGATTTTCACCTCCGGTTGTAATAACATAATCTGTCACACTGTTCTTCTATACTGATTATGATACCATGAAACCTTAACACCCTCAACTTATATTATAAGCCACTTTTCACTCCAAACATCCATTTCACGCCCTTAGCCAGCCTTTTCCCCGCATCTGCAAAATGCCCTCCCGCATTCCACTCTAAAACCACGGATTCCACCATCGAGTCCTCCTGTAACAGCCCTTCCTGCGCCCTGGTCCTGTCACCGACCGCTGCCATTACTTTGTTCTTCGCCTTCTCTTCCTTTCCGCCAAGGCTCAGATACACGCTACATTTACTCTGAATCACATGATTCCTCACATAATGGTCCCAGTCCGGGAACCACAACGAACCCGAACAGCATACAATTCCAGAAAACACGTCACTTTCATAAGCTGCCCATAGCGCGAATAATCCGGCAAGCGAATATCCCATCAGCCAATGTTCCCTGTCTTTCACACCAAAAGTCCGGTCAATATGTGGCACACATTCCTCTGTCAGCCATCTCAGCGTCTTCAGACCTTGTCCGGCGAAGCCTTCCTTCCCGAATACCGCCGCTGCTTCCCAAGGCGAAAAATCCCGATTCCAGTCTTCCACCTGAAATGCGACGAGCAGGAAATTTTGTTCCGGCACAAGTTCCAGTAGAGATTCCCACAGATGTTCTACTTCGTTCTGCTGATGTGGATACATACCCCAGAAGATAACCGGGCCGCCGGTTCCGTTCTGAGCGAGATGTAGTTTGATTCCGTTTATTGACATATTTTGAATCATCCCGTTGCTCTTTTCTTTTATTAACTCTATTGAAATAATTTGCTTTTTATCTTCCATCCGCACTTTCATTTAAATTAAAACTTACACACCTTATGTCTCTGTCAACTTTATATTAAAAATCGAACTATCAAATATTACATACACTTTTTTTCTTATTTCCTTCCATTCATCTTCCGAAATATCAGTATTTATCCGCAATTTATTAAATATCTTATCTTGCATCATAAAAAGTTGCCGATTGGTAATACGCCCTTTAGTATCTTCATTCCTAGAAAATATAATCAATCTATGATCATCATCTTTTGCAAGCCATTTACAAATGTACTCCCACCACATCTTATCAGTAGCCCCAATTGACATACCAAATATACAAATTATAACACTATTATCTATTATGTTTTTAGCAGCTGAAATTTTATTTTGTCCTAATCGTTCATTTGCTTCGGCTTTAATCATACACTGACGATTCAATTCCTTTGTACACAATTTTTCATTCTTCACCTGGCTCTCATCATTAACCGCAAGAATCAATTCTTCCTTTGTTGTTCCATGAATATGTAATACTTCGCCAATAGTATCTGTATATACACTTCGTCCACTTTGATGTTGTCCTATATTCTTGGTCAAGTGTTCTTTTGTCAATTGTAAACAGCGATCTAATGTATCTGTATAATTAAACGTGATAAATGAATATTCAATTCCTGTTGCCACAGAAGAAATCACCTTCCTTATATCTTCATACTGACTGCTCGGAAAATCCTTATAAAAATTTAATATACTATCTTTCAATTCCATAACAACATCATTCACATTTTCCTCTGTAAGTCGTATTCTCTCCATTTGTTCTTCTAAATACTCTGCAAGTGCATTCTCCATAACATCTTTACTTTCAAAGAATTCTTCTTCATTTGACACTTTTTCTGTATATTCTCCCAGTCCGATTTCTAAATCCGACCATAACTCATAATCTTTTTTAATCTCTTTCGCCAACATATCATCAGAATATTTATTTAAATAATACTTACAAAACTCGAAATATCCAGTATTTAACCCCACATTAATATCAAAACCATTTCCTATTAAAAATGTTATTCTTTTCATCTCTTATATCTTACCTCATTATTATCTTTTGATACATCATTTCATTATTGATAGTGTATCAATAAAATCATACCATTCAGTTGTTCTCGTTAATTTTTTACATTCTGTTTTTTCAATCTATTCTCTCCCGATACAACTTCGCCGGTCTATGCCCGGCATCCCCCGTCATCTCCCCGGTATCTTCTACCAGATCAGCCACTTTTCTTCGAAACGCCGGAACCAGAAGCTTCGTATCCAGCACCGTCTCATGAATCTGCTGCAATTCTCTCAGTGTAAACTTCTCCGTTAAAAGCCGGAACGCTATATGCGTCTCCGTAATCCACTTGCGAAGCTGTACGATTGCATCTGCAAGAATCAGCTCGTGGTCAAATGCAAGGTCATCGCTTTCTATAGTCTTAAATTTCTTCTTTACATCCCACTTCGAAGTTGTCTCTTCTAATCTTGCATGAAGCTTCTCATCCCCATGTGTCAGACACAGATTCCATATACCGGCTTCTTCCTGAAATGACACATCAAACCACTTTGCATCCGAAGCATCATCTCCTGCCTGGATTATTTCCTGTCCAGCATTGACAAGCGCCATGAATCCATTGCTGATCACCCATCTTCTCGGATCACGGTTTGGATTGCTGTAGGTACCGAACTGTTCCAGGAAATTACAGTTGCAGTTTGTCTCTTCTTTTAATTCACGTTCTGCGGCTTCGCCGATGGTTTCCTTCGGACCAACAAATCCGCCCGGAAGGGCATAACAGCCTTCATATGGTGCCGCACCTCTCTGGATTAAAAGTACCTTTAACTCTTTCTCGGCTATTTTTCTGTAATTATCTTCTTCTTTATCAAACATTCCGAAAATGACGATATCTGCAGTCACGGATGGTTTTGGATATTTTGAATCATCGTAAGTCTTTACAAATTCTTCGTTAGCCTTTTGCATTTCTGATTTTTTCCGCATGATTACTCCCTCTTTCTTTTTTCGTCCTATATTATTATCTTTATGATAGTATCACTTCGATAGTATGTCAATATATAAATTTACGCACACGAAAAATGTCATCTCATCTTCTAACGTTCTTCGTGTACGTTTATCCTCTTCAGATACTTCACTACCTTGCTTATTTGTTTTTACTGAATCTTTGCACATATCTCTTTACGTATATCTTTTTACGTATACTTCTTCCGCGACAACCATTTCTGATCAATACACTTCACTTCCCCATTAAACCGAATATGTAAATGCACACCGCCAGATCTCTGATTAATCTTCTCCACAATTCCATGTCCGAATTTCGGATGTGTCACCGCATCACCAAGCTTATACTGAACCACTTCATCTTTTTTCTTCTGTGCAGTCTTCAGTTGCTGATAAGTATCCCGGACCGGCACGGACTTATCATGAATCCTGTTCTTTAATACCTTATCGTAGTCATGATTCATAAGCGCTTCGCCCGCCTTATAATACGGCGTCGGCGCCGCTCCGATAAGAGAACAACAGTATTTCCACGCACTTCCGTGTGTTCCCGCCTGCCATTTATACTTTTCGGGAATCTGCATATTGTACTGCATGTAATGGGCGTATTCGTGTTTGAATAAATCTATGCGATCCTCTTTGGACAGCGGATTCTTCACACCATATGCAATAAACAACAGCGAAAAATGAAAATGCTCTTTTTCATGTGCACTTCGTCTAGTGTAAGATCCCAGTGTGTCCGTATCATATCCAAATGTTATCGGTACTTTTGCCCCGTTTAAATGCAGCTTTCTATCCAGTTCTTCATATAGGTTCTGTATTAATGCCCGTAAAATCGGGATTTCTTTCTGCAGGCGCTGCCGCAGGAATTGATCTTCTCGCTTGTAATCTATCATCTTCTCACTCAGTATTCTTTCCTTAATCTCAAATTTATTTGTTATTATTTTTGAGTTCCTTTTTTACTTTCTTTATACTCTTTTACTTCCAATTTTTCCAGATATCCGGCTGATATCCTACCGTTGCCTGCTTTCCATTACGAACAATCGGTGTCTTGATTACTTTTTGATTACTTTTTGATTTTCCAAAATTTTCTCTGCTTTATCTTCCTCTGCTAGATAAGTGATCAGTGCAAGCAGATCTTTATCCTTGCACTCCTGATCGATCAGTTTTTCATATCCTCCGACAGCCTGGCATACCGAATTGAATTCACCTTTACTCAGACCTTTTTCTTTCATATCTACGAACTGGTACTTAATTCCGCGCTCTTTGAAAAATCGTTCAGCTTTTTTGCTGTCGAAGCTTTTCTTGGTTCCGAATATTTGTATGTTCATCCTTGTTCCTCTCTCATTCTTCTCTTTCTACGCTATAATATAACTGTTTTGGACTCTTTGGCTTATCTGGAATACTCAACTTAATTACGCCAGCTTCTACTAATGGATTTACATACGTCTGTATAGCATAAGTAACAGAATTTAACCCCAGATAATCACAAATTTCCTTTCTTGTACGCGGCGTTTTACAAAATACTATTAAATTATTTGTTTCTTCATCATTTGACATATCTTCATAATCATTCTTTGATTCTTTATATAGTTTTACAATAAAACTTCCTCTTTCATCCAAGAATTCTGGCTGTCTTAAGTTATATTTCTCCATTTCCATCCGGATTGTTGGAATTCCCGAATACCTGTTTTCTGTTATTCCCAATGTTTCAAGTGCCGATGCAAGTACCGGATTTCTTGTATCCGGTTGAATTTTTCCTAATTGGTCAATAGTGATTCTTCCATATAATCCACCTGGATTATGTATTTCAATCCTGTCTTCAAACATTATAAGTTGAATCGGCATTCCTTCTGTATGAATACTATAATCACGATGTACTAATGCATTTATAATAGCTTCTCTAACTGCTGTTATTGGATAGTCTGTTCTGTCAGTTCTTCGTCCGGTTGTCGGACTTATAATTGTCTTTGTCCGCATATTTCGTTTCACAAATAATAATGCCTCATCCAACATTTCCGGAATTGTTCCTTCTATTCTCTGATTATCCGAGAATCTTTCCCCCATGTCGCCAAGACTTCCTATTGTTCTCCCAGGAATTACAATTGCCGTAATACACAATTGTGGAAAATATGCCTGTGGATATGGACTAAAAAGCAAAGTCGCACTAAGCGTTACTTTCTCTCCTCGCTTTATGCTCATAAGTTCATAAATACTTTCATTATCAAGTGTTGCTAATCTTCGTTTTCCTCTCTTTAACAGTTCAATATAACGATTCAGTTCTTCCTGATCCAATGACATTACTGTTACTCTCGGAACCTCACGGATATCGTCTTGATATTTTCTTCTATATGCTTCATAACTATATATTTCGTATTCTGTCATCGGTTCATCACTATCCCCAATACGGGTATAGGATCCCTTCAACCTTCCACGTCCTTGATAATAGCAAGGTCTGTCTGCCAAATCTATTCCGGGAATTTCAGCAGAAACAAATTTTTTATTTTCCTTCTCCACAACTGTAATAAGCGGCCGTACAACCGGATTCATCTGCAAGCATTGCTCGTTAATTTTCTTTTGAATGTCCTGAGCATCATAAACACCAACTTCTTTATAATCTTGTTTCTCATCAATTCCAAAAACAATAATGCCACCATCATCCTGATTAGAAAAACTTGACAAAGAATCATATAATCGTTTCGGATATCCTTGCTCCGCTGATTTCAATTCCAAATTCTGCGTTTCGCATTTCATTTTTTGAATTAATTTTAGTTTGTCATATAATTCTTCTGTTGTCATTTTAGTTCCTCCATTTATATTTTAGATTCTAGCACTATATTTAAGTTTATGCAAGAAACTCAAATATTATTCTTATGAACTAAAAAAGAACTCAAATTTATACTTCAAATTTGAGTTCTTTTTCATTTTCAATGTCCACTTATTCCTCTCTATATTTTCTAGTCCATCTCTTCTTCAATCTTCTCCGCAACCGCCACATCCGCCGGCAGCCACTCCACATCCGCCAGCTCCTCCCTGGTCAGCCATCTGGCAGCTTCATGCTCCTTCAGCACCAGATCCCCTTTCACGATCTCACACCAGAAGCAATCCATCGAAAGATGAAATCCCGGATAATCATGCTCCACCGTCTCGATCCATTCACCAACCGAAACTTCCGTATCCAGTTCTTCCATGATCTCACGCTTCAACGCTTCCTGCGGCGTCTCCCCGGCTTCGATCTTACCGCCCGGGAATTCCCATCCGCCTTTGAACTCGCCATATCCGCGCTGCGTTGCGAATATCATCGTTCTTCCGTCTTCCTTTACTGCCTTTATCACTGCTGCCACAACTCTAATCATCTTCATCTTACCATTTATCTCCCGTCAAAAATCTTCCTGTAACAGTCCCTATTCATTCACAATATACTGATAAATATCTTCTCTCACCGGAGTCTCCAGCTCCCATTCGATCTCCACCGCCGTCTTATCCGTATTCGGCATCACAAACTGCTTCGCATTCCCGGTCGCAATCACACGCCCCAGATAATAGAATTCCTTGGATATCTTATCATCCTTATTCTTTCTCACAAACAGCTGCACATCTATGCCACGTTCTGTTGCGTTCAGGAAATTCTGCACATCTTCTGAGTCCATGCTTCTTCCGCTTTTAGAAATCGCGATCAGCCGGTTCTCTGCTACGAAATGATCTTCATATTTCGTGGTATCGCTGATATTGTCCTGCTTATCGTAGTTAATGAATATCGGAAATGTCTTAGTCTTCTTATCATATTTGTAACCGCCGATGTTCAGTGGCACTTCATTTCTCTCCCAGTTCAGCAGACGGCAGGCATCCTCATATGTATATTTCTGATACAATACCAGATTCGTATCCTGATACTGGTAACTGTAATTGACCTTATATCTCGAGATTCCGAAGTCCACCAGTTCCTCCAGAATCACACAGAATTCCGGATTCTGTAACATTTTCCCATACACATCGGAAATGCCATAATCATCCTGTTCCTTCTTCAGAAATACACACTGTGCGTAAGTCTTCTTTGCTGCGCTCGTCGGAAATTCATTGGTCATCATATTGATCACATTTTCCGTACAATGCTCGTCCATCTCACAATGATACTTCTCGGATAAATGCTTCCGCAGACGTCCAATGATTCCATGGCGATACTGCAACGTACGTTTCAATAATTCCAGCTCATGAATCCGCTTGCCACTCGCCAGCTTTTTGGAAATGAATTCGATTGCTTTTTCTTCGTCTTCTGACAGCCGGATGGTATATTCCTTTTCGTATTTCACAAGGAATTTGTAATACGAACCCAGACTGTTATTATCGAAGATCCGCAGCACATCCATTTCCCCATACTTATCGAAATCCGCAAGCGCCGGGATATGCCCCAGCTTATTCTTCAGATTTGTATAATTCTCCCGGATTAATTTGATATCGCTGAAGTTCGCATTATCAATCGCCTGGAAGATCCGCTTTCTGGAAATCTCATCAAAGTGGATCGTGCTCGCGCCCGGAATCACTCTGCCGCCTTCCGTGACATAGCGGCGAATATTGTCCTTGTTATAACTGCGGTCGCCGGACAGCGCAATCGGAATCATAAAGTTATTCCGGTAATTTCCGATGAAATCCAGTACAACGACATATTCTTTGTTCTCGGCTTTTCGAAGTCCACGACCAAGCTGCTGGATGAACACGATCGGCGACTCTGTCGGACGAAGCATGATGACCTGATTGATCTCCGGCACGTCCACACCCTCGGAAAATATGTCTACGGAAATGATGTAGTCCAGGGCGTCTTCGGATTCTTCTCCTGCCAGCCGTTCAATTGCTGCGGCTCTTGCTTCTTCCGAATCACTACCGCTCAGCACCAGCGTCCGCCAGCCCTTGTCGTTGAATTTCTTCGACAATTCCTTTGCCTCATCAATCCGGCTACAGAAAATCAACCCCTTCACACGGTCACCACTGTATCCGAAATATTCCGCCTGTTTCATGACATTTTCTACACGCTCTTCAGATATCAGATAGCGGAAGTTCTCCACCTTTTCTCCGGATGATTTTCCTGCATCTGCAATAATATCCAAATCCGTGATTCCAAAATAATGGAACGGACACAACAGATCCTCCTCCATCGCATCCTGCAGGCGGATCTCGTATGCGATCTGATGATTGAAGATTTCGTAAATGTTCCTGCCTTCCAGATTGTCGTCTCGTTTATCCGGGGTTGCGGTCATACCAAGCCACAGCTTTGGTTCGAAATAGTCCAGGACTTTTTTGTAGCTGTTGGCGGCGCTGTGATGGGCTTCGTCGATTACGATTGCATCAAATGCGTTCTTCTCATAGCGGTGCAAGTTCTCCTCTTTGCTCAATGTCTGGATGGTTGCAAAGATAAAGTCCTTGTCATATTCCTGATATTTTCCCGTTACCAGTCCCATCGAAACTTGTCCGCTAAACACCTTGCGGAATGACTTCTTCGCCTGCTTCGCAATCTGATTTCTATGTACCAGAAATAGCACTCTCTGGAATCCCAGTTCTCGCATGGCAAATGCAGATGCATACGTCTTACCGGTACCTGTTGCCGATATCAGAAGCGCTTTTCTCTCACCCGCTTCCTGTATCTTCCGCAGGTTCTTAATAAAGCCGACCTGCATGCTATTTGGCTCTAACTTGTACTTTTCAATCGATGTGATATCATCCAGCTTCGCAACATCACGCTGATGCTTGATGATCTTATATTTTTCCCGATATGATTCATAAAATGTATCAAAATCCAGTGCATATTTTGAATTCCACAGCGAATCAAATTCCTGTACGATTTCCCGCGCCATCTCACCATCTTCCGTTGACACAATCTTCGTATTCCATTCCCGGTTGTAGGTCAACGCTGCACTTGTAATATTAGAGCTTCCGATGATAATCCGGTAGATCTCTTCTTTTTTGAAAATGTATCCCTTGGTGTGGAAGCCTTCTTTTGCTGCTTCTACATCGTACATTTTCAAAGTGATATTCTGTAACTCATTTAGCTTTTTCAGTGCTCTTGGCTCACTGAAATTCAGATAATTCGTTGTCAGAATCTCTCCCGGAATATTCTTCTTTTCCAATTCTTTTAACGTCTGTAAAAGCGGCGTGATTCCGCTCATTGTGATGAATGCCACACTGATCTGGAACTGATCACACGCCAAGAGCTCATCCTCGACGGATGAGAGAACTTTCTTTCCTTCTTTGTGATTGTTGGATACGAACTGCGGCCGGTAGGCCAGGCATGAGGCTGTGGCGCCGTTGATGTAGGCGGTTTCTAGGGCGGTTCGTAGGGTGGTGATGTGTGGGGTGGTCATTTGTATGTTGCTCCTTTTCACGGAATATACTTGAATTTATATTTTCCGTTTTTCGTAATCACTTATTTAATTAATCCCTTATACATTGTTATTACAAACTATTATCAGTTAAATATTCCTGTTTAAGTTCATCTATCAGCTCAAATGGAAAGCATTCAGCGCAACCATCTGGTATATCTTCTAATCTGGCTATTATCTCTGTAACAAGTTCTTTTGCTTCTCTGCTATGTTCTCCCTTTTTCGGCATATGACGCACAAACCATATTTGATCGTAGATTTCAAGTTGCGAAATAATCATTCCAACATCTATGCTAAATTCAATTTCATTATCTTCTCTTGCTTCTCCGTATAATCCAATAATATTATCAAGTCTTCTTAAAATCGCGTCTTTATTCAGATCCATTGGTACATAAATGCGAATATTATCTTCTTTTTCATCTGGTTCTCTATGACGTGGATATTCTAAAAGTGACTTGTCAATTAGCCATGGTTCGTTTATATAAAGTGGGGATTTGTCTTTTGGTTCTGGATACGGGTCCAGGCTGTGATGTTCCATATTTATTTTTTCCTTTCAGTTTAATGTTTTTATTGGCTTATTAAACAATTATCTCTATTGTTTGATTCCCAAATTCACCTATTTCATATCTGAATATTCTTTATTAAATTTTGTTTTATGTTAAAGATTAATTCTGTTAATAATACACTCTTTATTCGTCGTCAATTTTTAATCTTTAATTAATACCCTACACTTTATCCCTACTAATCAAGGCAATTCATATTTTTATATATTTCTGCGGCTTCCTCAATTAACGCCTGCGGATTGTCTAAATATTCTTGTACTACTACTTTTTGTAACTTCGTTCCTTTCATTCCCGAATATTGCGTTTCCGGATCTAAACATCTAATTCTTCCAGATTGCATACGAATTCCAGCAAAGTCTCTAAATATGTCTGAAGCTTTATGTCCTGTAAGAATCTCTTCTCTCTTTCTTAAAAATTCACTTATTTGATAATAAGACTCATTTACTTCTTTTGTTGAAAGATTTTTTGTCCTAAAATACTCTGTCACCAGTATTACAACTTCTTCTCTAACCCATCTTCTTTGAAGATTGCTCTCTCTCATTAAACTAATACCTTCCTATTTTCCCTTGTATGTAAACATCAATTATTAAATTCTAGGCAAACATAACAGTTCATAAAAATCCCAACTTTTATTTAACATTTCAAACAATAATATTTTAACTTAATAACATATTCATTACTCTATTTTGAATTTGACCTTTCAAAATTTTATATCTTTCTTTTAACCACGCTTTGATTGTTGTTTTATCGTTTAATTTTTCAACAGACGGGTAATTAACTATATTCAAAGCGGCTTTTGCAGAAGCAGTTATATCTTGCTCATATTCTTTTAAAGATATATTCGAAATCTCAAGATTCGTTGCATCCGATATAAACACATAATTCAGAGGTGAATTTACAATATTTGTTTTATCTTTTCTTAAAATATCTGTAGATTCTCCTATTTTAGATACACTTCCCACCGGAACTATATGATGTTTTTCTAATTTGTATTTCGAAAAAACATTAATTTGTCTATCATCATGAATTAAATCACTATATGTTCTTGAAAGATAGAACTGACAAATATATTTCGCCAAATGTTCCTTCGGTATTCGATCCTCATTCGCCTTTTCCATAAGTAAAAAGCTACAGTCAGAAAAATATGGAGTTTCAAATATATTATTCTTTAAAGTAATAATCCAATCATATTTTTTAGCTTTAGTAGTTAATGTTTCTAATATACTTCTTAAATTCTTTTCAAAACGTTCATTTTGATCCTTGTCATATTCGCCTGAAAATATTGCTGCCCAATACCAAGCTTCAATTATATCATGCACTTTTTCCGATCCATACCATTTGTCATTTGTAAATATATATGCAATAAGACGAATCATCAATTTGTAATTAACATCAGACAAACTTTGTACTCCACAACGAATCTGCAAAAAAGCAAATGCTCGATCCATTGCAATACATACTTTTTCACAATTACTGTCTATCTCTTCTTCTGAAAGTTTTAATATTTGAGAAGATTTAGAATACGCACATTTTGCTTCAGCTGGATCATAGTTCTTATTATTGCAATATAAACCTAATACTTCAAGAAACAAACCGGAACAACTTTTAGATGCTCTAGTATCCACCGCTTTTATTTTGGTACTTGCATTATAATTTAGGGGTATATAACGTCTTATTTCTTTAGGAAATGCTGCCTCATTATATTTTTTATTATTTATCAAACATTTTGATATTCTGTCATATAAAGACTCACGTGACACCTTTGCTACACGTGCAGCAACTAAATCTAACGTGCTTAAACTCAAACCTCCCATATTCATATTTTCATAAATATCTATGGCTCGAGCTCTAGATCCTTCCGGCATTTCAATCTTATTCAATTTCATCTTTTCAATACAACTATAAAGATATTTTTGAAAGTAATCTTCCCATAATTCCGCTTTTTCAATGATTAAACTTTCAAATTTTTCATCTTTATCACTTGCATCAGAATATTTCTTTCTATCTAAAGAATCTATAATAATAGAAAAAGCAAATTCTTGCTTAGCTTCCACATCAAGATTAAAATGATATGTCGAAATAGATTCCGTAATTTGATCACGCATTCTTTTAATAATAGCAAGCAATCTCTTTTTCCTTAGCTTGTCATCTTTACTTCCCGAACCGACAAGCAAATATAACGGTATTAAATAAATTCCTGGAGTTGCGAAACAATAGTCATCAAGCTTGTCATCATACCTTTGTCCTGGCATATACGGTTTTTCATCATATTCAGATGCTAAAAATGGTCTACATTCTATATAATCCGTAATGTCTGCTGTAAGGAAATCTGGTTCCTCCCCATTTGATACATCAAACCTAAAATCAAGAGTTCGTATGCCAAATAAATCTTTCGACGACTCTGAAACTATGTTCACATCCCATCTATTAATCTTTAAGTAAAAACGAGTTGCAAGTAATTGCCTCGCCGCCAGTCTACTTACTTTTTTTTCACTAGCTTCATGAATAACATCAGAAAATACATTTGTCAAACATGTCATTCTCTGTTGACCATCCAGCAAAAAATTCGTTTTTTGAGGTATTTCTCCTACAATTTTTTCTTTACTATCTAATCCAATTCTTTTACTTTTATAATCCTTTGAATCCGCCTCCAAAAGCAAAATTCCTCCAACGGGTAATTTTGTAAGAACTGATGCAACTAAACCAATTTGTTTCTCAATATTCCAATCAAACTGTCTTTGAAAATCTGGCAACATGATTTTATTGTTTTTAATTTCTTCTATAATGCTTTTTAAATTTTCTTCTTGTGTAATCATAAGCAACCTCCATTTATTAGCGGCTCTCCTATTTCCAAAGTTATTATATCCATCAAATTTGCACTCTATATTTCCTAGCCACGACTTTTCTATATAGTAATTTTTTGCAAACCATTTCATTTCTTTACCAATTTAATTCTCTGTGAATAATTCGGTCTATCTATAACTATTTCATCCATTTCAAGTTTCTCTATCAATTGTAAAAGATTTGCTAGCATAACCTTAATCTCTCTTCTATATGGTTTTGGATCTGATACAACAGAATTGTGTAAACATGAAGAAAGTTCTCCAAAATACATACATCCTTTGTTTTTCTGCAATGTTCCCAGTAACCATAAATATGAATTACTCCATCTAAATATATTTTTTAAATTTTCCTTATTTCCATCATACTCTTCGTCTAAGAAAGCAAAATATTCACCCTTTTTTAATTCAAACGATTCCGGCAACTCATAAGAAAACAATGTTTCAATTTGTGGATTAAACAAACTCCTTATTGAATCATCCCATCTATTTTCTTCTTTTGTTTTATTTGCATTGATACCCTCTAGCTGTTTTTTCATTTTTTCCAAAAGATCCTCGGTTACTGGCACTGCATCTTTGAATAAATTCGCGATTTTTTTTATATCTTTTTCTTCTATATCAACAAAGGCTGCCATTTCCATATTTCCACTTTTTCCAAGATTAAAACCAGAATTCGTTACATTAGCACTTCCCACTAACCCTCTTTTATTGTCTACAATATATGTTTTAGCATGCAAATCAAATCGTACATACACTTTCCAGCCTCTGTCTAATCCATATTGCAAAATTCCAAAATCTGTGCTTCCTTTTAACAGATCTTCTAATCTAAAACGTACTAATAATCGCTTGTCTTTTACTTCAGCATTTATTTCATAATCTAAGCGTTTAAGTGTTTTTTCCTTACAATATGCTGTAATAATCTGAACCGAGTCAGTAGCTCTATGTAATTCCTTTACAACCGCATCCATAATTTCATTTGAAAATAAAATAGCCATTTTTACACCTACTTCATATCTCTAGGGTTTAACTGTTCTGCTATATAATTATTTAATCTATTGTACCAAGTTGTCATCAACCTATCATTCTGTACCGCTTGATAAGGATCTGTTTTTCTTACTGATTGTATCAGTGATGCCAAGAACAATTCAAACGTTGTTTTTACTTCAGCATTTGAATAGATTTTACTCAAAAATGACGTATAGAATTTATGGCTTGTATTAATTGTAATCACAGTAGTTTTTAACACTGGTTTGTAATCAAATGCCGGACTCCTTTCCCCCTTATCTGCATAAACAAAATTAATGGAATTATTAATAAATGCCGTTCCTTGTTCGTCTGTTGGATCTTCATATCCAATCTCTTTTAGTTCTTCTTTTCCAGTTTCTGCAATCACTTCTGGAGGTGTTTCTTCGTCTTCTTCATTTTCGTCATCTATATCAGATGTTGCCGGGTCATTTTCAACAGTATTAATAATATCTGTACTCGGACTTTGTGTATCATCAAATGTTCTTGTATTGTTTCGCGTTTCTTTGTTTTGAGCATACATAGCTTTAATTGTTGAGATAATAGTATCTGCTAATTGATCCCAAATTGGAGGAATGTCTACTTCATCAGGATCTAAATCCTCAACATCTACTTTCTTTAATTCAACATATTGTTTATTATTTGCTACACCAAAAGCTTCATCCAATTCAGGGGTGAAAATAATTTCACATCCCCACCATCTGTGTTGGGGTTCATTAACCACATTGTAATAATCAAATCGTCTGAAATCTATTTCTCTTCTTGCCCGTACAACAGAAATTCCTTCCATTTTCGCAGCATGCTTTCCCAACGCATAGTTACCAGGGTTTATTCCTTTAGGAAATGCTGTCTCATCATAAAATTTATTTTTTACAATAGAAAATCTAACAAGAACAGATGATTCTGCCTTATTTCCATTTTTATCAATATACTTAATTGGTATTTGCACTTCACCGGTCGCATCACCTTTTGCTGTATATAACTCAAATGGAGCTTCAATACCATTTGCCTCTCCAGGTTTAAAAACTTTTTTAGGATCATCTTGATGACAAAGGACACAATTATCCTCCATCAGAAACAATGGATCGTTAGGGGCAACATCAACTGCAACATCCGGATTCTCATCGCAAACAATTTTAATTTTACTTACTCCATCATGGATAAAATAACGAAATTTCTGTCCCAAGCTAAACTCTAATCTTTCTGTTAACGGTCCTCGAGTTTTAGGGCTAATTCTGTCACATTTTTTCCAAATTACTAATGTCCCAGATTTTGAAAAATCATATTTTTCACTCAGTGTTTGATAGTGAAGATATGATGCATACGGATCTGGAATTTGTGTTAATGCTGGATCTTCAATTTCCTTTTGTTCTCCATCTTTAATTTTATTGATGTCAAGATATACCTTATGCGCATTTTCTACACCTGTTTGCCATGAGTACACCTCAATTTCTGGGCATGCGTATAAAGAAGCTTGTGGTAAACCTACTCCGAATCTTCCCATTCCTTTTCGAGCTTTTCTTGTCGATGCCCCTATTCCCAGACAGCTTCCTAGTACATTTAGCGACATTCCATCTCCATTATCCAAAAAGCCTATCTCTGTTACCACTTTTCTTCCAGATGTCGCTATTCCCTCTCTTAAAATCAAAAAAATATTTTTTGCATTTGCTTCTACTGAATTGTCAATAATCTCCGCTACTGCACTTTCAATATTTTTATATCCTGTATTTCTTAAGGCATCGCCCATATTTTGAATATCAACAATACTTGCTCCCATACTTTCCTCCTATACTCGCCAATAATCATTAAAATGCGAAAATGCTGTTTCATTATCAAATGCTTGTAAATTATCATCTATATCTATTAAATCGCACTCTTCGTTTCCTCCCATCAAAGGTCCCCTTAGCCCTCTTCCGAGCATTTGACTATATAGAACTATCGATTTTGTTGGACGCGTTATAAATACACATTTAATATTCTTAGAATCAAATCCCGTAGTAAGTACCTCATAATTTATAATAATGTCAACACCTGAGTTTCTATTTTTGAATATATTGATTGCACGTTTACGATCCATTACATCCATCTCTCCCAGTACCAAACTATTTGGGATTCCTTCAAGAGTCAACATTGCTGCTAACATCTTAGCATGATCAACAGAACAAGCAAAAACAATTGTCGGTTTCTTATCTATTTGCAGCTGCCTTAGACATGCTAAAATTGCTAAATTTCTTTCTTTATTTCTAGCTAAAACTTTTAACTGTGACTCTGTATATTCTTTATCATCATACCCCATGTCCCGTAATGTACTACTCAAAATTTTTAATTCGCTCTCTGAAAATTCCATTTTATATGTAAGCTTATGAGGCTCCATCTTTGCAAGAATCCGGCGTTCTTGAAAATACTTTATTATATTTGATTCTGCTACTGTATTAAGAGCCTTCAATTTCCCCATATTAATCTGGTTTAAAATATCGGAATCAATATAAATTAATTTATTTCCAAACATATTTGTAAGCAAGTTATTATCATATGAATCTTCCGTAGTTCGTCCCGGAGTTGCTGTAAGACCTATTAATGCACGATTCTCATATCCTTCCGGCATTCTCATCAAACATTCTATTACTTTTTGAGTTTTCTTAGCTGCTGCTTTATGCGCCTCATCAAATACTATTAATCTGCAATCCTTTTTAAGTCTTTCATATAACTTAGGGTTCGAGTCTGCAATAGACATAATTTTTGCCAATCCGCAGAATACAATACCATCCAATGATTGATCTATATCTTCAATCTCCTTATTTCCCCATAACTTGTATGCATTTATCTTTCCATCACCCAAATGTTTCCAAACCGACTCGAAGGTATCATATGCTTGTTGAAGTAATTCTGTTGTATGTGCAATCCAAATCACAATTCCTTTCTTTTTAAGCGAAAAGTTAATATAATTTGTTATAATATGCATAGTTGTTTTCGTCTTCCCGGTTCCTGTCGGCATATGGACAAGCATCCGCTCAAGCAAATGATCTGAGTTCAAATTATTTAAAACTCTTTGTTTAATATAATATTGATAATCAAGCAGTTCATAAAACTGTTCATCTGAAGCAGCAATCTCATTCTTAATAACGGTCGAATCTTTCTCTTTATTAAGTATCGTATCTGGTACATTCCACAATTTTAGCAAATATTCTGTTACCTTATTTTTATTCCAAGGCTTATTTACAATACAATCAATTACAGCAAATACATTACTTTCATTTTTTTCTCTTCCTGTTAAACATGCATCTCGAATAGCCAATATATCAGAACTCTTCATACATTGAAGTAAATCTTTTCGAAATTGTTTATTTTTTAGAATCGATGTTCCATACAAAGAATTTATCATGCTTACCATTCTTTGCTTAGTAAGCAGTGTATCCCCATTTGGCATCCATTCTACTAACAAATCTACCATATCTTCACCAAGATAACCTCTTAAATCTGATTGACTAAAATTAGCCATATAATCTATATAATTACTCATAAACAATTTCCTCTATTGCTTTAACGAATAAATCAATTTCTTTTTTTGTATTAAATTGACCGATTCCAACCCTTACCGTCCCTAACTGCGTTTCATCCTTTAAATACTTATGTATATATGGTGCACAGTGATATCCAGTCCTAACAGCTATATCAAAATCTTCATCAAGAATTATTCCTATATCTTCCGAACTAAATCCATCCACGGTTAAGGATACTATTCCTATATGATTCTCTAAATCGTTCGGAAGATACATTTTTACTTTCTTATTATTCGATAATCTTTCAATTAAATATTTCGTCAACTCTTTTTCATGTTCATAACATTTACGTTGATCTAAACTCTCCAATGCCGCATTCAATCCTGCAATTGCAACTATATTGGCACTAGCCGATTCATATTTACTTTCATTACCAGATGGCATATCCAAATTTAATGAATCACTTCCCGTTCCGCCTGTTATAAAAGTATTTAATTTAATTCCAGACACATTTATGAAACCGCCTATTCCAAATGGACCATATAGAGTTTTATGTCCCGCAAATGCAATAATATCCACTTTTATCAAATCAGCTCTAATATCTATCAGCCCCATAGACTGAGCTGAATCTAATATATTAATACTCCCTTGTTTTTTCGACTCACCAAAAATTTCTTCTATAGGAAGAACATATCCAGTAACATTACTAACATGTGTACAAAACACGGCTTCTGGCTTATCTTTCGAAAACTCATATTTCATTTTCTCAATATCAATTTCAAAAATATCATTCACCGGCAATTCTTTTACTGTAAATTTCATTTTTTTTGAAAGTGCGTAAATACTTCTTGCAACTGCATTATGCTCATAAGGTGACACATATATTACAGCATTTTTTCTTAAGTCCAATCCATTAACAATTTGATTAATTGCTATTGTAATAGATGGTGCAAACACAACTGCTGAAGTATCTAAATGTACAAGTTGTCTAATTTTAGACTTTGTGTCAACAATTATTTTACTAGCCTCTTGAGCTAACTTATATGAGCCTCTTCCTGCATTTACTGCTCCTTCTCTATTCATTTTATCCATTGCACGATACACATTTTCCGGCTTAGGAAACGTTGTAGCTGCATTATCAAGATAAATCATACTACCCTTCCTTACTTAATTATCTTTTCAATCATTTCAAGAAGAATTGATACTCGATCATTAACACTCAAATCATCATATTCATCTAAAGTATCCTCAATAACATTTCTTAAAATGCTTCCTGTATTTTCATCTGCATAGCTATATAATTTTTTTATTGTTTCTCCATTTCTACCAATAAACTTTAATTCTAACTCTCCAGATACAGAATCATCTCGAATTGATTCAACTTCATTTTTCACACTGGTTAAAGCTTCTACAAATTCTTCCAAAGAACCTGTATTCCAATTTTCCATATAAACATCTGTAACAGCTTTGACTACTTTGCTTGCAACATCCTGATCACTATAGACATCCATTCCTTCTAAGCAAGACATAAAATTCGTCATTCTTCCATCATACAAGCCCATTTTTGAACGTTTACCCTGCTTGTCATACCACTCTTTTAAAGTATGATATAAATTCTGTTTCCTTTTTTTATCCCACAAGTCATAAATAGCTTTTATTGCTTGTTCTTCTATCCATCTGAAATAATCATCATATCGTGTCTTGCAGTCATCTATTACGTTAAATGTCTCTTCTAACGATTCTGTTCCAAATGCTTCTGGAAATTCAACAAATAATATCTCAAAAGGATTAAACTCTACCTTTTGCATTGCCTTCTTCATTGTTTTCATTGCTTGTACCATATTATCATTATCGACATATTGATCCAAATAAATTACATTTCTTGTAGCCTGCTGCAACGATCTAAACCATCTTTGCATACAAATTATAATATCTTTTATTCTATTTGATGAAAGATTCCAATTATCGTCTACTTCAAAAAGCATATTCAATTCAGAAATATACTTTTCTTTTTGGAGATCCTCCTTAGAAACATAAACTGCATAGTCTTCTGGTTGTTCACACATATTTACAACAATATCTGATGTTATTTGTACTTCTTTATTTGAAAAATATACTATAATATCTTCTCTTCGATTTGCTAAAACATATGCTAAATAAAACGGAATTACCCCCGCTCTCATACCATATGGAGCTTTAACCAATTTATAAACCATCCCCTTAACAGATACTTTTTTATCACAACACGAATCTATATATCTGTTTATCTCATCTATCACAAGCTGTATATCTTCTCTTATATCTCCATCAACAATTCCAGTAACGCAAAACAACGATCTGTATATTGTAGCCTCTTGATTTGACCCTCTATAAAACTCCGGAGTATCTGTATGCGATAAAATAGCTTGAACAATATTAAGTCTTGCCTTTTTAGTTTGGGCGGTTCCTATTTCGGCTCTATTAACCATTTCATTATTAATAATTGGTGTCGATGTATAAACATTTAAGCAGCATTCATTTACAGCCTTTTCAACATTTCCTGATTTGGCATTTTTTATTCTACCACCATCAAAATAAAGAACCTTTGTATCTAAATCGTCTTCATACACATCCCCTATAATTATTTCTAATTCAGTCGTCAAATCATCTAATAACAGTGGTAATTCTCTCTTAAGGATCTCATTATTATTTGTAAATACCTGATTTCCTTTTAAATCACTTATTATTTCATAATCCTTCAATTGTTTTTTGGCTTTTAATCCCTTTTTAGGACATATAACCACTAGTCTTTTTTCTGCCAGTTCGAGAAGATGCTGCTTTACTGCTTCTTGTTTTATTCTAGAAAAACTATACAATGTAATAACTTTTCCATCTAATGTATTATCAAGTAAGGCCGTTGAAGATGTAATGTTTAAAAAATCATCAACACTCATAAACTCATTAGTAAAATAACGAGTCATCATTTTTACCGTATTATATTTTCTTGGGATAATAAAATAATTTCCCGTTACATCTAATAATACTTTTGAGTAGTTGACATTCTCCCCCTTTAATTCTCTCTGTCGCTTTATTTCTGCTTTAAGCTCAGAACCAGCACGTGTTTTAAATACATATGAATCCGTTGAATTTTTTTTATATATAAACTCCTTCTTCTTCAATTCCATTAATGCTTGTTCCGGATCAGACGCGTTTATACACAGTTTCAAGTACTTCTCAGTTGCCGGAATTTCATCTTCTTTATTAACAATAAGAATAACCGCTAAAGCTTTTACTATTTTTCTTTGATCTTCCGTATCACACTTATCTATCGCATATTCAGCACTTAACCATATATTATGAATAAATTCATTCACAACATCTTTTTTGAATAAAGCACTAAAATACTCATAAATAAGGTCTGCGCCAATACTCCATTCCTTATCTAATGTATGTTCTGATACAAATCGAGCCATACTATGCGGTTCATCATTTGAAATAAACGTAAACAAAGTTCTCTCATTCTGAGCGACTTTTTCACTTATATTAAGCAATAAATATGCAGCTATTGGATTAAGTGGATAGCAACCATTAAAAATCACATTTTTAAACTCTGTCTCATCAAATCCGCTTCTAAAAGCCGGCAAACTATAGAATTCTTTAAATTTCTCCTTCCCCAAGTATTTTTCATAATGTGGAATATTTAATAATTTTGAATCATCCTTCACAATTGCATTCTTTATTAATTCATAATTATTTTTTGATGATGTTACAAAGTATTTTTCTATAATTCTTCCTTCAATTCCAGTAAACAAATTTATAAGATCTCGTGAAAGATACTTTCCATACTCTTTAATGCTCTTATGCGCAACCATTGTAATAAACACTTGCGCATTCTTTGAATCTGTTGCTAATTCACACATGCTTTGAAGCAAATGCATATTGGTTCCAGCTGCAATATTATTTTGCCCTTCTATGAATTTACTAAATTCATCAAACACGATATAAATTCCACTATACCCATATTCATCAACTAACTTTTCGCTTACACTTTTATATAATGGTAATGCATCCGCTAACGCCATTGGATTAAACTCACTGCCTGCCGTAACTTTAGGATATATTTCTTTAAATAATATTAAGGTTTTTTGAGAATACTGTTTTAAATCAGTTTTTAATTCAGCTATACTCATTCCATTCTGTGTAAGTTCTCTTTCAAACATTTTATATGTTTCAAAATAGTTCTGTTCCCAGTCATCAATTCTATCCAATGCAATTGAATAATATGTTTCTGGTGCTAAATCTAGCAATCCATCCCGTTTTAATGCATCATTTAATCCATAAAGAAATGCTTGATTTAGATCCCCTGTTGTATCTGTAATAAGTACTGGTAAAAAACGCTTTTTATCCCATACCTGTCCAATATATTCAGATACTCTTTCTCCTACTTCATCTGTTTTACTAACGTTATCTATAAGCTCATTAATAGCACTCTCACTTTCTGGTGTTTTTTTCATAGATAATACAGCCAGTAGTACAAGTAATAAATGTGACTTCCCTTTTCCATAAGGTCCTACTAAAAGTGTCGCCTGTTCTTTATTTTCTAAAACAGCTTTTAAATACTCTCCCAAAAAACTTACGGAAGATTTTGTAGGAATATACCCAAGTACTTTTTCGGCTTTATTAAGACTCAAATATAAATTAATTGCCGTCTTAAAATTGCTATTAAATTGAATTATATCTCTCAAAGAATTTATCTTAGCCATTTTCTCACCTACTAATTATTTTCATAAAAATCTTCAATAATATTTCTTGGATTAAGTTCTCTTACTGGATAAATCATATCCAATCCTGCAGTTCTATCTACCCGAATATAACCAGCAGTATCCAACCTATCAAGATAATCATTTGCCATAACACTAGAAAGGTTATAAATTTTTACAATTCCTTTTTCTCCAAACAAAACTTCCTCTATCGAAATTCCTTCATTTCCAATCAATCTAAGTGATAACTCGTATAAAACAACTTCCTCAGGGAAAATTCTCTTGCTTGGATGGCATTTTACATATTTTCCGTCTAATTTTTTTATAAGAGCCAGATGAGAAAATGGAGAAATATTCTTATCTTCCGGATTTAATTTTTCTTTATTTCTACTATACATATTTAATAAAACATCTACGTCATTACTAAGCGATTTTTCTGAAAAAGAACCCCCATTTACATATTTCTTTATTTCACGTGATAAAATAGTCACAACCTCTGATTTTTCCAATTCTTCAGCATCACAACGATTAAAATACATAAACCATGTTGTTGCAAATTCTTCATTCTTTGCAATATACGAATGCATAATCCATAAAGTAAATGAATCCTCTAAATAAGGATCATACTGAGCAATAAGTCTTCCTGTTTCAGAAAGCTCAGTTCCCGCATTATTAGTCAACCCAAAGGCCCGCATCCAATATCGTAATGATTTAACCATATTACTACCAATTCCAAATAAATCTGTAGCATCTCGCCTAGTAAACGCATCTGGATTTTCTGGCAAAATCTGAAGTGCTTTATTTATCCAACCTTCACGCAAAGCAAATTTTTCATGTCCTTGCAATTTTATTTTTATTTTTTCAGTAGCCATATCATGTCCTCTTTATTCCTAAAACCTTTCTCATATAGCACCCTCCATTAAAATGTCCCACACATTCTGTGCATCTTTTACATTTTCTATTATCAATGCTATAAATTATTTTTCCTGTTCCATCATCTTTTACACTTATCGCATCATATTTACAGACACTTTCACAAGCTTTACACCCTAAACACATCTGATATTTAGTAATCTGGCATTGTATTTTGCCTTCTGCCGCAGAAAGTGTCCTTGATTTTGCAATATGAATATCTTTAATTGTTACTTTGAGTTTTGTACTGCCAAGTCTCCCTTGCAAAATCAATACAACTTTTCCCGCCTTGTTTAATACAAAAACTTCTCCAAGTCTTTTATTTCCCAAGTCTTTATTAATATAACCAAACGGTTTAAACAACTCATACAGTTCTTCTGTAATTGGTCTTTGTAATTCATAATTAAACGCTTTTTCCTCTGTAGCACATGGTTCAAACGAAACAACTGATGTTTGTGCCGCCTCTAGGCCATTGCCTCCTTGCCTTGCCTTCCATCCGCCATCATTAATATATTCCTCCGGATCTGGCTTTCCGATCTTTTTTGCAAAATTTACTAACAACTCATGCCAATGTATATACTGGTCATACATATGAACTTTTGCCAAGAATTCAGACCATCCCCCATTATTCGGACAACACCAACATCCAACTCTAGTCCATCCAAGGCGATACGCTTCATTAAAATCAATACCTGTAGTTAAAATATAAAGCCATACATCATAATCAATCCAGTCTATTATCGGAGATGCAACCGTTTGTTTTGATATTTTAGGGCTCTCACTTTCTCTTTCATATTTACTTCTACTTACAGATTCACTATGTCTAATTCCTTGAAAACTCAAAATATTATTTTTATCTTTGAATGCCGATGATATAGTTTTTTGAATTGCTCCCGTCTTAAACACAGTACAACACCACCTCATTACTCTACTTGGTGGACCTACTATATCACACAGATCTTCAAAGTTTTTTTCACGATTTTTTGCAGTTAATACTCTAACGCCTCGTGACTCTTCATTTTTTTTAAATCGCTTCTTATATTCCAATGTATAAGGAAATTCAAGTGTCGTATCTCCAAAAATATGAAGAACTTTATTGGTTCCTAATGCTCGATTTACAATATGAGAAGTAACAGTAGAATCCTTCCCCCCACTAAAAGAAACCATCATATCTTCAATAGCATATTTTTCTCGATATTTCTGTACAAATTGTACTGCCTCTTCTGTTATAAAATTATATCTATCAGCATTTGCTTTTATAAATTTTCTGATATATTCATCAAAAAAGCAGTAATTAATTTTTGTAACAAAAGCTTCATATTTTTCTTTCAATTTATGAATCTTATCTAATGGCAAACTATTTAGTTTTGTTATTGAAAGTCTTACTTTCTTACCATCTATAATGTACATTCCACTCCCGAACCACACAGATGATTCTTGATATTTTTGTGGATTATCTCCAAGTATTAGCGAAATAAGTACATTCTCTTCTGGGAAAACAGGTCTCATATCAGTTGCAATGTATCGTCCTTTATTCCCACATGAAGGACATATATTTTCAAAAATAGGCACATTACAATCATCGCACCAGTAAATTGTTGACGACATCTTTGTCGCACATCCACAATTTGGTTTTATACACTTATCACCATTCATTGGCACCCTACATTTAGGACAAATTCTTTCTATCATATCTTCTCCAATATTCTAGCCTATCTTTACAGCATCACAAATATCTCCAATATTACAATTGAAATATTCACATATTCTTAAAATAATAGACATGGACACTTCTTGTCCTTTATTTAATTTGGTCATCGTACCCGATGCAATTTGAAGTTTCTCTCTAAACTCCTGTTTTGTCATTTCTTGTTCAGCTAACATAATCCATAATTTTTTATAGCTTATCTTCATTTTTAATCCTCAAATATAATAATTAAAAATTAATCCAACAATATTTATCTTATCATTGATTCCATCTTTTCGCACTATAATTGCATTAAAAATATTCAACATCTTGCGATTTCTGATCATATTGATAAAATATTTGTTTTTGTTGCTTATTAAATATCATGTAATAAGCTTTTTCATTTGAGCACCATCCTATGTAATCCATTATTCTTCTATTTTCAAAGTTTTCAAGAATAAATTTCTCTATCTAACCCCTTTAATTTTATTCAAATCACTCTCTTCTTTGAATTCTCTCATTATATTATCAAATGTTTCTTCTGACATTAAACCATACATTTTATTCACATATTCTTTTCTGAACAACAATATTTTCCGAAGTGATAATTTACAAGTTCGAATCACTCTCCACCGATGTTTCCTTTGAATCTTCTTATCTTGATTATCACGAAATTTCATCCTGACAAATACTTGTTCATAATCAGAATAAATCTCCAGTCCAAATTCCAATGGCAAGATTAAAATTGTATATACTATTGGAATCATAAAACTAACCAGTGTATTGATTGCATTTAATTCTTTATACTCCTTTAATCCAACATTTACAGCACCCCAAAGCATATACCAACCAATACATGCCAGCACAATATCTATTAGCTTATGAACTCCCCTGTATTTTTCTTCAGATTCTGCTACCACATTCATAAGTGTTAATATTGTTATTACTGGAATAATCAACATTTCAATCCAAAATTTAAATGTAAATGTTCCAATAAAATATTCAAAAATAACTATTACCCTAAAGTTATCTTTCACTGTGCTTTTCAAATGCTCTGTATCACCCTTTATAATAGAATTCACACAATATGATATTCCAGAAAAGATCAACCATAATATAATATCTTTTAAATATATATTATTCCAGAATGGTAACTGATAAAATATCATGGTTATTCCCGCCACATATAAAGCAATTATCAGAAAAAAGCGTCTTAAATTTTTGCCTAAGAGGATTTTTATAACGTTCCATAAACTTTTACGGATTTCACTTTGAGTCAACATCCATATAAAGAATCCTGTACCCCATATGGTAATTGCCCATTCTCTTGTTGATAAAATTGTCACTATTTCTTCCATTCATCTACTCCCATCTTCAAAAACTCCACATGCATTTACATTTGTAAAATCTATTTCTCATCGTATCATTCATAGTTATTATTATTTTAGCAAATCTACTGTCGTTATATCGCGACACTTATGTATCTTGCTTCAAAAAAATCCCACATATTACATGTAGGACTTTTCTTACTCACTATATATGCCTTGTGCCTGTTCTAAATTTTCTATAATTTTACCTTTCAGACTCTCCGGTGATATGACTTTAAATCTATTCGCATACTGTACGAACCAGCCAACCAATGTCACACTGTCCATCTTTTTAAATACTGCTTTATACTTTCCATTTTCTAATGGTCTGACCCTTATTCCATCACCCGCGAAATCATATAATATAGCATTGGTACTCGGTGCCGGCTCATATTCCACTTCGATTCTGATCGTATCTCCGCTAAAATGATTCACACTCTTCTTAATATAGTTCTGAATCACAAGCTCCGGATTCACACCAATCTTTTCTTCTGCCGGGATAGCATCTTCACTGGACATACTCATATTTTCAATCCTGTCCAACCGGTAATTCGTCAACCCGTCATGATTATCATGGGAACCGATCAGATAATAATTATTATCCGACCAATATATCGTATACAGATTCAACTGATACATCTTGCCTTCTTTTCGCAAAACTTTCTCCATTGCATTATTAATCTCTGTATACTGAAACCGGATCTTCTTATGCAGATACATTGCTTCCAGCATAATTTCTATATATTCACCAATCCGTCCGGCACCCCTGACATTTCCGGGCAACGGCATGATCATATGTGAAAACCTGCTTCTACCTCTCTGACTCGTCAGATTTAACAACTTCTTTCGAATCTCATTTGCCTCATGAACGGATACACACCTTGCCTGCTGCACCGAATCCAGCATCAATTTGATTTCCCAGTCTTCCAGCAAATGTTTCTCCATATACCATCCTTTATGCGAATTTTCCGCCTGCTTAATCGGATAACCGCAGCTTTGCAACAGGCGCACATCGTCATAAATGGATGTACGGTGTACATTTTCCATTCCGTATTCTTCTTCCAGTTTCTGGCTTATCTGCACTGCATTCATCGGCGTCTTCTCATCGGTGGTCTGGAAAAGTTGAAGGACGCGGATTATTTTTTCTTTATGGGATGTGGACATAGGGGTGCTCCTTACATTATGTTTTGAATTGAAATGATATATTAATTATACTGTACTGAGTTAAGCTTCACAACTTTCATCTTTTTGATTTTTATAGTTGACTTTTGTTAACAAACAGATTAATATTATATAAAAGAAATGGGTTTGTTACCGTACGGCTATTGCCTAAACGGGGTGCTCGTTTCTTTTTTTATATTCATTGAATATCAAAATATCCCTCACGCCAATTTCAACTCCAATCCCGTAAATAATTCTCCAAGCGTACACGACAGATGTCCCTGCTCTTGCTCTGGCATTTCATAGCTGACTAACTTATACTCCGGATTCATTTTCAACTTTTCAATTAGATATCCTGTATTCACCGCATCATCCAGACCATCATGAAGTCGTCCCTCCGGTTCAATCTCCACCCTGCCCAGTGCTTCTTCCAGACCAATCTTTCGTTCTATTCCGAATCGTTTTACAAATACATCCTGATAATCGATCCATCTTGCTTCACAGACAAAATCCAGAATCCGCTCATCACAGATCTTCTTTGCTTTGATTTCATGAAGCAGCTGTGCTCTGTCGGAACCGCTCCAGGCATAGACTTTATACTCACGATCGCCGATCCAGTCGATCATATGTAACAGAGCCTCCTCAATACGTGGTGCTTTCTTCACCTGACTATTTCGTATCCCTGTCAGATTCTGAATAAACGGATCGATCACTCCGTGTTCCGGATGTACATATTGGCTAAGCGTTCCGATTCTTTTGAATTCCTCATCCAGAAGAACAGCTCCGATCTGTATCGTCTCATTTGCATATTTATAAGATCGGCTCCGATAATCTCTCGGTACGTTACACATTTCTAAATCTATCACAAGGTAATTCATGCTGTTTCCTCCTGTTCACTTTTCAGACTCTTTTTACAGATCTTGCAGATTGTTCCTGCCGGTGTAACCAATACCACCTTCGCATATGCCGTGTCACCAATCTTGTCATACAGGCGGCCTGCACTCATAGATTCACCGATGACTGTATACGAACTATTTGCCACATAACCGATCTTCCCAAGTCCTTCATACGTCACTTTGATTGCTTCCTTGTCATATTCATTATCCGGATCCTTTTCTAATCTGACCTTCATACCTTTCTTCAGAAAATCATTTCCGAAGTAGTGTTTTGTTCCTGTCAGGGTGATAAATATTTTTGCCATTGTGTGTGCTCCTTTCGCTTTGAAAACGTGTTCATCTGAATTTGGTTTGTTGTCTTATAATTACTTTTATCTCCCGGAATTCTGTTTTATTCCCTTTGATGTGTATAGTATAATTCAGATGATGGGGTATAATATCCCCACCTTTTTTCCATACATCAAAAAAGGAAATCAACCGCAGTCAATTTCCTCTTCTCATCATCAATCATACACCCTTTTCAACACTTCCAGATCAACCTCAAGCTCCCTGTCACCATCTCTTACCCTGGCAATCACCGGGACTCCCGTTAATCTCTCGATCATTTTTTCATTATCTTCCTGCATCGCCCCACCCGAGTAATGATTCAGAATGATTCCTTTTACATCCATTCCATGATTGCGGATGTATTCTACCGTCAGGACAACCGCATTGATCGTGCCAAGTCCGGCATCTGCGATCACCAGCGTATTCAGATGCAGCATTTTCACAATGTCTTCCAGCAGGATCTCATGCTCTTCATCCCAGCGGATCGGACATACAATGCCGCCGCTTCCTTCTACCGTGACATAATCGTACCCTTTCTTTACCCTGTCAAAATCTGCTTTTACCGTTTCCGGATCAACCGGATTCCCTTCTATTCTGGCAGCCAGATGCGGAGACACCGCATTTTGATACAGATATGACAGTAAGCTGCTGTCTTCCTGTGTGATACCGGCAATCTTCTTTACATAGCCTGCGTCACTTTCTTCTATGGACTCTGCACCTGATAATGCAGCCTTATAATAGCCTGCATGGATTCCTGCATCCGCCAGCTTTTTCACGATTAATGCCGTGACATACGTCTTTCCTACATCTGTGCCTGTGCCCGTCACAAATATTCCTTTTGCCATAATCTCATGCCCCTTTTTTTATTAACTCAGATAAAATCCGCTTTTCCGCATTCTAAGTCCCACACCGGCTGCCAGCAGACATAATACAAAATCTCCAGGCATATCTAATGGGAAGCAGGACAAAAAGATCACGCCCAACGTTGCCGGTGTATGTGCATAAAAGTTTAAGATTATAAATTTATATACGATTCCGATTGCATATGTCACAACAAATCCGGCTAGACAGGCAAGCAGATAGTTCTTGTAACTTGCTTTCAGCTTTTCGCATACTTTTCCGGTTACATATGCGCTTACAATGAATCCGACCAGATAACCAAAGCTTGGCCGGAATATGTATCCGATTCCTCCGCCTGCTGCAAAGATTGGTACTCCGACAAGTCCCAATAATACATAACACCCTACAGATATTGCTCCCTTATCAGCCCCCAGAATCAATCCTGCAAGCAGTACGAAAAAGAACTGAAGTGTGAAATAATCCATATATGGAACCGGGATCTGGATAAATGCTCCTATGGCAACCAGCGCTGCGAACATTCCGCATAATACCATACTTACGGTGGATAATTTTTTTGTTTTTGTGTTCATTAAATTGTTAACCTTCCTTTCAGTTTATGGTTAACAATTTATCGTATTTCGCTTTGATTGTCAACTTATTTTTCGCGCAAGTTTACAATCATGTTCTTGTTTTGCTAATTCAGAATCCATTTCCTACTCCCCATACTGCTCCATAAGCCTCCGAGCCTCTCCCCGCATCTGCTCCACAACCTCATCCGGTCCAATGATCTTAACTGCTTCCCCCAGCGAGAATACCCATCCCAGGAACTGTTTGCTCACATGCACGTCCACATTTACCCGAAAATGATCCTCGTCTTCCGGAATCATCATCACATCTTTCCCAAACCGGTCAATGATCACGCCCGCAAGGCTGTTATTTACCAGCATCTTTACAGACGTTTCCTTTCCCCTGAACATTCCGAAACTCTTCTTGGCATAATCCGCCATATCCAGCTTCTTGAAGTGTTCTTTTCCCTCACGGGATTCATCCGACATCCGGATATGCAGCATCTTGTCCACCCGGTAATGCTTGATCAGCTGCGCCTCTGCATCATATCCGATCATATAATAATTCTCATCATCCCATGATAAAGACCA
>ERZ779820.410-NODE-410-length-30149-cov-5.230278_pt1 | contig 30149 bp, 15 predicted proteins | sample MGYA00511563_ERZ779820 | MGnify/ENA primary metagenome ERZ779820 (study PRJEB29588, sample SAMEA1964852) | human gut metagenome | biome: human gut; feature: human-associated habitat; material: faeces | place: Denmark | collected 2008/2010 ...
TATTTTATCATTTTTCGGTTCTTTATGCAAGTTTTATTTTTCAAACAAGGTCTAGTGTTCTCCTTGATTTATTGATCTGGTCGGTTGCCAGACTATTATACTTTTAGTATATCACTTTGCTGAAGATATATTTCCTGTTATTTCCCGTCTAAGAATTTCCACTCTATAAATCGGCTTTGCATCCAATCATCGGGGACTTCTGTGTCAAGCTCTTTTTGTATTCTTGTCTGTGCAGGAATGTTGTAATGCCGCTCACTCCACCTTGCAATGGAAGTTCCTGTCATACACAAATCAAGCACCATGACAATGCTTAGTGCCGTGCAAGCAACCTTCCACGGTTTGCCCGTGCATTGCTTCAAAAGGGTTTCGATACGTGGGGATAGTTTTGCAAAGGTAAATGCGGCAATTCCCCAAACGGCAGAAAAACCCACGCAGATGATACCTTTATAATTCAAAAAGTTGTTGCTGTAATCCCACGCACGCATTCCTAAGCCATATCATAATATCAGACCGCACAGCAGTTCCAATGTAGTTGCAAAAGCAGTCATAATAGCGACTTGAACGGCGATGGACTTGTGCTGAAGCTTGACAGCACCGATGTAAAATAGCACCGCACCGAAGCCGTAGAGAATATTGTACGGTGCAAGAACAGACACAACGTGGGTTTCCCTTGGAATGTTTTGTGAATCATAGCATTTTTTATTGTACTCCGCCCAACGTTTGATGGAGAGCGTAATGCCGCATAGAGCAAATACCTGCCTCATACCGGAGAATAATAACCATTTTCCAAAATTTTACTTTTTACTCAATGCATTATGTTTTAAAAAATATATTAAAAATTACAAATAATAATAAATAGCATAACTGGATAAAACCAGGAAGCGGCAAATTTCCGAAAATCATTCCTCCAAGAACTGGATCTAATGTTATACCAAGGTCAAGCCCAATATAATAAGTACTGTTTGCAAGTTCTCTTTTCCCCTCTCCGGCAGAAGCATCGCTGTAGATTGGCATACGGAACACATAATCCGTATCCTCCTGCCATAAATGCCGCAGCTATTATCTTGTTGTTCAAATTCATAGGATACTTATGGCGGCACAAGCTGAACCGGCGAAAAGAAACACGCCAAACGGCAGTTTGTCAAACAGGCTTTTCATAGAAAAACGGAGAACAAGCAGTATCACAGCATACACGGGAAAGAATAGACTGACTGAAACATTCAGTCCCCGTTCCTCAACGTAACTTACTAGAAATGATTGCGTCATACAATACGGAATAGCAAACAGCATGCTGTGGAGCATTTTCCCAGCAGGCTGTTTTCGTTTCTGAAACAACAAAAAAACAATAGGATAAAATAAAACGGTAGGTCGGGACTATTGTTTTTTATTAAAACTGACGTATTCTGCACTTTTATTTGTATCCTTATCATTCGCCAATTGAAAGCGGAGAAATAACCATTGAGAGAAATATCAATATTTTGCAGAATAGTTATATTCTGCGATTATATTAATAGAAATTTTTTATATAAGTTCAATCTAAACGACAACAAAGGTAATGTAGTAATAGGCAAAAATGAAAAAAGAAGCAGGCTAATTATACAATTAAAAAGTGCAGAATACACAGATTTTAACAATAAGCAAAAGTGATATCTCTCTTAATCAGATTTTCTCTTTCTAAAATTTATTATCTCCGCCACCAACAGATGACGAAGATAATAAAAAGCACACAGCACCGCACAATGATCATATGTACGGTGCTGCTATCAACATTTATTTTATTTTTTCAGGACTGCTCCCTTTTCTGTCAAAAGAGCGTGCATTTCTCGTATAGTTGAAGTAGTAAATAGATCTGTCAGAGAAACATTCACTTCAAAAGTCTCTCTAAGCTGTGAAAGCAGCTTCATTGCAATAAGTGAATCACCACCCATAGCAAAAAAATCCGAATCAAGCTCCACTTCATCGGTTGAAATACCGAGAAGCTCGCAGAATTTATCCTTGAGTATTTTTTCAATCTCATCTGAGCCTGAAATCTCACTCTGTTGTGTATTTTTCTTTTTACGTTCCGCCTTGTAAATTTTTGTCAGTTCATTTATGTCCACCTTGGAATTTGCGGTAACAGGCATACTGTCAATGTGTATAAAGCTTCCGGGGAGCATATAATCAGGAAGAAACTCACTGAGTTTGGCTCTGCTCATTTCTGAACAACCTGTATAGAACAGCACTAGCATATTGTCATCCGTCTTGATAGCTGCCGCCCTGTCTGCACCTGCATACTCTTCTGCTACCGATGCAATCGCTGACAATTCTATTCTCTTGCCATTGATCTTTACCTGTCTGTCTTCTCTGCCATCAAATATTATAGCTCCGTCTGCTCTATAATGACCACGGTCTCCTGTATTGTAAACCTTCATGCCGTTTTTGGAAAGTGTGATGAACCTTTCATCTGTAAGTTCTTTGTTTTCACAATAGCCATCACTCACTCCAATACCTCCTGCATACAGTGTTCCCGTTACTCCAACAGGCAACTGCTGCATATTTTCGTTAAGAATAAAATAGCAGTTATTTGCTATAGGCTTTCCGTAAGGTACGGTCTCACTCTTGAGATCCTCCGGAACTACCTCGTGCATGATATTCCAAAGTGTGGTCTCAGTAGGTCCACCTGTTGAAATTATACGAACAGATTCATTCACCTTTCTTATCTTGTTTAGCAGACTTGGCTTAATGTAGTCACCTCCCATTATGATAAGCCTTAGTGAATTCACCATATCAGTAACCTTATCCGACACTGCCTCCATAAGCATCTCCTGCATAGCAGGAACAGAATTCCAGATAGTAGGTCTGTATTCCTTCATAAGCTCCAGCCAGTATTCAGGATCTCTTGCGTTCTTCTCCTGAGGAAGCACTATTCTTCCTCCGGCAGACATCATTCCGAACATATCATAAAGAGACATATCATGTGAGTAATTCGTTACTGCCATTGCCGCATCATCGACTCCAACCTCAAATTTGGCATTGGTAAAATATATCGAATTGGTAAGCGAATCACTTCTAAGCATAACAGCCTTTGGTCTTCCTGTAGTACCTGATGTATGTATTATGACAGATACAGCCTTTTCATCAATATCTGCCGCAGGTACGTCAGCTGAGATCATACGGGCATTTTCATCTGGAACAATCGCTACAAAACCGCTTTGAACAAACGCCTTTTCATCCTCCGACGACAGTATCATATTTCTGCAGTCTATCCACTTCATCATATTTTCCACTAACTGATGAGGATAAGTATACTCAATTGGTGTATATACTGCTCCCATATATGCGACAGCGTATGCAGCTATCAGCTGATCTGCTCCCTTTGGCATGTAAACTGCCACCTTGTCCCCTGCTTTGATACCGTTTTTGTGCAATTTATCAGCAAGAGCATAAACTCTCTCTCCTGTCTCTTTATAGGTCATGACAGAACCCTTCATGCATATAAACGGCTTGTCAGCATACTTTATGAACGCATCAGATACCAACTTTGCAAGCGACTCTGTCTTTATATCCTGCTCGGTTTTGTTAGCCTTTTCTATGATATGCATATCCTCATCAGGCATAGGAACAGTTACCTTTTCATTCCAGAAGTCCTCATTAGAAGCTGCTTCACTGAGTATCCATTTCTGCATGAATGCCAGCTTTTCAAGTACGCTCGGACTTATAAGGCCATTTAAGCTGTTATAATTGAATTCAATCCGCTCACTGTAAACACAAGTATTCACATCTATCCATATCTGAGACGTATGATTTTCCTGATAGCGTATCTTCATCACATTTTTCTCAATGTTTATGAATTCCTCTTCAAATTCTGGAGCATCAGGCAGCATTCCGAATACCAACGGTGCCAGAACTTCACTGTAGCCGTTGTTATTTCTATATATCTCACGGGTTATTTCCATACCGCTGAAACTGTTGTGATCCTTAAGCTCAAGTATCTGCTTCTGAGTCCTTACAGTCTTTTCATGGAACGTTTCATTGGGATCATCCTCCATAACAAACAGTAGGAAAGAGGCACATTCTCCCAATATCTTAAATATATCCTCATGGAAAGGAGGACGATAAAACTCGGGAATATTAAGAAGGAATCTTCTTTTGTCATTCCATCTTGCAACAGCCATACCAAAGGAGGTCATGAGTACCGAAAATGCTGATACACCGTGCTGCTGTGCTTTTGCTTCTATCTGTCTCCACTGCTCAATAGGTATGCCACACTCTATTTGTATTCCCTCTACCGTTTTAAGCTCTGTAATGTCATTTTCCAAAGGAAGAACACCTGCCGATGGAAGGTTGGGAATCCTATCCAACCAATATTCCTTATCCTTCAGATATTTATCGGTCTTTTTAAGCTCTTGTCTATACATGATATAGTCACGGAAAGATACCTGAAGCGGTTCCATTTCCATATCTGGATCTTTATAGAGAGCTCCAAGCTCTGTGAAAAACAGCTGGAAACTCCATCCATCCATTATCTGACCATCTGCGTAGATATGTAAAAGAGCTGTATCCTTTTCGGTTACTGTGATTTTTAATCGGAAAAGAGGTGCTTTTGACAGATCAAGTCTTGTTGCCACCATTTCTTTTCTTAGATTTTTTATATATTCTTCCTTTTCCGCATCCATCCTGTCGCTTATATCAGTTACCGGGATATCCACCTCAGGTATCTCGCGAAGCACATGCTGGATACCGTCATTATCGATATAAGCACGAAGCATATCATGTCTTTCAATAAGACGTCTTATTATATGGAAGATCTTCTTTTCATCATAATTGCCACATTCTATTTCAACGTAACCCGCTGTTGGTATACTGTTAAAGCCCTCTGTTTCATGAGCACCTATATAATAGGACTCTTGAAGGTCACTCAGTGGGAATGGATCGTAACGATGCTCCTGATCAGGCTTGAAGTTTTCCACTACTATCTCCGTATCCAATCTGTCTGACGAAGCATTGCTATCTCTGGTGTCTATGAACTCTGCCATTTGACGGATAGTAGAATACTTGTACATATCCGAAAGTGATACATCGATATTTTTACTTTTAAGCTTTGTCAGTACGCTTATGGATTTGAGAGAATCTGCACCTATAGTGAATATATTTACGTCAGTACTCAATTCATCAAGTCCCAGCGTTTCTTTTATAATATCGTAAAGTACCTGCTCAGTTTCTGTTTCAGGTAGAATAATATTAGTATTGCTATTATCAGTTTTCTTCTCATATGGAAGTGCCTTATGATCCACCTTGGCATTTGCAGAAAGTGGCAACTCGGCGAGAGGGTATATTCTTTCAGGGATCATATATGAAGGAAGCTCTCCACGAAGTTCCCCAAGAAGTTCCTGCTCGTCACAATACTTCCTGTCATTTGCGGCATATCCCAATATAACATGCTGCTCAAAGGCCTCGGCTGGCTTGGATGGATGAGGGAATGCTGCTGTATTTTTAAATCCGCAGTCTGACATAGCTTTTTTCCATTCCTCCGAACTGAGAAGCGGCACATTCTTTTTAAGACGTTCATCACTATAGCCCGAAAAGCCCTCTATAAATCCTATGGACACCTTATGATACACCTTATTTTCTGTGACTTCCAGTGCTGCCAGCATGCCCTCATTTGAAAGCATAAATCGCAAATTTTTAAGTGTCTTTCTTATTATCCTAGCATCATGCAGTACATTTGCTCCTATAATTATATCAAAGGATGCAGGTGCATAGCCCTGTGACTGAGGTGCTTCATCTATATTGAACAGTCTGTAATTGATAAAGTCATATTCCGCAAAACGTTCCTTTGCCTTGTCTGTAAAGAAAGTGGAAAGGTCGGTAAATGTATACTCAACATTATAGTTCTTTATCCTATCAAGTATAGCTGCAGATGTTCCTCCTGTACCTGCACCAAATTCCAATATCCGCACAGGAGTTTCTCCTTTACGGTTTATAATATACTGCTCCACTGCCTCAGCTACTAAAGCATTCATGTATTCCGCTACGGGATTATATCTGTAAATATTCTCTGCACGCTCCATATCGCCTTCAGGAAACAGTATGGTAAGAGGATTAACATCAGCTTTTAAAATCTCAAGAACATTTTTATTACAGAGCATAAGGAATTCAGATGATCCACCCCAGTATTTAATTCCTTCTTTTTTCATTATTTCTTCATACATTGTGTCTACATCTATATATTCAATAGCCCTGATACACTGATACACTCCTGCACGCTGTTTTTTTACAGCACCCATTCCTGCTACAGTATCTGCCCACTGCTCGATGAGCTTTCTGTACTTATCCACTATACTTTCATTTGCAAAAAGCTCTTCAAGAGTGTATAGCTTTCCTTCCTCAACAAAATAACCCAGTTTGACAAAAGCATTGCTGATTATCGCTTTGCTTGCATCCTCCAGAGCCTCTGTTATTTCCTTATAGTTCTCTACACTAAGATAATCTGGAGTATTATCACTTGCCTTGTCCATAGCAGCAGCTTGCTTTGAAGCGGTGCTATCCACCCATTCCTTATCATAGGGTTCAGAGGACTCAGGAACATAGTAAGCCATAAGTCTTTTAGCTCCATCATTATCGCTTATAACTGATGCAACAGCAGTTGCAATATTCTTGTGCTTTTTGATACAGCTCTCTATTTCTCCAAGCTCTATTCTGTTTCCGTGAAGCTTTACCTGATTATCCTTTCTTCCGCAGAATACCATATATCCATTTTGCGAGAAATATCCCCTGTCACCTGTTTTATATATCCTACCCAATTTTTCGTCATCAAAAAATGCAGCAGCAGTCTTTTCAGGATCGTTCAGATATCCCAGTGCTACGCCCTCACCGCCAATGTAAATATCCCCTTCGATATTTGCAGGCAGCGGCTTCATATCATATCCCAATATATACATCTGCTGATTGGAAAGAGGATAACCGTAAGGAATACTGCTCCAATGCTCCTCCACCTTATCTACAGGATAATAGATAGACCATATAGCTGCTTCCGTTGCACCGCCCAGACTTATTACCTTTGCATTGGGAAATTTTTTTCGTATCATATCCGGCAGTTCCACAGGTATCCAATCACCGCTGAGCATTACAAGTCTCAATGTCTCGTTTACATAATCACTATCAAGTGCATCAACAGTCAGCTGCATAAGTGCGGGAACTGTATTCCATATCGTAATAGGAAATGTCTTGAGCTTTTCTATCATACCGTATACATTTTCTTGTTTGTCATGTATGATGAATGAACCACCAGATGTAAGTGCACCGAATACATCATATACAGAAAGGTCAAATCCAAATGAAGAGATACCTATTATCTGATCCTCTTCATTTACATCAAATCTTTCGTTTATATCTAAAATAGTATTTACAAGAGCACCATTGGTTATGGTAACACCCTTTGGCTTTCCTGTTGTTCCCGACGTATATATTACATACATCACATCACTGGAATCATGACTTACATCCTTTATGAGCCCATCTGAGAAACTATCACAGTCTTCATTGTCATAGGTACTGCTATTCAGTATAGCAACGCTCTCGCTCTTCTCCAGCATATACTGTATTCTTTTTTCGGGAAGATCCGGTGCTGTAGGAACATAAAAACCGCCTGTTTTCAATACTGCCAGCATATTTACTATCGTTGATATGTTTCGTTCTCCTACTACGATATAACCTTTTTTACAGCCATACTTTTCAATGAGCATATTTGCTTCTCTGGATGCAGCAATATCAAGCTCTTCATACGTTATCTCACTGTTGTTTGTTATAACAGCTGTATTATCAGGTTCATTCTCTACCCACTGCTCAAACATTTCAATAGCTGAAATATAATTGTGCTCTATTTTAGTATCATTATATGTACTAATAAATTTCTCTGCCTCATTTGTCAGTACATCGGAAATCCCCGATATTACCGTATCCATAAAATACTGCTGCATTGCCTCCAAGCGTTCTCTGTCCCAATATTGCTTAGGGTAATCCCAATGTACAATCAGATTGCCGTTTTTAAGTGTCACCTGATTGTCAAGAAGCAGCTGAGGTGTCTGGCTAACCTGATAAATTCTTTTTCCAAACTTCCACCAACCATGTCCTGCCAGGTCAAAAAGCATTCCCGTAAATACAAACGGAAAAGCTGTCATAGTTTCTGTCTGATTGTTTATGCTAACCTCTTTTACAAAGGAGAATATATTGAAATTCAAATGCTTTTTATATTCTGATATTTTTTTCTGTGCTTTTCGACTCAATGCAATAAGATCATCATTTCTGTTGAACTCAAATGTTATGGGAAGAATTTTTGTAAAATCACCTATTACATCCTGATAGTTATTACCTACTGTACCCTTTCTATCAGATACTGTCATATTTATGGTAAGCCGTTCAGTATTTGTCCAGGCTGAAACAGTCTTTGCATAAGCTGTCAACAGATACACTGTAGGCAGTATACGATTCTTTTTAAGAGAGTCTGCTACCTTGTGCCACTGCTCTGCTACAAGCTTGGTTTCCAACGAATCAAAAATCGGTATTTCGAAAATATTCTCATGAGTACAGTCTGCAAAGGGACCCGTCACAAATTCATCTATTCTGTCCATCCAGAATTGACGATCCTCTTTGCCAAGTCTTTCATTGCGTTCTGACTGATACTCAATAAAATCGGAAAAACTATGGTTTAATGGCTTTGCAGGTCTGTCACTGTCATAATATGAAAGTATTTCCTGTACAAAAAGTTCTGTACTCATACCATCTATTATCATCATATCAAAATCAATTGCCAAACGATATATATCATCGCTCATTCTAAAAAATTTAAAACCGAACATAGGCCACTTATCCAAAGGAAATACGCGGTTAGAGGTCTCACTACGATATTTTTCGATTATTGATGCTTTGTCCTGTTTATCTCTTATATCCTCGCACTCTACGTTATAGTAAGGTGCCTTCTCCATAATACACTGTGTACCATCCTCACATATATATGCCCTTAGCATTTCCTGACGCTCTATCACTTTATTAAGTGCCTTTTCAAATTTCAAAGGATCAAGCTCACTGTCATACTCAATATAAAAATGAGTTGAGATTCCCCCCAGATGCAGATTATTGTTTCTGCCTGACATATATGCAAATTGTACATCAGTAAGTGCCGTTTTTTTCAAATTACTCATTTTTGATATACTCCTTCATTATTTCAGTGATCCTACTGATGACCTCATCAGATCTGTCCTTAAGATAAAAATGACTTGCATCAAAACTATCTGTGCTAAAGTTGCTGCTTGTATAGTTTTCCCAATTATCCAGACCCTGTTTATTTGATAGTTCCCCATCCTTTTTACCGTACATGACCGCTATAGGACAATCAAGCTTTACAACCGAGTTACTTTTATAATTCTCCTGTATGTAAAAATCCTTGCGGACTATAGGTGTGAAATACTCTAACATTACAGGATCTGCCATCAGTTCCTCCGATACAAAGCCTGCTTCTTTTATTGTCTTCAAAAGTTCATCATTGCTTAAACTGCTAAGAATAGGAGCAGAATAATCCATGGGACTGTAGCAGGATGATGCAAACAGTATTTTTGGTACTATATCATACTTTTCCTTTAGATAAACCGCTGCTTCATAAGCGACTATACTCCCGCTACAGTGACCTAAAAATGCAAAGGGTCTTTCTCTTAATATGTCTATACAATCATCCACAAAGCCTTTGACAAGCTCCCGAATACTATCGGGCATAGGCTCTCTTATACGTTTTTCACGCATGGGAAACTGAACGGGAAGTACAGCAGTACCCTCTATATGTCCGCCCCATTCTGCGAAAAAAGCCGCCGTTCCTCCTGCATGGGGGAAGCAAAACAAGGTCTTCCCTTCCCCCTTATCACTTTCATGTGCTATCCACTTATTGATCATTTATTTTCCTCCTGTTTTCGTCCGATGAATTACATTACTTTAAGACTGCTGTAAAAATACTGTACGATCTCTTCTGACTTTTTGCGAAAGTAAAAATGATCCCCTTCAAAAAGCTTCACTTCAAAATGTCTGTTTGTAAAACGCTGCCACATATTAAGCTCGCTTATACTTATATCATCATCTGTTCCACACATTACATAAATGTCTGTTGGTAACTCCTTTTCGGGTACATTTTCTCCTGCATACTCATCCAATATACGGTAATCGTTTCGTATTATAGGAAGAAAATATTCCTTGAATTCATTCATCATATAAAGCTCCTTTTCCAGTCCTCCCTGTTCATAGAGCCAATCCCAGAATTCATCATCAGTCATGTGTCCCGTCTTTACTTTCTCACTTATCTGCGGAACTCTGTTACCCGAAATAAAGAGCTTATCGGGTAACTGAATAGAAGGATCCTTTTTGAGCTTATCCACTACCTCGTATGTGAGCCAGCTTCCCATGCTGTGACCAAATATGGAATACCTTTCAACATAATGAGAATTCAGATATTCCTTTATCATACTACAGCAGTCATCTGTCGCTTCTGCAAAATCCTTGTACAGAGGCTCCATGACTCTGGACGAATGTCCTGACAATTCCAGCAGCACCAGCTCAATATTCCTTTGCTTAGCCTCTTCCTTTAACTGTCCGTATGCAGATGCTGCACCACCTGCATACGGGATACAAAATATTGTATTCATATTTTCAAATCCTTATTATCCTTAGTTTGCAAAATCCCGAAATGTGTTTCATTTACATTGATGAACTTTACACTTCTATCAAAATGCTCCTGCCATTTTTCGGGATGATCGGTTACGCTCTGCTTATCAGCATGAACATATACAGCATCAGCATAATAAAGCTTTCCGCTTATCGAAACCTTTTCAGCTGCATCAACAAGACTTCTGAAAAAGTTGTTTATCATCATCGCTTCGTGAACAGACATATTTTCGGTGTTCATAAGCACACCTGCTGTCTCCTCTGCAAAGCTTTTCATTACCCTTGCCTTCAATTCGGAATCCCTTTCAAGCATTTCAACAACCTTTTCCCAAAGCAGAGTAATATTTTCTACATCTGAAAGTGCATCTGTATCCATATCACTTGTATACTGCTTTATAAACTCTATCTCTCCGCTGACAGTGTAGGAATATTCCATATTGGCACCTGGAGCCTGTGTATCGAAAAATCTTATATTTATATCCTTATATCCATTCTGTTCCAGTATATATGCTATTTCGTAGCATATAGTACCACCGATGCACCAACCCACAAGCATTATCGACTTATCGAAAGGAGTATTTTTCATTATCTCCTGTGCATATTCCTCAGCCAACGCTTTAAGACTTATCTTTTCAGGAGCAAGCTTTACCTCATGCAGATAATCTATTCCATAACAGTTGTATCTGTCTTTTGCGGAAGCTATGATATATCCATAGCTGTCCGCACTGCCGTTTCCGCCATGAATAAAGTATGCATCCTGCTTGTCAGACGATATATCAGACATTTTACGCAGTATACTTTTCTTACCACCACTTATATAGAAATCAGAAAGTGCTCTTATGGTATTGCTGCGAAGTATATCCGTAAGAAGAAGTGTATCCCAGTTCAGCTCTTTCTTTATAGCCGAAAGCAGCTCCATTGCTTTGAGCGAATCGCCACCACTTTCAAAGAAGTCGTCCTCCACACCTGCATTTTCTAGATTCAGTACTTTTTTCCAAACTGTAAGAAGTCTTTCCTCAATCTCATTTTCTGGAAGTGTAAATACTCTTTCTTTCTCTGTTCCTTCATCCTCCAAGCTTTCCATAAGCATTCTTCTATTTATCTTGTTGTTCGGTGTAAGAGGTATCTTCTCCATTATCTTCAATACAGAAGGACGCATATATGATGTAAGATAAGAGCTTCCATATTCCAAAAGTTCATCATAGTCAAGCTTTTCAATATCGCCCTCAACAAATACAGCTATCTGTCGGCTGCCACTCTTGCTTTCAAATATCAATGCAGCTACCTGCGACACATTTTCATGATTCAAATATACGTTTTCGATCTCACCTAATTCTATTCTGAATCCCTGTATCTTTACCTGCCCGTCTATTCTTCCGCATATTTCAACATAGCCTTCATTTTTGAATATTCCATAGTCTCCTGTACGGAATATCCTACCGTATTTCGGATGTATGAAAAACTTCTCTGCATTCAGCTCGGGCATATTCACATATCCCTTTGCCAGACCCAGACCTCCTACACAAATCTCGCCTCTTACCTCATTCGGGCATTCTCTTCCGTTTTTATCCATAATATATATCTGCTGGTTTCTGATAGGATAGCCATATGGAATACTATTCCATTCATCTCTTACCTCAGAAACAGGATAATATATATCAAATATTGATGTCTCCGTAGGTCCGCCAACACTCATAAAGCTTGCATTAGGCAGATATTCTAATATGTCTCTCGCAAGCTGCTTGGGAATAAAGTCGCCGCCCAGAAGTACATGACGAAGTGTCTGCCCCTGCTGCTCTGTTCTGATGTTCATATACATCTGCATAAGTGCAGGTACTGTCTGCCATACTGTTACCTTGTACTTTTCCACCAGCTCTACGATATGCTCGATAGCGTGTACATCGGGAACAGTGATCAGGCAGCCACCTGCCTCAAAGGTACCAAATATATCATATACCGACATATCAAAACTCAGTGCGGACAAGCCGATAAATACATCACTTTCATCTATACCGTAAGCATCATTTGCTGAAATTATAGTATTTGATACAGTCCGGTGAATAATTTCGACACCCTTCGGAGTACCTGTACTTCCCGAAGTGTATAGTATATAAGCCGTGTCATCGGGAGTGGGCATATCTTTTCTTTCCTTTTGCAACGACACAGGCATGGTTTTGTATTCGTCCGCCTTCAGTATAATATCTATATTACTGCTTTTGCATATATAGCCGACACGTTCACGAGGAAATTCCGGGAGCATAGGTACATAAGCTCCTCCTACCTTGAGAATGCCAAGAATATTTATTATATCCCCTGCTTTTCTTTCGGTAACAAGGCCAACATTTCTTCTTGCCATATTTTTATTTTCAAGATACTCTGCAACTCTATCAGAAAGCTCATCAAGCTGTGCATAGGTATATTCATCACCATTCGAAATAAGAGCTATCTTTTCAGGGCATCTCTCCATAGTTTTCTTAAACAGAGCAACAAGTGTAGTTTCAGGAGGCTGCTCATCATTTGTATCATTGTAATTCTCTCGCTGCAACTGCTCTGCTTCCGTCATCTGTGGCATTCTTATCTGCTCATCGCCCGATGCAACATCATCAAGTATACCACAAAATGCATTGAAGTAGTTATCCACCATTGTGCTGTCAAAAAGCTCTGATACATAGTCCATATGTATAACAAGATTACCGCCCTCGGACATGACCTGAAAATCAATATATACCTGAGGTGTTTGTCCAATAGACCACTGTACCTCACCTAACTTTGCCACATCATCCATAATATCCGTTTCAAATAGCAAGCTTGTAAATACCATAGGCATAAGTGTTTTTTGCGTAGGATATCTGAATTTTTTCATAACATCTTTTGCAAAATGTATACCATCATATATCCTATATTGAAGAGCCTTTCCGAGCGATGCTTGAACTCTTTCGCTCTCTTCCCAGAAATCTGAAACATCATTGAAATCATAATCCAATAGGATAGTAGATGTAAAGTCACCATACATTCTCTCTATATCCGCATTGAAATTCGGACGATTGAACAGGGTAAGATTCACCGTAAATCTATCCATACCACTGTAGAAATTGAGAACATGTCCGTAGGCACTCATGAGAAGCGCTGATATGGTCATACCATGCTTTGCAGCCTGCTTTTTTATCACAGCCAATTGCTCCTTGGTATATACACGCCGCTTTCTGTCAAAATGTCCCTTTTCCACCTTTTCAGGCTCCGTAATCATAGGTATTTGAGGAGCTTCTGGAAAATCCTCCAGCTTTGACAGCCAATATTCCTTAGCCTTATTGTATATTGGCTGCATTCTCATTTCTTCAAGATCATGTATATAATCCCTGTAATGATATTTAAGTGGCTTTGCCTCCAGATCAGGGTGAAGATAGTATTTCGCAAGATCCTGCACCATAAGATTTACACTTGCGGAATCCATCATTATCATATCATAGCTTATGAAAAGATATTTTTCCTCGTCATTAATTTGGAATCCACTTATATCAAATAATGGGAATTTATAAATGTCAAAAAAGCTGTGAGAAAGCTCTTCTCTTTTTTGCATTATCATTTCTTCCTGCTTTTCTTTTGGCAAATCTCTGATATCCAGTATCTTTATGGTATAATCAGGAACATCCCTTAATACATTTTGGGTACCGTCAGGTCTTAAAACAGTTCTCAACATATCCTGCTGATCTATTATCTTTTGCAATGCCTTATTAAAACGAGGTATATCTATTTTTGTAAGGAACTCCAGATAGCTGTGAGTTGTAAACCCTCCAAGCTCATAGAAATCCTGCTTACCAATAAAGTATGACATCTGAAGAGATGAAAGTCCGAAAGGCTCATACTGTTTGTCATTAGCCAAACGTGAGTATTCAGCAATATTCTCTCTGAACGACTTAAATATACTTTCTGCCTCATCATCGCTTATGAGAGCTGCATTATAGTCGAGCATAAAATAGAGTTTGTTATGTATAGAAAGTGTGTTTATATCTATAACATAACCTGTCAGCTGCTTTTCAGAACGATTATGTCCAAGCATCTCTTCTACGATCTCAAAGGGAGAATCACTGCTTTCAGCAGCATCAAAATCACCTAAATAATTAAAGCATATCTCAGAAGAAATGCCATATATTCCGTTGCGTGTATCGCTCGACACTTTCTTTTGCATATATTCGGTGCTGACACTGCGGCTGATCTGCTGTATTTCTGTAACGTTTGCTGCTGATGTCTCTATATTATCCTTATTCTCATATATCAAAGGATAAACAGATGTAAACCAACCTATAGTATTGGAGACATCGTATGAGCTATTATTGAATCCTCTGCCGTTATGCTCTACATCGACTGCAAATTTTTTCATATTCTTGACACTTCCAACAGCAGCGGCGGAAGCAGTGAGCACAAGATCAGAAAAATTAGTTCCCCTCTGGGCATTTACATATGAGTCAATACCTGCTTTTTCATTATCATCTAAACTGAAAATCAAACTTTTTCGTTCGCTTAATAGGCAGCTGTGTTCTTTTTCCGAAATATATTCAAGTCCGGATACATCTGTCTGCTCCCACTTAGCAAGTGCATCGGGAGACTTTACAGACGCTGCTGCTACTGCCTCAGAATACTTCTTGTAAGATACAGTCTTTGGTATCAATTCAGTCTGTTTTCCAAGCAAATATCCCTGATAAAGTTCTCCAAAATCTCTAAGTAGTATCCTAAAAGAAACTCCATCCATAACAAGGTGATGAACTGCTATGAATATATACAATGTATCCGGTAAATGCAAAAGACCAACGCTTATCAGTATACCCTTTTCAAGATCCATTGCCTTTTGAATAATCTCTGCCTGCTTATGAAGCCATACCTTTTCATCACCACCACCAAAGGTATACTCACTTATAGTGTACGAAACAGCGTCAGTTTCTCTATCCTCCTGTATCCATTCACCGTTTTCAAAACGATAAACCATGCGCAGAGCATCGTGATGGATAGTAAGCTCTTTTAATATTTCCGCCAATGAGGATACATTTATTTCTTCCCTGCATCTAAGCAGCACACTCTGATTGAAATGGTTCTTTTCTTCAAACTCTTTTTCAAAGAAGAACTTTTGAATAGGCATTAGCGGTACATTTCCAATAACGCTTTCCTGTGGTTCAAGCTCACCTTTATATACATACCGTGAAAACTTTTCTACAGTAGGATTATCAAAAAGTCTGCGTATCTCTGCATTCATGCCATACTTTTTCATCATCCCTATTATCTGCATAGCTTTTATGGAATCTCCGCCTTCCTCAAAGAAATTGTGGCGTATTCCAATATCCTTATTTTTAAGTACCTCCTGCCAGATATCAAGAAGATCACTCTGTATCTCATTTTCAGGGAGAACAAATTTCACATCATTATTCATTGCTATATCCGGCAGAAGCTCCCTGTCAAGCTTACCATTTCGGGTCACAGGAGCAGTCTCTATCTGCATATATCCAGATGGCATCATATATGAAGGAAGAACACTTTTCAGCTCTTTTTCAATATTTTCAGCAGGAATAATTTCATCTGCTGTATAATATGCCCATATTCTACCATCATCCGACTGATCCTTTACCACCCTGACAAAGCCCTGCTTTACTCCAAGACAACTTTCTATAGCAGACTCTATCTCACCCGTCTCAATACGAAAGCCTCTTATTTTGAACTGTTCATCTTTTCGTTTTACATAAATTATCTCTTTATCATATCCAAATTTGACTATATCACCTGTTTTATAAATTTTCTTTTTAGGATCATACATATCAGGTATAAATCTTTCATTTGTAAGATCATCCCGACCATAATATCCCTGTGCGATATCGCCGCCTATATACAATTCACCTTCAACACCCACGGGAACTGGATTCATGTCACTATCCAATATATAGTAATAGTGTCTTGAATCAGCAATTCCTATAGGTACATCCAAAGAAGAAGGAGAAAAGGGTTTTAAAATATAAGCAGAAGAACAACAAACTATCTCAGTAGGTCCGTATCCGTTCACAAAAATAGTATGTGGATTTGCATCGGCAGCTTTTTTATAATGCTTTGAGGAAGCCTTTTCTCCTCCCGTCATAACCACTCTGAAGTTACCAAAACATTTCTCATCAATATCGGTAATAAGATTAAAAAGCTGTGGTGTGATTACCATTCGTGTTATATGCTGTGCCTTAAAAAACTCTATAAGACTTTCCGCAGTATCTTTTTCACTCGGCATTGCTGAAACCAGTGTGCCACCTGTAAGAAGTGTTGTAAAAATTTCATATACACTCACATCAAAAGACAGAACAGCGATCTGTGCTACAACATCCTCAGCTTTTCCGCAAAATTCATCACTATTATCCATTCCCATACGGCACAGAGCCCCTGTTGAAACGCGAACGCCCTTAGGTTCTCCGGTGGAACCCGAAGTAAAAATGACATAAGCTGCATCCTCATTTTTATGCTTAATGCTGCTACAATTAATGCTTTCATTGTATTTGACAGCAGTGTCCGCAGCTATGATCTGCACACCTTCTCCGTACTTTTCAGGATAACTGCTGAATACAAGCTTCACTCCTGCTGAATTCATATATTTTTCACGTCTTTTTAGAGGAAGTTTTATATCAAGAGGCATATAAGCACAACCTGCCAGTAAAATGCCGAATATTGCAGTAATGTTTTCAACTGTTCCTTCCGCATCAATACCTATGATATCGCCTTTAACTGCTCCCTTTGAAATTATATATGCTGCAACGTGCTTTGCATTTTCCAAAAGTTCTCCATATGTCAGGCTTTCATTGCCTCTTTTAACAGCATATTTATTTAATAATTTATTTGCAATCTCAGTAAATCTATCCTGAACAGTTACAGCTTTTTCTTCCCTGTAATTCTGATTTACATATAAAATAATATCCTTTTCCTGCTGTTCGGCAAGAGATTTGTAGCAACTAACTATACGTTGTGGATCACTTATAAGCTGAGTAAGCAGATTTTCATATACTTTCACAATGTCCTCAATTGTTTCCAATGAATACACCTTTGGATTGTATTCAAAATCCATGATAAGTTCTTTTCCTGGCTGCGTTTTTACAGCAAGGTCATAGTTTGTTCTGTCATAAAAACAAGGATTTTCTATATTAAGTCCCGAAAGTGTTATGCCATCTGTCATTGATGCAAATTCAAGATTCTCAAAAGCAAAAATATGATTAAAGATCGGTTCACGATCATCTTTTATTTCGGTCAGATTTATATGTCCGTTAAATTCTCCGCTGAACACATCAACTGCTAATGCTTTTAGCTGCGGAAGCAACGGCTTTGTCTTATCAAGTCTCATAATAAGAGGCAGAGTATTTATAAATAATCCGATCATTTTATCTGCATTTTTCACTGGGACACTCCGCCCTGATACAACACAGCCCCATACTGCCTCACTACTGTCACTGTACTTACAAAGGAGTAACCCCCATAAACCCTGTATTATAGTTCCAGGTGTTAGATGATTGCTCTTAGCTAACTCACTTACAGCCCTGAACTTTTCTTCATCAATCAAATGTCTGTAAACATTTCTCTCAGTACAGCTGTGGTCAACACTATTTGATACTATCGGAAACTCAAAGGGCTTTGGTGCATCATCTAAATATTTCTGCCAGTATTTTTTTACATTGCTGTTATCAAAGCTGTTGCTCCATTCAAGATAAGCGGAATACGGTTCTTCATCTATAGAGACTGCTTCCCCCGAGGCTTCTTTTTTATAAATCTCAAAAAGCTCCTTTACGAGCAGCGACATACACCAACCGTCAACAGCAATATGGTCGCATCCCCATATTACTCTGTGCTTGTCCTCCGAAAGTTTTAAAAGAGTTATGTCCATAATCTCGCCATCAGCAATGCTTCTTTTTTTTGTGCGACTACTAAGTGAAACCTTCTCTGTTTCATGCTCCTGTTCATCTTGGGTCAGACCGCTTATATCCTTGTATGCTACCTTCTGCTCACGGCTGTCCATGATTTCCAACTGTGGCTTATCACCATTAGATAAAAAATACCTTGATCTTAAAGCCTGATGACTGTTGATAAGTACCTGTATACTCTTCGTAAAAACATCCGCTGAAAACGCTCCTTTTATATCAAAACGTACCTGATCATAGTATATATTATCCTTTGATATCATATTGTGGAAAAAAATTCCTTGCTGCATAGGCGACTGTGTATAGATATTACCCATTATTCTGTCCTCCATCCATAATCCTTGTCTATCTTTTCTGCTATCTCATGTATAGACTGATATTCAAAAAAATCCGCAGGCTCTATACTGCGTGAAAGCTGTTCGGTAAGCTTTCTTATTATCAACATTCCCTTTATCGAATCTCCCCCTATCTCAAAAAAATTATCATCTGCAGTTATATCGTTATTTCCAAAGACATCACACCAGATTTTCCAAACCTTTTCTTCACTTATTGTCACTTAAAACACTCCTTTTATTTTCCAATACAATACCCAGCTCGTACAGCGGAGTGCTGAACCTGTCTGCTATCTCCGCCACCGAACAGGATTTGATATAGACTTCCATTATCTATCTTGACATTTGAGAGCAATGGTCATAGGAATATTTTTTATATGCCTGTAGGACAGGATATTAGTTATAATATAGCATATAAGACATGCTGCTATTACTATAAGATATTCCTTTATTGTCATTATAAAGTCCAGATATCCACCTATGGTTTTTATACAAGAAGGCCATATAGCCATCATAAGCATATGTTGCAATGGAAGTGACAGGAATATAAGTAATACTGCTACGATGGTATTCGTACTTATAAAGATCCTTCGTATCTCCTTTTCTTTAAATCCAAATATTTTCATCATGGATATGCCAGTCTCATTTTTAGAGTATACCATTTTTATCAGCAAATACATAATTATAAGATATATAATTATTGCTGCTACAGGAAACATAACTATCATGGTTTTCATAACATCCTTCATGATCTGTCCGCTCTTTTCCATGTCCGAAACACTTATATGCGAAACAAGGATATTATCTGGAATATTAATATCGTTATCAGAAAAATAATAATTGTAATAGTCAGAAAATTTTCTGAAAATATTATTCATCTCTTTTTGTTCCATAAATACTGCAAGACCCATATTATAGTCCACTACTCCGATTATGGTATAACTTTCCGAAACACCCGTGGAAGAATTCTGCAGTGTGATACTATCTCCCTCCTTCAAACCGAATTTTTTTGATGCTGCAGAAGTTATTACCGTTTCACCAAAGCCTATATTTTTTACATTTGGAAAATATCTGCTGTTTTCTGCTACACCTATACCTGTAAGATTATATGTCTGATCCAACGCCTTGTTATAGTAATCAAAACCGCCTACTGTTGCCTTTTCAGCATCATTATTGTCAGCCTCATATGGTTCAGATATCATATATTGATTTTTGCAAACAGCATTATCTGTCTGTTGTTCAATATATCCATCAAAGGAGGAAGACATACCTATACCGAATATCATAAGCCATCCGCCTAAAAAAATTCCAATAAACATAAATATATATGTACCTATACTTTGATTGAATATTCTAAGTCTAAATCTAAAATCAAAGCTCATAGAATTAAAAAGACTTTTAGTTCTTTCGCTTTTTTTGGACAAATCCTTTCTTATAAGACGAAGGGGCTTTATATGAAGCTTTCGTAAAATAGCAACTGTGTTGATAAGTATTATCAGAATTGTGGGTGCACTAAGAGCTGTCAGCAATATAGAAGCACTCACTTTTATATCACCAGTTGGAATGCTGTAGTATCCCTCCAAACTTGTAATAGGCAGTTTGTAAAGCACCGTTGCTCCCAATATACAGCCTAAAACGCTTCCAATAAAAGTCACTAAACACGGAGGCAGTATATAAGAAACCAGTATATCTTTCTTTTTTACACCAAGTGCCATCAGGGTTCCTATCACAGAACATTCCTTATCTATGGTATGCTTTATAAATACGCAATACATAAATCCTATTATTACGATTACAATACCAACAAACATTATCGCCATTGATTTGTTTGATTCCATTTTCTTTATAACAGGAGATATTCTTTTATTATCATCGCTGCCACAGTATGAAGATATCTCTGATGCATTACTCATTTTATTAAATGCTTCATCAAGATTTCCATAATTCTGTATAGGTGCTACACAGGCAGCGTTCTTTACTGCTGATCTCAGCAGTTCTTTTCGTGCCGTATAATCCATATCCTTATCATCATATATAAGAGCATAATTATACATAAGCTTATCACTTGATATAGTATCAAAATCATCTTTACTTATTATTGCGACACCAAAAGAAGCACGATCAGCTATCATTTGAGTTTGGTCGTTAAGACTTATAGTATAATCTGGAAATGCACCTATACCACTTACTGTATATTCTCTGCCCCCTATATTCATTTTGTCGGAAACTTCTATGCTCTGTGCGGAAGCAAAAAGCTGATCCAAAAATATCTCACCGCTTTCTTTAGGAAGAGCACCCTCAGCTATATACGGCGTATTTACTTCTGCACGTTCATTTAACAGTCTAACCGTTACATCCTCTTTATAGGACTGATCGGAATAAAAGTCATCATATACCTTTATCCCCAAAGATTCAATATCACTACGAATCTCATTATCCAGACTACTTTCAAGGGTAATATATGCATCTTCTAGACAGCTTTGCTCCAGAAAATCACTATATGCATTTTCCGCACTATCTGTACCTGCAATAAAACCTACACCCATTCCCACTGCAATAACAGTCAAAAGCAAGAGGGCGGCATACCTTCCGATGTTCTGCCTTATCTCCCTAAATATTCTCTTATTCATAAATATTCACCTCTTACCACTCTATTTCATCAACAGATAAAGGTTTGTCATTTACAATCTCTTTTGATATTTTTCCGTCCCTTACCCTGAGTATCTTGTCAGCCATTTTTCCTATCGCCTCATTATGAGTAACAATAAGTATAGTTGTTCCATATTTTTTCTTAACAAGCTCCAAAAGTTTCAGCGTTTCCTTTGACATTTCATAGTCAAGTGCACCCGTAGGTTCATCACATAAAAGCAATTTGGGATTTTTGATCACTGCTCTTGCAATAGCTGTTCTCTGTTGCTGCCCTCCCGAAAGATGACGTGGAAATTTATTCTTTTGTTCCCAAAGTCCAAGTGCCTTCAACAATTCATCTATATCAACAGGAGAATCTGTCAGCTTTCTGCAAAGCTCTATATTTTCTTTGACTGTCAAATTCGGTATAAGATTATATGACTGAAACACAAATCCCAAAGTATCTCTGCGATATCTTGCTATATCCTTTTCATTGCCTAATGCAATATCCTTATCATTTACTACTATCTGTCCTTCATCAGACTTTTCTAATCCTCCTACAAGATTCAATATTGTTGACTTGCCTGAACCAGAAGGTCCCAGTATCACAGTTGTTGTCCCCTCCTTAATATCAAAGCTTACGCCCTTGAGGACACATATTCTGTTTTCTCCTTCTCCATAATATTTTTTAAGATCCCGAACTTTTAAAAACATAGTATGTTTCTCCTTTTTATTCTTTTGCTGAACCTAAGAAAAATGTAATAAGTGTTTCTGATTTTTTAGCATCTGAAATGCCATCTTCCACCATAGTTGGTATCCCCGATCTGTTGGTAGCTTGTTCTATGGTATTGCCATAATTAAAATGAAAATGCTCCGCCATTTCAATTCCACTGTCAGTCTGCTCCAGTGAGCATATAGGCATCATACAAATATAGTTAAATCTTCCTGATTCCTCATCGGACTTGTACAAATAGGACTCTGCTCCCTCAATAACTGTCCTATCGCTATCCTCGGAAAATTCACCCACAAGCTCATATTTATGACTAAACACCTGATCATCGTTACTGTCATATCCTGTTATAACGCCATTGTCTACCTTTAGCCGCTTGACATCGTCTGCCACAAAGCAAAGCTCTTCAAATGTTTCCTTTAACTTATCTTCACTTATATTTGTTTCATCCGAGATAGCTTTCCATGCATCCTTGAGCTTATCATCTGAACAATAGTCGGTAAAAGTAAGCCAATTGCCCTTCCACTCACTAAGATCCTTATATCTAACATCAACATCTTTTATGCTCAGCATTTCCTGTTGCACCTTGGAGCTGTCTGTATTTGAATTATTTTCGGTTGACTCCTCATTATTGTTGCAACCACACAATATACCTGATGCCAGTGTCATTGTAGCTAAGATTACTGCTATCTTACGCATTTCTTACTTTTACCTCCTTTTCAGTGATACGGAAATAATCTTTTCCTAGTTTTAAAAGCTCATCTATATCATTGGCATCCATGATCTCAAATGCCCAATAAACATTCTTGTCAAAATCTCTCTTCAATACTCGTCGACATATCATCGCAGCAACAAGACTGCACGCTGTTTCCTCATCCTCAACATTAAACTCTAAAAGATATTCCTTTCTCTTATTGTCCTTTTTCCCTCTAAGTTCTATTATGAGAGAAGACCACTTTTTAAGATCCCTGTTCATATTAGCCATGTACGAGGAACTGAGCTTACTTATTTTTTCAATTGCACTTGACCGTTCCTCAGTCATTATGATCTGAAAAGAATCCATGATAAGCTTCATCATCTTTTCGTCATTTACCATGTTGCTCCAATGTACTTCCTTTACTCCCAAAGCCTCAGCTGCCTTTATCATTTCCTCGCTAAGATACGACTTTGTAAAAACAGCTTCATCCGTTCCTGGAAATACAGTCATTGTACCCTTTGTATTGTTCTCCTTAAGTATTCTACCGCCGCGGTAATACGAGTCACTATAGCCTACTCCGCTGACAGCACCCAAAATTATATCTGTAAAAGCTATCGCCGAAAAGCTTTGTATTCCTCCCTGAAAGCATACCGCTTTTGAAATATTGTCATACAACCTGTTTGAAGCCCACTTCAAAAGCAGACCACCCAGTCCTGGAACATATCCTGCCCCACCCACACATATATTTTCACCTGTAAGTTTTTTTCTAGCATCCTTATCCACTAAAATTATATCTGAAGTATCTATATAGGGTATATTCAGATTTTGTGCGGTCAATGCTATAGACTCCTTTATAACAGCCGCAGGACCCGTACAATTTAAGATTGCATCACATCCTGTAGAAAATTCTTCAAGACTTTTGCTGTCATATATGTCTGTTTTAACCCATTCAAAGTCCTTAAGCTCATTAAACTTATCCTTAAAGCTTCGGCAGCCACCTCTTATCCTAACACTGCCCTCAAGCCATTTGCATACAAGAAAACCTATCTTTCCACTTGCTCCGATTATTCCAATTGTTTTCATCATTATTTCTCCAATTTCCATGCTAAAGATTCGGACTGTGTCTTAATCATTTTTGCAAATATGCCTTCCTTTTTCATAAGCTCCTTTGGTGAGCCTGACTCTACTGCCTTTCCATCTGAAAGAACAACTACTTTATCCGCATCAAGTATTGTACGCATTCTATGTGCTATAACCATGACAGTCTTGTTTTTCACAAGCTCCGATAATGCAGATTGTATCTTACTTTCATTTTCAGCATCAAGAGAAGCAGTAGCTTCATCAAGGAGTATTATAGGAGCATCATTTAAAAATGCCCTTGCAATGGACAGCCTCTGTCTCTCTCCTCCCGAAAGCCTGCATCCATTTTCACCTATCATGGTATTATATCCATCACTAAGTTTTTGAACAAACTCATCACAATTTGCAAGTCTTGCTGCACGAAGTACTTCTTCATCAGAAGCATCTTTTTTCCCTATGCGTATATTTCCCATTATGGTATCATTAAAAAGTATTACATCCTGAAATACGATGGAATAAAGAGACATTAAAGCTTCGGGATCTATTTCCGATACATCCATCCCACCTACAGTTATTCTTCCTCTGTCTACATCCCAGAATCTTGCAGAAAGCCTTAATATTGTTGTCTTACCACCACCTGATGGTCCCACAAAAGCAGTAAGCTCGCCCTGCTTTGCAGTAAATGATACCTTATCAAGTACCTTTTCACCACTATTGTAGGAAAACTCAACATTTTCAAATGTGATATCATAACCATTGCAGTCGACATTGTCCTTCCCTTGTAAAGTAGGGTAATTGAAAATATCATTAATTCTTGCTATGTTTACCTTAACTGCATTTATAGTCGACATATTATTCAGAACCCCCTGAAGTGGCTCATACAATCTTGCTACAACTATCATAAATAATATAAATGTAAGAAGAGATATACTTTCTGACATAAGTAGAGCAATTCCTATAAGTGCAACAGAAACAATACCAAATCTGAGAATAACTCCCGTTGACATAACGTATGCTGTAATACCAAACTTACTGATAAATGAGCTTTTCTCATAAACATCTATCTTTTTGTCTAGTCCTTCAAGATATTCCTCACCTGCATTGCAGGCTCTCAAGTCCTTTGAAACATCTATGAACTCTTGTATCCCATCCAAACAATTCATCTGGGCATTGTAGGATAAACGATTGAGCTTGTACTGCATTTTGCCCGAAAATCCCAGTATTATGAATACTATGGGTACCACCCAAAAAGCTGCCAGAGCCAGATGCCATTCAAACGCAAACATTCCTATGCTTATCAGCAGTGTTGATATAAGTGAGCCGATAAGCTCAGGTATATTATGAGAAAATGCCACTTCAAGTGCCTGTGTGTCCTTCATCATTGTTTCGGTAACATCGGAAAGATCTCTTTTTCCGAAGAACGACATAGGAAGTTTTCTGATTTTTTCTGCTAAGGATATACGTCTTACTCCACTTTCCTTGTATGTTGACAGATAAGTTGCAGAATATTGAAAAAAGCTTGCTAGAAAAACTAATATCAGACATATTACTGCACCTGCTATCAAAAAAACAGATATATCTGCGATAGTTTTCTTTTCAAGCAGCTCATCTATTAAAAGGTATATAAGACCAATAGGCAACATACAAGCTATATTCTGTAAAGTGCACGCCAGACCTGCCTTTATAAGATTCTTAGCTCCTTTATCTGAAAGTGCATACTTTCTCTTTAGTCTTTCTATCATTGCTTTCACTCTCCCTTCTTTTTATGTCCCGAACTCAGTTCAAGATCAACTGCAGAATTATATTCATCCCACATTTTACTGAAAATTCCTTTGTTTGCAAGCAACTCGTTAAAACTGCCGTACTCTACAAGCTTTCCTTCGTCCATAACAAAAATAACATCTGCATTGGTGATCGTTGAAAGCCTGTGTGCTATCATTATCACTGTTTTATTTCTCATAAGCTCATTAAGAGCAGCCTGTATCCTGCTTTCATTGTCGGGATCAGCAAAAGCAGTTGCCTCATCCAATATGATTATCGGAGAGTTTTTGAGTATGGTTCTTGCAATGGCTATACGCTGCATCTCACCGCCCGACAGATATACTCCCTCCGAACCTATTATTGTATCCACGCCATCTGGAAATTTTTCTATTATATCTCTGCACTGTGCCTTTTCAAGAGCTTCCATAACTTCATCTCTTGAAGCGTCCTTTCTCCCTATAAGCACATTGTCCGCTATTGATGCCTTTATCAGTTTACTGTCTTGTAATACAAAGGATATCTTGTCCATAAAATCTTTTTCCTGCATGGACTTTATATCCCTACCACCAATAAAAATACTTCCCTTGTCCGTATCATAAAACCTTGTCACAAGGTTTGCAATAGTGGTTTTTCCGCTTCCAGAATGTCCAACAAGTGCAGCTGTACTGCCACTTTCTATATTTAAAGAAACACCATTCAAAGCAGGTGTTTTCCCATCATAGCTAAAATAGACATTGTCAAGTCTTATAGAATGATCTTTTTCCGGAACAATTTCGTGGCCCCAGGTCACTGGCTGCATTGAAAGTATCTTGTCAACACGCTCAAATGCATCGCTCAACACTATGGCATCCTTGCTTTGATACATGAATTTATTCATCATAATAGCAATAGCAGGTGTAAGTATCACATAAAAAATAAGATCTATAATAAATCCATTTTCTACTCCGTCAGCTGTCATACACGCACTACCAAATATTAAAAAAGCAAAAACGCTGTATATTGCAGTGGTACACAGCACCATAGGCAAACGCATAGCTTTCATATAATCCACAGCGAATCGGCTATAGCTGTCTATTGTATCTCTCAGTCTGCGAAAATAAAAAACACTTTGTCCAAAGGTTTTTATGACTGATATGCCTCTTACATATTCCACCGTATCATTTGACATTTTATCAAGAGAGTTCTGATACTCTTTCATTTTTTCTTTCAGTCCTCTTCCCATAAATACCATTAATAATACTATTCCAAGTATCATAGAAACAAGACTCAATATTCCTAATTTCCAATTATAAAACAGAAGCAAAAAGATAAGCCCCAAAGCCATTGCAATAGTAGATATCCTGTTTGGCATATACTGAGAAAGATATTTTTCTATCGCCTCCCCAAAGTCATTTACAATTTTTCTCAGCTTGCCACTTCCCGAAGCCGTCACACTGCCTAATGGCATAGCTAAAATAAACCTTAATAATCTTTTCTTCATATTGGATGATGCCTTTAGTGCGGACTTATATGATAGCATCAGGGACAATATGTAAAACAAAGCAGATAACACTGCAAAAATAACTGCTGTCCATCCATACAAAGATGCTCGTGAAAGATCTCCTTTTTCATCCATAACATTTTTGAATATCTGCCATATACACCAATATGGTACAAGTGACAGTAATGAACTAAGCATGGACAAAAGCCAAGACACAACGCACATCCCTTTCATATTCTCTGCATAACCTAAAACCCTCTTAAGATCAGAACCCGATCCTGATTCCTCGGTCTGTATCTTTTTTTCTTTCGACATTGCATTACTTCCTTTCATAAAATATATGTATGTACATTGAAGTTAGCTAACGCTAACTGTTTGATAAAAGCACTCACTTTTAGATAGCCTTACACGATTCTCAAAACATACGCTCTATGGTTATCATAAACTAACTGCACATTAAAAAGCAACAGAGCATAAGCTCTGATTAAAAGTACATATATATATTAGAACGATTCGTAGAATTTGTCAATAGATCAAGCTGATTTCGCCGTTTTACATAAATAGCATAATAAAAATTATAACTATTTTTGTGTATTATGTCGGCAGATATGAATGTTTCTGAATCAAACCAAGGAAAGTCAAAAATTGTCTACCAATATGCTGCTGATATGCCGTAACAGATGAATGATGCTTTTCAGCTTTTTTGTTTAAAAGTCCTGTTGCCTTTTAATTTGCATACTTTTCAGAAATTTCTTTTAAACGCAAACATATATCAGAAATACTGATAAAATTCAATTTATCAGTAATCTTCTCTTTAGAACATACTGAAATCATATATTTCTTTTCGACCTTAAATTGTTTAAATTTAACTATTTGGTTTTTAACATAAAATTGATTTTCTTTTGAGCAAACAGAAAAGCTTTTCATTGGAAGATATAGACCTCTGCCATCATATTTTATATAACTTTCCTTTAATGTCCAAAGCTTATAAAAATATATTTTTTTATCGTCCTCATACTGATTCAGCATAGCATATTCTTCTTCAGAAAAGCAAAATGATGCTATTTCATTGTGACATTTTCCAATTTTTTCAATATCAGCACCCACATTACTGTTTCCATACGCAATTATTACATATCTCCCAGAGTGTGAAATATTATAACATATATCACTGTTTTCAATATATGGTTTTCCATAATCATTCACCTTTATTTTAAGCCTGCCAGGCAGCTCCGAATAGACAAATCCTGTAAGCGCCAGTCCCATAAGGCAACGTCGCTTGTCATTATCATATATAAAACGATTTACTTTTTTCTTTTGTTCATCTGAAATAATCGACATAATAAAATTTTTATGCTCATCAGAAAAGCCATCAACTATATCCGAATATAATATTTTTACCATTTAAATTATTCCTTTATAAAGTCCAAATAAAATCAAACTCAACCTGATTGAAAGTAAGCCAATTATTATGAAAATGAGATTTTAAAGAAACATAGAATTTTTTGTTAGCTTTTTCTTTCGTTTTCACTGAAAAACAAAAGCATATTAAAACAACTCAAAGAGATCTAATGAAAAATAAAGAGCAGAAACAAAAAATGAGGTAAAAAGAATGGGAAAAGATATACGCAGAATATCAAATGAGCAAAAAACAGTAAGTGAGCGGTTTCAAAGTGGGAATACTCTTGATTTTCTTATAGGTAGTCCTTATCAAACATTTTTCTTGTCCACTTCTAAAAATTTATCTCTGTTTGCATGAACATCACTTCATAGGGTGTCAAGCTTCAGCACACTGCATACCTGCACCAGATAAACCTCTCTTATTGGATTAAAAACGCTGATATCGCCTCAACTATATAATCCTGCTTCATCAGCAATTTATTACTGGATCAATCCCATCTCCTCTATTCTGTGAAGCAATATCTCTCCATCTAGCCATCAGTTTTCAGAAACTGAAAAGGAATAAACTTAATCATAACAAACATCTCTTTTTGACCAATCGGTTATGCTATTATCATTATACGACATATTGGTCCTAATGTCAAGAGTATTTTCAAAAATCGCCAGAGCAACAGCACTCTCCTTATCGCACTCGTACCGCTTTAATCGGACATACTTTAATGTCCTGAATGCATAAGGCTTGCCATCCTCCTGATGGGCTTTGTAATAGTCTGTGCTCTGCTTAGCCGTGCTGTGATGCCGTGGTACATTCTCCTTCCCATCCTCGGCATCCATGCAGATTTCTTCGTCCACGACAGGTTCTTCGTCTGTTTTCTTTTCCGCAGCATCTTTTTCCGAATCTTCCTGCTTCGGTTTTTCTTCTGCGGTTGCGGACTTCTGCTCCCCGGTGCGGAGGTTTTCATCCACCAGACCATCCTTGGTCATTTTCTGGACGATTTTACCTCTGCCCCGAAACTTTTTGTCTGCTATGGAAATCACCTCCTTCCAGCTGAAACCGTCATGCGATCAGGGCTGCATGGGTTTCCCACTTATCAAGCACCTGTTCCAGCTTCCGGGCAAAGGCAATCAGACGGGTGTACACTTTCTCACGGTCAAGATAATCGTGGGCTTCCATGTGAAAGCCGACAGTCAGTTCATCGACCAGTGTGCCAACGGCATAAAAATCTTCCAGTACCGTATGCACCACCGATTCTTCATCGTGGAAGTTGAGCGGTTCCACCTCATCAAAAGGCGAGCCGGAATCGCTTTCGTGCGGCTCCATATCAGAATGATGATGAATCTTTCGGCTCAGGCGGTCAAAAATGGTCGGTGTGTTCACAATGTCATTAACTTAACATCTAGCCAAGCGAGCTAAAATCTGCTAAAATAAAGA
>ERZ779820.429-NODE-429-length-29569-cov-3.050891_pt1 | contig 29569 bp, 36 predicted proteins | sample MGYA00511563_ERZ779820 | MGnify/ENA primary metagenome ERZ779820 (study PRJEB29588, sample SAMEA1964852) | human gut metagenome | biome: human gut; feature: human-associated habitat; material: faeces | place: Denmark | collected 2008/2010 ...
CCTTGAGCACCAGTGGCGCCTTTGATATTAACTCCAGTAGCTGCCAGCTTTTTGCTTGCATCTACTCTATATACCGCGCCGTTTTTATCCAGCACCATATCATTTTCAACAGCGCCTTCCGGAGCTGCGCCGCCAGCTGACAATGCTGTAGTGGATGCATACCACTTTGCACCATCTTTTCCGGCCAGATTTCCGAAGTCTCCGGATTTAATAGCCTCCGGCAAGGATTTGCCATTATACTCCACATCCTGAGCATCCATCAGGAAGAATTTACCATTATTTTTCTGCTTAACTTTATCAATTAATAGAATTGGCATATCTGATTCCTCCCCTTATTTTACTGTTACAGTTGTACTTCCAAGTCCGGCATTGGTTGACTTATATACGTCATAGCTTTCTGTATATCCGCTTGGATTCTGGTAGTCAAAGGTTTTTTCCAACGCAAAACCACCCTCAAATCCGCCTACGAAAAATACCGGAGTTCCCAGCCGATGCGGAATTGCATAATAGATGTACTGTCCGGCAGCTGCATTTACGGTAAACTCTCTTGCCTTAGAACCAGAAAGAACTTTGGTTAGACCAGCGATAAATGCCTTGTTAATTCCGTCTCCGGTTGCAGTTCCGACGCCGTAGTACACGCCGTTTAGAAAGCTAATCGTGGTTGTCTTCTGGGCGCTTGCATTACGGTCATCCGTGGCCTTTAAGGTATACGTTTTATTTGCCTTAAGGCCGGCATTTTCAATGGTTTTAGACTTTGTTGCAGCGTCAATTGTGCTTCCGTCCAGCGTCAATGTCTTTGGTTTCTTGTTATAGTTCCAGGTCAGATTTACAGTATTAACCGTACTCCCCATCTCAGCAGTATTTACGCTATTGCCGAAGGATGTAATTTGAATTGGGGTATACAGCAGATCATTCAGTACCTCTGCCACTGTCTTATCTCCATAAGCTACTCCATCCGCAGTAGTGGCTCCTGGATCTCCCTTCGGCCCCTGTGGTCCAATATCTCCTTTCTCTCCTTTTGCTCCCTGTTCGCCTTTTGGTCCTTGTGGTCCTACGATGCTGCCTAAATCTACTTCTCTCGCCATGTTTTTATCCTCCTTTAGTTTTTGTATGTGGCAAAAAGGTGCCCTTCCCTGATTTCAAATTCCGGCGTTTCCCCTGCCGGTCCCCGAAGTTCGGAAAGTGACACCAAAGTGTTCCATGTATTGCTGTCTGTGTATCGCCATTGTATTTCCGTCCCATTGTTCCTGAGTTCAATCTCCCTTCCGGTACCGGTCGGAAGACGAACTCTCTGCCCGATTGGAATGTTACCGGATAGTAGTTGCAGCTCATTGTCTATCAATTGCAATCCGTCAGCTGCTTCTGCCCATTCAACTTTATAATCGTCATCGGAAGATTTCCGCAGTACTTGTCCGAGTTTTCCTCCTTTTGGAAGAAGCCGTTTATGTTCCTCTGTTTTAGGCAGTACATAATTTTCCGGCCTTTCTCTGTTTTTAACCGGCAGATGCATCGTCAGAATTGTTTCGCCGGAATCCGGCTGACACACATACACATATGCTGTAATCTCCTGTGGGTTCTGAAGCATTTTATCCGGAATATCCACAGCTGTATTTTTTATATACTCAACACTTGACAGGGTTTCCTGGTAGAACTGCACTTCTGTCCCATCCGTAATTTCCATTGAATCAGCCTGAATTTGTAATTTTTGGCCATAGTCCCAACGCGTAAGGCCATGTACTGTAGTCACGCAGCTGCCACTAAATTTTGCAATAATCAAACTGTACCGCCTCCATCCGTTATATAATACAGATTTCCGGTTTTGCTATCGTATTCAAAAGCCGGCGGTTTGCCTCCTTCCGGATATTCTGCATATAGATTTCCTGTTTCTGGGTCTAAGTAAAGGGAAAACATCCCATCTGTTGGAACCATAACACCGGATTCTCCTTGTGCACCTTTATCTCCCTTATCTCCCTTATCTCCTTTAAATTCTCCGGAAACCACTCTATTTACAATATCCTGCCGGATTTCCTCAGATTGGGTAAGCGCCTCGTTTGCTCCTTTTAATGCTGCATTCGCATTAGACACAGCAAGCGTAGATTCTTTTACTGCGTTATTTGATTGATTAGCGGCATCTTCTACAGTGTCAATTGCGCCATTTACAGAAGTCTGAATCTTCTCAAACGCTTTTACATTTGCAGAGCGGACTTCTCTTCCATATATCGCCTTTTCCCAGTCACGTATCTCATCTGTTAGATCAATGTGTTCTATAGCCAATTGTCCCACCTCCTGTTAAATACTGATTATCTGGTTTTCCAGATCGTTAAGCCGTTCATAGACATCTTTCATCGTATCTGACAGACTCCATCCCTGCCAGAATCCTTGTTCACTTTCTATGTACAATTCCCTGCAGTGTACTTCTCCTCTATTATTGACACAAAAATCATAATCGCTGTCGTCATTCCAACCTGCCCATATCCACAACCCACCTTTTTTATTTGGTTCCGCGGATAGACCACACATCTGGTCATAGGACTGGAAGATTTCACGTCCCCATCCGTATCGTGCTTCAAAACCGCCTACAATTACCGCATCATCATCTGCCATGAATAGACCGTTTCCAAAATCAGCAGAGCCACCCTTGATTTTCGGTGCATTCAGCTTTCCAGAACGAATCATTACGCCATTTGTATCCATTTTTACAATCTCTTGTCCTGAGACATTAAGGACGCGGATAACTCCCGCCTTTCCCAGACCCGTACCACCTACTTCCAGCGTTCCACCGCGAATGCGATCGGCTAACATCGTTCCCGCCGTAATAAAATCCGCTACCAGATTACCATCAATGGTCCAAGCGTTTCGATATGGTCCATTAATTCCTGTAGTAGAAAATCCAATACCATTCTGATTAATCTGAATAATATTCTGGGCTGTGCGTTTATCCGGCGTATTCATTACCAGGATACGCCATGGATGCATCTTTTCGCCTGTGGCTGGGTTAATATTATCCAGTACCACATAGCCGCCAAATCCGCCCGTAATCAATGTAGTGGCATTTGCAATCTTACGTGCCATTTCATCGAATGTTTTATTTTCAGATTCCAGCAGAGCCTTTGAAAAGTTTACCTGATGGTTAACAGATGCTCCTGTGAAGCTATCTACCATATTGCCTAAGATAATGCTTCCTTTTGCCGGATCATCCAGATATAGATCCAATTGCGACAGCAGCATATCTTTCTGAATCCCATGAGGCTTACTTACCGCAGTCACATAACATCCTACCTTAAATCTCCGGATATCTGCTCCTGTATAATTCAGGTCTACTGCTGACACTTTCAAACAGTCTGGAATCCCTCCGGCTTCTTTCAGATACTCTTTTGCCTTTTCCAGAAGTCTTGCAGGGTCAGTAATATCTGTCCACTGGCAACTCCCCCATATCTTTCCATATTCATCTATTACCGCTTGGTCTGCCATAATATAATCACTTCCATCATTGACTGATGTAATATCTACCGTTTTTGTCTGTTTTTCCCCCAGATCATCCTCATACTCTATGGTACCGCCATATGGGATTAGGCAGGTAATCACATTGGCCGCATCCTGGTATTTTGTTAAGTCCAGCAGATTGACCCCAAAACGGATCTGCTGTTCATTAATACCACCATAATCATAAGTATAATTCAGGTATTTTTTACCATCCTTATATTCCACCCAGATATAGCCACCATGAACATCTATCAGTGTTGTTTTTAAGACGTTCCATGTACTGTCTAAGCCCGTATTTTCCCTTTTAAAATCATTCTTCTCATCTGCAATATTTACCCTGCCAAGTAGAAACTGTTTACGTTCTTCCACCTGGCTATTGTGGCTTTGTATCAATTTTTCAAAAAAATCATGGATATTTCCGGTAATTGAAAATGGTCTCTGAACACTGTCAAACAAATAGGATAAGCTTCCCTCGCAAGTAATTTCCGCAGTATTATAAAAGTCTGTGGAATCCGTCAATGCGCGTCCCTCAAAAATCAGTTTTCCGTCCTCTATTACCTGAATGGAAGAACGCATTTTTCGAATTGTCCCATAATACCGATGCTTTTGAGGGATACGGAAGCTTAAGGCTCCTGTCTTGTTTAGAGTAACGATAAGCCTTGGCTCTATTACTCTTAAATCTCTGTCCCGCTGATCGTGAAGGCAATACGTTTTTCCATCAATTACATTATTGATTAGATACATCACAAACTACCTCCCCTGTATCGAATTGTAACCGTTCCAGTTCCCACAAATGTCAAGCTGCATTCTCCTTCTGTGATTTCTATATCCGGAATATAATTTTCTCCTGCCTTCAACTCATACGATTCGCCATTGAAGAGAACCCGCATATCATCCGAAACAATAATTACGGGGACAACCGGCATCTGGGAGCCAGCAACCAAAACGGTTACCTCTCCCTGGACGTTCAAAGAACGGTATTCCCTAATGATTCCATTCTCCAAACTGAACGGATTCCATAGCCAATCTTCATCTGTAGCAGTTAGTTCGTACTTATAAGGCTCACAATCAAATTTAAGAGTTATCTCACTATAAATACGGTTGTCTTTCTCATATTCGCAGTTTCCTCGCCCTACGTAATAATATCCATCATCCCAGTCCAGGATTATTTTTCGCTTTTTGCCATGCAGGTAATTGCTAAGCCGACTCATCGTTCCGGCCCAGTTATAATAATTCTTATCCTCTATATCGCACTTAATAGTAAGGACCCGATTTTCGTATCGGGTCCCAAAATAATCCGTCATATCCAGGTATCCATCAGCACCTGGAATTTCAATCCTGCTGGACTTCACAGGCGGGAAGCCAATGTGAATAGAAGTAATCCGCAGACCAAAATCATCGTACGTATGCATTTCATTATCGAATGTAATTCCTAATGGTTTTGTCATAACATATCCCTCTCTTGCTTTCTGCTGCGGTTCCCCATATTGTCATCTACCGGCTCCGACAGGATTCTTCCGGCTTTTTGTCCGTCAATGTCTACAGACATTCCATCTACTGCATCCGCCATCTTTTCTCCTATTTTATCGTAGTCAATTTCATAACCAGGTCCATATCCCTCATTGCCATACACTCTTGCCGGAAGGGTGGAGCTTCCAGCGCTGTCCATTACGGTATCTGCAAATTGCCCCAGATTATTTTCTTCTACCGCAGATTCAATGGCTCTTTCCACAGCTGTTGATACTACAAGCGACATTGCTTCATTTAATGCGGTAGACCGATTCTGAATGCCTTGAATCATGGCATTAATAGCATCCTGTCCAACTGCCAGCATATCCGCTGGAAGTGTACCAGTTGCATTTAGGACATTTTCCGCAATCGCTTTGAATTTTTCGGTATTCTCACTGCTTCCTGCCTCGTTAGCAATCGAAGATGCAAGGGTTGATACCATTTCCACTGCATTTTGTGCCATCAGAAGTTTTAGATCTTCTGCTGGTTTATCCAGTACCACACCAAGCTGCTCCATAGATTCCATATACTCCCGCTGATACTCTTCCAGTTCCGCAGCGGTTTCTGCTTTTAACTGGCGAATCTGGTTGGAAATATCTGCCCTCATAGGCTCTAATTCTTCTATCGCCTGCTTTCTTGCTATCCGGTTCTTTTGACGGAAAAGATTTACATAACTATCCAGTTCTTCATCTGTCATTTCCGTCAACAGTTTTACCTGGGCGGCTGACTTCGGCCCCAGATTCTGAAGTTCACTAATCAGATCGTCTCCTACGCCGCGTCTTGACAGCTGATCTAGATTGTTCTGCCATTCTTCCAGCCCGTCCACCTGGGACTGAAGGTTGTTCAAAAGGTCATCGGAAGTCAAATCGGTATCTGTATCAAATTCATCAAACAGGCCAAACGCATTTTTAATTTCATCTGTTCGCTTATCAACCGCATCCTGATACTGTTTATTTAGATCCTGGATTTCTTTATTCAGGTCTTCATACGCCTGAGCCACATTCTCTGTATACTTCTTTTCCGCATCCTCCATTTTGTCATTTAGATTCTGCTTGGCCTTAAAATACTCGCTGTCAGCGTCAATACGAGCCTGTGTTCCTTCTGCAACCTGCTGACGGACTGTATTCCAATAGGCAGTCTCTTCTGCCAGATTTAGCTGATTGTATACTTTGTAATTTTTCAGTTTCTTCTGTGCGGCGTTTAACGTAGCTTCAGCAATCTCTTCTGCGCTCTTCTTTGCATAATCCTTGTTGGCTCGAATACCTTCCCCAATTCCCAGTGCAATATTTTTTCCAACCTCATCTCGAAACACCCTGGAAGGAGAATGAATACCAAGGAAGTCCTTTACTGCTCCCAGAGCTGATTTCACTACATTTTTAGCAGCATCTACAACCTGGGACAACGCATTTTTCAAACCATTTGCGATACCGGTTGCAATATTCTTTCCTACCTGGAGCCAGCCTTTTATATCAAATGGATGTTTAAGAGCTTCAACAATCTGCTTTCCGATACCTTTAACAAAAGCTATCATGGACTTTAAGCCGTTACCAAGTCCTTTTATAATTCCAGAACCCAGATTAAACAGATTTACCAGCGAAAATACGTTGATTATAGCCTGTACAATCTCGCCGGCATTTGCCACAATTGTCGGAATGCTGTTAATGATTCCTTTTCCTAAAGTGACAATGATCTGTGCTCCTGCTTTTAACAGCTTGGGAATCGCTTCGTATACCCCTTCTGCAAAACTGTTAATCAGCTTAGGCGCCTGTTCGATGATAGTAGGCAGAGAATCTGCTATTCCCTGTGCCAGCGCTTCCAGCATCTGGATACCGGCATCTACCAAGGACGGAAGGTTATTTACCAGATTCTGCGCAAAGTCAAAAATCGCTTTTACCGCAACTGGAATCAGCTGAGGAAGAGCAGCAGAAATACTGGACGCAAGAGTAGTAATCAGCTGTGTTCCTGTCCCCATTATGGTCTCTGTGCCGCTTACAAAGCCGTTCAAAAGCCAGGTAAGAAGCTGGACGCCTTGTTCTGTCAATGCCGGCGCATTCTCTATTAGTGAACCGATAAGGGCGCTGATTAAGCTCCAACCTGATTCCGCAAGAACTGGAAGCAGTTCTGTCATTCCTGTAAGTAACGCTGTAATGAGCTGACCGCCGGCATCGATGAGCGGCTCTGCATTTTCTCCCAGGCTGGCGGTTAGTGATGTCAAGAACTCGGTTCCTGCTTCCACTGCTGCTGGCGCGCCCTGGACAATACCGGTTGCCAAATCTATCATTAAGTCTGTGCCCGCCTGAACAAATTGGCCAGAAGAGCCTTCAAACCCTTCCCATAATGCCCCGATTACCTGCGGTACTGTTTCTAACAGTCTTGGGACGATCTGCCCCAGGTTCTTAGCAATATTTCCAGCTGCTGTTGCAATCGCATCGGACAGCTCATCGGCAGAACCCGAGCCATTCAAGAAATTATCAAAGGCAGCTTTTGCAGCGCTCATGGATCCTTCAATGGTTGATGACGCTTCTTTTGCGGTCGTCCCTGTGATATCCAATTCTTCTTGGATTACATGGATAGCAGAATATACGTCTTTTAGGTTACTGATATCATACTTTACACCCGTAATCTTTTCCGCATCTGCCAAAAGACGCTTCATCTCTTCCTTGGTACCGCCGTAACCAAGTTTCAAGTTATCCAGCATCGTGTAATTCTGCTTGGCAAACCCTTGATAAGCGTTCTGAATAGATTCCATGTCTGTACCCATTTTATTGGCATTATCAGACATATCTATCATGGCCATATCCGCAATTTTCGCAGCTTCCTCAGTATCTCCGGCCACACTCTGCAAAAGTGATGCAGAAAAGCTGGTTACGCTCTGCATATAAGCATTGGCCGACATTCCTGCGGTCATATATGCCTTATTCGCATTATCAATAACCGTCTGGGCGCTGTCTTTAAACAGCGTCTCCACACCGCCGATATTCTGTTCCAAGCTTGCAACGGAATCTAATGCAGCCTTCGAAAGGCCTCCGAATGCTACCGTTACACCTGCTACAGATGCGCCTAAAACTGCAAGGCCGCCTTTTGCGATGCTTCCTATCTTTTTCATTCCAGATGAAAAGCCGTCTGTAGCTAATTTTGTGTCAAAACTCAAATGGCCATCATATGCCATATGTATCCCTTCCTTTCGGTGGATAAGCACGGCTCAACGGCTCAATTAAGGCTTAATCCTAATTTCAACTTCCTTATTGCATTCACGGCACTTTAAAAAGACGCCCTGACATACGGCTGTATTATCATAGATAACCAGTTTCTTGCCGCATTCAGGGCATCTGTGCCACTCCCTCTCTAATGGAGGCTTTATTATCTTACTTACCAAAACATATCCCCTGTTTCAAAATCCGTAGGAGCCTGCTGAGGTATTGCTATGGCTCTCTGAATCTTCTGGATTCTCTGACGTTCTTTTCCATCTTTTATTTGTCCAGTATCGGTATTGCGGTACATTACCCGCTGTTTGAACTCCGTATCCGCAGATAGGCCATCTAAGAGAATCCGGAACTTCCACCAATGCATATATACATTCCTTGTCAGATCAATACCGTAATCCTGCAAAAAGCCGCTGATAATGCAGGCCGCGTCAAACTTAAAATCATACAGTACCTTTCCGCTTGTACTTTCTACGTGTTCGTTCCGAGTTTCTTCTCTTGCTTTTCTCATGACAAAAAAATCAATCAGCGGCTTATGCATTTCCGAAACAGCTTCTGCAGGCACTGGAGTCAAATAGAACTGCAGCAAGGTTTCTAGCTTTTCTTTTTCAGAACACTCCAAATCTCGCATCATATCATAGAACCGCAGCCAGTCCTTATAATCTGTTATAATATCTAAAGTTCTCCCGCATAACACCACACTTTTGGGATACGCGTCATACAGCAGATTCATTTTCGCCGGTTCCCATAGTGCTGGTTATTCTTCTGATTTTGGCGACGCTGCTGTCTGTTTTGATTGGGGCTGTATTTCCCCCTAAACTCTGCCCGTGCACGATGGGATTCCTGGGTATCCTTTTTGCAGGCATCAATAAAAGCCGCATAGGCGGCGTCACACATTCCGGCATGAATACGGCCCTGGAACAACTTTTCAGCGGTTCCGGTTCCGTAGATTCTGTCAAATAATGCCCAAAACATCTTGCAATATCCTTTAATAATTCCACTGGTAGAGCCTGTTTTCTGCAATTCAGTCTCTTCCTTGGCCATTTCAACAAAAGCATTTTCGTATTTCTCTGCAAATTCTGCATCCTGAAGATCCACTTCCAGGGTCATCCCGTTATATTCCCAATTCCGGCTCATAGGCTCACTTCCTCCTTTTCATCACACCTGATCGGTAACTGGCGGCGTGTACGTAATCGTCTGCCACCCATCATTACTGGATGCTGTGCCTTCCTCAATGGCAGATGCCGCCCTAAATGTTCCAGAATAGATCAATGCATCTGTGCCATCTCCTGTCGTATCCGGAATAACCGCGTAGGTACGCTTTCTGGCTACCTTTGCTTCACCCGTTGAAAACAGATCCACCACAACAATATCCACGTGAGTATCGCTGCCCAGCTTCTCCCCGTCAATAATATCCGCCAGTTTCTTATGTACGGAAAATGGACTATACCGGTCAAAACTGAATGCCTGAGCCGTTGCATATCCCGTCACGTCAGAACGCTCTGTATCTTCGTCTACATATCTTCTGGAATACTCTGTAGGCGATTTCTGTTCACTCATGGACGTAAATCCCTGCATCCGGACAAATTTAGACGTTTCCGCATCTCCCACATCCATAAATGCTACCCGTTTACTGCGCCCTACTAAGGTAGCTTCCTTTAAGTTATCTACTTCTTCAAAAATCTGAAAATCATATTTTTTCATGTCGTGCTCCTTTTTAAACATACAAAAGCCGAAACTGCATCTGATACTGCGCCAAATCTGAATCCACGCCAAAAAGATATCCTCCGGCCATGGTTACATTTGATACTGCCTTGTATCCTTGTAGTTTCGGTAAATTTCCGAGTTCGTTTTGCTCTTCTACCCAGCGCATCAGCTTCTGATAAAACATAGAGTTGTCAATCATTGTCCTGGCATCTCCGTCATAGGCCTCTTTCGAAGTAAAGGTATACTCAAACTGATAGATACAGCCGCCATCTGTATACTTCTTATAGACCGGATCTGCTGGAAGGGTATCAATACTGTAAGACTGCTCATTTGGAAGGAAGTCAATTCCTAATTTCCCTTCTTTCAAAAACGGGCACTGTAAAAAATACTCCCTTACTGCTTTTACGATGCTATCTGTTTCCTGCCACAAATCCCGCAGCCCCCTTCCTAATAGTTTCCTTCTTGGATGCCTTCATCCGTTCGAACCATAATTTTCCCCTGCCACCCTGGTTACTGCTGTTCTCGTAATACTGCCGACGGGCATAAGGGGCCAGGTAATTCAGCTCGCCGCTTCCAATTACGGTTCCTAACTGGCCGGACTTAATCAGGTACCCTGTTCTTCTTGGAATCAGAGGGTCGCAATACCTTAGGCACTCAGAATCCACAAATTCCTGAGCTTTTGAAAAATCCTGGGATTTACGGGAACCAAATCCCTGCTCCCAGTCAAGATGTACTTTTACCATCCCATCTTTCGACCTTGTCTGATATATGGTCCCTCTGGGCGTAGAAATCTGGAAGTTACGTTTCTGAGCCATTACCCACCACCTACTCTCCAATGCGGCAGACTTCCGAAACGATTGTCAGACCATGAGGTAATCCGAAAGACCTGTTCTGCCTCCTTATGAAGTTCTGCAGGTCTTTCAATTTCTGTCTCCAGCACTCCTCGCGCTATATAATCGTCTGCCTGCAGTGTCCAGGTTCCCCATTCGCCTTTATATTCCTTTGCTGGCACAAACACAGCCCCGCCGCTATTCGCAGAAACGGGAATGCGCACTTTGTACACATCTGCCGACCGTAATCCCTCCGTCGTAACTGTGACCTTGTTGTCTACATAGAAATATACACCACGAATTACCGTCCGACGATATTCATCCAACCTGGTGGTCTTATTGTAATACCGATTATAGAGCGTGATATCCGCATTCGTCAGCACAGTCGCACCTCACTTTCCGGCTCAGCCAACCAGTTGGAAGCAGATAAGGATACGCTGCCGCATAAGCCTTCTTTTTCACTACCTCTTCTGACACCTGGCCGTCCATCTGTTCCACTACATATGTAACAGAATACCCGTCATTATTTTCTGACTTTATCCGTCCTTGGCGCCCGTCCCTTACCTGCTTTTCTTTTTCCGTCCAAGCTTCATAATACACGTCTGCCGTAGCACATACAGCATCCTTTACCATGTCATTGGAAACTGCAAATATGTCTCCATTTAAAGAGGTCAGATAGCGGATGTAACTTTCAGCCTTCCGTACTGACGGCGCAAACTGTTCTTCCGGCATCTGACCGCCATATTCCGCCTGGTAATATTCATAATTCACATACATCCGCGTCCCTCCTTCTATGCTCCGGCCTTTAAGATTGCAAACGGACAGCGTTTTACCTTATCCTTTTCAACAGAATTGATTGGATTCGGGATTTCCCATCCCAGGCGCATTACCGCACGCAGGGCAACCATATCATTCTGCATCAGGTTGTAAGCGATAGAACCGTCTGTATTCTGCACAACACCCTCAGTAAACAGCTTAAATGTAATGTCCTGACGGATAGAATATACAAGCTGGCTGAAATCTCCGGAAATCATCAGCGCTTTGGACTTATCGAAAGCTCCGTTATTCGGGAAATTCATAGGAGAACCATCCAGGGAATAGGTTGTGCCATGCTGCATATCGCTCTTAAAAATCGGATTACCAGTAGTATCCTTTAATCCACGCAGCTTTGCCCTCATGGAAATATCTGCCATATGTCCATTTACAAAGTAGCCGCAATTTTCCACCTTAGAAATCACGCCATCTTCTGCCATAATTTTGTCGTATAAGTTATCTCCTTCTGACAGAGTCACTACCGCATTAGCCTTGGTAGCCGTCGTTACCACTCCATCACGCCAGGAGGACGGCTTATCCACATCAAACAGGATAGCAGCATCAATTACTTTTCCAAAAGCTTCCTGAACTCTTGGTTTTACCTCTCCCCAGATGTCGTACTCGGAATCGTCCAAAACCGCTTCTGGAATCGGGACGATTACCGCTATCTCTTCTGCAGTAATGAATTTTTTATCCCATGCCATCTTTGTAGTCTTTTTCTGTCCGCTGTCGCCATTTACAAAATAAGCCAATGGCAGCATATCCAGCACCGGCATCTTATACGTCTTGTCGGCCATATTAGCAAGTTTGCGTCCTCTCTGGAGCACAGCAGACTGGGTAACTACGCCTTGAATAATCTCCCTTGCCTTTTCTTCCGGAATCAGTGTTGCTGCTCCTGTCCGGTCAATTACGCTCGTATCAGTTTCAAATAACTGAAAATCAAATCGTTTTCTCATATCCTTTTCCTTCCCTCCCTGCCGCTCTTCGAATCGCGGCGTTAATATCATCGTTTGAGTTCTGGGCAGAACCGGAAGAAGCTGCTGACGTAGATGTGGAAATCCGGTAGGTTCCCTGTCCGGTAAATCTTGGATTCTCTTTCAGATACTCTTCCGCTACCTTTTTAAAGTCCTGTTTCTTTTCTGCTGCAATCTGATTTACCTTAAACATAACGTAATCCAGATCTTCCGTTTTGACGCCCTTATCCCTTAAAAGGTTGCTGTTCTTTAAATCCTCCAGTTCCTTTCTGGCAGCATCTCTTTCCGCTTCTACGGCCGTTACGCTTGGTGTCTGCTGTGCCTTCTTCGTCTTATAATCTTTCAGAGCCTGTTCCACTTCCTCTTCATTCATGCCCTGCTGCTGAAAATAAGATTTAAGAGCGGCTTTTGACGCTCTTTCTGCCCTTGCATTGGCAATTTCCTCTGCCTGCTGGAAACTGTACGTTCCGGCATTTTGATGGTTGCCGTTACCAGAACCGGCATCTCCACCCTGAGAACCGCTGGTTCCCTGGCTGCTTCCGCTACCGTCCTCAAAAAGCTGAAAATCGAATTTCTTTCTCATAGTAATTGCCTCCGTATCACGTATTTTCCAGTCCTTTTATAACGCCCTTCCTGTTTGGGCGTAAAAATAACACCCAGGTAAAACCTGCGTGTCTATAACTAATCCTATAACTACCTATAACTTACATTAAGATATAAATTTTATGCAATGATACACTTCCTGTACCGCACAAATGCCAAGATACCAGGTATCTACCAGCTTCTTTCCAACTTCGTTTAGATACTCCCATTCAATGCTGACTCTTCCCGATTCGGTCTGGCACTGAATATCATTTTCAGCTACCTCAGAAAGCCCTCGAATGAGCGTTAGCGTAATAGCTGATACCGCCGCACATGGAACACTCGTTCCCCTTGCTCCCCATCCGGCGTGCCCCTCAATTAAAAGCGAATTTTCTTTCACAGTTACGTAAATCATTGCTATCAACCTCCTGTCGGAAGGGTATAAAAATACCACCAGCCATTGCCGACTGATGGCATCAATACCATAACACAGTTTTTTCTTTTGGTGGATTTTCCATTTTTGCAAGTCGTCTCAGTTCATACCGCACATGCACAGCCGCACACGTACTAACATTCTCATGCTCAACAATTTTCTCATCTTCGATACGCAGCCTCATATATCCTCTCGGTTCCTTTCCTTCTGGATAATAATCAGCTGAGATATTATCGTTTGTCTTTGTTATATTTTTCAAGATTACCATAATATTCATCAGCCTCCTTGGGATAATTATATTTTTGTGCCGCTAATTCATGGGCTTTCCAATGTTCGATTTCTGGATTTTCCCGTTTAATCTGCATCTCCAATAACTCATGCTCTATCAGCGTTCGATCATGTGGCTGTATATTTTGTCCAATCATTAACCTCTGCCAGCTCTGGGCAATCGCACAATCTGGATCGAAAGCTCTGCTCGTTCTTGTATCTGAATCCCAAAAGGAATTATCCCCAAACAAGTATTCCTTAATTTTTCTTATATCTGATTCATTTTTTCCGAGATTATCTGCTATTTTCCTCACATCTGTTGAAAAACTTCGAATTTCTCTATAGTACATCTTAGCAAAGGCCTCTGCTTCTTCACTAAGTGGATCCGTAATTCTTGCTCCTGATATCATTATACCAGAATCAGCATTCTTTGCAATAGGCTTCTGTTTGCCTTGTCCTCGTTCCTTATGCTTCTTCTCATCCTGCCACTTCTGATATGTCTCCCTGCTTGGTGCTACCCGTCCTTGTAAGTCATAATAAATCCTCTCCCGTTGCTCCGGAAGCCCCATTTTCTTGCTAAATGCCTTATACCCATCCAACTGGGCCTGATATTTGCATCTGGCGAGCATAATCGTATCCGCATCTGCCTCCGCTTCTTTTAACAGCAGAACCTTCTGGCGCTGTGCCCGCATATTAGTTTCCAGATACCTCTGCCGTTGTGTGGCTTCATACAGCGTGTATTCTCTGCCTTTAAATGTCCTTGGCTTATCTTCCTTCCGGTTCTGTTCTTCCAGCCAGGAATCCGTATAATTCCGCTCTGAAATGCCAGGAAGAAACGGATAGTATTCATGGTAGCAGTTAGCGCCCAAAAGTCCGGTAACCGTTCCGTAACCGCAAACGGTTGTGAGCTGCTCTCTGCTCCACACCTTCCCCTGCCAGGCTCTATGTTCTGGTCTCGCACCAGAATGCCAGTCAATCTCAAAATATTCCGTTCCCAGGCACTGGGCGTTAGTATCCGAGATATGTCCAGAAAGCTGAGACAATCCTGTCATAATTGCCCTTCTTGCGGCTACATCACATCTTGCTGTACGCCCAGAAGCGTATTCTACCGTCCTCAGACCGGAATTTGTCATTTGGCCAACTACCCGCCGGATAACGCTATTATAATCAAAAGCCCCTGAGGTAATTTCTACCATAGCATTGTCCAGATATTCATTGTAATACTCTGATAATGGCGTAAATACCTTTTTCCCACCCATATCAACCATAAACCCCATGGATTTTGTGATATTGAAAAGTTCTTCATTGGACTGTCTGATAAGGGTATCAACTATCTGCTTAAGCTCCGAATTTTCTTCGTAAGGGATAAACTTCTGATTGACCTGCTCATACAGATATTTTGAACGTGTATACTGCTTCTCTACAACTTCGTCATACAATTCCCAAGTTTCCGGAAAATCATCACCCACCGCACTTTTAATTATGTTCTCAATGTCCTGTGTACTGTTTCCCAGGATATAATATCGGTTCAGCTGATAATCCGCTGAAGAAGTTATAGTTTTGGTCTTTTTTACTCTCCTTACCACGTCCTCCGTAATCCTGTTTTCCAGATTCCGAAACTTTTTCTCAATTCCGCCTGTCGAATAGCTTTCATAAGAACGGTTCATCTTATGGTATCACTCCTGTCTGCTCCGGAATACGTCTTGCTGCCTGTTCTTCCGTCTCCCCATACCATTTTGCCCGATACTCAGCAACTCCCATTGCTCCCATTGCAACATCCTGCCTGTCAGACTGACGTTCTGCCTGCTTGTCTTCGATAATGGAATCGTCAAAATCAATCGTAATCTCTGTATCTATTTTCAATCCAGGAACCTTTGTAGCAATTCCAAGCCGGATAATAATGCGTATCAGATTACGTATTACCTCATCTAACACAATTTCATGCTTTTGGAGTGTCCGGTACATATCTGAATTCTCGCTGATAACCTGGGTAGCCGTCTGGATGTTCCCATTATCGAACCTATATCGCTGTGTTCCAAAACCACATTTCATGGACAGATAATTTAAGTCATCATTAATGGCCTTGCTATGCTCCTCAATCCGTAGAGCCATATCAACTTCCTTGATTGCTTCCTTGCTGTTCTGAAAGTAATCTTCCGGAAGACGGTAAAACACAGTATCATTTGTATCAAACGTCAGAGAGCCATCTTTGTCTTCCAGCATCTCCGGCGCAACAAAGATTCGCTTTCGCCCCAAATCAAACTCATTTGAATAGGAGTCATATTCCATGTCTATTTTTTGAAGGGTATCCACCGAATTGGCGAACAATGCCACTCCCAGCGGATTGGTAACATCCTGATCCGCATTGTTCACAATGTTCAGCCTATCAATTACAAACTGTGGTTCCAGTGACCCTGTTTCAATTTTTTGCGCCAGATTCTGAAATACAGGCAGTTGAGCCCACTCTTTCTGTGTCAGTTCTCTTCCAGTCGCTCCTGAGGTACATTCTACAACGGTATTTTCAATCACATATTGGCCATTCTCGATCCGGTGAAACTGAATCTGGGCATATTTCCTACATTTACAGGTCTTTAAAAACAGGAATGCACATTCCAAAACCTTTCCATTTTCCCAGGAAATTGGGAATATATTTGGTGCTTCCAGATAGTTAATCTTTATCTTTCCACCACTGATATTCCCTTTCTCATCCATTTCAGCATTTTCCAGATAAGGGACGTAGGCCACAGTTCCGGTGGCTGCCTTACGCTCCTGATACTCATTCCCCAGAGTCAGAAAACTATTCTGCTTCAATACTTCTTTCACATAAGCATCTGTTGCCGGATCTGCAATTGTGATTTTGACCCGTTCATTTAACAGAAGGTCTGCCATATCTTCGCACAGCTTCTTAGCCATTCCCAGACTAAGCCGTCTGCATCTTTTCCAGGTTCCTCTTCCGCCGTAAATCCGAAAAAAGTGAAATCTTCTCACATTTCCCTGGTACCAGCTCTTCCATTCATCAATTTTCCGGTAAAATGATGCATCTATGGTATCAATTTCTTTTTTTCTGAAATACTCAAATATATTCATCATCCTCATCCTCCCTGTCCAGTGGATTTTTTTCTACAGTATCCTCATATTCCCTGGCTGGAAGATAAGGTTTCAGTTTTTTCCAGAATCCCATAACCAGATAGCGGATTCCATCCATACAGTGGTCATTGACCTTTATCGGCACTTCTTTTCCCCGCTCAATGGAATCTTTGTCATATTCGTAAGTTCCAAATTCCTCAATTGCGTGTACCTGCTTCGGGGAAACCGTCATCATGTCAAAGGCCAGAAGCTTCTGAACCCTACTAATACCCAGCGCAACGTCATTTTCAGCTTCTCTCAGAAGAATCTTATAGGTACAGTCCCTGCTGGCCCGTTTAATTTCTTCCATCAGACCCTTGGCAGAGGGATCTAAAAACAGATAAAAATAACTGCACGAGTATATCTCATGCAGCATATCTGTAAAAGCAATAAAATCTTTCGCATATTCTGATGGACTTTTCTGCCGTCCTGTCTCTCTTCCGGAATGATAATACTCTGTGAGGCCTGTCAGTTTATGATCATATTCATCCAGACCGGCAGCCTGGAATGTCGTGGCATTTTGTTGTCCATAGTCGCCGCCAATTCCAATAATCTGATAGTGCGATTTATCAGGCAGTTCCTTGTGTCGGTCTGAAAACATATAGTAGATGGCCTCATCCACGCCGATGCACTGTCCAAGCCATACCCAACGGTACATCCTCTCATCCGCCTGCATCATGGCTTCTGCTGATTGGATTAAATCCTGGCCAAGCCAATCCTCTGGAACATCCCGATAATCCGTATGGACGTGGATGCAATCCGCTCTTTGCTCCATCTTCCTGCACCACTTGTTAATTGGTGCATTTGGATTCTTGGGTGGATTGTAGAGGTAAACCATCTGGAATCCGCCCTTATTTCCCCTAACGAAAGTAGCTTCTATGTTGGCAAGTTCGTCTTCTCCCTCTCCATCGTCAAAAAACTCCGTCAGCTCGTCCAGAATAACCAGCTTTATCGGCTTATCCTCGTCAATGATACCTTTTGTATCGTCAATGCCATCGGAGCCGGCAAAATACATGGTTGTGCCATACTTTTTGTATGTAATCTCCATGGGCGACTTCCCGATTTTGAAACATCTCTTCGGAATTCCCAGTCGGTTGATTCCCCGAAGCATTTCCTTATACACCGTCTTGCGCAGCTTGTTATGATGCTTGCGCAGTACCACAACAGAACCGTGCGGATCGGATACCAGCTGGTAATCTGCCCTGATTGCTGCAAAACTAGACTTGGTTCCGGCACGTCCTGATGTCAGGATGATATGTTTCACTGTTTTGTTATTAAAAACCTTCCGGTACTTTGGAATCACAATCTCGCTGATTCTGACCTGTTTCTTCTTCGTCTGCGTCATTGATAATCTCCACACCATCCTCATCATTAGGAACTGTATCTCGTTTGAGCCTGTCTGTATTAGCACGTATCTGCTCAATTCTAACCCGCTCTTCTTCCGTCGCAAGCTCCATATGACTTGCCAGCCACTCCAAGGCTTTCATACGGTCCGCCAGCTTTACACTGGCTCCAGATTTTCCTTGCTTCACTTCAGAAATCAAGGAGCCATCCACCTCTGATGACTCCCGAAAACGAATCGTATTAATCTCCTGCATCAGTGGTACCTTTTCACCTGTGCTTGGATCTTTTACCTCTATCGGCCCAAATGCTCCTATTACCGGAACCTTTTCCCTACCAAACTCCACAAAATCTGTAATATCCGCAAAAGCAATATCCATGTACTTCTGAAAAATGTCATGTTCGTCCAGCAACTCTCGGTTCAAGCGGTTCTTCTTCAGGCGGATGATCTCTTCCCTGATACAAGGATTTACAAGGAGCTTGTACCCTTCTGAATTTGCTACTTCATAACTACAGTCATAAGCCTTCTGGTAAGCTTTCGTTGCATTAAAACACCGAACATAGAACAAACAAAAAAGCCGCTGCTTATCAGTAAGTTCAGGATTTTCTATAACCTGTTCCACATCTTCTGCAATGGCTTCCTCGTTTTTCTGTATTCTGTTCTCTTTTCTTTCCGAACGCTCGCTGTTTTTATCCGAACGCTCGCTATCCCATTTATGCGTAGATTTCCATCGGCGGACCGTGCCCTCTGGCAAATTTAGTTGACTTGCAATCTCAACTAACTTCATGCCTTTTAAGTACATGGCCTTTGCCTGTTTTATTCTTTCATCTGGCGCTCTGGCCATGTTACTTCACCCCGATTCGTCGGTTTTTAGATATAGAAAAAGAGATAGCCGAAGCTATCCCTCTTCCTGATTTGTTTCTTCAATAAACTTTTCCATCATTCTCGTGATTTGTCCGGCCTGGCTGACTCCAGCCTTGTCGCAGGCCGCTGCAAACTGTTCAACCAGTTCGCGTTTTAACTTGTAAGATTTGCTGATAAGTCCGGCCTTAGCGTTCCACTTGTCCTGCGGCCTAATCTTCTTTTCTTCCATGGCACTCCCTCCATTCGCAAAATAAGCCTATTATCAGCTTTGCACAAGCAATCAAAATAAAAAAGATACCAAGAAATTTCAATGCGCTCATATTGCTTTTATACAGATGAGTGTGTTATACTTTAGTTAAGAGAAGGGCTTTCGCCCTTCCCCGCTACTCTAGTAGCTTATCAAGAATCAGCAGGATGATTCCAATGATTAAATCCGTTAATGCTTGTCGCAACCAAGTGTTATCGGATTTTTTCTTTTTCCGGCTTCTGCCTCTCATCTGTATCACACCTCCTTACATTACTTATTATAACATACGGTGCACCGTATGTCAATAGTTTTGTAAGGCTTTTATTTTTTTTAGAAAAGTTCCTACCGTTCTGGTAAGGACTCTCTCAAAGTAATACTATGAAAATAGGAGGGAACGTCAAGGGCCTTTCGCCTTTGGTTTCTAGTTTACTATAACACGATATTTCCGATATAAACGATATATTTTTATCTTATTTTCTGTTCTTTTAAGTATTTATCTCTAATATACAATCTTGGATAATCAGGATTCCCTTTATATCCTGTCTTAGCTGCTATCTTCTCCCATGTCATGCCGTCTTTGTAATACATCCGGAATACACACCTAGTTTGACCGTCCTCAATAGCTTCAATCCATTTTTCAATGGCTGCACATTGCGCCTTGATTTCATCCAGCTTCCTAATCCGGCTTTTATATAAATCCCAGTCAAAACCAACCACACTCTGAGGTCTCGGTTCCCCAGTACGGTAATCAAAGATTGTACTGTTACCAAAACCATTATCCCCCTGTGTCATCTCTGTCAATTCAGCTTCTAGGATCGGGATTTTCCGTTTCAGCTTTCGGTAACTGTCTAACAGTTTTTTTGTAATTCTGATGTCCACTGGTCTCGCCTCCCCGCTGTCAATCTGATACTTTATATTTTACTCCATATTTTTCATACACTTCTTCTGCTACAGCCATCCGGAAGTGTACGACATTCTCCGGCGGCCTATCTGCCCTCTTAATGGCCTTTCCTGCTGTCGGGTCTGGGTAACCTTCACTGTTTTTCATTGGTTTTCCTCCTAAATATCAATTCTCTGCATTCAGCCAGTTCCGTATGAATTCCCTACCGCAATCATGTGTACACGTTTCCAGACATCCATACCCGAAATCCGGACATTGGTTAGCGCAATCGAATGGAATTTCGTGAAACAGCTCTATCAATTCTTTTTCGCTCATTGTTTTTATACGTTCAATATTTTTCATTTTTTCTCCTTTCTTCCAAAATCTCAATCAAGTCTCGGTTGCTTTCAGACGCGGGTTCACGTAACAGAAGAACTCTTCTCTGTACTCTTCTCCAGTTAGTAGTGTTATCCCCTCCATTTCGTCGAATTCGATATTGGCATACATCTTCCTGATTTTCGAATTAGCAGTTACATCAAGGTAATAGGCGTGGACGTAGAATTTCCCGCTCTTGAAATATACCTTATCAATCTGACCGATTCTTCCGGTTTCCTCGCACTTATAATAAGCACCTTGTAATTTCTCGGTGTAGAAATCCGCAATCTGGCCAACTAACAGATTTTTCTGTTCTTTTTCTTTTGCCAGACATACTTCGCATTCATTGATCTTATCCTGACATCTCTGTAGTTCCATCTCAAATGGATTTCCAAAACTCAGCATAACCGGATTCCTCCCATATCTGTTCACACTCATTCTTCTGCCTCCAATTTCTTCAAGTAATTGTATACACTGCCTTCACTGATTTGTAACTCCTCAGCTATCTTCTTCATGCTCCAGCCGGCTTTTCTTAATGCCAGCATCTTTCCAGTATCCACCTTTAGTGTTCGCTTGTTTTTGGGTTCGGGGGGGGGATTGACTCTCTCCCAGTTCTTCAAACTCCGATTTTTCCATCGCCGGCTCTGTCCGGAAGAACAACATCCTATCCAAAACTTGCTGCAAGGTATCCGGCATCATATATTCCCAACTATTTTTTACATCTCCTGGAACCAGAACCTTAACCTCTAATCCCTTTTCCACCAGTTCTAACGCCTTTTTTTGGTCTATCTGTTTAACGTACATTTTTTCTCCCTTCTCGGTCCTCTTGGAATGCATTCGTGATGAATATGCAGCTCAGTCCCTCTTTTGGTCTTGATATATACATGGTCTCCCTCGATGGGCTTGCCACACTCGCTGCAAAGGTAAATCTTTGTTGGCTTCTGCATCATCTTGAACGCTCCTTTCTGGGTGGCATTTGGAAATCGTCAGTTTTTCTTCCTCGGTTTCTTGCCCTCTCTATCAACTCTGTTAATAATCTATTGACTACTTCCTCCATAAACGGATACTTTTTTCTAAGTATTACGGCCCAGCTATGCATCCTTTCCCATTCTGGACTATTTTCCATTGGCTGTTGATTCTTGTACTGGTTCCAAAAGTTGTTATAGACCTCTGAAAATCCGTCCCTTACCTGTTCATCTGTCATATCTGTTCCACCTTTATAAAAATTCCTGGGATTTCCGCCCAACGCTTTTCAATTACCTCACTGGCTACTTGAGCGTCGTCTTTCCAGAAATGCAACTCCGTCATAACATCCTTAAGCGTCTTAACCAGATTATCCGTGTCTGGTTTACTGGTTCGGTATTCCCCATCTTGATGACTGCCGGTAATCGGAAAGCACCACCAGGTAGTAAGACGGAGGGGACCTGTAAATTTTTCATCCGGAATATGACGCCCCAGATGTGCTCGTAACTTCTCTCTGGCTGCTTTAAGTTCTGCCGGCTCATAAAATACAGGTTTACCATTTAGCACTTTTACCTGTTTCTCCTGATGCGTACAAGTGGGAGGCTGCATTGCCATAAAGAACTGATACGCTGCTCCCTCCCACTTATCGCAGCTGTCATCCAACAAACGAAAATCCGCCCGATGTTCACTATCTCCATTGCAGCAGACACCGTTAAATGTTTCATACCATCTGCAGGTATTGCAGTTATGTATATTTTCCATCTCTTTACCTCTTTAAATTATTAAATTAACCTTTCACAGAAAAAACTCTTTTGTCAAGTGACAGGGGAAGGAGTCGTCGTGCGCCAGCTTTACGCACGACTACTTTCCCACTTGACCGTCAGGGAAAGGAAAATCTTTATATATTATTAGAATAATAATATATAGTTTTTTTCCTTCCCTGTGAAAACAACACAAAACCTGTTTTTTTCCGTCATTTTTTCCCTGGGGAAAATAACGTTTTTTGTATGTATTTTTCCTTAGAGAAAATAACATAAATTCTATTTTTTTCTTCCTAGGGAAACAGGGAAATTTTATGTTTTTTTCTTTACTTCACTGTCATTTATAAGGAATCCCCCATGCTCTTTTAAGCGGTTCCGAACTGTTTTTTCTGTCACGCCAAGGTACTCTGCCAGATCAGAAATCGTTACTTTTTCATTAATTTCACAAGCTTCAAAAGCCGTCATAATCGATTTTTTTCTTTCTTTCGACTTCTGTTCTTTTGGCTTCCGACTGGCAAGCGCCTTCTTCCAGGGCGGCGCCGCATCATCCGGCAAAATATCGCTTAATGCCCCTGTCTGGTCTATGCTGTGCACTGGATAATCAAACCATAAATTCACTGGCTCAAACTTTGGAAACTCTCTAAGCGTCCCCTCAATTCTCCACGCTGTTCTCTGTCTTACACTTTCTTTCGCATCTTTTATCTGTTTTTGCAAAGTCTGGAATTGCCACTTATCCAACGTATTTTCACAATAATTAATCATCTGGTAACTGCTGCATAAATCGTCCTGGGAAAGGTCTTCCTGCCACTTAAAATGGGCATCCAGATATTGTTTGCAGACATTACAGACTGCATGATTTTCCAGCTGTTTTAAGATATTGTCATTAAGCTCCAGCTCAATTAAGTCTAAAAGAGCATCAGGGTCTCTTGCAAACACTCCGGATCCAGATGCACGATCCATGGATTTTTTTCCTCCTTGGCCGCCCTTTGAATGATGGTGGCAGTATATAACTGCACAGCCGAGTTCCGTACAAACCAGGTCAAATTGATTGCAAAAATTTGCCATCTGATCTGCGCTGTTTTCGTCTCCTGTAATGACCTTGTAAATAGGATCGATGATAATGGCAATATAATTTTTTTTGGCCGCCCTACGAATCAATTTTGGCGCCAGTTTATCCATTGGAACAGACTTTCCTCGCAAGTTCCAGATATCAATATTGGACAGGTTTTCCGGCTTCCAATGTAATGCATTGTATACGTCCTGAAAGCGGTGCAGGCAGCTGGCTCTATCCAATTCCAGGTTTACATACATCACTTTTCCTTTTGCACACTGCCAATTCAGCCATTTCCGGCCTTCTGCGATAGCAATGGTAAGTTCAATCAATCCGAATGATTTGCCAGCCTTTGACGGGCCTGCTATAAGCATTTTGTGTCCTTGGCGCAAAATTCCATCAATAAGGGGAGCTGACAGTTCCGGAAGATTTCCCCATGCATCCGCCATGCTCTCAGGTTCCGGAAGGTCATCATTTACGCCTTCTATCCACTCGTACCATTCCTGCCAGTTTTCTTTTCCTATATTCGTATCCACCAGAAACTGTTTCCGGCCTTTCCGGATGATTCCTGGCATACGTGAAAGCCTCGAAGGATTCCTGTTTTGATTGTCTGTCTTTAATCCATTTTTCTGACATACATGATAAAGATAATCTACACGCTTTCGGTATTCTGAATAATCTGCTGCATCCACCCGAACAATTGCATGGAGACTTCTTCCACCAGAATATACCAGACAGGCCACAGGCAACTCCAGCTCACGAATAATAGCATTCTGGCGTCCGATTTCCATGCTGTCGGATTCTACCAGCGCATACCGGTAATCTGTTACATTTTCATTTTTACAGCCATTTCCATCCAGAGGATTAAACCGGATCCAGGCTCCAGCATCTGGATTGCAATCACCAACTACAGCTCCGATATCTCCGTTACAACGGGATAATTCTTCAATCAGTTGTCCAGCCGTTCTGTCCCAGCTTCCTCTTGTTGGCATATGGCGTCCGTCTTTTTCCCAGCTTTCTGTCACATATCCTACATTTTCGGTAGATTCAAACAACGTTTCCAGGTACCTTGTCAATTCGCTGGCTGGATTCCACTCATCTGGCTCTTTAATCTCTAATTCCTCTACATAATGTTTATCGATTACAACCAGATCTTCCCGAATAGAATCATCCCAGTTTAATTCATGTCCATATTCAGGTTCCCATCCGGCTTCTCTGGCCATTTGAATGATGGTTCCGCCCGTTACCGGAGAATTACTGCCACGAAAGCTGCGCCACTTCTGGCTGCACTCTCCGGAATGGTATCTTGCAGAATCTCTGGCACTCCAGTTATCCCATACATTCACACCATATCCCTCATGCTGCAGAGCCATTCCAACATTTACCCATTCCTGATAAGTAAGGTCTTCTGGATTTATGTATTCGATTGCTTCCAGTAAGTTAAATTGGCTGTCCATGATTAATGCTCCTTTTATTCTCTATATTCCTGCGGCACAATGTCTCTGGGGATGCGCCATCCATTAGCTGCAATCCGGTCTATCAGGTTTTTTGCAGTTTCAAATTTCCAGGTACCTACGTGTTGGAAGCCTCTTCCTTCCAAAAATCGGATCTGCTTTGGTGTTGTAAGTCCTTCCTGCTTCCTCTTGTCTAATCGTTCCAGTAATTTTGATGCTTTTCCCTGATTATTGATTTCATCTGGCATAATTCCCAGTTTTTCCAGGGTTTCTAACTGCTTTTGTGTAGGAGGCGCCATCTCCCATCCAAACGCTGGAACATAACTAGACAGGTCTTCTGCCTGAATACTCATTTCAAACTGTAAGGGGTCTACAAGACGTTTCTTTCTACGTTTCATTTCTGCAAGCTGTTTTGCAAGGGCTTCCTCTCTTTGTGCTACCACATCTTCTGATGCTGTCTTTTCTGCTTCTTCAATATCAATTGGACACCCTGCTGCCTTTTCCAGGTTCTCCGTCATCTTTTTAGCCACTTCTTCATTATCGCAAATCAAGTTTGCCGGATGACATAACTCATGCCGTTCTGTATGCCATAAAAAATCCAGTAACAGTAAATGATCTTTCCCTGGATACAACCTGGTTCCACGCCCCACCATCTGGCTGTATAGGCTGCGTACCTTAGTCGGCCGCAGCACCACTACACAATCAACGGATGGACAGTCCCATCCTTCCGTCAGAAGCATGGAATTGCACAAAACATTGTATTTTCCCTTGTCAAAGGCTTCTAAAATTTCTGTTCTGTCTTTGCTTTCCCCATTCACTTCTGCCGCCTGAAATCCTTTTTCCGAAAGAATATCTCGAAACTTCTGGCTGGTTTTCACGAGTGGTAAAAATACGACTGTCTTACGCTCTTTGCAATATTTTTCCATTTCATCTGCAATCTGATACAAATATGGATCAAGAGCCGTCGCAATCTCTCCCGACTTAAAATCTCCAGCCTGTACACTTACGCCAGACAAGTCTAACTTAAGAGGTATTGTCAAAGCTTTTATTGGAGATAAATAGCCCTCTTTAATTGCCTTTGGAAGAGTATATTCATACGCTAACGTCTCAAAATACTGTCCCAGATTCTGCATATCTCCCCTGTCTGGTGTTGCAGTTACCCCTAAAACTTTCGCATCTGGAAAGTGCTGTAACACCTTCTGATACCCGTCTGAAATGCAGTGATGAGCTTCGTCAATAATAATGGTTTCAAAATAGCTTTCTGAGAAACGGGCCAGCCGTTTTTCTCTCTGCATAGACTGAACAGAGCCCACCGTAATTCGGTACCAGCTCCCCAGACAGCTCTCTTCTGCTTTTTCCACTGCACACCGTAAACCGGTAGCTCTGGCAATCTTGTCAGATGCCTGTTCCAGCAATTCTCCCCGATGCGCCAATATCAATACCCGTTTTCCCCGTCTGACGCATTCTTCCGCGATTTTTGCAAACACAATGGTTTTTCCGCATCCAGTCGGAAGAACAACCAGGGTTTTGCTGACTTTTTCCCACTCATCAAATACTGCTTCTTTTGCCTCCTGCTGGTATGGCCTTAATTCCATTTTTTCTTTCATCGTTTAAAAACTCCCTGCCTGATACTTAGGGCCTTCATTCGGATATAATTTTTCAATATAATTAAACTGCTTATTCGGATCCTTAACTCCAGGCTTTAAACCAATTTTGGCCCTTGCCTTTTTACCTGGAAGCGCCTGCCAATTCATGCGCAGTTCTTCCCCCTTCTTCTTCAGTCCAGCTCCACAAAACAGCTCTGAAAGTTTCCATTCAAGAGAAGAATGAAGTACATAATTCTCCCGAATTGGAACATCCCTGTCTCCTGCATGAACAATGAAATGCACAACTGCCATATTGCAGGGAGGAAGTTTTCCTTCCCCCTTGCTTCTGCTGCGGTCAAAACTTTCTATGGTAACGTCGTAATCACCTGCGGGAATCGGTTCAAAATCCTGTCCGTCATTTTTGATAGGATCATCCCACCCTAATTCTTTCCCTGTATTCATATTTTCTGTATTCATATTGCTTCCTCCTGTTATTGTTTAATTAAATGGTATCGATTCATTTTCTTTTATTTCTTTAATCGTGGAGAAAACCTGTGGCCATGCTCCAATTAAAACTCCTTCTATAAAATCCGGAGGGTAATCCCAGATGTTCATATCGGATGGAAAATACCCCCTTGCTTCCACCGCACACTGAACATCCCATTCGCATACATTGCTGTTAATCATTAAGTCCCGAAGTGCTTTGGGAATCCGGTTATCAGGTGGAAATGCACTCATATCCCCTGGCCCTTTCTCATTTTCCGTTTCTGTTGAAACTGGCTGAGATAAATCCAGAGACTGCTGCACTCCATCTTCCTGTATCGTTTCTTCTTTATATTCTGGATTTTTTTCTGTTTGGGGCTGCTCTGGCTGGCATGGTTGCTTAAGCATTGCATCTTCTGGTTTATTTTCTACTTTCGTTTCCGGTTCGATAATAGCCCGAATAGAATCATAGGAAAACGGAACTTCTTCTGGAAGGCCATAACGGTTTTTCGCATCCCAGCAGGAATGATGGGAGGTGTACATGGTTCTTTCTCCTCCTTGTGCTTTCCGCTTTTTCCCTTTATCATCTACAGCAATAGACCAGGTCTTGTAATTGGCAAACAACACCATATCGGCCCATTCCTTTACCAACGGAGTAGTCTGTGAGCTAGTCTTTTTCCCGAGTTTCATTTCCCATCTGTCATAAGCTCCCAGTTCATCCGGCTGCTCAAACTTTCGCATCTGGGCGTGAGCTGTAAGAACTACATTGATTCCACTTTCTACCACTTCTTCTAAAGCATTTAAAAACCGGCCAAACTCTTCTTTTGCATAAACATAGCCATTTCCATATCCAAAATCTTCTACACCTTTTTTTCCGTATCTGGCGCATAGATCTGTCACGCACATCTGCTCTGCCCAGTCTGCAGTATCAATTACCAAGGTTTTACAGATTGATGGATTCGATCGGACGAAACGTATCTGTTCCATTAACATAGGCCAGCTACTGGCCTTTTCAAATCTGGCCACGTCCATGTCTTTCGTACTTCCTTCTGTATCAATAAATACAGGATCCGGAAATTTAGATGCAAACGTAGATTTCCCGATTCCTTCCGGCCCATAAATTACTACTTTTTTCGCACAGGGAATTTTTCCTCTTATAATATTCATTTAAAAAACACCTGCTTTCCATCCTGATTTTGCAACCTCTGAAACTAAGGTTTTCTGTCCTGCCACATAACCATCTTCGATAATAATGCTACATTCATCTCCAGTACTAACTCTGGTTGCAATAGCCTGTAGTTTCTCTGTTTCCAGCCACTGACCAAATTCCTGTAATGTATCCAGATCCATCTGTTCCAGCTTGTCCAGAAGAACAAACCCACACTTTGGATTTAATTTTCTGACAATCGCTGTTGCTACTTTCAACTGGTCCGATCCAGACATACAATCCCATTTTTTACCGTTATATACCAATTCTTCATCCATCACAGACAGTCCAGGAAGAGGAAGTGTTGCGTTCTGTAAAAGTTCCACTTTTTTCTGACGCACAGCATTAATTTCTTCATTTAATACAGAATACTGACGCTTATATTCCATTGCATCTTCTTCTGCCTTTTCTTTATCCAGATTGGCACGTACTTTTCGATTGATTTCCTCAATATGAGAAATATTCGCTTCCAGTTCTGCAGTTGATTCATCCTGCAAATCCTGAGCGGATAATCTGGCTACACGAACCTTTTCGTCCACTTCCGCCTGTTTTTCCAGAAGGTTCTGCAACTGCTCCATAATGCCTTGCTGCTCCTGTTCCAAACGATGCAGATTTTCTCTCAATCGTTGATTCTCTCCATTTTTTGCCAAGATTCTCTGCTGCTGGTTAATTAACTCAGAGGCTGAAATTAATTCTTTCGGTACATCGGTAAAATACGGCTGCTCTTTTGCGTATTTATCTTTCTGATCTGCAATTCTTCCAATCGCCAGACGTTGGCTATATAATTCCTTCTCAGTCTGTTCATACTCTGCCAGTTGCGGGCCGACACCAATAATGTTTAATAACGTCTGAGCCTTTTCTTTATTTCCGGCCTCCATGAATTTAGGAAGATTCAATGCCAACTGTTCTACAAACTCATTCAGCAGCTGCTGGCCTCCCTTTTGACCAGATGGATCCGTCACTTTCAAATCGCTGTTTTTTCCCTTACGCTCTACAATAAGTCCATTATCCATTACAATTTTAAGGTTTGGCGGGATTGCGGAATCCTCTCGCTGTGCCTTGGATGGACGGAACCGATCGCCTCCCAGCGCCCATGCAATAGAATCTAACACAGAAGTTTTCCCCTGATTATTTTTGCCTCCAATAATAGTAAGGCCGTCTTTCGTTGGCTCAATTTTTACTGCCTTAATGCGCTTGACATTTTCAATTTCTAATTTATTAATTTTCATTATCAATCCTCCATTATCTTCTGAATCTTCTCTGCGGTATGGTTATGCAGAATTTTTTCCAGCACTTTCAGATTAATCATATAATCCGTCCGGCTTGGAGATGCTACTCTAACCGTAACCACAGAAAGTTCCGCTAAAGCGATAGTAACGTCTCTCGCATTTGCTTCGCCAAATGCAACCTCTGATGCAGCGACTATGTC
>ERZ779820.446-NODE-446-length-28953-cov-2.978960_pt1 | contig 28953 bp, 29 predicted proteins | sample MGYA00511563_ERZ779820 | MGnify/ENA primary metagenome ERZ779820 (study PRJEB29588, sample SAMEA1964852) | human gut metagenome | biome: human gut; feature: human-associated habitat; material: faeces | place: Denmark | collected 2008/2010 ...
CCTGGAACAGCCCGGATAAGATGTGGGTGTGCTCTCCGTTAAAATACGCCCATAAGGCTAAAACGCCTACCCTGTTCATCCAGTCGGACGAGGATTACCGCTGCTATATGGGCGACGCCCTTCAGATGTTCTCCGCACTGAAATACTTCGGGGTGGAGGCGCGGATGTGCCTGTTCCATGGAGAAAACCATGAGCTGTCCCGGTCCGGAAAGCCTTCTCACCGGGTGCGCAGACTTTCTGAAATGATGGAATGGTTTGAAAAATATCTGAAATAGAAAGAATATATTCAATAAAAGGTGGGTTGCAAATCTGTCAAAAAAGAAGTATACTAGTCCCAGCGTATCAGACACACCAAATAAGGCGGCCTCTCTGGCGTCTTACAACAGGAGGGATTGCAATGATAGAAGCAACGAGCTGTGGAGGTGTGGTTATATTTCGCGGCAAGATTCTGGTTCTCTACAAGAATTACAAGAACAAGTATGAGGGCTGGGTTCTGCCAAAGGGAACTGTAGAAGCAGGAGAAGAGTACAAGGAGACGGCTCTTCGGGAAGTAAAAGAAGAAACCGGCGTCAGTGCTTCCATTATCAAGTATATCGGGAAGAGCTCCTATTCCTTTAATACACCGCAGGATATGGTGGAAAAGGATGTTCACTGGTATTTGATGATGGCTGACAGCTATTACAGTAAACCACAACGGGAAGAGCATTTTGTAGATTCCGGCTATTACAAGTTTTATGAGGCTTACCATCTGCTGAAGTTTTCCAACGAAAAGCAGATTCTGGAAAAGGCTTATAATGAATACCTGGATTTGAAGAAGGCGAACCTCTGGGGCAACAAAAAATATTTCTAGGTTTTACATGAGACAATGGGGAACGGTCTGAGAATTTCAGGCCGTTTTTCTAATGTCTTTATTATTTTGTGTATAAAAAGAGGAGGATTATTGATGAAATCATCGAACGAACTGCGCACACTGCTGCGCTCCATTGACCGGAAAAGCTATCCGGCTTATAAAGCTTTGTCAGGGGCTTATCAGTTTGGCGCTTATGTGCTTGTAATTGATCATGTACAGGGGGATCCCTTTGCCTCCCCTTCCAGTGTTCATATAGAGGTGTCTCTGAAACAGGCAGGATTTCCGGAGGCCTATTATCAGGAGGCCTGCAGCCGTATTGCGCTGGAGGATTTCCTTACCAGAAGGTTTGGAAGTCAGGTGGAAGCCTACAATTTTAAAGCTGGAGGTTCTGGAAAAAGCGGGCTATTGTCTACCGCCAGATGTGGGCAGGAGGTTTTGGAGAGAAGCGCCTGTCAGATTGGCGCAGGAAAGATTACTGCCAGATTTCATATTGGATTTCCGGCATTCGGAAGAACTATAGATGCAGGCGGACTGGAAAAAATACTTTTTGAGTATCTTCCTGCATGTGTGGAAAACAGTTTTTTTTACAGGAAGCTGGATAAGAAAAAGACAGAGGAGGCAGTATATCTGGCGGAGGATCAGAAAGCAGTGCGCGATTACTTAAAGAAGGAGGGGATGGTGGCTTTTGTAGCGAATGGTTCCATTCTTCCAAGAAAAAGCGGAGTTTCTGATCTTCCCATGAGAGACTGCGTTCCCTTTGTTTCCCCGTCTTCTATGGAGAAAACCATTACCCTTCCCCACAGGGGGCAGATGAGCGGAATGGCAGTTCCAAAGGGAATCACTCTGATTGTAGGAGGCGGTTATCATGGAAAATCTACGCTTCTGTCGGCGCTTCAGATGGGAGTTTATAACCACATTGCAGGAGACGGCCGGGAATTTGTGATTACGGAGGAGACAGCAGTGAAGCTGCGGGCAGAGGAGGGACGGGCAATCCGGAATGCTGATATTTCCCTTTTTATTAATGATCTGCCCAATAAAAAGAATACCTCTTCTTTTTCTACGGAGGATGCCAGCGGAAGTACCTCGCAGGCCGCCGGTGTCGTGGAGGGGATAGAAGCAGGAACGAAGCTCTTTCTCATTGACGAGGATACCTCTGCAACAAATTTTATGGTGCGGGATGATTTTATGCAGGAAGTGATCCAGAGAGAAAAAGAACCCATTACCCCGTTTCTGGAACGGGCCGGGGATTTGTATGAAAAGGCCGGGATTTCTACGATTCTGGTAGCTGGAAGCTCTGGAGCCTTTTTCTATATTGCTCATAAAATTCTACAGATGGACAGTTACCGTCCAGTGGATATTACGGAACGGGTAAAAATGCTGTGTCGGGAATACAAAGCTCCGCGGATTCAGGCGCCGGGATTTTTTCTTTCGGAATTTCAGACGCCTTTGGTTTTTCATAATACAGAAAAAAATAACCGGGACAGAGGATTTTCCCAGAGAGGTAATGCAAGGGGCGGAAAGTATGGCCGCGGAGGCCAGGAAAACGGCTCTGCACGAGAGCGAAAGAAAATAAAGACCTTGGGAAAGGATATGTTTTCGATTGATCGGGAAACGGTGGATCTCCGATATGCAGAACAGCTGGCAGACGGGGAGCAGACAGCGGCCCTTGCCTATCTGCTGCGATTTGCCTTAGAGCAGGGCACGGAGGGCAAAAAAACAATGCGTCAAACCGTAGAGCTTTTGTGGAAAACGCTGGAAACCAGGGGATGGGAGCCATTTTGCAGCTCTTATGTACCCTGCGGTCTTGCAAAGCCGAGGAAACAGGAGATTTTTGCCTGCTTAAACCGCTATCGGGGATAAAAAAGAAGGATTCCGGTAAAATAAAACAGAATCAACAGAAAAGAAGGAGAAATCGAGGCAGAGCATATGAGTGGGGAAAACAGAATGAAGAAAGATCAGAAAGAAAAAGGAAGAGCTTCTGGCAGTGCATGGGATCGCCTGGTACCATATCTGGAAAAAGCTATGGCATATCAGACAGCGCTGACACTGTTTGAGTGGGATAATGAAACGTTGGCTCCGGAACAGGCTGGAGCCTATACGGCCCGGGTACAGGGAATTTTAGCTGCTTCCTATCAGGAGGTAATGACAGCGCCGGAATTAAAGGAGCTGCTTTTGGAATGTGATCAGGAATTAGGGAATAAGGAAAACCTGGAAAAGCAGGCTATCCTTCGAGAAATCAGAGAAGAGGCAGAGCAGCTGGAGTGTATTCCGCCGAAGGAGTATCGCGCCTACCAGGAGCTGGTGGCAGAGTCTGCCAGGATTTGGGCCAGAGCCAGAGAAGAGAAGGATTTCCAGGCATTTGCGCCTACTCTGAAAAAAATCATTTTTTGGCAGAAAACCTTTGCCGGATATCGGGCGAAGGCGGGGCAGAAGCTATATGATGTAATGCTGGATTCCTATGAAAAAGGCTTTGGAATGAAAGAACTGGACGAGTTTTTCGGACTGCTGAAGAAGGAGCTGGTTCCATTGCTTCATCAGGTTATGGAAAGTCCGATACGGATCTCCGATGAATTTCTGACGGGGGATTATCCTGAGGACCGGCAGAGAGAGCTGGCAGAATACCTGGCAGAGTATGTAGGCTTTGACTTTAGAAAAGGCGTTCTGTCAGAAAGTGCCCATCCCTTTACGACCAGCCTTCACAATCATGATGTGAGGATTACCACCCACTACAAAAACAGCCTGGACAGCTCGCTGTTTTCTGTTATTCATGAGTCTGGACATGCCATTTATGAAATGGGAATCGGGGATCAGCTGACCCAGACTCCGGCAGGTCAGGGGGCATCTATGGGGATGCATGAATCTCAGTCGAGGTTTTTTGAAAATATCCTGGGACGCAGCGAGTCCTTTTGGGTTCCTGTTTACGGAAAAGTAAAGGAATTGTTTGGAGAGCAGCTAAAGGGGATTGGGCGGGAGCAGTTTGTCCGGGCCATCAACCGGGTTCATCCGGGACTAATCCGGACAGAGGCCGATGAACTGACTTACAGTCTTCATGTGCTGGTGCGGTATGAACTGGAAAAGGCTCTGATTGAGGAAGATCTTCCAGTAGAACAGCTTCCCCGGCTGTGGGCAGACAAATATGAAGAATATTTGGGGATTCGGCCGGAAAATGACGGAGAAGGAGTTCTTCAGGATATTCACTGGGCGCAGGGGTCCTTTGGATATTTTCCTTCCTATGCTCTGGGAAGTGCTTTTGGAGCGCAGATGCTTGCTTCCATGAAAAAGAAGATGAATATAAACCAGATGCTGGAGGAAGGGAATCTCGGGGAAATTCGAGAGTATTTAAAACTCCATGTACATCGGTTTGGAAAGGTGAAAACCAGCCGCCAGATTCTGCTGGATATGACAGGAGAGGATTTCCGGCCGCAGTATTATGTGGATTATCTGAAAGAAAAATACGGAAGACTGTACCAGCTGTCTTTAGATGGAACAAAGAACGGATTCAGGGAATAGACTGAATTACAACAGGAAGCTGGAAGGCGGAATCAGGCGTTATGGAAGACCAGAAGCTGGAAAATCTTTTGAACCTTGCCCTGTCTGTGCCAGAGGATATGCGGGCCCGATCACAGGAACTGGAAATCGGCTATCATAAGGAGGATCAAACCTGGGAGCTGATTGTAAAATATTCCGGAAGTCTGGAACCCTTGCGGAAAATGGGGATTCTGACTGAGGAAATGCATAATGAGTATGCTGTTTTAACAGTACCGGAAGGCATGATTGAGACGGTCAGCCGTCTGCCGCAGATAGAATATGTGGAAAAGCCAAAACGTCTGTTTTTTTCTATGAATCAGGCAAAGGGAGCTGCCTGCATTAATGCAGTACAGGAGGCTCCTTGGCGTCTGACCGGGCGGGGAGTGCTTGTGGCGGTTCTGGATTCCGGAATTGATTATTATCACGAGGCATTCCGGGATGGTTCGGGAAAAACAAGACTTGCTGCCTTGTGGGATCAGAATCTGAACCAGGTATTTTCCAGAGAGGAGATTGATCAGGCGATTCAGGAGGGAAGCAGGGAAAAGGCGCGGCGTCTGGTTCCCTCTTTTGATGCCAGCGGCCACGGAACGGCTGTGGCAGGAATTGCAGCCGGAAGTGGACTGGGAGATCCGGGCCGGGCGTATCGGGGAGTCGCAAATGAAAGCGAGCTTTTGATTGTTAAGTTGGGAAATCCAAAAAATGAGGGCTTTCCCAGAACAACGGAATTGATGCGGGCTGTAAATTTTGCTGTGACCCAGGCAGTAGACAGAAAAATGCCTCTGGTGATTAATATCAGCTTTGGAAATACATATGGTTCCCATGAGGGAAACAGTCTTCTGGAAACTTATCTGGATGATATCAGCAATTACGGAAAAACTGCGATTATTGTAGGAAGTGGAAATGAGGGAGCATCAGCAGGTCATACCTCCGGTATATTTTTGCCAGATCCGGGAAGAAAGACGAGGCTTCGGATGGATTCCAGACAGAATGCAGAGCTTTCCGTAGCGCCTTATGAATCAGGCGTGAATATTCAGCTGTGGAAAAACTATTGGGATGAAATGGAAATCAGCCTGCTGACTCCTTCCGGGGAGGAAATCGGTCCTCTTTTACAGCAGCTTGGGCCTTCCAGGTTCCGCTATAGGAACATGGAAGTTTTGGTGTATTACGGAGAACCCAGCCCCTACAGCCAGGCTCAGGAAATCTATTTTGATTTTGTTCCAGATGCCGGAACTTATGTGGAAAGTGGGATTTGGACATTTCGCCTGACTCCCGGAAGAATTATTACGGGGGAGTATGATTTCTGGCTCCCTTCTTCAGGAATTTTAAATCCATCTACCCGTTTTCTGCGGCCGACTCCAGACACAACTCTGACTATTCCCTCTGCTGCAGCCAGCGTTATCACAGTGGGCGCCTATGACAGTGCTTCCAATTCCTATGCAGACTTTTCAGGACGAGGATTTACCAGAAGAACCAACCAGGTGAAGCCTGATATTGCTGCCCCGGGAGTGGGGATTATGACTGCGGAGGAGGATATGAGCCGGTTACAGGAACCTCCTTTGCGGCTCCATTTGTATCTGGGAGCGCTGCCCTTATGATGCAGTGGGGAATTGTTGACGGGAGAGATCCCTTTCTCTATGGGGAAAAGATTAAGGCCTATCTGCGCCAGGGAGCCAGAAAGCTGCCGGGAATGGGGGAGTATCCCAATCCACAGGTGGGATATGGGGCGCTGTGTGTGAGAGACAGTCTGCCTCAGTAAAAATAAAATTCTTTGCCGGCATTGCTCTTTTCCTCTTTTTTCGATAAAATAAGATTTGCAGAATTACAAAAAAGGAATACACAACAAATGAAACAGGATCTTACTCAGGGGTCGATTACCAGAACGCTTCTCTGGTTCGCCTTACCTATGACTGTGGGAAATCTCCTGCAGCAGCTTTATAATATTGCAGATACACTGATTATCGGACAGTTTGTAGGAGCTAATGCCCTGGCGGCAGTAGGCTCCTCCTACACACTGATGACCTTTCTTACTTCGATCTTGCTTGGACTTTCCATGGGAAGCGGCGTGGCGGTGTCTATTGCCTTTGGGCAGAAGGATTGGGACAGACTGAAACGGGGAGTTTTTCTTTCATTTTCCGGTATTGGACTGGCAGCAGTGGCTTTAAGCAGTCTGGCTTTTTTGGGAATTGATGAAATCATGAGGCTTTTGCAGGTTCCAGAAGAGATCTACGAGCTAATGCGCAGATATCTGCTGGTAATTTTTACAGGAATCGGAGGTACATTTTTATATAATTATCTTGCCTGCCTTCTGCGGGCTATCGGAAATTCGGTGACACCTCTGATTTTTCTTGGAATATCTGCGGTGCTGAATGTGGTGCTGGATCTGCTGTTTGTTCTGTCGGCAGGCTGGGGTGTCGCAGGAGCAGCTTTTGCGACAGTGATTGCTCAGTGGCTGTCTGGAATCGGTCTTCTTTTGTATACAGTCAGGAAAGCGCCGGAGCTTCTTCCAGGACGCTGCCATATGAAATGGAATAGAGAAGAGGCGACGGGGATTTTCCGGCTGTCGATGATTACCAGTGTCCAGCAGTCCATTATGAATTTTGGAATTCTGATGGTGCAGGGGCGGGTCAACAGCTTTGGCCCGGCAGTTATGGCAGCTTTTGCGGCAGCTGTCAAGATCGATTCTTTTGCCTATATGCCGGTTCAGGATTTCGGCAATGCCTTTTCTACGTTTATTGCACAGAATTATGGAGCGGGAAAGGAAAAGCGCATTCGTCAGGGGATTCTCAGTGCAGTCAAGACTTCTATGGTCTTTGGTGCGGCAGTTAGTGTGGTTATCTGGATTTTTGCAGAACCGCTGATGCGGATTTTTGTAAATGGACAGGAGCGGGAAATTCTGGCTATTGGAGTGCAGTATCTGCGGATTGAAGGCGCCTTTTACTGTCTGATTGGATTGCTGTTTTTGCTGTATGGATTTTTCCGGGCGATTGAGAAGCCGGGGATGTCTGTGGTACTGACGGTTATTTCGCTGGGACTTCGGGTTGTGCTGGCCTACAGCCTTTCTGCGATTCCGTCTCTGGGGGTAAAAGGAATCTGGGTATCCATTCCCGTTGGATGGCTGATTGCAGATGTGGCGGGAGTAATTCCCATGGTACGCTTTTATCGAAAAATGGAGGTAGAGGAAGGATGACAGCTTTCAGTACATTATGTTATATTGAGCGGGACGGAAGTTATCTGATGCTTCACCGCACAGTGAAGAAAAATGATGTGAATAAGGATAAATGGATTGGAGTTGGAGGTCACTTTGAGGCAGAAGAAAGTCCTGAGGAATGTCTGCTTAGAGAGGTATATGAAGAGACAGGATACCATTTGACTGCCTGGAAATTTCGGGGACTTGTCACATTTGTTTCAGGAGATGGAGTCACAGAGTATATGTCATTGTTTACGGCAGATGAATTTACCGGAGAGCCGGTTGCATGTGACGAAGGAGAGCTGGAATGGGTTGATAAGCAGGAGGTCTTAAAGCTGAATATCTGGGAGGGGGATAAGATTTTCTTCCGTCTTCTGGAGGAGCAGCAGGAGTTTTTCTCTCTCAAACTGGTTTATGACGGAACCGATCGTCTGGTAGAAGCTGCGCTGAATGGAAGGCCTTTGGAGCTGTTTGATATCCGCGATGAAAATGGACAGCCGACAGGGATTGTCAGGGAAAGGGGCGTAGCCCACCGGGATGGCAGCCGTCATGGAACGGTTCATATCTGGATTGTGCGGGAGAATGAAAAGAGCGGGTTTGATCTTCTTTTGCAGAAGCGGAGCGCAAATAAGGATTCTCATCCGGGCTGTTACGATATTTCTTCAGCAGGTCATGTGGCGGCAGGAGATGATTATCTGCCCTCAGCTGTGCGGGAACTTTCGGAGGAGCTGGGGGTTTTGGCAGAGCCGGAGGAATTGGAATTTCTTGGCTTCCATGAGGAATACAGGGAAAATATCTTTTACGGAAAGCCCTTTAGAAACCGGGAAATCAGCGCTGTTTATGTATACAGAAAATCAGTGAAGGCAGAAGAACTTTCGCTTCAGCGGGAAGAGGTAGAGTCTGTGTGCTGGATGGATTTTTTAGAGTGTCTGGAGGCTGTAAAAGCTGGAACCATACCAACTTGTCTGCATGAGGAGGAACTCAGACAGCTGGGGCAGTATCTGGAAATTGACCTGGATCAGGGCTAATCGCGCTGATCCAGGTCTCTGGGATTTAAGAATCCCTGTTCCTCCAGATAGCAGTTGATTTCTGCGCCGATAAAAAGAATGCAGATGCAGAAATACAGCCACAGCATCAGAAGTACAATCGCAGTCAGACTTCCATACATATAGGAAAAATTGCTGAAATTTGTAAAATAAAGAGAAAACAAATAGGAATACAGCAGCCATCCAATGGCTGTGAAGACGGCCCCGGGAATCTGATTCCAGGGGTTTTGTTTTTTCTTTGGAAGGATCGTGTAAAGTCCCACGAAGGTGAACAAAAACAGCACTGCTGCTAACAGGCTGCGGAAGCTGATGAGATGTCTGGTAATGGTTTTCAGCAGAGGAAACATTCGGATAAAGGTGTTTTGAATCGCGTTGCCGAAGACAAGAAGAACCAGGGAAACAATACATACCACCATGAAAATTAACGTATAAAAAGAGCAGACTAAACGTCGGAGAATGTAGTTGCGCTTTTCTAAGGTGCCATAAATCCGATTCATTCCCCGCTCCATGCTCATCATTCCCCGTGCAGCAGACCAGAGGGCCGTAAGTGCGGTTACAGACAGAATGGTTGCCGGAGATTTTACATAGAGATCATCTACAATGCCCATAACCAGAGCGTCCAGCATATCTGGCATAAGCCGAATCAAAATAGCCAGCAGATCCGATTTGCTGACCGCAGGAATAAACTGGATCAGACTCAGGAGAAGCATAATAAACGGAAAGAAAGAGAGGACAATAAAAAAGGATGCCTGAGCCGCATAAACGGTAATTTCATCCTCTACGTACTTGTTCCATATTTTTCTACAGTTTTTGATAAATGCAATCATCATCGCTCCTGACTGCACCGGAAAAGTCTGTTCCGGAATGCAAACGCTTCTTTAAATTTATAAATAGTATCCTATCATGAGAGGAGAAAAATAGCAAGGAAACCTTGCGGCTGTTTCTTCAAAATGTTATAATCTGACATAGCAGTTCGGGACGCCGAATTTTTCAGTCAGGATGGAAGGCAGGGCGTTCGGAATATGGTAACGGGCAGGCGTTTCTGACCTCTTACAGCGATTGGGAATGGCTGAGCTGTTACGGAATATTGGCTGATGATATGCAAAATACGGAGGCGGAAAATGAAGGGATTGCTGAAATATTTAAAGGATTATAAGGTGGAAAGCGTACTGGGACCGCTGTTTAAGATGCTGGAAGCCAGCTTTGAGCTGTTTGTTCCCCTGGTAGTAGCCAGTATGATTGATATAGGAATCAGGAATCAGGATACGGGGTATATTTTGAAAATGGCCGGAGTTCTGGTGCTTTTGGCTGCCATCGGACTTGCCTGCTCCCTGACGGCTCAGTTTTTTGCAGCAAAGGCGGCGGTAGGATTTTCTACTGCGCTGAGAAATGCGCTGTTTGCCCATATTAACAGCCTTTCTTATCATGAACAGGATAAAATGGGAACGGCGACTCTGATTACAAGAATGACCAGCGATGTTAATCAGGTACAGTCAGGACTGAATCTGACCCTGCGTCTTCTGCTTCGCTCCCCCTTTATTGTATTTGGCGCCATGGTGATGGCATTTACGGTAGATACAAAGGCGGCTATGGTCTTTACCGTGGCGATTCCTGCATTGAGCGTGGTAGTATTTGGCATTATGGCAGTCAGTATGCCCCTGTATAAAAAGGTGCAGAGGCAGCTGGATCAGGTGACGCGGTCTGCCAGGGAGAATTTGACCGGTGTGCGGGTTATCCGGGCCTTCAGCCGTCAGAAAAACGAGATGGAGCATTTTGAAGCGTCCAATGATCAGCTGGTAAAGGTTCAGGTGTTTGTAGGAAAAATTTCTGCGCTGATGAATCCGGTTACTTATGTGATCATCAATCTGGCAATTGTAGCAGTAGTCTGGATTTCCGGAAAGCAGGTTGATGCTGGAAGAATTACCCAGGGAGAAACGGTTGCTCTGGTTAATTACATGTCTCAGATTCTGGTGGAACTGATTAAAATGGCAAATCTGATTGTGTCAATTTCCAAGGCGCTGGCATGTGCCAACCGAATCAGCCGTGTATTTGAGGAAAAAACTTCTATTGAAGATCCGGTTTCCTTTGCTCATAAGGAAGATGTCGGTGCCAGCTCTGAAACAGGCAGCGGTCTTCAGAAAAATACCTCCGAGATTGGGGAGAAGAGGAGTAAGATCTGTTTTTCTCATGTAAGCTTCGCCTATAATGGTTCGAAGGAGGATTCTCTGACAGATATCAGCTTCCAGGCAGAGAACGGACAGACGATTGGAATTATTGGCGGAACCGGTTCAGGAAAGACTACCCTGGTAAATCTGATTCCCAGATTTTACGATGTCCGGGAGGGAAGCATTCTGTTAGATGGAAGAGATGTCCGCACCTGGCCGCTTCGCGAGCTGAGAGAAAAGTTTGGTGTGGTTCCTCAGAAGGCAGTCCTGTTTAAGGGCAGTCTGCGGGAAAATATGAAATGGGGAAAAGCAGATGCCTCTGACGAAGAAATTTATCAGGCGCTTGCCATAGCTCAGGCCCGGGATTTTGTGGAGGCCAAGGGAAAGGGGCTGAAGCTTTTTATAGAGCAGGGAGGAAAGAATCTTTCCGGCGGCCAGCGGCAGGGCTTTGGTGCGCAAGCCGGAGATTCTGATTATGGATGACAGTGCTTCTGCTCTTGATTTTGCTACTGATGCAAGACTGAGAAAGGCCATTCGGGAAGAAACCAGGGACATGACGGTATTTCTCGTATCCCAGAGAGTAGCTACTGTACGCGGAGCAGATCAGATTATCGTTCTGGACGATGGAAAAATAGCGGGGATGGGAACTCACAGACAGCTTCTGGATGGCTGTCAGATTTACCGGGAAATCTGTCAATCTCAGCTTTCTGAGAAGGAGGTGCAGTAGAATGCCAAAATTACAGTTTGCAAAGCATAAATCAACCATTCGACGGATTCTTAATTATATTGGCGTTTATAAATGGCTGGTTCTTTTGTCCGTGATTCTGGCGGCAGTCACTGTGGCTCTGACTCTGTATGCGCCGATCCTGGTAGGAGAGGGCGTAGACTTAATCCTGGGACCGGGCAATGTGGATTTTCAGGGACTGCTGGCTGTTCTGAAAAAAATTGCGGTTGTTGTAGCTCTGACGGCGCTGACTCAGTGGCTGATGAATCATATGAACAACCAGATTACCTACCATGTGGTTCAGGATATCCGGGTCAAGGCTTTTCAGCATATTCAGGAGCTTCCTTTAAAATACCTGGACAGCCATCCTTATGGCGATATTATCAGCCGTCTGATTGCGGATATTGATCAGTTTTCAGAAGGACTTTTAATGGGCTTTACCCAGCTATTTACCGGGGTGCTGACGATTATCGGAACTCTGGGCTTTATGCTGGCAGTCAATCCAGTGATTACTGCGGTTGTAGTTCTGGTTACTCCGTTGTCTTTGTTTGTTGCGGCCTTTATTGCCAGGAAAACCTTTTCCATGTTTCAGCTTCAGTCCCAGACAAGAGGAGAATTGACTACTCTGGTAGACGAAATGATTGGCAATGAAAAGGTGGTTCAGGCCTTTGGATATGAGAAGGAGGCACAGGCACGGTTTGAGGAAATCAACGAACGTCTCCGGGGCTACAGCCTGCGGGCGATTTTCTTTTCTTCTATTACCAATCCGGCTACCCGCTTTGTAAACAGCATGGTATACGCCAGTGTGGGAGCCGCAGGAGCCTTTGCGGCAATCCGTGGGTTTTTGTCAGTTGGCCAGCTTTCCATTTTCCTCAGCTATGCCAATCAGTATACCAAGCCGTTTAATGAGATTTCCGGTGTGGTAACAGAGCTGCAGAATGCTCTGGCCTGTGCGGCCCGGGTATTTGCTCTGATGGACGAGCCACCCTTTGAACCGGAGGACGAAGATGCGGTGGAATTAAAACAGGCAGACGGAAGCGTAGCTTTGGAAAATGTCAGCTTTTCTTATCAGCCGGAGGTTCCACTGATTGAGGACTTGAATCTGGATGTAAAGCCGGGGCAGAGAATTGCCCTGGTGGGGCCTACGGGGTGTGGAAAAACTACGATTATCAATCTTCTGATGCGTTTTTATGATGTGCAGAAGGGGGCAATCCGGGTATCCGGGACAGATATCCGTCACATGACCAGAGAAAGCCTGAGGGAAAGTTATGGAATGGTGCTGCAGGAAACCTGGCTGAAATCGGGAACAATCCGGGAAAACATTGCCTATGGAAGACCGGATGCCTCGGAGGAGGAGATTATCCAGGCGGCAAAGGATGCCCATGCTCACAGCTTTATCAGAAGAATGCCTCAGGGCTATGATACTGTTCTGTCAGAGGATGGGGGGAATCTTTCCCAGGGACAGAGACAGCTTTTGTGTATTGCCCGCGTGATGCTCTGCAATCCGGCGATGCTGATTCTGGACGAGGCTACTTCTTCTATTGATACCCGTACAGAAATCCGGATTCAGAAGGCATTTGCAGCTATGATGGAAGGAAGAACCAGTTTCATTGTGGCACACCGTCTTTCTACCATTCAGGAAGCGGATGTTATCCTGGTTATGAAGGATGGGCATATTATAGAGCAGGGAACCCATGAGTCGCTGCTGGCGAGACATGGGTTCTATGCAGAGCTTTACAATAGTCAATTTGAAGGATAAAGAAAAAGAAAGACAGGCAGAAAAAACGGATACTTCGTATTGTGTTAATCATCATACCGGGAATCCAGTTTTTTCTGCCGTTTTTCTTCCATTTTTCTGTAGGCTGACTGAGCCAGAAGAAAGGATACAAGAAAAGAGACGGCAAATCCAGCCAGAGAAAGAAAATCGGTCTCTGCATTTTGAGAGCGCCGGACAGCGGCAAATACAAAAAGACCGGTCAGGAGGCCGACAGCAAGACCAGTACGGCGGCGAAGCCGGGAAGTCTCCTGAAAAAGAGGTGCCTGGGTGACACCAAGCATTCTGGTGCGGACAGCCATATAAACTGGCGATCCAATCAAAATGAGAAACTCCAACAAGCAGTCTTTCATTGATTGATGAAAAAGTATGAATTTGATCAACATGGAAATACAGCAGACAGATAAGGTAATAACAAATAATTCTGCATAAATTCTTCGATAGGTTTCTTTGATTCGTTCATCCATGGCTATTCCTCCCAAAAAAGTTCGTCCAGTGTTTTGCCCAGAGCTCTGCAGATTGCAAGGCAAAGCTTCAGGGATGGATTATAGTCTCCGGCTTCAATCATACCAATAGTCTGCCGAGTGACTCCGGTTGCAGCAGCCAGATCTCCCTGGGACATATCCAGGGCGGCTCTGGCTGCTTTCATCTTCAGATTTTTCATGGAAAATGTAGGGTCCCTCCATTTCTTTTGACAGCAGATCGAGAAAAGGATCGGCTAAGGTATCTTTGTTATGCTTTTATTATAAATTATAAATTGCAAAATGTCAAATATATATTACATTTTGCAAGAAAGAAAATACATTGCTTGCATAGAATTTCTGGTGCTGTTATAATAAAACCAGCAGTAAAACGATATTTGACAGAACAGAGAAAGGAATTGTTTCTATGAATTATGCAACGATAAAGCCCGTAGATATTGCCAATGGACCGGGAGTGAGAGTGTCTTTGTTTGTCAGCGGCTGTACCCACCGGTGCAAAGGCTGTTTTAATGAGGAGGCCTGGGATTTTCAGTTTGGAAAGCCTTTTACAGAAGAAGTTCAGAAGCAGCTGCTGTCCAGCCTGGATCACGATTATATTGAAGGACTGACACTGCTGGGAGGAGAGCCGATGGAGCCCTCCAATCAGGAAAGCCTTCTGCCTTTTATCAAGGCAGTTCGGGAGCATTTGCCTGGGAAAACGATCTGGTGCTTTACTGGCTATGATTTTGAGAAGGACATTCTGGGAAAGATGATGAAAACATCAGCAGTTACCAGAGAACTGATTCCGCTGTTTGATGTGATGGTGGATGGAAAATTTGTGGCGGAGAAAAAGAATCTGAGTCTGAAATTCCGCGGTTCAGAAAATCAGAGAGTGCTGAATGTGAAGAAGTCCCTGGAAGAGGGACGGGGTGTCTGGATGGAGGAATTCCGTTAGGGACCAGGTACTGGTTCAGCCTGCACTTTTTGCCTGCTGTAAGCAGGCAAGAAAATGTATAAATGAGTTATTAGGAATCCAGCGATTCCTGTTTGCTAAAAGATTGACAAATACATAAGATAATGATACGCTGATAGAGATGTCTTAACGAAAACGTAACGTAACGATTCAGGATGGAAGGAAATTTGGTGGAAAAAGCCGAACAAGAAGATGCTCACGTCCTGAACAGTTATAAAGTAACAATAAAAATACAGGGAGGAACATCAATGAACAAAGGAAATATTATTGGATTGGGCGTAATGGCGGCAGCGGCGGCAGCAGTAGTAGCTGTGTCTGGTCCGGCATATGAGGCAATTCAAAGCAGCAGACTGAAGGCGGCGGCCGACGGCGCAGAGATTACAGTGGTAAACGGAGAAGCAGAGGGCTTTGGCGGTCCGGTTCAGGCTGAGGTGACTGTAGCTGGTGATAAAATTATTGCTCTGAGTTTGACGGGAGAGGGAGAGACTCCGGAAATCGGCGGAACCGCTATGGAAGAGCTGACCAGCGCGATTCTGGAAAAAGGAACCGTAGAAGGCGTGGATGCAGTATCCGGAGCGACCGTTACCTCCGAGGGTGTGTTTGCTGCAGTGAAGGCTGCTTTGGAGCAGAAATGATAAGAATTGCGGAGGGAGTTGTTTTTCAGTAAGAGCAAGACAGGAGTTTCCCGTACCTGCCAGATTTTGGAAAGGACGGGTTTTCCTGTATAGAAGAAGGAGAAGGAAACATTATGAGTTTATATTTGTATTTGATATTTCTTGGGGTAAGCTTTGGAGCATCTGTAGTAGGGGCTATCTGTGGAATCGGCGGCGGCGTACTGATTAAGCCAATTCTCGATGCCTTTGGAGTATTGAGTGTAGCCAGTATCAGCTTTTTATCAGGCTGTACGGTTCTGTCCATGTCCTGCTATTCCGTTTTGAAGGCACGGCTCAGCAAAGAGTCTCTGGTTGATTTAAAGACGGGTACTCCTCTGGCGATAGGTGCAGCTATTGGCGGCGTTACAGGAAAAATGATGTTCCAGTATCTGTCTGATATGTTTACAAATAAGGATCAGGTAGGAGCTATTCAGGCAGTCTGCCTTTTGATTATTACTCTGGGAACTATGATTTATACGCTGAAAAAAGATCAGATTAAGACGCTGCACGTTCAGAATCCGCTGGTGTGTATCGCGATCGGCCTTGTTCTGGGAATCTGTTCCTCCTTCCTGGGAATTGGCGGAGGCCCCATCAATCTGGTGGTATTGTTTTATTTCTTCTCTATGGATACTAAGACAGCAGCACAGAACTCCCTGTATATTATTTTGTTCTCCCAGATTACCAGTCTGGTGAATACGCTGATTACCCATACAGTGCCGGAATTTGAGGTCGGACTTCTGATTCTCATGGTAGGCGGAGGAATTCTTGGAGGAGCAGCAGGAAGAATTGTCAATAAACGAATGGACGTTAATATGGTAAATAAGCTGTTTATCGGTTTGATGGCAGTGATCATGCTGATTTGTGCATACAATATTTATCAGTTTATGTAAGAATTCGTAATAAATTCGTCAGAAAGTTTCAAATGTTTTCAGAAACCCTAAGGGAATGGTAAAGTCTTACCGGAAATTTCATGGTAAAATAGTTTTGTAAAATGAAAACGAAGAAAACCATGAAAGGAGCGGTGGACAATGATAAAGAAAATAATTGGATATGTGGCAGCGATGATGATGACTGCGGCAGCCTGTACCGGGTTCACCGTTGCCGGACAGGGTTATGAGATGTATCAGGCAGCAGTTGCAGAGACAAGTCTGGAGAGTATGGTTGATTCCATTCGCAGCAAAGAAGGCTATACGACTCTGGAGGAGTTGCCGGATACCTATCTGAATGCAGTGGTTTCTGTGGAGGATCACAGATTTTACAGTCATTTCGGTCTGGATCCGATTGCTATCTGCCGTGCTCTGGTCAATGACCTTCGGGCAGGACGGTATGTGGAGGGCGGAAGTACCATTACCCAGCAGTTGGCCAAGAACCTGTATTTCAGCCATGAAAAAAAGATGGAGAGAAAGATTGCTGAGGTTTTTGCGGCACTGGAGCTGGAAAGAAAGTACAGTAAAGACGAGATTCTTGAGCTGTATGTCAACAGTATTTCCTTTGGTGAGGGATACCATACAGCAGGAGATGCCAGCCGCGGATATTTTGGCAAGGAGCCCTGGCAGATGAATGAGTATGAGTGCACACTTCTGGCTGGCGTTCCTAATGCTCCTTCCAGATATGCGCCTACCAGGAATCCAGGTCTGGCAGCTCGCCGTCAGCAGCAGGTATTAAGAAGAATGGAGGCCTGCGGTCATCCAATCTCTTCTTCAACAAAAAGCCGCGCGGCAGCCTATGCGTCTCAGACTGCTCCTGTACAGACAGAGCAGAGGACAGGCGGGGTCAGAACAGTTCCTGTTTTAGGATTTGCAGGCGCAATCTAAAAAATGAGAGTCGGCTCGTTACAGAGCCGGCTCTTTTATCATACAATATTGTTTTAAAGAAAAGTGGGCTTCTACAATGTCATACAGCTGGAAACCGAAATGGTGATAGAATTCCAGATTTTTTTCATTATGGGTCTCCAGTGAAATCATCATCTGATGGCGGTTTGCATAGTTGATGGCATCATCCAGAAGAAGAGCTGCAATTCCATGATGCTGCATCTGGGGATTGACAGCCAGATAAATAATGTGAAGCCGCTGCTTCTGATGAAGACGTTCTGTCCAGCGGGAATTCAGATAATCCTCCCCCTTTAAAAAATTGCCGAAGGTTTTAAGCGTCGGGTCCTCCTTGATCAGATAGGTGTCTGTCTGGAGAAGGGCCTTGGCTTCTGACAGATAAAAATGAATAAAATTGTAGGGCTCTGCTTCGTCAGAAACCACAAGCACTCCGTTTAATTCAGGGCTGTCGGCGAATATTTCACATGTTTCATAAAATTCAGTCATATCGCAGTGGAACAGCTCCGGCATCAGGCGGGTTCTGATATCCGGGTCCGGGATCAGAGTTTCGTAAAGGGGATCGTGGGCGAAACACTGATTCAGCAGCAGTTCCAGCTTTGGTAAATCATCTCGGGTTACGCGGTATAGCGTTGTACTGTCCATAAAAATCCGGCAGAAGATCGGTCTGCCTTTCCTTTCTGAGGTATTTCTGCAATTGCAGTTTCGTTGTTTTCCGTTCCTGTTTTGTTATACAAGAAAGGCTTTCTCTGCCAGGGCTTTTAAGCGCTCCAGAGCCATGGAAAGCTCCTCCAGCTGAGTGGAGCGGATACGGGTGAGAAGGCGGATTTCCTCCTGAAAATCAGAAGACTTTGTTTTTTTCTTTGCCAGAAGAGCCTTTACCAGGTGGTACAGATTCTGGTGGGGAAGCAGCCGTTGATAGCCCCATTTCAGGCGTTCCCGCGGCTGGTGGAAGGCGTACTCGGTAAAGTGATTGTAAACCTGTTCGTCAAACATAAAAGCATAGGCATTGTTGTCTAACTGATACAGGCTTCCCAGAGCAGACTTTAAATCATTCTGCTTCAGGTTTTCAATCGCATTGTCCAGAAGGGACAGTCGTTTTATGAAAATTTCATGAGGATAAAATACATTGCCGTACCAGTCGATCCGGACAAGCTCGTCCTGGGCCAGCAAAAACAGTTCTAAGGCATGGCGTTCGTCTTGCCGGGAATTTTCAAAAAGCTGTTCTGCCTCCGAAAGGTGTCCCTCCTGCAAAAGGGTACGGTACTGGAGATTTGTTTTCTCGACAGTCTTGTAAGCAGCCTCCGCAGACAGCTCTGCCTGAGAAAGAAGCTTCTTCAGTGAGGCAAAGCTGGCGGAAACCTCCTTGGGGCCTTCACATTTGAGAGCCTTTGCGGCCCGATGCATGACAGGGGCAAAATTCAGTGGAACAACGGCAGTCTGATCCAGCTCATGAACAAGGAGAAGAAACAGCTCGTGGTGGAGACGGTACACATCCTCGTCATAATAATCATCGTTGTCAAACTGAGAGTGATAGTGGGTTTCCATAAAGCTGCCGCCTGTAAAATCATTTACCATAGAAGGGATGCCTGCAATGGCAATGGAAAAATCATCAGACCAGGTTTCGATGGGGGCTGTTACACTGGTTTCATCCGGATAAGCCTTTGTAAGGGGCGGAAGCTGCCGGAGGAATTCATTCAGATAGCTGGTGTATTCGTAGCAGCTGCGGATTCTTGCGCGGGTTCCGTGGGCCAGAGCAGGAAGCTCAAAGTTCAAATCAGCAATGACCTTTCCAGCCCATTCAGGATGAGCGGTGAAAACCTGTTCATAGGCGCCGGTGGACCAGTCAAAGCTGGAGTCGGCAACTCCCCATTCCTCTGCGGCCATGGCGCAAAACACAAGAGTGTTCCGGGGCTGATAGCCGCTGCGAATCAAGGCTCTGGCAATTCCAAGCATCATGGAAACGGCAGTATTGTCATCCTGAAATCCGCTGAAATAAGAGTCGTAATGGGCAGACAGAAGAATCATCCGCTCCGGGTGAAGGCCGGGAATGGTACCGGTTATGTTGTAGGTGGTGCAGCCGCGGGTAACTCTTGTATCGGCATCAAGCGTAACAAGAAGTTGTCCGGGACAGTCTGTATTTTCGTTTGCCGTCAGCATGGCCTTTAAGGGGGCGGCGTCTTTTCTGGAAATGGAAAAGGCCGGTGCGTTTTCCGGTCCGGCAATATCCTGGGCATTAAGCGCTTCATCGTCGATCTCGCCGTATCCTCCGCTCTGAACGGCAATCAGAGCCGCAGCTCCCTTTAAATGGGCCTGGTAAACAGGATAATTGATCCACCATTCATCTCTCTGATTGATTTCTACCAGAACCAGTTTTCCCGATACATCTCTGCCTTCGTAATCCGCCTCCGTACCCTTGCCCAGATACAAAAGGGGATATTCCCGGGGGCCGTCTGTGACCATGGTGGTCTGATAAGCACCTAAGAGAACAGAGCGTTTTTCTCCATCCAGCGCGGTGTAGGAGAGAAGAGCCTTTTTAAATTCCCAGCCGTCTGCCGTAACGGGATCTTTGGTAACGGAACAAAGACCGATCCGTTCCATTTCCTCTTTCAGCATTTCTCCTGTCTGGAATTCGGCCCGGGAACCTGAGGTCCGGTATCCCAGTTCTGGATGAGTGCGAAACTGTTCCATTTTTTTGGCCAGACGGTAAGAATAATCTATGTCAAGAGCATTCAGAAGTTCCTGTTGTATCTCCATTTTGATTGCCTCCCTGTCGATTAATCGGCTTTATTATATCACTTGCAGAAAAGAAAGCAAGTAAAAAACGGATCCTCTCGCAGAAGCACTATGCTCTGCGGAAGAATCCGTTTTTATGAATCAGCCGGTACTGACGCGGAGTCATTTTGCACCGTTTTTTAAACTGACGGTAAAAATAGCTGAGATTTTCGTAGCCTACATAAATGGCAATTTCCTCAACCCGGAGATCCGTCTCAAGAAGCAGCTGGACAGCCATCTGGAACTGCTTTTTCATCAAAAGCTCCCGGAATGTATGGCCGGTTTCTTCTTTGATAATTTTGCTCATGGTGGACAGGGGCTGGTGGAAATCATCGGCCAGCTGGCTTAAGGTTACGGTACTGTAATGGGAATCAATACAGCTCAGAGTTTCCCGTATAATGGTGTCTCTGTAACCATGGAAAAAATTGCTGCTGATACAGTGAGAGCTGTCTGTCAGATGGAGAAAAATCAATCCCATGGTATACTGGTATAAAGCAAGCGCGTTGCCGGGTTTTTCACAGGAAATCTGAAGCAGATTGTCCACAAGGTTGTGAATCAGCCGAAGTCCGTTGGTATGCAGCAGAAGATACTGGGAAACAGGATTGTTCTGGCGCAGAGAATTTACAAGGAAAGCTCTGATTTCATTTTCCTCTGAAATCATCTGCAGGGGAATATCGAAAAATTCCGGACGAATAATAAAAACAATTCCGAGATTCCCTTTCTCTCCGGGAGGCCTGCCGTGCTCCACATATTGGTTCATAAACAGGAGATCCCCTTCGTTGAGCGTTATCTCGGTTCCGTTGATCTGATGGGTAATGGAACCGGAATAAGCATAAAACATTTCAATGTATTTGTGTTTGTGCGTGGGAATTCCTGCTTCTGCATCCAGCAGCCGTACAGCAATCATTTGACGGTTATGAAAAAATGGTTCAAATTCAAGCTCTGCTGCAGTATGCTCATCTGCAATCTGGAATTTTTCTGTCAGATACTGTTCTTCTTCTGGAGTCAGGCAAAGAAGTTTTTTCAATTCTTGTTCTTTCATATTCTGTCGTTCACTTCTTTCTTCTGCACCATTCCGATCTGGCTGCAGATATAGGGTACTTTCATAGAAACTTTCACATTGTTTTTTAGTATATCAGAAAAAACAGAAATTGTTTAGATTCTGGATTTACAAAAAACTATCTTGTTTTTCTGTCATAGTATAGTGGTAAAAGCCAGAACATATGCAATATCCACAAATGCATGAAGTGAAAAACAGTCAGTTCAGGTATACGATTTTCTGTTTAAAGTCTCGCAGAGTGGGAGGGATACAAAAGACTTTACAGCTGGATGGGGAATGCTTGCTTTTCAGAAAAAAGTATGTTATGAATGAAGAAAAAGAAAGACTTTGAGGGGGATTTCCGGAAGGAGGAAGGGGTTTGGCAGAGAAAAGAGAATTTCATTTTCTGTCATCAGATAGAAAAACAGTGATTTACGGAACGGAATGGATTCCGGAGGAGGGAAGCTGCAGGGCGGTTGTCCAGATTACTCATGGAATGATAGAATACAGAGAACGATATCAGGAGACGGCCAGTACACTGGCAGACCAAGGCTTTGCAGTGGCAGTCTGTGACCAGCTGGGACATGGAGACTCCGTTATTTCTGAAGATATGCGGGGGTATTTTTCTGACGAGCCGGGATGTAGCTGCCTGATTTGTGATATGCATCAGGTGAGAAAGCAGATGGAAAGCAGGTATCCGGGGCTTCCTTATTTCATGTTGGGACACAGTATGGGGTCGTTTCTGACCAGGTGCTATATAACCAAATACGGCAGAGGGCTTTCTGGCGTGATCCTGGCGGGAACGGGAAGAATTCCCACATGGATTGCAGGGATCGGGTTGATTCTTTTAAGGATTGCAGCGGCAGGACAGGGATGGCATACGTACAGTCCGCTGGCAGAAAAAACTGTGTTTTCCGGGAAATACAGCCGGTATGATCTTTCCGGAAAGAGGCCGGAAGACAGCTGGCTGACCAGAGATACCGAACTGGCAAAGGACTACTATGCAGACCCCCGCAGTCAGTTTTCATTTAGTCTGAACGGGTTTTACGGACTGGTAGATGCCGTTTATTATGCCAATGACAGGCTGCTGATGAAACAGATACCAGAAAAACTCCCGATTCTGCTTTTGTCCGGAGGAGAGGATCCTCTGGGAGATTTTGGCCGGGGAACGAAAAAAGTGGCTGGACTTTACAGGAAGGCAGGAGTAAAAAATACAGCTTGCAGAATTTATCCGGGGGCACGCCATGAGGTTTTAAACGAAATCAACCGAAAACAGGTTTATGATGATATCCTGGGCTGGTGCGAGCAGCAGCTTGGCCCAGGAAGGACAAAAGAAAAATTAGAAGAGGCAGGAGAGTAAAATGGATATCAGGACAGACAGAATCATCCCCATTATGGATTTTATGGCGCCGGAGCTGGATGTGTACGCAAGGCTTTCTGAAAACCAGCTGTACCATCTATATGAACCGGATGCAGGGATTTTTATAGCAGAAAGCCCCAATGTAATCGAACGGGCCCTGAACGCAGGTTATGAGCCTCTTTCTTTTCTGGCAGAAACAAGAGAACTATATGGAGATGCACAAAGGATTCTTATGCGGTGTGAGCATACGCCAGTGTACACAGCTGAATTTGAGATTCTGACTCGTCTGACTGGATTTGCGCTGACCCGCGGGCTGCTCTGTGCTATGAGGAGAAAACCATTGCCGACTTTAGAAGCTGTCTGCGCCGGAGCGCGGAGGATTGCCGTTATGGAGCGGGTGATGAATCCGACTAATGTGGGGGCGATTTTTCGTTCTGCAGCCGCCTTGGGAATGGATGCAGTGCTTTTGACTCCTGGCTGCAGTGATCCGCTGTACCGGAGGGCTGCCCGGGTCAGCATGGGAACCGTATTTCAGATTCCCTGGACCTTTCTGGATGAGAAAATCTGCAGCTGGCCGGAGGAAGGGCAAAAGAACCTCAGGAAGCTGGGATTTCGAACGGCGGCCATGGCGCTGAAGCAGGACTCAGTAAGTGTGGATCACCCGGCTCTGATGGCAGAGGAGCGGCTTGCCATTGTGTTGGGAACTGAGGGTGATGGGCTGTCAGAAAAAACCATTGCCGACTGTGATTACACGGTGATGATTCCCATGGCCCATGGAGTGGATTCCCTCAATGTGGCTGCTGCGTCGGCAGTGGCCTTTTGGGAGCTGGGGCGGAACCGATAGGGGCGTCTAGCGTAAGATCTGGCGGATTAGCTGATACTGGCAGGAAGCCAGTTCTTTGCTGGGAAGCTTATAATTACTTTTGATCCACTGAAGGGTCATCAGGGTCAGTCCTCCAATATAAAAAGAAGAAACCAGTTCGGCAGGGCAGGGAAGTACGATCCCCTGCCGTTCCTCTTCTTTCAGCCATTCCATGAAATACCGGTGGAAAAACTGGTAGAAAATACTGCCCATTTTATCATTAAACCCTTCTGAAAAAACATGGTAAAAAAACCGGCTCTCCTTCTGGATGGATTCGAGAAGGACGAAAAGAGCTTCCTGAGGGGAACGTTTCTGCATAAAGTAGTCAAATTCTTCGGCCCGCTCTTTTAAGCAGCAGGCAAGCAGCTCGTATTTATCTTCAAAATTGGCATAAAAAGCAGAACGGCTGACAGAAGCGTGGCTGCATAAATCATAAACCGATATTTTAGCAAAAGAGCGCTTTTGCAGTAGATCCAGCAAAGAAGCTTTCAGGGCGTCTTTGGCAGAACATTTTTTGGAATTCTCCATGATTGTAAATTCTCCTTTATTATAGAAAACAATGCGTATTTAGCTTATCCTATGAAGGAACAGTTTGCAAGATGGGAAGTATAAACTTTTTATTAAAGTGGACAAAAAGGGAAACCTGTACATTGAATTTGTATCAAAACCAGGGTAAAGTAAAAAAGATAGTACGCCATCCGACTGGCATGAGATACAAAGGAGAAGATTATGATTCAGATTATTACAGATTCCGCATCTGATATTACAACAAAAGAAGCTGAGGAGATGGGAATCCAGATTGTACCTTTGCGGATTCAGTTTGAAGACGGGGAATGCCCACAGGAAACGGAACAGGATTTCCTTACTTTTTATAAAAGACTGGAACAAGCAGACCAGCTTCCTAAAACCAGCCAGCCGTCGCCCCAGGCTTATCTGGAGTATTTTGAAGCTGCAAAAGAAGCAGGGGATGACGTGCTGGTCATTATCCTTTCCAGCGGACTAAGCGGAACCATCGGAGCGGCCCGTACTGCAAAGGACATCAGCGAATACGACAGAGTCTTTCTTGTGGATTCCAGACTGGCAATTCTGGCCCAGCGTATGCTGGTGGAATATGCAGTAAAGCTGAGAGCCCAGCAGATGCCGGTGGAAGAGATTGTGAAAAAACTGGAAGAGATACGGGATCAGATTACCGTATGCGGAATGCTGGATACCTTAACCTATTTGAAAAAGGGAGGAAGAATTCCGGCTGCCCTGGCCGTTATTGGCAATGTAATCGGAATTAAGCCGGTTATTATTCTGGAAGATAAGATTTTAAAGCCGATTGCAAAGGTCAGAGGAAGAAGCGCAGGAAAAAAGAAGCTGCATGAAAAATTAGAAGAACGGGGAGCTAATCCGGATTTCCCAGTCTATTTCGGATTTACATCCAGTCGGGAAATCGGCGAAGAGTTTATGAAGGAAACGGTGGAAAAGTACCATCTGAAAAACGCCCGTCTCTATCCGGTTGGCGGAGTAATCGGAACCCATGTAGGAACAAACTGTATGGCGATTTGCTTTGTGAACCAGAAAGAGAGAGAAGTTTTATGTGAAGATTGACAGAAACAGAAGAGGTAGCGATTATGCCAGCCAGCACAAAGAAACCGATTGATTTTACAAGTATGAAAACCGTCCTGCTTCTGGCGGGAATCTGCTGCTTTTTGTGGGGAAGCGCGACGCCGGCTATCAAGATCGGATACCAGCTGTTCCAGATTGAGAGCAGGGATATCAGTTCGATTCTGCTGTTTGCAGGAGTCCGGTTTTTAACAGCGGGAGTCCTGGTTGTTTTGTATCACAGCATTACCAGCAGGAAGCTGATTCTGCCTCCAAAAGAAGCGGCAGTTCCGATTGTGGGTCTGGCGATGAACCAGACGGTACTCCAGTATTTCTTTTTCTATGTGGGATTATCCAGGGTAAGCGGCGTCCATGGAGCCATTATTACGGGAACCAATGTATTTATTTCGATTTTGTTTGCCTGCCTGGTGTTCCGGTATGAAAAGATGACGATCCGGAAATTATCCGGCTGTCTTCTGGGATTTGCAGGGATTGTCATTATGAACCTTTCCGGTTTTGGACGTTCCTTTGAGGTCTCGTTTGCAGGAGAAGGATTTGTGCTGCTGGCCCAGGTATTTTATGCAGTCTCAGGGGCTCTGATGAAAAAATATTCCAGGCAGTATGATGTGGTCATGCTTTCTGGCTATCAGTTTATGCTGGGCGGAGTGATACTCAGCATTATCGGCAGCCTTGGCGGCGGAACGCTGGCGGGAACGGCCGGATTTGGAGGCGTCCTGCTTCTTTGTTATATGGGGTTTCTTTCCGCCGCTGCCTATACCATCTGGGGAATGCTTCTAAAATATAATCCAATGAGCAAAGTGACGATTTTTGGATTTATGACGCCGATGTTTGGAGTGCTGTTGTCAGCGGCAGTCCTTGGAGAAACTGGACAGGCTCTGTCTTTGCAGGCTTTGGCAGCATTAATTTTAGTCTGCCTGGGAATCTATGTGGTAAATGGCGGAAAAATAAAACGGTCTGGGGTTTGACTTTTTCCAAGACAATTTGTACAATAGAGACAAGAGTTCAAAGCAGCTTATTTCAAAACAGTATCAGGGCAGCCGCAGATACTGGGAAGAGGAGTAGAAGATGGGATTTTTTGGAAATCTTTTTGGAAAAGGAAAAAAAGAGGAATCAGGAAAGATTACCTGCAAGGATAAGACAATTTACAGTCCATTGGCTGGAACCGTAATTCCCTTAGCAGAGGTAGAGGATCCGGTATTTTCCCAGGGAATGATGGGACTTGGAGTAGGTATTATTCCAGCGGAAGGGAAGTTATATGCTCCGGCAGACGGCACCGTAGCAGCCGTATTTCCTACCGGTCACGCAGTAGGCATGGAGACCGAGGACGGCATGGAACTTCTGCTTCACATCGGGATCGACACAGTCGAGATGAAGGGAAAAGGCTTTAAGGCCGTAGTTGCACAGGGTGCAAAGGTAAAAGCAGGAGATTTGCTGGTTGAATTTGAGCCAGAGGTAATCAAAGCAGCAGGCTATAAGGATACGACAATGGTCCTGGTATCCAACGCAGCAATGATGGGCGAGATGTCCGATCCGGTATTGGGAGCAGTAAAGCCATTAGATGAACTTTTCTCCTTCCACTAATGACCGAGAAGGAAATTTAGACAGAACAGAAAATTAGGGATGCAGAAAATGAGAGCTTCATTTTTGTGCGTCCCTTTTTATATCCAAAACGATAAGGGGAGGGAATTGCTGATGAAGTTTGTATGCCAAATCTGCGGTTACATTTATGATGAGGCAAAAGAGAATCTGGCGTTTGACCAGCTGCCGGATTCCTGGATATGCCCGCTGTGCAAGGCCGCAAAGTCTGCATTTGCTGCAGAAGGAAAGGAAGAAAACGACAGGAAAGAAGGAGAAAAAGAGCCGGTACAGCAGGAAGAGATTCTGACAGATCCGGAATACCAGGAACTGTCTTTTGGAGAACTGTCTATTCTCTGCTCCAATCTGGCAAAGGGATGCGAAAAACAGTACCAGTTTGAGGAAAAGGAACAGTTTTTAAAGCTGTCGGAATATTTTTACAGACTGGAACCTAAACCGGAACGGGCTGACAGGAAGGCGCTTGCAGAGCTTGTGACAAAAAATCTGGAAGAGCAGTATCCCAGGCTTTCTGAAGCAGCCAGAGAGCAGGCTGACAGGGGAACCCTTCGGATCTGTACCTGGGGAGAAAAGGTTACCAGGATTGCCGATATGCTGATAAAACGCTATGAAAAAGAGGGCGACGCGTTTTTAAGGGGAACCAATGTGTGGGTCTGCACAATCTGCGGATTTATTTACATAGGAAAAGAAGCGCCTGAGCTTTGTCCGGTCTGCAAGGTTCCGGACTGGAAATTCGAAAAGATAGAGGGGAGGGCTTCCAGATGAAAGAATTTGCATACCGTAATTTAAGATTGTGTACCAAGGACTGTATCTGCCTGTATGTCTGCCCCACAGGAGCTTCCGACACGGAGAACAGCATCATTGACAGGGAAAAATGTATCGGGTGCGGCGCCTGTGCAAAGGCCTGCCCCAGCAAAGCCATCAGTATGGTGCCTACCGGATATCCACCTCAGCAGAAAAAGGACGAGAGAGTGACGGCTCTTGCCAACCAGTTAATCAAAAGTAAGTCAGAGCAGGAAAAGCTGGCGGAAAAAATTGCAGCAGATGCGGAGTCGGACGGCCTGTACCGTCTGGCGCTGGCCCTTGCAAAGTCCAGCCGCCTGGCAGCAGAAGATATCAGCAGGGAGTCCGGCTATATGCTTCCCCAGAGCAAAAATACCCATGACAGATTAAAGGAGTGGCTGGAGCATCCTGCTTCCGGTGATTTCCCAAGAGAAGCGGCACAGAAGCTGCTGGATCACATCAAATGCAATGAATAAAGGAAGTAAATAAAACTGGAAAATTTTTAGTAAATTTTTAGTAAATATTGTTGAAACAATGCCCGCACAATGGTACAATGTGGTTGAAAGCAGAAAGGGGGTCGGCCCATGGCGACGATCAGAGACGTGGCAAGACTGGCAGGAGTATCTCAGGCAACGGTGTCCCGCATTTTAAATAAAGATGAGACAATTTCTGTGACGCCGGAAGTGAGGCTGCGGATTTTTCAGGCAGCCAGTCAGTTAAACTACGTTCCGCCCAGACAAAGAAGGGCGGCAAATGCAAAGAAAAAGTTGGTGATCGGCGTGGCGGACTGGCAGATTATCCGGCCAGACAGACCGAATGTCAGGCTTCATTCCCTGGATCTACTGGTACGGGCAGCGAATGATAAATATGAGACGGAATTTACCCGTCTGGTTTATGGAATGCCTCAGGCCGTAGATGGAATCATTGCATTCGGAGTATTCCAGCCGGAAGAAATTGCTTTTTTGCACAGCCTTTCTTACGCGATTGTGTTTGTCAACTCCGAGCAGAGAAATTACGAAAACGATCAGGTACAGGTTGATTACCAGCGGGGACTGGAGGAAATCGTTTCCTATCTTCTGGACAGAAAACACTATGCCAGCGTTGGCTATATCGGCGGGATTTATGAAGATCCCCAGGAACACAGAAGGATTGGCGGCAAAAGACTTCAGAGCTTAAAAGATATTTTGTCAAAACGGGGGCAGTATCAGCCGTCGCTGTTCCATGTAGGAACGATCAGCAGGGAAAGCGGTTTTGAACTGGCTTTGGAAGCGAGCCGGTCAGGGACTCTGGCAAAAGCAGTGATTTTAGGAAATGATGAAGTGGCAGAGGGAGCAATGGAAGCATTTGAAGAATTAAACCTTCAGATTCCAAAAGACGTAGCAGTCGTCATGTATCAGGATATTCAGACCATGGAAAGTAAATGGCCAGGCAGTACCTGCATTGAGATGTATCCCGATTACGTATGGGAAAATGCTTTGGAAATGCTGTTTGGACGAATTGAAAAAACACGGCTGAATCAACCGGTTACCATTATGATTCCAGCGGGGATCCGGATTGGCGATACCGCATAAAAGCAGCTGTAAAGTCTGATTTGAAAAGGACTTTTCAGATAGATTCACCATTTATGATGAGGAGGATTTTTAAATGAAAAAAACAGTTTCTTTTTTACTGGCAGGCGCAATGTGTGCAGGACTTTTAGCTGGATGCGGTTCCAAACCGGCAGAGACCACAGCTGCTGCAGACACG
>ERZ779820.482-NODE-482-length-27495-cov-8.918841_pt1 | contig 27495 bp, 22 predicted proteins | sample MGYA00511563_ERZ779820 | MGnify/ENA primary metagenome ERZ779820 (study PRJEB29588, sample SAMEA1964852) | human gut metagenome | biome: human gut; feature: human-associated habitat; material: faeces | place: Denmark | collected 2008/2010 ...
TACTTTATTCAAAAAAGTTCATTTTTAGACTTGACTTTTAATAGTTAGTCTTTCGGTGTGAGTACCACTTTTTTTCCTGTACGGTCAAATAACCGCACTCCCAATTCTGTTTCTAACTGACGGATCTGTACTGTTACGGCAGATTGCGAATAACCTAGTAATTCTGCGGTTTTTGAGAAATTCTTCACTTGTGCTATCTGCATAAATGTCTGTATCTGACGGAATTCCATTTTTTCTCCTTTGTACTATTATGAATAATTTTCAATGTTATCATTAAATCTATGAATTTGATTCATCTATACGTGGATGATACAATACAAACATAAAGACGTCAAACATTTTTTGTGCACATTAAACAAACTACGATGATATGTGATTATGCTTTTAGAGGAGTAATTAAAAATGGAAAAGAAAAAATTTAAACTTGGTCTGGTACCAAAACTCATTATTGCCATCATTATTGGTATCCTGTTTGGACAGTTCCTTCCAACTGGATTCTGCCGCTTTGTTGTAACACTGTCTGGATTCTTCAGTACCTACTTAAAATTCATCATTCCACTGATGATCCTTGCTTATGTAACCATGGGAATCGCTGATCTGTCACAGGGTGCTGGACAGCTGCTTTTAATTACCGTTGCTCTTGCTTATGGTTCAACTTTACTTGCTGGTACAGCTTCTTACCTTGTATCATCCAATCTGTTCCCACACTTTATGACTTCTGGGGCATTAGATCAGATTGCTGCGACTGCTGATGCGTCACTGAAACCTTATTTTTCACTGACGATCACACCGCTGTTTGATACATTATCTGCTGTTGTTCTTGCTTTCATTTTAGGATTATGCTTATCCACAATGAAAAGTAAAGAGATCGGAAACAGCCTTTACAACGGAATGAGCGATTTCTCAACGATCATCGATAAAGTACTGCACAAAACGATCATTCCTTTATTGCCATTATATATCTGCGGTACATTTACTGATATGACGAAATCAGGAAAAACATTTGCAATCCTTGGAATCTTATGGAAAGTATTCCTTGTAGTGATCATCATGCACTTTGTATGTATCACAATCCAGTTTATAATTGCAGGTTCTGTCAGCAAAAAGAATCCTTTCTCTCTTATTAAAAATCAGGTTCCTGGTTATACTACAGCTTTAGGAACTCAGTCTTCTGCTGCTACAATTCCTGTCAATCTGGAATGTGCAAAAAATGACGGTGTCAGTGCTCAGATCCGTAACTTTGTAGTGCCTCTTTGTGCCAATATCCACATGGCAGGTTCTATGATCACGATCACAGCATGTGCAACTGCTGTATGTTTGATGAATCAGTTACCGATCAGCCTTGCAACTGTTATTCCATTTATTATGACACTTGGTGTTGCAATGGTCGCTTCTCCTGGAGCTCCAGGTGGATCTATCATGACTGCATTGCCTTTCCTTTACATGGTATTTGGTACAACAGCAGGAGATACAAACGGACCGATCTGTGCTTTAATGGTCGCACTTTATATCACACAGGATTCTTTCGGAACTGCATGTAACATTTCCGGAGATAATGCGATCGGAATCGTTGTAGATTCTATTTACAAGAAATTTATTTTAAAAGAAGATACAGTGGAGGCTTAATTTATGTCTTTTATCAGTGCATTTGATGTTATGGGGCCAAATATGATTGGTCCCTCAAGCTCCCACACAGCCGGAGCTGCAAGGATCGCATTTCTCGCAAGAAAAATGTTAAATGGTACACTGAAAAAAGTTCAGTTTACACTCTATGGATCTTTTGCAAAAACTTATCATGGACACGGAACGGATCGTGCCTTATTAGGTGGGATCATGGGATTTGGAACCGATGATATGAGAATCCGTGATTCTTTCGAGATTGCAAAAGACATTGGACTTGATTTCTCTTTTGTACCAAATGAAATAGAAACTGATGTCCATCCAAATACAGTGGATATCTTAATGGCAAATGAAAACGGAGATCACATCATGATCCGTGGGGAATCTTTAGGCGGTGGAAAAGCCAGAATCTGCCGTATCAATGATGTAGAAGTTGATTTTACTGGGGAATACAGTACCTTGATCGTGATCCAGAAAGATAAACCTGGCGTTGTTACTTATATCACAAAATGTCTGAGTGATCAGGATGTTAATATCGCTTTTATGCGTCTTTTCAGAGAATCTAAAGGAAATACAGCTTATTCTATCGTTGAATCCGATGGTCTTCTTCCTGAAAACATCGCAGAGGAGATTAGGAAAAGCCCAAATGTCTCAGATGTTATGATCATTCAGCTGTAGAAAGGAGACTGAAATATTATGGATTTTAAAAACGCAAATGAATTGCTTGATTTATGTAAAAAACATGATCTTCCAATCTCCGAAGTGATGAGACAGCGTGAGATCATAGAAGGGGAAAAAGAAGCTGATACGGTTCATGATGCAATGGCAAGAGTTCTTGAGATCATGAAAAATGCTGCTTTTACTCCGATCAAAGAACCGGTTCGTTCCATGGGTGGACTGATCGGTGGCGAGGCAAAGAAGATTGCTTCCCGGTATCATTCTGGAATTGGAATCTGTGGTGATCTGTTAGAAAAAAGTATGATCTATGCGATGGCGACTCTTGAGACGAATGCATCCATGGGGTTGATCGTAGCATCCCCAACCGCAGGGTCTGCCGGAATCGTTCCTGGACTTTTACTTGGACTTCAGGAAGTTCATAAATTAGATGATGAACAGATCATTCAGGCACTGTTTAATGCCAGTGCGATCGGATATCTTGCTATGAGAAATGCAACGGTTGCAGGTGCTGTCGGCGGGTGTCAGGCGGAAGTCGGTGTTGCTTCTGCGATGGCTGCTTCTGCCATTGTCGAACTGCTTGGCGGTGATCCAGAACAATGTCTTGGAGCTGCCTCTACCGTTTTAATGAATATGTTAGGTCTTGTTTGTGACCCCGTTGGCGGGTTGGTGGAATATCCATGCCAGAACCGTAATGCCGCAGGTGTTGCAAATGCGATCATCGCAGCTGAGATTTCTTTATCTGGAATCCATCAGCTCATCCCGTTTGACGAAATGTTAAACGCAATGTATATCGTTGGTAAACGACTGCCAGCTGAACTAAGAGAAACCGCCCAGGGAGGCTGCGCTGCAACTCCTTCTGCATGTGCTGCATGCGGAGGTTGTGCGTAAAAATTCCTTCAGAACACATTTTTAAATAGTAGGTAATAAATCAATCTCTTTTTTGCCTCTTTTGGGCGTTTTCATATATTGGAATCTAAAAGAGTGTCTGCATCACTTAATGATGCAGACACTCTTTATTTACTATATCTTAAGCATCCGATATCCAATACCTATATGTGTCTGTATATACTGCATGCCATCTTTATCTGGCTGTAATTTCTTCCGTAATGTTGCCATAAACACTCTAAGTGATGCAACATCATTTTCCAGTGAACTGCCCCAGATCTGTTGCGTGATATAAGTGTGAGTCAATACTTTCCCAACATTATGAGACAGCAAACATAATAATTTATATTCGATTGGTGTTAAATGCAATTCTTTATCTTTTAAATATGTAGATCCTGCTGTATAGTCGATCTTTAACTCTCCATTTACAAAGACTGCTTGTTCTTGTTCCTCGCCTGACTGGATCAATGCTAATCGGCGCTGTGTAACCCTGATCCTTGCAAGCAGTTCATCAACTGAAAATGGTTTTGTGATATAATCATCTGCTCCTGCATCCAGTGCTTCTATTTTATCTACATCTTCACTTCTTGCACTGATAACGATAATTGGTACGTTAGACCATGTTCTTACTTTTTTGATCACATCCACACCTTCCATATCAGGCAATCCAAGATCTAATAAAATGATCTCTGGTTTATGAGAAGATGCTTCTAAAATAGCTGAACTTCCATTTTCTGCTGTAATATATTTATAATCATGTGTTTTTAATGTTGTCACGATCAGATTACGGATCGGCCGGTCATCCTCCACGACTAAAATTAATGCTTTATTCATTTAATGTAACCTCACTTAATGGCAGTGTAAAAGAAAAAATACAACCATGTGGTGTATTGTCCTCCAACACCAGTTTCCCGTTATGCACCTCTATGATCGAACGGCAAAGTGCCAAACCTAAACCAAGACTTCGATGGCTGTCTGCGATCGTATTTTTCCCTGTATAAAACATTTCAAATATATGCGGCTTCATTTCATCACAAATTCCAGGGCCGTTATCTTCTACTTGAATCTTTGCTTTTCCATTTTCATTCATGGCACAAATGCGGATTGTAGATCCTTTCGGTGTATATTTAATTGCATTATCGACCAGATTGATCAACACTTGCAGGATCAGCCGCACATCCATATGTGCAAGTATCAATTCATCGCATTCTGTAACGATCTGATACTCTTCATGTTTCCTGCTGATATGCCGTAATGATTCTGCGATCACCTCATCTAATAATTGATCTGTAAATTTCAGTTTTAATCTTCCATCATTTAATCTTGTGATCGATAATAAATTTTCAACGATATTGATCAACCATTCTGAATCATCATAAATATCTGTATAAATCTGATGTTTTGTTATATCATCAAGACGTTCTCCACTATTTAACAGCATGTCTGCATTCCCAGAAATGGAACAAAGTGGTGTCCTTAGATCATGTGAGATCGCACGAAGCAGATCTGCTCTTAACTGTTCATTTTTGGCAAGAACAGAAATTTTTTCTTTCTCCATGATATTCTTTTTATTTTCCATGGCAAGTGCACATTCATTGATCACAGAAAGTAAGATACTATATTCGAAGGAATCTAATGTATATTCGTCAACTGGTATTGCGATCACACCATACACATTATCCTCAATACAAATGGCAAGGTATAGACACTGTGCATCTTTAAAACGTTCGGTCGTTGCTCCAGCACGCTGCTTGTTTTCATACACCCATTTTGCGATCTCCTGCTCCCTGCTTGTCAATAAATCTTCTGTCTGTTCTTTCTTTTTATTCGAAAATATATATGGTGCTGACAATTCATCGTCTTCCACAACATATGCTACAATACTGCGGTCTAATAATTTGATAAGCTGTGTACATGTAATACTTAAAATATCCGTATCGTTTTTTGCTTTTTGAAGTAACCGGTCTGTGTCAAATAAAATCTGTGTACGAAATGCAGATTGTGCTGAAAGCCTTGCATGTGTTTTTAATTTTGCTGCAAGTGTTCCAGTAATGACAGAAGATATTAACATGATCACAAAAGTTACCGGATATCCAACTGCATATGTCTGAAATGACATTCTTGGTTCCGTAAGGAAAAAGCAGAACAAAAATACACTTAAGACAGAACCTCCAATGCTGTATAAATATCCATCTGTAAGGATTGACGTTAATAAAACACCCAAAATATAAATTGTAACGATGTTTGTATCTGTAAATTGAAGTTTCTGGATGAATAGACCGATCAACGTACAAACTGCAAATATAAATAATGTCAATAAACTGTCTTTCATCGTAGGCTTTCCTACATAAACCGCTCCATGCGGTTTTCGATAATTATCTAAGTTCATCGCATCTGGAATAATGTGGATATCAATATCAGGAACAGCCTCGATCAACTTCTCTGTTAATGTCTGTTTGCTGAAAAAGTGATTTCTCTTTGCACTGCTTTGTCCGATCACGATTTTTGTGACATTTGATAAATGTGCATATTCCGCGATCTGTACCGGAACATTTTCCCCATGTGTCATTACGATTTCCGCACCAGATTCCTTTGCAAATTGTACATGAGCTTCCAGTCTTCTTTTGTCCGATTCTCTTTCTCTTTTTCCTGTCTGTACATACAATGCCGTAAAACGTGCCCGCATATCTCTTGCCATTTTTGCTGCTGTACGTATGATCTTTTCATTCGATGGTGAAGAAGAAAGACAAACAAGAATGTGTTCGTTTTCTTTATTCAGCTCTACAAATTCTCCTGTGCTCATCTTGGCCCCCTTTCCTTATCGGATGCATTATATCATGATCGTCAATAATAATCCATAAACACATCAATCATCATCATCATCTTGCTCCCTGTCAATTACTTTCCGATTTTCTCCAAGAAAATAATTTACTTTTTTCAAAAAGAATAACACAAATGCAAACATCAGTATTACCGCCAATGCTAAAATGAAATCTGACATAAGCTCTCACCTCTTTTTCATGACATCAGATACAAAAACACTTTTTGATCGCTTTATATTCTCCTAATACCAATAATGTAACATCTTCCTTAAAACAGGTATCCGCAGATATCGCCATACTTACTTTTCCATCATCTTTTACTGCCATAATGTTAATATCATATTTTTTTCTAATATCAAGTTTTCCCACTGTCTTTCCGATCCATTCCTTCGGAACCTCTACCTCAAAGATCGCATGTGAGGCATCGACTTCCATATAATCAAGAATATGATCATCGGTATAACGGATCGTTGCCCATTTTGCCACCATTTTTTCTGGATAGACTACCTTATCGGCTCCATTTCGTAAGAGGAATTTTTCCTGTACATCTCGTTCAGCTCTGGAAATAACCATTTTGCCTCCAAGTTCTTTTAACAGACAGGTGGTTTCCAACGAATTTTGAAAATTCCCACCGATCGTAACAAAACAGATATCATAATTTGCAATCCCCAGAGATTTTAAAAATTCCTCATTCGTACTGTCCCCGATCTGTGCATTCGTAACATATGGAAGTGCATCATTCACTCTTTCCTCATCCAGATCAACTGCCATGATCTCATGTCCAAGCTGACTTGACTGTATCGCTATATGTTTTCCAAAACGTCCAAGTCCGATCAATAAAATATTCTTCATCATCAATTCCCTCTTTCTTTTATCCCACTATGATCTTATCAAGTGGTAGTCTTGCTTTTCGTTTATTTTTATCTGAAAATACTGCATAGATCAGCGTCAAACCGCCAACACGTCCCAGATACATCAGTATGATCAAAATGATCTGTGACAGAATATGAAGTTTTGGTGTGATTCCTAATGTCAAACCTACGGTTCCAACTGCAGACGCTGCTTCAAACAGACAGCTTGAAAGCGGCAGTCCCTCATACACACTAATCGTCATTCCGCCTGCAAAAAACAAGATAAAATACATCATTGCGATCGTTGTTGCATTTTTTATCACACTAGCATCGATTCTTCTTCCAAATGCTGTCACATCATCACAACTTTGAAAGGTCGCCAGTACATTTAAAAGTAACAGAGCAAATGTTGTTGTTTTCATACCTCCTGCTGTAGAACTTGGTGAACCTCCGATCAACATCAATAAAATCATCATTGCCTTTGATGCTCCTGTCAGCATCGAAAGATCTGTCGTATTAAATCCTGCAGTTCTCGGTGTCACAGCTTGAAACAATGATGCAAGCAACCGGTGAATCCCTGATAGATTTCCATAATCCTGAAAGAAAAAGAAAACAGCTGGTAACAAGATCAGACATAATGTTGTAGTTAGAATAACCTTACTCTGCATATGGTAATGCTTAAAATGAAATTTATGGAGATAAATGTCTTCCCATGTAAAAAATCCAATTCCACCAATGATGATCAGTAACATAATCACAATGTTGATCCCTGGATTTACCGCATATGATGTCAATGATACAAATGGATGCCATTTTGTTCCAAGAAGATCAAATCCTGCATTACAAAAGGCTGATACAGAATGAAAGATCGACATCCAGATTCCCCGTAATCCAAAATCATGACAGAAAACAGGCATCATGAATAACGCACCGATCAATTCGATCAATAAAGTTCCTTTTAAAATAAAACTCATCAATCGAACGATCCCTCCTACTTTTGGTGCAGAGATCGCATTTTGCATCGTGCTTCGCTGCATAATCGATATTTTTCTTCCTGATAATATAAATACGGCTGTTGCTGTTGTTATAACTCCCAGACCTCCGATCTGTATCAGAAACATGATCACTGTCTGTCCAAAAGCAGACCAGTAACTTCCAGTATCCACGACTGCAAGCCCTGTCACACATACTGCAGAAGTTGACGTAAATAATGCTTTATGAAATGGTGTTATGATTCCCTGAACCGATGAAATTGGCAGCATCAGGATCAATGCTCCAAAAAGGATCACTCCTGCGAACCCTAATATGATCACCTGAAATGATGTTAAATGTCTTTTTTTATAAATCTTCCATGGCATATATGATCTTACCTCTTTTTCAAATTATTTTATGACTTTTTGATCTTATCATTATTATATCTTTTATGATAAAAAGATAGTGTAAGGATATGTTCTCTTGTATTAAGATTGTATAAAGAAAAAAGGAGCATAATATGATTTCAAGAAAGAATCCTGCTTTACAGGATTCTCCGCCTGCGGCGGGTCGCTTCTGCCTCTGGGATTTCGTAAAAATATCTGTAAAATATAAAATCCATGAGAACACGATTTTTTGGTTTGTTGTTCTCATGGATTTTATTGTTTCTTATTTTTTCAAGTATTCTTCAATCATACATTCATGCTTCTTTTCTTTTTTACTATAATTAATTCCCACAAGCAAAATATTACCTGCATATTTTTGAATAGAATCTGGATATTTTTTATCCTTAATCTGTTGCAATGCACTAACAGCACTCTTATTCCACTTCAATTCCACAACAAGTGCCGGATAATCATTTCGATATTCTGTTTTTGGAATAAACACAAAATCTGCGAACCCACGTCCTGTAGGAAATTCCCTGACCGGTTTAAAATAATACTGCATTGCACTCAAATAAGCTAATGCCAATACACTGCTGAGTGAATTTTCATTGTTATATTGAATTGCTGAAACATATTCCTCATGGATCTTCTCAATCTGAGCTGCAACTATTTCTCCATCCATATCCAAAGTTGCATCCAGTAAATCCTCTGATTCTTGCTGAAATTTCAGCATTTCATTCCATTCTTTTCTTTTTGTTGCACGAATCAGTTCTTGTCTTATCTCTTCATTCGGTACAAATGCCATCCTATTAACACTTGAATATGCTAAGTATCCCATATGAATCAAATATGTTAAAACGTCATCTTTATTTACAATATTCTCAACGTCATTTTGGAATGACCCAACATCTACTTCAACAGATGCTCCCGACACCATTTCAATAATTGCGGTCTTCAATCCATCAAAATCCATATTGATCAATGGAACAATCGAATCATAAGAAGCTGTTCCTGACCAATAACTTTGGAAGTTTCCATCCGCCATCAAGTTTACAACTGCATTGGGATTATAGACATGATATTTTCCTAACTGATATCCATCATACCAACGTTTGACTTCTGTAAAATCCTTCTTATATGTCTCACAAAGTGCTTTTACTTCATCTTCTGTAAAACCGATGTAAGAAGCTAAACATCCTGCATTCAACATGGAATATTCTCGGAAATTGTTAAGTGCTGATTGTGTTTTTTCTTTCTTGATCGGCAAGATGCCTGTAAGATAAGCAAGTTGAATATATTTCGTTGGTTCTGTTCCCTTAAACATACCTCTTAGGAATCGGATATACTCATCCTGCACCTTTTTGTTCGCTGATTCATCTCTGATCAGCACATCCCATTCATCAATGATAATGATAAATTTCCGTCCTGTCTTATCCTTAACCAGAGAAAGTGCATCTGGCAAAGATACCACTTCTTGACGTAAAATCTCTGGATAAACTTCACGCAATTCATCCAACACAACTCTTGTGATATATGGCACAACATTATCCGCATCTTCGCAATTTATCAAAAACCATTGTACATCAATATGAATCACGTCATATTTATTCAAATGTTTCTTAAAATCTTCTGATTGTCCTATCTCAAGATCAGAAAACATCTTTTCTGATTCTGCTCCCTTACTGTAATATGCTGCAAGCATATTCGCTGCATATGATTTTCCAAAACGTCTTGGGCGGCTATTACAAATATACGCATCTGTAGAATCCAGAACTTCATTCATACATACGATCAATCCTGTTTTATCTACATAAATTCTGGAATTAAGTGCTGCTTGAAATGCACTATTATCTGGATTAACAAATCTGCCCATATTTTATACCTCTCCAATTCCTTTTACCTGTTTTTAATATTTCTCTATTTTACACACGTGTTCTTTTGTTTTCTTATCATAATTAATACCTACTAACAGCATATTATTCTGATATTCTTCCAAACTCTCAAAATATTTCTTCTCTTTCATCTGCTTGATCGCACTTTCCGCACTCTTATCCCATTTTAATTCAACTACCAATGCCGGTTTCTCTGCAAATTGTTTTTTCGGAATAAAGACCAAATCTGCAAATCCTTTTCCACCTGCCAGTTCTCTGTGAATGGTATAAAAATTCCTTGCTGCATATAATGCGAGTGAAATCGTATAACTCAATGCATTTTCATCATTATACTGGATATGTGATGTCTCAAAATGTGCCTGTTCAATGGCTTTCGATACCTGTTCTTCTCTGCCTTGCCAGATTGCATTTAATGTATCTGCAGAATCTTTTAGTGCTTTTGAAACAGATCCCCAGTCTGATACTGAAACTGTATTTACATATTCTGCCCGAATTTCACTATTTGGTATCTTGACTGTTTTTGTTTTATCATCATATGCAAGATATCCAAGATGGATCAATAATGTCAGTACATCATCTTCTGTACGAAACGTTGCCATATCATTCGTAAAACTTTCGGTATTCACCGCCACGCTTTCTCCAGCGATCATACTTAAAACATCATCTTTTAGATGCTCAAAATTCATATCAATATACATCTGTAATGCTTCAAAAGTCTCTGTCTGATTCCAGTAATTTGATATCTTTCGAAATCTCATACTATTTACAACCGATCTTGGACTATACACAGACAGTACTCCATCAAATGAATATCCATCATACCAGTTCTTAACTTCTTCCATATCCATTCCGTATTGTTCACAGAGCTTTTTGACTTCTTGTTCTGTAAACCCGACATAACATGCTAAAGGTCCCGGGGCGATCATGGAAAATTCATCAAACATATTCAGTGCCGAATGTGTTCCATATTTCTTAATCGGTAAAATTCCTGTCATGTAAGATAGATAAATACATGCCTTATCTTTTAATAAGTCCCGTAGAAAATCTAAATATTTTTCCTGTGCTTCTTTATCTTGTTTATATTCCCTAAAAATGCAATCCCATTCATCAATGATCACAACAAATGGGTACTGCATTTGTGCATAAATATCCTGCATACACTCAATCAAATCTGTATCGTCAAAATAATCAACTTCTGGATATTCCATTTTCAAATCTCTGATCACAAGCTTCTTCACACGATCGATCAATTCTTCTACATTATGACTTCGACTTAGAAATTCCTGCATATTTAAGAATATGGTATTATATTGATTCAGATATTTTTCAAAATCTTTATTTTTTGCAATTTCGAACTTTCCAAATAATTCTTTTGAATTACAACCGCGGCTGTAATAAGCTGTCAGCATATTCGCAGCCATTGACTTCCCAAATCTTCTTGGACGGCTGACACAGACATAGTTTTGTGCTGTATCTAGTACGGAATTCGTATATTTTATCATCCCTGTCTTATCTACATAAATTTCAGACTGAATCATTCTTCTGAACTTTTCATTCCCTGGATTTAGATAATTTCCCATACGATCACCTCCTTGAATCAATTTTCTATAATATGAAAAAACTTCGTGCTCTTATCTATATTGATTATGATAGCACGAAATTTTAGCCGCCTCAACTTATATTAATTACATGAAATGAAAAAACACCTGCTCATAACATACATAAAATATACGTTACGATCAAGTGTCTTTTCATACAGTGATTATATATAGAATTTCTTCTATCCTAGTTGTTTACTGCAACATGTTTTGCCTGATCTGAATTGTAAACTTCTTCATCAACCAGACCTTCAGTTGCTGCTGTGATAACGGCTGCTGTTGCTGCTCCTGTTACATTTGTCATTGTTCTTGCCATGTCAACGATCGTTGAGATTGGTGCAAATACGACAACTAATTCGATTGGTAAGCCAAGTGCTGCAAATACAGCTGTTGATGTGATCGTCGCTGTTCCTGGAACCCCGACTGTTCCAACAGATACTACTAATGTGATCAGAATCAGAAATGCATACTGTGCAATTCCGTAATGATATCCTAACATATGAACACTAAATACCGCTGTTAATGCTGGCCAGATTCCTGCACATGCTGGCATTCCAACATTGGCTCCAAGACCTGCCGTAAATGATGCTACATCTCCATCAACTCCAAGTGCTTCTTTTAACTGTCTTAATGTAACCGGGATCGTACCAACACTGCTCTGTGTCGTAAATGCTACATACTGAGCTGGTGCGATTCCTTTAAAGAATTTAACAGGACTTAATTTTGCTACAAATTTAATTAATAATCCTTCTACTCCAAATGCCTGAACTGCACATAAGATATAAGATAATACTAATGTACTTAATAATGGCAGCAATTCTGCAACACTGCTTCTTCCAACGGCTCTTGCCAAGAAAGATAATACTGCATATGGTGTAAATCCAATGATCCAGTCAATTGCCTGTCCGATCACCTGATTTCCTGCATCAATAAATGCTTTAAATGGTTTTACGGATTCATTTTCTTTGGAAATTGCATTGTAAGATAATGCAATGATGATCGCAAATACGACGATCGGAATGATCTGTCCTTCACTCCAGTTTGTTGCGAAGTTGCTTGGGAATAAGTTTACGATCGTATCAACAACAGATGGAACTTCAACTTTCTGATATCCATCAGCTACTTTGTAAGCAAATCCATCACCAACTTTTAAGATGACTGCTGCGATCACTGTAATCGTACTTGCAATCGCTGTATTTAAGATCAGATAAAAGATTGACTTTCCACCGATTTTCTTTAAATGAATGGATTCGCTTAGATTTGTGATACTTGCGATGATACTAAATAACAGCATTGGTACAACAAGTGCTGTCAATACATTGGTATAGATACGTCCGAAAATCTCAACATATGTAAAATGATTTCCAAATCCCAGACCAACTGCGATTCCAAAAACTGTTCCTAATAATGTTAAAAGTCCGAAGTCTACGCCTTTCTTATAATCTAAATAATAGATAACCGCAAACAAAACAATTGTAACTGCTAGTGCGGCAAAATCTGCTGTGTTAATGCTCATTTTGTTACACATCCTCTCTTATAGTTTTTCTTTTTTCATAGTTTTCCGGTAGGAATTATTCGTATAATAGCATTTCCTAGTAATACTGTCAAGAATATTTGATGCTTCTTTTTTTATACAATTTTGATTTGTTGGAATGTTTATGAAGCATAATAACATTACTTTCTGTCTGAAAATTTCCTATTTTACAATCAATGCTGTTCTCCATACACACCCACTTAAATTTTCAATCTTGTGAATTGTCCACTCTATAGACTTTAGGTATATGATAAAAAATAAATAAACGATCGAAAGAGCAGCATTAGAATTTTGCCACGTTTTTTACGGATTCGCAGCCGGCTTGGTGCGTTGTTTGAGCCTCAAAGAGTTTCTGTTTTGAATACCCTTGAAGGCGAGTTACGCAAGGAAAGCCGGCGGATCAGCGATCTGTAAAAAACGTGAGGAAAATTCTCTAGCTGCTCTTCCAATCGTTTATTTATTTTTTATCATATACTCGAAATCTACAGTTGGCCAACTTACAAATTAAAATTTAATACCATCCCCCAGAGAATGTAATAACCTGTCCTGTCATATAAGCAGGGGACGTTGCCACATGATAAACCATCTGTGCCGCTTCTTTTGGACTGGCAATATAGTCCGCAGGGATTTCTTCTTTGATCAAGGCGAGATCTTCTTCATCAAACTCCGCATTCATCTCCGTATCGATCATCCCAAAAGCGATCGCATTTACCTGAATATTGCTTGCAGCAACCTCTTTTGCCAGAGCCTTTGTAAAAGCATTGATACCACCTTTTGTTGTAGAATATAAAACCTCACAGGAAGCGCCGGCATCTCCCCAGATGGAAGAAATATTGATGATCTTTCCCTCATGGTGATGAAGCATATGGGGAACGATATTCTTACAGGTTGTAAAAACAGAAGTTAAATTTGTGTTGATCATCAGATTCCAATCATCTACCGTTGCATCTGTAAATAATCCCACCAGAGAGATTCCGGCATTATTTACAAGACAGTCGATCTTAGAAAAAGTAAGGAGGGACTGTTTGATCATTTCGTCTACAAAAGAAGGATCACTGATATCTCCACAAAAAGATAAGCAAGACACGTTCTCTTCAAGAATTTTATTTTTTAGGGATTCTAGTTTTTCAGGATGGCGGAAGCCATGGATGATCACGTTCCATCCTTGTTGTGCAAAATATATGGCAGTTTCACGTCCGATTCCTCTGGAACTGCCAGTTATGAGTACTGTTTTCATAGAAAATACCTCGTAAATCTTATAAAATTTTTTAGCACTTGATATGATCGATCTGATCAACGATGAGAAATGTTGCAGATTAAGAAAATATTAAGGCGATTATACAGAATTATAACATAGAGGATTGTTGAAATAAATCGAATAATTTGTTATACTAAACAAAGTTTAGAAACGGAAGGAGCAGGAACATGGCAGAGAAGAAGAAAAGTAAATTAGGTGCCAAAGCCATATTTGCCAGGATTCTTGCAGTGATACTGGTGACAGCCATCGGTGGAGTTGCAAGCTTTTTTGGATTTAAGACATATTTTTCAGATAAATTAAAGAAAGACAAGAAAGCAGAAATCGCAAAGCAGTTAAAAGAAGAAAGCAAAGAAAGAGTAGACGTTGGAATGATCCAGACAGGAAATTCCATTGTGATCCGAATATATCATAACAAGAATCAGGAGATGATTTTTGTACCACTTAGACAAGATATGAATCTTACATTGACGAAGAAGGGAAAACAGGCAGTCGAACAGACACTGGGAACTAGCGTTAGCAAAGCGACGGTTGCAGATGTGATCAAAGCAACAGGAAAGAATGGAAAGTTATTAAGACAGCAGGTTGAGAAGACACTGGGAATTTCTATTAATTCCTATGAACTGATATCACATAAGAAGTTTGTGAAACTGATGAATCAGGCAGGAGATGTCAAAATAGAATTTGATGAAGCAATGGCTTATACAGATTCTACAGATAAATATGTAACATTAAGTGCTGGGGAGAACAGCCTGAATGGAACAGCAATCTATTCATTATTAAGTGAGAGTGATATTTTTACAGATAAGAACAAGCAGGCAGAAATTACAGGAGAGATCTGCGTGGCAGTTGCATCTGCATTGAATGATAAGACATTATCCGAATATCGTGAATATGCACAGAATTATTTTGATGCGGTGAAGACAGATGCTTCTTATGAAGAAGCAGCGACAAGTCTTGAGAGAATGCATGGAATTAAGGATAAGAACTTAAATTTCAAAGTGTTAGATGGAACAGAATCCAATGGAAAGTTTGAATTAGATACAGAAGAAGCCAAGAGAGTCTTTGATGAGATGTTATCAGAAGAAGGAGACTTAAGTTCGGCATTGAGCACAACAGAAGCAAAGTCAACAACAACCAAATCTGATAGTTCAGCATCTTCTTCAAAGAATATAACGATCGAGATTCAGAATTCAACAAGAATCTCAGGACTTGCAGGAAGATGGAAAGATAAACTGGCAAGTGACGGATACAGTGTAGGATCTGTAAGAACAAACAGACAGGGTGTTTTAACACATACAAAGATCATAGTAGAAAGTAAAGATTTAGGACAGGATCTGAAAAGTTATTTTAAGAATCCAGAATATGAAGTTGGAAGTGTTGACAGCGGTGCAAGAATTTGTATAATTGTTGGATCAGAAGACGAGATTTAAAATACATTCATAAATATTATCATAAAATATCACGAAAAACATCTCAGGAACGATTGAGATGTTTTTCTTTGTTATATGAAGGGGTTACGGCTAAAAAGAGATATTTATGATCAATGAAATAAAGATTTTCTGCTAGATATTTGTATAAAATAGACAATGATATAAAAAAATTACTAAATTTTTCTTTTTTTTTTGTTTAAAATGCTGTATAGTAAAAGAAAAGGTTGAACGGCAAATATGAAAGGTTGATAAAGGATGATTTCAAATCAGATATTACAAGAGACAATTAATGGAATGAAGGAAGTAACCGGGATCGATCTGTGTATTTTAGATCTGTCAGGACGTATAGTTGTAACAACAATGGAGATAACCGATGCATTAGCACAACATGCGGAAGAATTTGCAGATTCTATGGCAGAGAGCCAGGTGATCGATGGTTTTCAATATTTTAAGATTTTTGATGATCAGAGACTAGAATATATACTTCTGGCTACTGGAATGAGCGAGAATGCATATACGATCGGAAAGCTTGCAGTGATGCAGATACAGAATCTTTTGACTGCATATAAGGAGAGACTGGATAAAGAGAACTTTGTAAAGAACCTGTTGAGAGATAACTTATTATTGGTTGACATTTATAACCGCTCAAAGAAGCTGCATATTGAAGTGGAACAGAGAAGAGTTGCATTTTTGATTCAGGCAGAATACGAGAAGGATCAGAATCTGTTAGAAGCTACGAAAGAGGTTGAAAGCGGAGCAGATTCAGATTTTATTACGGCAGTGGACGAGAAGAGTATCGTTTATGTAACACCAGTGAATGGGAATGAAGGACAGGCACAGTTTATTCAGCATGCAAAAGAGATTAAAGAAGGGCTGAATGAATATGGGATCAAAGATGCCAAGATTGCGATCGGTAATGTTGCAGAGACGATCAAAGATGTATCAAGATCTTATAAAGAGGCACAGATCGCATTGGAAGTCAGCAAGATCTTCTATGAGGATGCGAGTGTGATCGCATATAATCAGTTAGGAATTGGACGACTGATCTATCAACTTCCACTTCCATTATGTAAGATGTTTATCCGTGAAGTGTTTGGAGATTATTCTCCAGACTCCATTGATGAAGAAACACTGGCAACGATTGATAAATTCTTTGAGAATAATCTGAATGTGTCAGAAACATCCAGACAGTTGTTTATTCATAGAAATACACTCGTATACCGTCTGGATAAGATTCAGAAGAATACGAATCTGGATCTGAGGAATTTTGAAGATGCAATCGCATTTAAAATTGCACTGATGGTAGTAAAATATATGAAACATATGGATACAATGGACTAGAATATGATGATCACATTAAAAAATGTAACGAAAGAATATAATAAAGGGAATATAGGACTTGAGGATGTCTCATTAGACATTGCGAAAGGCGAATTTGTTTTCATCGTAGGTAAGAGCGGATCAGGGAAGACAACCCTGATGAAGCTTTTACAGAAAGAACTTGATGTGACAAGTGGACAGATCATAGTAAACGGTCAGGATTATAAGAAACTGACACAGAGGAATCTGCCGAAGTTCCGCAGGCAGATGGGAATGGTATTTCAGAATTTCCGTCTGCTGAAAGACCGGACGATCTTTGAGAATGTAGCATTTGCACAGCAAGTTGTGGAAGTACCACACCGATATATTAAGCATCAGGTTGAGAATATGCTTGAGATGGTGGGGCTGAAAGACCGAATGAATGCTTTTCCGAATGAATTGTCAGGAGGAGAACAGCAGAGAGTGGCCATCGCAAGAGCTTTGGTAAACCACCCAGTATTATTACTGGCTGATGAGCCAACTGGGAATCTGGACCCTGTGACAGCCAAAGGGATCATGGAGCTTCTCTCAGAGATCAATAAGAGTGGGACAACAGTTTTAGTTGTTACGCACAACAAAGAGTTGGTCAATGAGATGGGAAAACGAGTGATCTTGATCGAAGATGGACATATAGAACAGGATGAGATAAGGGGGTCCTATGATATTTAGAAGATTTTTGTATGGAATCAAAGAGGGCACAAGGAATATTTTCAGGAATAAGATGTTTTCATTAGCATCACTGGGAACGATCATTGCTTGTGTCTTTTTGTTAGGAACATTTTTATCTGTAGCATTGAATGTAAGGTCAACGATGCAGCAGATGGAACAGTCTGTAGGAATTTCTGTTTTTTTTGAACCGGGTATCTCTACAGAAAGAAAAGATCAGATTGGGGAAGAAATAAAGAAAAAAGAAGATATTGCCACGATGCGGTATGTATCTGCTGAAGAAGCATGGGAAAGCTATAAGAAGGATGTATTTCAAGGAAATGAAGAGCTTCTTGAAGGGTTCGAAGGGAACAATCCGCTAAAAGAATCAGATTCCTATGAGATCACATTAAAAGAAGTAAAATCATACAAACAGGTAGTATCACATTTAGAGACGATTGATGGTGTTAGGAAAGTCCGTTATTCTGAAGGAGCGGCGGAAGGAATGACGAAGATCAATACAATGGGAACGTATCTTGCAGGTGGGATCATTCTGATCTTAATGGCAGTTTCTATTTTCCTCGTGAGCAACACAGTGTCTATTGGAGTTGCAGTCAGAGAAGAGGAAATTTCAATTATGAAGCTGATCGGTGCTGCGAATGGATTTATTAAAGCACCATTTCGGGCAGAAGGAATGATCATAGGAATTTTGGGATCATTGATTCCAACAGCGATTATTTTTGCAGGATATGAAGGGATCATCAACTGGATGAATGATAAGTTTCATGTTGTTACAGTCTTTATGAAATTTGTACCAATCCAGCAGATTATGTTATACTTACTTCCGTTATCATTAATAGTAGGAATCGTGATCGGATTGCTTGGAAGTTCTATCACGATCCGTAAGTATTTAAAAGTCTAGGAAGGGGAACTCATGAAAAGAAGATATCAGGCGGGGATCATTATGATGTTAATATCAGCCATGATCGCTTCGAATCTGCCTATGACGACAGTGTTTGCTGCAGCCAAAAAACAACAGGTAAAGCAGGAAACAAAGAAATTAGAAGAACAAAGCCGCAAGATGCAGCAGGAGATCAAAGATCTTGATGAAAAAATGATAAAGAGCAATGATGCGTATGAGGCATGTCAAGAGAAGCTTATTTCTGTACAGAAACAGTTAAAGAAGACACAACAGGAATTAAAAGAGGCAAAGGCATCCAAAGAAGATCAGTCAAGGATCATGAGTAAGCGTATTAAGTTTCTATATGAGAATGGAAATATGGCATATATGGAAGTCATTTTTGAAGCAAATAATTTTCAGGAGTTCTTAAAAAGAGCGGAATATGTTTCAAAAATATCCAAGTATGACAGCAACATGTTTCTACAATTACAGACAACGGAAGATAAGATCCGAATGGCAACAAAGAGTCTGAAACAAGATTATCAAAATACAAAGACTTTGACTGCTAAGGCAAAGACAGAAAAAGAAAAACTGGATCAGGTAGCTGCGAAGAAGAAATCTAAGTTAGCTTCTGACCAGAAACAGTTAGCATCTGATAAAGAGTTACTGGCATGGTTTGAGGCAGAGGAGAAACGACAGGAAGAGATGGATCTTGCATCGGCGAAAGATGGTAATGCAGACAACACGACATCGAAAGCACAGTCAGAAAAGAATATGACAGGAAGTACGGCATCAAAGAATACAACATCAAAGGCTACGACTGAAAGCAAGAAAGAAACTACAACGACACCGTCGCCATCAACAACAGTTTCGTCAGGAAATCTTAGCTGGCCGGTACCGTCTTGTCATAGTATTTCATCAGGGTATGGCTACCGAATTCATCCAGTTACAGGAGTTAGAAAACTGCATGCTGGAATTGATATTCCATGTTCAACTGGAACAACCATTGTAGCAGCAGCTTCTGGTACAGTAGTGGATTCTGGATACAATGCATACAATGGCAATTATTTAAAGATCAGTCACGGAAATGGACTAGAAACGATGTATCTGCATTGCTCCAAACTTCTAGTATCCTCAGGGGCAAGAGTGTCAAGAGGACAGACGATCGCAAAATCCGGAGCAACTGGTATGGTATCTGGTGCACATCTGCATTTTGTTGTGAAAAAGAATGGAAATTATGTAAATCCTCAAAATTACTTATAACGTCATTACATAAATAGAAAGGAACTAATTTCATGAAGAAGTTTTCAAAAATACTCGTAGGACTACTTGTTGTCGTATGTATTGTGGAAGGATTTTTTCTTTATCGTGCCTATGCGATTCCAAGTACGACCTTACAGACAGCAAGAAAGATCAATCGGATAGAACAGATCATTGATAAATATTATAAAGGTTCTGTGAAGAAGAGTGAGTTGGAAGATTGTACCTACAAAGGTTTAGTTGCAGGACTGGGAGATGTCTATTCCACATATTATTCAGAGGATGATTTTAAGGAATTAGAACAATCTACAAGTGGTGTTTATTATGGAGTTGGAATATATCTTACACAGGATATAAAGACAGGGATCATAACAGTTGTGAAACCAGTGAAAGGAAGCCCGGCAGACGGAAGTGGACTGAAAAAAGGGGATATTTTAACAAAAGTAGGAAACTATAAATTAAAAACATCGGATGCACTAGAGGATATTGTTAAGAAGATCAAAGGTGCAGAAGGAACGAAAGTTAAATTAACATTTACAAGAAATCAGACATCAAAGACTTATACATTTACAAGACAATCGATTGAGAATCCAACAGTTGAAACAAAGATGTTACAAGATAAAGTCGGATATCTTCAGATCACCGAATTTGATGAAGTAACAGTCAGCCAGTTTCGAAGTGGACTGAAAAGTCTTAAGAAACAAGGTGCAAAGAAATTGATCATAGATCTTAGGGATAATCCTGGCGGTTTACTGACAAGTGTAGTGGATATTGCAGGACAGATTCTTCCAAAAGGAACGATTGTTTATACGGAAGATAAGAATGGTAATAAGAAATATTACAAAGACACAAAGAATGAACAGCTTGATATGCCGCTATGTGTATTAGTTAATGGTAACAGTGCGAGTGCAGCAGAAATCCTTTCTGGTGCGATCAAAGACGACAAAACAGGAACGCTGGTTGGAGAGACGACATTTGGAAAAGGGATCGTACAGGGGTTCTTTGAAGTTGGTGATGGATCTTATGTGAAACTGACTTATTCATCTTATTACACACCAGCAGGACATAACATTCATAAAAAAGGAATCAAGCCAGATATCGAAGTAAAAGATAACACGAAGACAAAATCTGACGAACAATTAAACAAGGCGCTTTCTATCTTACAGAAGAAATAAGAATTGTAAAGATAGATATAAAAAAGAAAGTATAGAACATATTACCAAAAGTTCTATACTTTTTTTGTGCAAATTTACGGATTATGCATTAAATCTTGAAATAGCAGAAAATAATATCTATAATAAAGATAAAATCTGTTTATTAAAGATTATAATATCCGAAACAGAAATAAAAGGAGGAAAACAAAGATGAGCAAGGAAAATTGCGAGAGCAAAGCACGTAAAAAGATCGCTGCATCCATTGGAGCAACACCGGAAGAGATTTATTTCACATCAGGAAGAGCAGATGGACACTTAAAAGCTTTAAAAGCTGTAGTGAAAGCATCAAAAAAAGCACGTCCTCATGTGATCATCACGACGATGGAAGATCCAGAAGTATTGGATGAATGTTCCAGACTAGAACGAAAAGATGCTGTTGTGACATATTTAGATCCGATCACAACCGGCCGTGTAGAAGTAGCAATGATCGAAAATGGACTGAAAGAAAACACAGAACTGATTTCAGTGACAGCAGCAAACTGCCAGACAGGAACTTCTGAGCCATTTACAGGAATCGGAACAATGACATCAGAGAAAGGTGTGATCTTCCACACAGATGCAGCATTTGCATTTGGAAAAATGCCGATCAATGTAGAAAGAAGTCATATTGATCTGCTGACAGCAGATGCATCTTATTTTGGAGGTCCTGAAAATGCAGGATTTTTATATGTAAGAAAGAGCACAGGAGCTGGAGAATATGTGTCAGAAACTGCATTAAGCGAAGAAACATTAACAGTGATGTCAGATATGGCAGAAAGTTTAGCAGCAAAGGCAACAACATTTATGGAAGAAATCCGTCCAGTCAGAAATCATATGTGTGAACGTATTTTTGCTGAGATTGAAGATGTAGAATTGAATGGACACAAAGATCATCATCTCACCAATCATTTAAATATCAGAATCAAAAATGTATCTGCAGCAGTTGTACAGAAAGCTTTGAAAGAAGAAGGAATTGAAGCAGGAATCGGAACAAATTCTAACATTCTTGCAGCAATCGGAAGAAGTAAAGCTGAAAGTGCAGAATCCGTTTCATTCTCATTGAAAGCAGGAACAACGATGGAAGACGCAGACAAGATCGTTGACAGCTTAAAAGAGATCGTGACAGGAGAAAGAACTGTATTATAAAACAATAAAATCACCTAAAAAAGGAGTCAAACAAATGTTAAATTTACCTATGGATCATATCGGACTTCATTGTTCTGATGTAGAATTAAACGCAAAATGGTATCAGGAAGAATTAGGATTTAAAGTTGCAGGAAAATTCCCTGGAATGGGCGGAAGAAATGTATATTTCCTTGAAAATCCTCAGGATGGAAAAATGTATGAAATCTCTCAGAGAGACCAGCTTCCAGGAGGTGCAACAACAAGAATCGACCATATCGCATATCGCTCATCTGATCTTGAAAAAGATTATGAATATTGCAAAGTAAACGGATATAAGATCGTATCAGACGGAATTGAGACAAGCCTTAACTTCTGGGAAAAAGGATCTCGCTGCTTCAAGATTGAAAGTGCTTGTGGAGAAGTGATTGAAATTTGTCAGAAGATTAAATAGTTTCGATAAGACAAGTTTTAAATAAAGAAACGCTAGTTTAGACAGTTGTTAAAACTAGCGTTTCTTTATTTAATGTGCACCCGGTGGGGAATGTTTCTAAATTTTTTAGGATAAAAAGCGGGAATCCTCGGTAATTCAATTGCCGCAGATGAAAGCGCGTAACCACAGGTTACATTGGAGACTTTAACGTCTCCTCTTTTTTGAATTTTTAAATAGAACACTTGTTCTTTTCTTGGAGATGTGGTACACTATGTGTATGAAGGAAAATTTAATTCATTCCTGATCATAAAAGTAGCTGTGTAACCTCAAAAAGGTAGCAGTAAAGGTGTCATGGACGCACCCAGAATCTGTATGGCGAAGCCATATATATCTGATGCTCGGTAATTCAATTACCGATGTAGTTCACTTCACTGGGTATAATGTCATAAATGGTTGACAAAGCAGAAATAGTAAAGATCAGAAAATCAACAATATCCCATGTTTCAACTTCGTTAAAGAAATTGGAAAACAAAGGACTTGTTGAAAAAATACAAAGTAAAGACAATAAAAAGCATATTGAAATTATTTTGTTAGATAAGGCAGAACTGATCATAGAAGCAGGACATAACGCACAAAAACAGTTTGCAAAAAATGTTTTAAGTGGATTAACAGAAGAAAAACAGGTCTGTATCAATATATTTGACAAGATCTGTAATAATGCAGAAGAACATTGAAAAGTATCAGTGCAATTGAAATGTTCAAGGCATATCCACAATTAAAACAGTTCTACTCTCGTTGTGGAGTATTATGGTCAAGAGGATATTTTGTATCTACCGTAGGTCATATAAGTGAAGCTGCAGTAAAGAAATACATCGAGGAACAGAAAGATCATGAGTGACGAAGAATACAAGAAACTTCTGAAACAATATCATAAACTTTCTGACAGGCATATCTTAGTTGTAGAAACTGATATGCCTTATCCTGATGTTCTGAAAGTCGTGGCTCTTTCTGATAAAATCCGCAAAGCTGGCAACGAGCTTGTTAGTCTTATGAGAAAGAATTACGACCAGCTCATGCGTACCAAGAAATATCGTAAACTACTAAAACTGTACGGCAATACTGAGGATAAGGACAAACGTAAAGCTCTCGCTGATCAGCTCAATGATATGCAGAAATCTTATAATGTTACATGGGATCTCTGCAGGACATCTATGATTCCTATAGGCAAGAAATATAGTATAGATGCGGTGTTTGCTCTTACAAAAGCCGAAGATATATGGCGAGGTATGGAAAAATGCCTTTATGATAACGGTAAGACCACACATTTCTCAAAATACGGAGAATTACCATGTATCAGAGCAAAACAGATAAATCGTGGTATTCCGATGTTTGTTGAGGATGGGAAACTTCGATTCAAACTTAGAAAGATGCAATTCGGGATTCAAGTCAACGACAGGTTTCAGTCTGATGAAGTTAACGCCGTTTTGTCTTATCTTGAGAATCCTGACAAGATGGATGCTGATGCTGTCAATACGCTTATAGAAGAAGCCTGTTGTATAGATACTTACAGACCTTGCTATGCTACTCTTGTTCCAAGGTTGATAAGAGGTAAGTACAGAGTATATCTGCATCTGACAATAGAAGGCAAAGCTAAGCCTAAATATGATAGATCCGGCAATCCAAGACATAAATACGGTAAAGGCATGATAGGTGCTGATATAGGAACGCAGACAGTTGCCTATACTTCTGATACTGAAGTCGGACTGAAGAACCTTTCAGAGCGTGGCAACAGCATACAGACTTCTGAACGCAAGGAACGCTTATATTATCGTGCTATGGACAGGAGTAGACGGGCAACCAATCCACAGAATTACAATCCTGACGGCACGATCAAGAAAGGTAAAAAGACTTGGAAATATTCTGATCGTTACAAGAAGCTGAAAGCCAAACACGCTGAATTATGCCGTATAAATGCAGTAAATAAACAGATTGCAATAAACGAAGATGCTAACTATCTGCGAAGTCTTGGAGATACATTCGTCACAGAATCTAAAAATGCAAGCAAGCTGATGAAACGGGCTAAGAAGACTACTGTTAATAGCAAAGGCAGATTTAATAAGAAAAAGCGCTTTGGAAAATCTATAAAGAATCGTTGCCCGTCTGGATTTCAAACTACTGTTGAAAAGAAATTCAAAGTCACAGGCGGCGCATATATAGAAGTTCCGAATAATTATAGAGCAAGCCAGTACGACCACACGGCAGATGACTACATTAAGAAAAAGCTGTCTGATAGGCTCTACAGACTTCGAGACGGAACATTGGTACAAAGAGATTGGTATTCATCATTTTTGCTCTATTGTTACGACTACAGAACGCAGGATATAGACAAAGATAAATGTATTACAGATTTCGGCAGGTGCTATGACAAAGAAAAAGCCCTAATTGCATGGATTAAGGCTAATCATATCAAAATACTAAACAGTGGAATTAAAGTAGCTTAACAACTAAATGTTAGGGAGATTGACTGTACTTCCTTGTCGTAAGACAGAAATTTACCGCTAATGTGGTCGTAGGACTGCTTGGTAATAAAAGTCCTGATTCAAACAGATTTACACTTGTAACTCCAAAGCCTGAAAATGGTGTACGATTACAAGCTACACTTGGCAATCAGAACCCCACGGGCTTGCCCGTGGGAGCAGTCAGAATCATGCATAGATGAAAAGATAAAAGATATTTCATAAGGGAGAAGTTATATGGATCATTTTGAATTAGTATCAGAATATGAGCCAACTGGGGATCAGCCACAGGCGATCGAGAAGCTGACCAAAGGGTTTCAAGATGGGAATCAGTTTGAGACGCTTCTTGGAGTGACTGGTTCAGGTAAGACATTTACAATGGCGAATATTATACAGAATTTGAATAAACCGACATTGATCTTGGCGCATAATAAGACGTTAGCAGCACAGTTATATAGTGAGTTTAAGGCGTTTTTTCCACATAACGCTGTGGAATATTTTGTCTCCTATTATGATTATTATCAGCCAGAGGCCTATGTTCCATCTACCGATACTTATATAGAGAAGGATTCATCGGTCAATGATGAGATTGATAAATTACGACATAGCGCGACAGCAGCATTGATCGAGAGAAAAGATGTGATCGTTGTATCTAGCGTTTCTTGCATTTATGGAATTGGTAGCAAAGAAAGCTATTCAGAGATGATGATCTCTTTGAGACCAGGGATGATAAAGGACAGAGACGAGGTGATCGATGATCTGATTAATATTCAGTATGTAAGAAGCGAACTTGACTTTAAGAGAGGTACTTTCAGAGTTAAGGGGGATGTGTTGGAGATCCTTCCAGTTTCTACATTTGAAGATGCAGTCAGAGTTGAATTTTTTGGAGATGAGATCGATCGTATCGTGGAATTTGATGTCTTAACAGGTGAAGTAAAGAGGAGCTTGAATTTCGCGGCAATCTTCCCGGCATCACATTATGTTGTACCACAGGAACAAATTGAGCGTGCGATCAAAGGGATCAAGGAAGAACTTGCTGAGCAGGTGACATATTTTAAAGAACATGATCAGCTGATCGAAGCACAGAGAATTGCAGAGCGAACGAATTTTGATATTGAAATGTTAAGAGAAACAGGATTTTGTTCTGGGATTGAGAACTACTCCAGACATTTAGCAGGATTAGAACCAGGACAGCCGCCAAGTACGTTAATTGATTTCTTTGGGGATGACTTTTTGATGATCATTGATGAGTCGCATATCACCGTACCACAGATCGGTGGAATGTATGCAGGAGACCAGTCCAGAAAGTCAACGTTAGTAGATTTTGGATTTCGTCTGCCTTCTGCGAAAGATAACCGTCCTTTGGAATTTGGTGAATTTGAACAGAAGATCGATCAGATGTTATTTGTATCTGCAACACCTGGTAAATACGAAGAAGAGCATGAATTATTAAGGGCAGAACAGATCATCAGACCAACAGGTTTACTAGACCCAGCGATCAATGTACGTCCGGTGGAAGGACAGATTGATGATCTGTTAGGAGAGATTCATAAAGAGACAGACAAAGGCAATAAAGTACTTGTCACAACACTGACCAAGCGAATGGCGGAAGAATTGACCGATTATATGCGTGAAGTTGGTATCCGGGTAAAATATTTACATTCAGATATTGATACATTAGAGCGAATTGAGATCGTGAGAGATTTGAGAATGGGAGTTTTTGATGTATTGGTTGGAATCAACCTGTTAAGAGAAGGCCTGGATATTCCAGAGATTACATTGGTTGCAATTCTTGATGCAGATAAAGAGGGATTCTTGCGTTCTGAGACATCTCTTGTGCAGACGATCGGGCGTGCAGCACGTAACAGTGAAGGACATGTTATTATGTATGCAGATCATATGACAGATTCCATGCATGCAGCGATCACGGAGACAGAACGAAGACGTGAGATTCAGGATGAATATAACAAAGAACATGGGATTACGCCACAGACGATCAAGAAAGATATCAGAGATCTGATCAAGATATCAGATGAACATGAAGAGGAAACAGGTGGATATGAAAAAGATATGGAATCCATGTCTAAGAAAGAATTAAAAGAAGTGATCGAGCGATTAAGTAAGAAGATGAATCAGGCAG
>ERZ779820.483-NODE-483-length-27475-cov-3.152079_pt1 | contig 27475 bp, 38 predicted proteins | sample MGYA00511563_ERZ779820 | MGnify/ENA primary metagenome ERZ779820 (study PRJEB29588, sample SAMEA1964852) | human gut metagenome | biome: human gut; feature: human-associated habitat; material: faeces | place: Denmark | collected 2008/2010 ...
AGAAAGGAACCGAACCTTAACCAGCCTGAGGCAGTGGATTTACAGTCCACACTAATTCACCACATTAAAGCTACCCCATATAATATTTATTATTCACTCCAGCATCAAAGGAACTATATTCCAACTGGAATAGTTCCTGTAGGTGTCCAAGCATAAGTCTTAGCAGCTTGCCTAAAGTATGCCTTAGCACCTCTCTTAATTAATGAAATAACCTTTCTCATAACATTAAAATTTGGAGTTAATAATATGTTATGTTCCCCCATAAGGAGTCGAACCTTACTCTCAGGATTAAAAGTCCAGAGCATCCACCATCAATGCTTTGGGGGAATATTTGCCAAGGTTGAGGTTGTGCTCCCACAAGGACTTGAACCTTGAGTCCCCTGTTTAAGAGACAGGTGCTTTAACCAATTCAGCTATAGGAGCTTATTAAGACTTGGAGGTGGGACTTGAACCCACGAATCATCAGATTTGCAGTCTGTGCCATTAGCCACTCTGGTACTCCAAGATAGTACTCACAAAGGGACTTGAACCCCTGACCTTGAATGTATAAGATTCCTGCTCTGACCAACTGAGCTATGTGAGTATATTGGGGTGTTAGATGGGATTTGAACCCATGCCGTAAGGAGCCACAATCCTCTGCTCTACCTGACTGAGCTACTAACACAGTGCTGATGGAAAGACTCGAACTTTCAACTACTGCCTTATGAGAGCAGCCTTCTACCATTGAAGTACATCAACATATATTCCTTAAAGACAAGGAATTAGAGTGGGCAAGTAAGGACTTGAACCTTCATTACTACCTTATCAGAGTAGCTTCCTGACCAATTAGAAGACATGCCCAATATAGCTGAGAAGGTAGGAATTGAACCCACAACTGCTGGTTTTGGAGACCAGTGTTCTACCAATTGAACTACTTCCCAATTACTTAGTTGCAGGTAGTGGATTTGCACCACTGGTCTCCCCATTATGAGTGGGGCAAGATTACTACTTCTCTAACCTGCTAAAACATCAAATCATTGATTACTTCTCCTTATTGCACTCAGAGAACTTTCAGAAATGATGGCATCAAGTATTGCAAGCTACTTGACTGAACTTCTTGCAAAAATTCTTGCGGGACCTGTAAGACTCGAACTTACATCTGAGGGTTAACAGCCCACTGTTCTAACCTTTGAACTAAAGACCCATTATTTGTTGCTCCTATTAGAATCGAACTAATGACCTTTTCCTTGTAAGGGAACTGTTCTAAACCACTGAACTAAGGAGCATTGATAGGGCAGTTTCTTTAACCTCTAACTGCCCAAAAGAGGGTTCAAGCAAAAGCTCAACATTATGAAAACATGAAAACATAGTGTGGACCTTGTGAGATTTGAACTCCTCTAAAACATTGCAAATGTCTTGTGCTAACCTGATTACACTACAAAGCCCATTTAAGTATGGGTACTTGGACTCGAACCAAGGACAACTGGCTCCCAAAGCCAGCATTCTACCTACTGAATTACACCCATATATTGCGGAGAGCAGTGTACTTGAAACACATACCATTGCTGGTACAATCTGTTTAGCAGACAGTCCCTAAGACCTCTTAGGTTTACTCTCCATACTTTCCTTCACCAATATGTCAAAGAACACCTATTATTGCGGAGAGATGAGGTCCCGACCCCCAAGCATTTTACTGCTCCCATTGTTTTCAAGACAAGTCCCAGTCCCACTGAGTTACCTCTCCATTTGCCTACCTACCTCTGTAGGATAGGACTTCAGTAGATTAAAAGTGGATTAGCAGGATGTGGGAGAATTGAACTCCAATCTCCTGATTGACAGTCAGGCACATTAACCACTATGCTACACACCCTAAGTTGTAGAGCTATTGGGATTTGAACCCAAATTTCTGCCTTGAGAGGGCAGTTACCTAACCATTAGTAGATAGCTCCATTTATTTGTATTGGGTATGGGACTTGAACCCATAATCTCCACATTGAAAGTGTGGTGACTTAACCACTTCGTCTAACCCAACATTTAGTACCCCCTATAGGAATCGAACCTATATTCTAAGTTTAGAAGACTCATGTACTTTCCATTGTACTAAGAGGGCATCTTCTCTATTACTTGTTACCCCAATAGGACTTGAACCTATATTATGAGAGCCAAAATCTCATGTGATGACCAGTTACACTATGGGGCAATAAAAAAAAAGGAATGTTACCTTAAACAACTGGTTAAAGTAACATTCCTTATGTGGAAATTTCCTAAAACCAATTTTCCTTAATTGCACTGCAAAGGTAAGCAAAATATTTGAATTGTGCAAGCTTTTCTCCAATTATTTTCAATTCAAGTGTCATTTTCTTGTCTTGAAGGAGTAAAGTTAGGCTTGATTTTAGGTCTTATCTATATTCTCTCAAGTAATTCCTACTAACTTGTTAGCCCAAGATTCAGTATAAAAACTGTAGTAGTTCCATTTAATTCCTATCTTACTACACAGATAATGTACTATGTTATGTAGTAGTGATGGGATTCCTATTACTATCAAATATAGTGGACCTAATATATCAGATTGCTTACTATGACCACATTCATGTTGAATAGACTTTTGTGATGACATAGGATTCACAAAGAGATAATCTCCCAAAGACATAGCTGAAGGTAGAGTAATATTCACTATAATAGTATTACCATCTGCCTTACCTTCTCTATATGCAGCTTGGCACAATATACCCTCTATACATAGAGCAAGCATATTCTGTGGAAACTGCCATAACCATTTAATAGAATCCTTAATGTAATTACCTATCTTCTTCATTCTTGTATATAGTAATATCCCTGAAGCTTTGTTATGGCTTCATAAGAGTTATTTCTAATCTCCTTTTAACTACTAACTTCATTAGACCAGTTCTTGATTATACCCCTATAGCATGATTCCCTGTGCCTTTTCTCAGGTGGATGTGCTCATGCAATCTAATTTATATAGTAGCAATTTTAGTAGTATTGGGGACAACCTCAAGAGCTATGTTTATCTATATATGAAATCATTTCTTTCAAAATGTCAATACTATCATTGACATTTCCAAGTGCTGCATTGCACTTGTGGCATAATAAAGCTCTTACTTTACCAGTTCTGTGGTCATGGTCTACAGCAAGACTTCTTTGTTCATTACTCTGATGTGTACCACATATAGCACAACATCCTTCTTGCTGTTGGAACATCCTGTTGTATTCTTCTAAAGATATTCCATATTTATTTCTAAGTCTTGAGTCCTTAGCATAATTAGAACCTTTAGACTTCTTAAATTTTACTGCTCTTTTAGAGGAACATTCCTTACAGTAACTTTTGTGACCACTTGATTTTGTTTTATCAGTATAAAACTCAGTAATTGGCTTTACTTCTCCACAATCAACACATTTAATATATTCCATACATAGAGGTGCTCTTTACTAACCCAACTTCTAACCCATTACTTTTTAACCTCATGGGTGAAAGGTTAATCCACCATTAACCTCTACTGGGATGCAAAGGTAGATAAAAGTTTTGATATATGCAAATATATAAATGAAAAATTTATAGGAAAAATAATTTTCTCTTTTTTTTTACTGCTTTTCTCCACCTTTTCTAATTAGTATAGGGGGTGATTTTGACCCTCCCCCCCCCTCCCTATCCACTTTCTAATTTTTTTTTCCTAATTTTTTTTTTTCTGTGATATTTTTATGAGTGGTAGTTACACCAACCACACCCTCCCCATCACTTAGCCCTAGGGGGTCCTACCCCCGCAGGTTTAAACAACTATATTATTAACATTTAACAATTTACATTATGGAAGCAAAACTTTCTTTCAATGAAACTTTGACAGTTGAACAATTCAAGTCACAAATGAATGTATCACGCATTGATGTGAAGAAGAATCCTAAGACAGGCAAGCTCTTCTTCACCTATGGTGCAAAGACAGGTGCAGTTGCAGTCAAAGGCATTCCAGCTCATCCTATGCTCAGCAATGTCACTGGCTCTGATGGTTCTAACTTCTGGCTTCTGCATGAGGAAGGTCATGGAGGTGCACCTGTATTGGCAAGCTTCTAAGGGAGTGCAGGCTTTATGCCTGCTTTCCTTTTCATTTCTTCTAAGCATTAATAGTGTTTAATCCTTTGAACATTAATAGTTTTTATGTGTAAAGGTTATATGAGTAAGCATTAATATGCTCTTAGTATAACTCCAAGACATGTTACACATTATATTATATGTAATAGGATTTAACTATGTTAGTGATTAGAGTGAGATGAGATGTGCTCTATTTACATCTCTTCCTGACAAGAGGATTAGAAGGCAAGTAGAGTATTTAGAAGTTCAGTACATTGGGTAAGTAGGATAGGATAATAGAGTGTGGAATACACTTTATGTCCTATCTTCCTTGTTTTGTGTTGAATGTAACTTATTGATTTATTGAGAGTTAATAGTATGGACTGACATATTGTCAGATGTGTGACATTATGACAATCCCCACAATAATCACTCCAATTCAAATCAGCAATAGTAGAACAATCATCCAATAATGTATGACTGTTTTTACTGTTACAGTTTATATGCAAAACCACACTCTAACAAGCAAACAATCAAACAAACACATATTAATTGTTGTTAAATGTCTTCAATTGAGCACCAATAATATTGGGAGTGCTACTGAAATTGAGTGCAGATGTAAAGAATAGGACACTACTACAGGACTGTGGTGAGAGTTACAATATCATTGATATTAATACTCAATAGACTTAGTGAGGATAGCAAGAACAGAATCAACATAAAATTGCACAGAGAGTAAGAAGGTTTAGAAACTAAATATATTCAGGTCAGAATTAAGGCATATCAAAGACAGCAACTAATATTTTAGATGATTTAGGAATTAGAGAGTATTAGTGTAATGGTAGCACAAAGGATGAATGAAGTTGCCTTGAAATACAGTAGCAGTCATAACACTTTAGTAATGGTTCGAGTCCATTATACTCTCCTTTTATCAACCTATAAACAAACAATCAAAGATGACTAAAAATGTACTCATTGCAGTACTCTTGCTATTAGTAGGAGTACTTGCAGGTATTTGTATCAACCAAAATGATACTATTAACAAAGCCAAGGCATATATCAATGACTTAGAGAGTGATTTTCCTGAGTTTATTGATACCACTTCAGGTGGTGATGCTTATAGTGAGTATTACAGTAAAATATATTAAGGTCATGGCAAGAAAACATACATATCACCGAGAAAACTGTGATTGTCTAATAAGAGAAACAGTAGTAGACATTTGGGGTAGAACTATTTATTTGGCAGGAAGACATGCTTTTGAATGGAGCATTACTGTTTGTACAAGAGAAAGAATAGTAAAGACTACTTATCCTAATGGCAGAGAAGTGAGAAAAGAGTTCTACAAATATAAAAGAAAGAAGTGATGGATTTATTCATATACTTATTAGTAGGCTTACCATTAAGCCTACTCTTTCTTTATATCATATTTGATGCAGTAAATGGAGATAACAAATGAAATACATTCTATTGTTACTATCAATTATGATATGTTCTTGTGGACCACAGGAGCCATTTGAAGAACAGAGAGAAACAACAAAAGTAGATTCAAGTTATTACCTCAGAAATATGGCAGAATTAGAACTTGAAACACAGCAAGTGGTAGAAGAATCCATTGCTTGTGACTATGGCAAACAGTTTATATGTCCTAACTGTGGCGAGCCTTTTGATGGACATGAGTGCGAAAATTGTAAATACACAGAAGAAAGATGAAAAGATTCAAGCTTATACTTAAAGGAGTGTTATTATGGATAACAGCCTTTGCAGTTATACTCTTTATATCAGGAGTAGATAGCATCTATGATAATGGATATTTCATACACTCAATCATTGTGTGTGTAATACTATGTTATGCTTGCTACAAGCTAATCTCTGAAGAGGAATTTGAAATATTGACTTTTTACAAATGGTTCGATAACATATTAAAGGATGAATAATCAGTCCTCTGGAGAAGGTATGCTCCTATAGTTCAGTGGATAGAACAACTCTCTCCTAAAGAGTAGACACAAGTTCGAGTCTTGTTGGGAGTACTAAGGTATTACTCATATAAGGTAATTTGATTGTTTATAGGTATGTGAAATTTAGTTCGGGCAATAGCAATATTGCTACAGGAGACTGGTATGTGAATATAGGTCTCCTTTATGTCTCCATAGCTCAATTGGATAGAGCAACAGCCTTCTAAGCTGTAAGTTGTGAGTTCGAGTCTCACTGGAGATACTAAGCTCGGAGACTGTACACTTCATAGCAGAGCTTGATAAACACAATAGAAGGTGCTGGTAGGTAAGCTACTGTTTCTTGTTTTAGCTTGTACTTTGTTCTTAGAAAAGAAGCAAAGCAAAAAAGGGGCATTTTGGTTTTGATTGCTGATTATTTGGTAAGAGAACATGCAAAGGCTGATGGAAAGACATCAAAATAATAACTGGCAATACTTCTTATAGAGTTGCTGCCTAAATAGGCTGAGTAGCACTTACTTGGAAACAGAAAGGTGCAAAGCCTGAATGAAGACTAAGGCTGGGGGTCCGACTTTAAGAGCATTAATAGGCTGTGGTCTCGCAGAAGGTAACCCAACTTTTTCCTTGTTTATGGACAATAAAATAAGGTGGTGGAAATGCTGTAAATCCAGACAGACCCAGTGGGCAACTGACCACATTAAAAAGTAGTAAGCATGTGTAATTCTTTTATTAAAGGTTGGTAAGACAGGGGTTCGAGTCCCCTATGCTCCACAAAACAATCTTAGTATTAACTAAAAAAAAAAGTATGTTTTATGTATTAATGTTTGAGTTCATGCTATTGGGAGTAATAGGTGGACTATTAGGCATATTCTATAGGAATTGCCTGAAGGTTGAGGATATGATATTCTATCCTTTGTACAGTAAAGTGTTTGTACCTATGGTTAAAAGTGGCAATAGGTTCTTACATTTTATAGCATATCCATTGGGATTCTGCATCTATTGTAGTACCTTTTGGATAACCATGCTCATTCTTATACTCTTCTTGACAAGCTGGGATTCACTTCCTAAGTGGCAGGATATTGTAATAGGAATTATAGCAGCAGAAGGTGTAGCTCACCTAATAGTGTGTATAAGTTGCAGATTCTTAATACACAAACATCCTGACTTAGATAAGGATTACTTAAAACATTTACATGAATAATTAAAAGACTAAGGATATGCAAAAAGATTTGGTTTTCTTTAAGAAAGAGGGTGAAGAAGGAGTAGCCCTCACTTCAACTTCAGCCAATCACATTGCTAATATGGCAAAGGAGTACATACAGGGTATGGAAACACAACTTAACAATGTGTCTTTCCTGAATGTAGAGGTTGGCTTGATAAGTGCTAATGCACATAATGTCATACAAGAGGGTACATCAAGGGAGGTGTTAAGCTCAATACCTTTCATGCTTGAGAGTATTGCACAGGCAAAGTCACTCATAGCTTGGCTCAGGGAGGCTATCAAGGCTAAGAATGACTTGATAAATGGACTCCAGTCTGTTAGTCTTGATGACTGGTGCAAAGAGAATGGAGTGGAGAAACCACTGTCACCTGTGGCTCCTCATGTACTGACAGAGCAGGAGTATTATGCTTCTCTTTCTATCAAGGAGAGGAACAGATACTACCAGCTTGAGACTGTGGCTGCTGTAATAGGCAAGTACATACATCCTGATGGTGTATTGTCTGATGAGAGGAAGAAACTCAAGGATAGAATACAGCATCCTCATCAAGTAGATGGTAAGGGTAGAGATGCTCTTATCTATACCTATGAGCCTTCTGTAAGTGCAGAGGATGTAGACAATACTTTCTATGAGTTGCAGAAGAAGCACAGAGAGGTACAGGCTCAACTGAACTCTATGAAGCATGACTGTGAAGTGGCTATTGAAGAGTCTACAAACAAGTCTAACACGGAATATGCTGTGGCTTCAAGTGAGTATAGAGAAGCACTCAAGGCTATTATGCTTTCCTTCAAGACATGGAAGGATGCAAAGTCTCAAGAGTATAGCAAACTGAAAATTGCTGTGCCTAACTCACTGCTTAGTGTATATAACACTGTAAATTCATTAGGTAAGTAAATGTAGGTCTTAGGGTATTTACTCTTAACTGCATTGAATACACACAGTGGATGCTATTTGTGTAAATATAATAATGAAAATTATATCTGCAAAATATAATTGAGTAGTGCTTTGCCATTACTTATGACTGCCATTCCGAGAAATATTCTGCCCTATGAAGCTTGATTGTGGAGGGTTGTTCTTGCTTTGGATGGGAGGCAGGTTCTTGCTTTTGATATAGTCATTGTTATAGTTAGCATTTACTGTGTGTAACTTACTATTTTTATTCACTTTCTAAAAAAAAAAAAGATGAAAGAAAAAGAACAGAATCCACTTGAAAGAAAGTTGGATGAGCAGTCATTTGAAAATGCTGCAAAAGCCATTAAAGGTGGCAAAGAGAATGGTAGTTTAACCAATGTTGAACTTGTTGAAAACTTGGTAGAAAGCTACAAAGGTAAGACAGTGCAAGCACCTGTTGAGGTGATTGTAGCAAGTGCAATACTCCTCAATGTGAGAGAATTGATGGGCACTATTGAAGCCTTGAAACATACTCTTCACATTAAAATGGCAGAGGAATTAAGGGAAAAGGCAGACAAAGGAGAGGCTACAGTAGAAGATGCAATGGCTGCCCTTATGCTTGCTGCAATTATGAAGAAAGAATCTGAAGAAGATTAATAAACATGAGTGAAATCAAGTTAAGTCTGAGTATTGAGCTTCGAGGAAGCACAATGTTCAGCAAGGAGGAGTGCCTTAAAACAACTCAAGAGACCATTACTACAAAGAATGGTAGAAAGAGAACAGTAACAAAAGTAGTTGAGGATTGGGACAAGATGGAGAAGCACACTATGAGAGTGACTGACACAAATGGCACCAATCCAGAGATTATCACTTTCCATACAAGGAAGTGCAAGCCAGCTACACAGTCCCTGAACATGAGCAAAGAGGCTTATGAGTATATGATTGACAAGGATTCTTGTCCTTCATGGTCTAAGCCTGGCAAGTGGGCTGCAATGAGTGAAAAGGAAAGACTTGAAGCTCATTTGCAGAGAACAGTAGAACATCTTGGAGGTGTATCATATACCTATCAAGTGTTTGAGGACTAAATAGGAATGTTCTCATAGTAAGGGCAGGGGTACTAATAATACCCTTGTCCTTCTTTTTTTTTTACAACCTACTGACTAAGTAGGATAAAACTAAGAGACTATGGGATATGTTCCTAAATTTATACATCTTGACCATTTTATTACCGTAGAATATCCATTTGGTGTTCATTGGAAGCATAGTTATATACAACAGAGTGCAGAAGCAATCTTCAATACATATAAAGAAGATATTGAGGAAGGTACGAGCATTACTTTTGTAGCAAGAGGCACATCAGGAGCCATGATTGCAGGTGCTATGCTTAATGAGTTACACAATATTAATCCAGCTACTAAGACCTACATCCTGATTGTCAGGAAGGAAGAAGATACAAGTGCTCATTGTTCTTCATTAAGAGGAATTGATGAGGTTGGTACTACAAGGTTCATAGTTGTGGATGACTTTATAGCATCAGGTGAAACCATTGAAGCAGTTATACAAGCCTTAGATAGACAGCTTGGGGTGAGTTATCACCCATCTAATAAGTATGATATGCTTTGTGTAAGTAACTTCATTGATGCAAAAGCATTAAAGAAGAACTCATGTGATGATTACAGGAAATGGAAAGGAATTTGTTCAAGATTTGAATATGTAGTATGTTGTCCTAAACCAGAATAGTATGATAGCATTTAATGTATTATTCCTCATTGTACTATGTATTTGGATTATTGTAATGTATAATAAGTATTCTCCTAAGATTGATATAGTCACATCAAGGAATAAATACATTGTGCTATTATGGTATAACAAATGGTATTGGAATGGGAAATGTAAGAGAACTTACATAAAACTGTTTGAAATATGATAGAATTTACCCTTAATAGGAATAGGAATGGAAAGAAATCAAGATGGGCTAAGAAGTATGAAACAGAGAGTATTCAACATACTCATCTCCTTTGCAGTAGGAGTACTTGGGGTAGTACAGGTACTACCCTACTTGAAGGAAGATGAACCACCTGAAATAAAGGTGGTACACATAGTTAATGAGGAGCAACCAGACTTCTTCAGTAAATCACCTCAAGAAGGCTTGATAGAAGCATTGGAATATTATGGGGTTAAACATCCTCAGATAGTCTATGCACAGGCTGTACTTGAAACTGGTCATTTTAAGTCAGACTTATGTCTGAATGGTAATAATCTGTTTGGCTTATACAATAGTAAGAAACACAGATACCATACATTTGACCATTGGACTGAGAGTGTGGTTGCATATCTTGACTATGTGCAATATAGATACAAACCTCCGAATGATTATTATAAGTTTTTATCAGACATAGGGTATGCAGAAGACCCTAACTACATTAACAAACTAAAAGGAATTGTAAGTAGAAATGACAAGAAGAACTTGAAATAATAACTGGATAGTATAAGTAATTCACTTAAACTATTGGTTAATTCAAACATTTACTGTATCTTTGCAAAAAAAAAAGATATGGTTATTAGTCAAGAATTTAAGTTTTCGGGTGTTTACTGTATTTTGAACACACAAAATGGTAAGAAGTATGTGGGAAGTAGCAAGAACATCTATAGTAGATGGCAGAAACATAGAAGTACCCTGAGGCATAATTGTCATCATAGTCCTCATCTTCAAAATGCTTGGAACAAGTATGGTGAAGATAAATTTCATTTCTTTGTACTTGAAAGATGTGATGAAGATAAATTGGCTGAAAGGGAACAATTCTATGTGGATAGCCTACATCCTGAGTATAATACTGAGCTTACAGTTACTAAAGCTGTGGGCAATATGTTGGAAAGTACTAAGGAGAGGATAAGAAACTCTCTCAAGGAAAACTATAGAAATGGCTATGTTAATCCAAGAAAAGGAGTTACTTTATCAGATGAAACAAAGAGGAAAATAGGTGAAGCCAACAGTAAGTCTTGTGCTAAAAGACAAAAAGGAGTTTATATCTATGACCTTAATAAAGTTTTGTTATGTAAAGTAAATACTTTGGAAGAAGCAGCATCCTATGTTGGAGGCTCCATACAATCTATCAGTTGGTGTTTAATTAAAAGCAGAAATCATCTGTATAAGAAAAGGTTTTATTTAACAAGACAGTTATTATGAAAAGAGAAGAGATACAAAAGAAAGCTCTTGAAGTAGTTGATAAGAGCAAGTACATGATTTTAGAGCTTATCACTGGGTATGGTAAGACCAAGGTAGCAATAGACCTCATTAATCATATATGTGATAGGGTATTCAGGAATGATGAAAGCCCTACTACTATACTTATCCTTGTAGCTAAGACTGTGCATAAGCAGACTTGGAAGGATGAGATTGAGAAATGGGGAGGTGTCAAGTCTGACTATATTACCATTGAATGCTATGAGTCACTAAAGAACTATGAGAACTCATACTTTGATGTAGTAGTGGCAGATGAGATGCAGCATTTGTCAGAAGCAAGAATTGATGTATTGGAGACTATCCATATCAATGAGTCTTTCATTGGATTGTCTGCCACTATTAAGAGAGACATGAGGGATTATTTCATTTACAACCACAAGGCTGAGGTCATTAAGTGTGGTCTCAAGGAGGCTGTGGAAGACGAAGTATTGCCTGAGCCTACAGTATATCTGCTGCCTTTGACTTTAGACACTACTAATTATACCTACAAGGTTAAGAAGTTTGGTCGTGATATAATCACTACTCAGAAAGGTTGCTATGATAGTATCTCTTCACTTATAGAGTGGTACAAGAATAAGTACTTTAACTCAAGAAATGAGAGGATAAAGAACTTATGGCTTTCAACAGCAGGCAAAAGGCTGAAGTGGTGTGCTGAACAGAAGGAAGCCCTTGTATTATCTCTTCTTGACAAGTTCAGGAATTACAAGACTTTGACTTTCTGTAGTAGTATTGAACAGTCAGAGAGGTTAGGTAAATATAATATCACCTCGAAGAATAAGGCTTCAGTAAAGAACCTTGAGATGTTTAATCTTAACAAGATTAAACATATTACTGCCTGTAACATACTCAATGAAGGTGTGAACTTGACTAATTGTAGGATAGGTATATTCTGCAACTTGAATAGTTCGGAGATTGTAGTAAAGCAAAGAGTTGGTAGAATACTTAGACACAAATCTCCTATTATCATCATACCTTATTTCAAGGATACAAGGGAAGAGGAACTTGTGCAGAAGATGATAGAGGAGTACTCTGAGGATTCTATTATAAGTGTTGATAGTATTAATGACATTAAGCTATGACAATTTGTTTAAGTAAAGAAGGATGTCAGAAGAACAACATTAGTCTTGCTGAGGCTCTCTTGATGCTTGCCATCCATAATAATGCTGACCTTGATACAGCTCAGAAGGAGCTGATTAAGAAGGGCTATATAACTGCTAATAGGGATGACTTATTCCAACAGATTGGATGGAGACTTACTAATAAAGGCACTGAGGTAATAGATTCTGTGATTGTGGATTCTGATAAGAAGCAGGAACCTAATGACAGGTTAATTCAGTTGGCTACAAGGCTCAAAGAGATATTTCCTAAAGGCAAAAAAGATGGCACTAACTATTATTGGGCAGATGGAGTAGCTTTGATTGTACGAAGATTAAAGTTATTCTTCAAGAAATATGGAAATACTTATACTGATGAGCAAATCATACAGGCAACCAGTAAGTATGTGGAAGGTTTCAATGGAAACTATACATATATGAGGTTATTAAAGTATTTCATATTCAAAGAGAAAGTTGGTGCTGCTGGTGAGGTTGAGGGGGACTCAGAATTGATTAGTTACATTGAGAATGCTGGTCAAGAAGAGAATTTAAGAAATGATTGGACTTCTACAATTAACTGATTATGAGTAGATTTAAGCAAGTAATGGGAAATCTGAGGTTAAGGAGGGAGAGAGTTCTTAATGGACTTTATAATTGTATTCCTTTCCCTTTTCCAAGGTTTAGAGCATGGGTTCCAGGCATTGAAACTGCTAAGTTCATAGTGGTGACTGCCAATCAAAAGGTAGGTAAATCAAAGTTCTGTGATTACCTATTTGTATATGAACCATTGTTCTTTATATTGGAGCATCCTGAGATGAGAGTTAAGGTTCTTTACTTTACTTTGGAGATGAGTCCAGAGGAAAAGTATAATGAGTTCTTGTGTCATCTATTGTTTAGATTGGATGGAATAGAGGTATCTCCCACTGAACTGAAAAGTACAGATAGAGACCATCCTATTGATGAGAAGATTCTTGAATTACTTGAATCTGATAAGTATCAGAGATATATCAAGGCATTCGAGGATATGGTTGAGTATATTGATGACCAAAGGAATCCCACAGGAATCAATAAGTATTGTAGGGATTATGCCTTAACTCATGGACATCTTAACTTCAAGAAAGGTAAGAGGAAAGACCCTATCACAGATGAAATCATAGATGCAGATATGGTAGACAATGACAATCCTTATACCCCAGATGACCCAGAGGAGAGGAGGATAATCATCATAGATAATGCCTCAAATCTATCTCTTGAAAGTGGATTGAAAAAGATGGAAACTATTGATAAGATGAGTAAGTATGGTATTACTCTCAGAAATCAATTGAAGTTTATCTTTGTACTGATTCAGCATCAAGCACAGGCTCAAGAAGGTATTGAGAACCAGAAGCTGAATAAGCTTAAACCATCTTCTGATGGTCTTGCAGATTGTAAGACTACTACCAGAGATGCCAATATGGTTATAGGTCTCTATAGCCCATTCAAGTATGGACTAAGAGAGTATGAAGGATATGATATAACCAAGTTCAGGAATCATATAAGGTTCATGGAGGTGATTGAAGATAGAGACTATGGAGCAAATGGTCAAATCTGTCCTTTATTCTTTGATGGTGCAGTGAGTACATTTTATGAACTCCCAAGACCTGATGATAGAGAAGCATTACAGAGAGTATATAACTATATGGAATCAAGGAAGAGCAAAACTGCTAAGACTTTCTTTAGTTATGGAATAAATAAAATGAATAGAAAGTTGCACAGGTGGAAAATATTTCATAAGTTTGCAACCCTTTTCAAGTAAAAGTAACATTATAAAACAAAAACAATGGCAAAGATTTTAGTTTTGGCTAAGTCAGGCTTTGGAAAAACCACTTCCTATTGTGGTAGGGAGAAATTAGGTATTAAGGGGCTTGACCCAAAGGAAACTTATGTTATCCAGTGTATTGGTAGGGGTGTTCCTAACCCTAACTTCAAATTGATTGAAGGCAACATTGGAGTGGAGAATGTAGGTAAGCCTACACAGAAGCTTGTAAATGCAAATGCCCTTGCCACAGGAAACAGAGTACAGGTAGATAGTCTTACAGGACTTGACAGATTTGCAGCAGTTGCAGAGATTGTCAATATAATGAAGAAATCACCTTATAAGAATGTTCTTATAGATGATATGAACTATCTTGCTCAGGATTTCTATATGGCAAATGCCATGAAAGGTGGATGGGATACTCCTAAGCAGATTGGCTATGGTATGGGTCTCATCTTTGATTCTTTCAAGGGATTCCCTGAAGATAAGAATATCATCTGCTGTGCCCACTATGAGGAGTATAAGGATAAGAATGGTGACTCCATTTCCTATAAGTTCAAGACCACTGGAAAGATGGTTGATGACTATATTACTCCTGAGGGTAAGTTTGATATTATCCTCTTTGGCAAGGTAGGATATGATGCAGAAAACAAGAGACCTATCAAGCACTTTGTCAAGGAGTTTGATGGAGAATATCCTGCTAAAGACAGTCTTGGTGCATTGGATGACCTTCCTGATGAGATTCCTAATGATTTGTCTATAGTAGTAGACAAATTGAGGGAGATTTATGGATAGAAATGAGACTGTAAGAATATCAAGGTTAGCTGCCTTTGGTGGACTTACTGAAACTGATGTCAATATGATGTTGATGCAGTACTGCATAGGACAGGGCAAGCCTTACTATGAGACTGCCCTGTTTGTAACACATGTATTAAGAGATAGGCAATTAATGGCATATTGCTTTAACTTTGCATTAAGTTTCTACGAGAGAAAGTTCACAGTATATAAGCTATGGAGTGCTCCCAATCCATTAAATAACATGGGGCAAGAAAGGAAGTTATTACAAATCTTTTAATAGTAAGAAAATATGAAAACATTGACAGTAAGACAGTTTGCAGGTGTAAAAAGAATTGCACAGAATGTTAATCCTTTGGTAGTGAAGAAGAATAAGATTGCTGCCAAGATTGATGAACTCAATGCAGAGTACAATGCTCTGACTGAGGAGATTGAGGGACATGAGATGGGTGTCAAGGCTTTGACAGGTGGTCTCACAAGTGAAGACTTGGTTGTCAAGAAGGTAGAAGATACTGGTAAGGTTGATAAGGATGGTAAGCCTGTAAAGGTTACTAAGTATGAACCTAAGGCTGGTGTAGTAGTGTTCAATGAGGAGGCTAATGTATATGAAATTCATGTAGAAGAGCCTACTATTGACAATGTTGCTCCTGAGACAGTAGATGATACTGAGAAGGCACCTGAGACAGAAGTAAAGGCTGGTGAAGAGGCTCCTTTTGACCCTACTAACCCCTTCAATGATGGTACAGAGGCTGGTGACAAACTGCCTTTTGGAGATTAATCAGAAGAATTAGGGATATGGAAAGTTGGATAGAAGTAATTGATGGATACAAGGTATCAAATCTTGGGGAAGTTTATAGCACAAGGACTAATAAGGTACTAAAGAAACATACTGATAGGTATGGATACTTATATGTTGGAGTGTATATAAATGGGAGGTTGAAGTTTAAGAAGGTACATAGGTTAGTTGCCAAAGCCTTTCTTAGTAATTATTCTGATGACTTACAAGTAAATCATAAGAATGAGGATAAGAAAGACAATAGAGTGGAGAATCTTGAAATGTGCAATAACAGATATAATTGTAATTATGGCAGCAGAAAGAATGTTTTGTCCAAAGCAGTTATACAAGAAACCTTAGATGGAAACTTTGTCAAAGAATGGGCTTCCACAAGAGAAATTGAGCAAACACTTGGATTCTCAAATACTTCTATCTCTGCTTGTTGTAGAGGATTTGCCAAGGATTATCATTCTGGTAAAGTATATCCTGTGCATCAAGCATTTGGTTATAAGTGGAAATATAAAAATAATGAATAACATGAATAAGAAAAAAGTTGGATATGCTTTTATGGCATTCAGTAAAGGAACAGAGAGTAAAGAAGGCAATGCAGTAAAGAGATATACAGGTGTAGCTCCTGTATTTGTTTTGGCTGTAAATCCTAACAAGGCAGAGTTAGAGAAACTCTATAATACCCAGCTTGAAAATGACCCTGAGTATCTGGGTGAAGTTGAGGTAGGTGAGGACAAGCACAAGGTACAGAATGTCAGACTTGATTTCATTGTTAAGACTGATGCTGAAAAGTGTGGTGGTATTGAGTTTACCACTAAGGTAGCTTTCTTCATCAGAAAGGAATACAGATACAATAGAGACCAGACTAAGGTACAGGTAATTGATAAGTATGGTAGAACTGCTTGGGTTACTGTAGAGCAGGCTAAGGCACATGAAATTCCTGTATATAAGAATGGTCCTGCCAATATTGATAAGGACTACAGACCAGCTTTTCATGGTGAAGAAGAATTGACTAACTTCATCAAGGCATACCTCAACATTCCTAATGTAATGAAGTATGTCAATAATACTTGGGTTATGGTAGACAAACCTGAGGATTGTGAAGCAAGACTTGAGAGCATTGCTGAGTACTTCAAGGGTAATTTCAAGGAGCTGAGAGATGTTATTGCATTGCAGCCTAATAACAAGGTTAAGGTATTGTTTGGTGTAAGAACCACTGATGATAACAAGCAGTATCAGGCTGTTTATAATCAGATGTTCTTGAAGAACAACATCACTGACTACAGTAAGTTGGATGCAGACTTGCAGGAAAGAAAGGCTGCTGGTGCATATCCTACTACTGAGTTCACTGTGGGTGACTTGAAGGAGTATGATGTAGAATCTACAGACCTCAGTAACTCTGGTGCAGCAGGTGATATGCCTTTCCCTGCTGGTGATACTGCTGGTGGTACACCTTGGGATTTTGGTAAGTAAGTAGTAATTTCTAAAAAAAGCAATGGCAATCAGCAAAGGTAAATCTTCTGTGAGCCTTGATGATATTCTAAGTAAAGTGACAGAAGCAGATATTCTGTCATATTACTTAGGAGTCACGGAGGTTCCTTGTATTATAAATAGTCCTCTTAGACAGGACAGGAGACCTTCTTTTGGTCTTTATTCTACTGATGGTAGAAGAATATTTTACACAGATTTATCCACGAGGGATAGAGGAGGTCTGTTTGACCTGCTTGGTCATATGTGGAACTGTGGTTATAAGGAAGTTCTAACAAGGGTTGATGAGGACATTTCAAAGTTCTGTGGTGGTGCCAATATTCATTCATATACTCCTTGTGCTGTAAGAAGTACAAATAGTTACAACAAAGATACAGACTTGCAGTGCAAAGTCAGAGATTGGAGGAGTTATGATATTGAATACTGGGCATCCTATGGTATAACTTTAGAATGGCTCAAGTATGCAGAGGTTTATCCCATATCTCATAAGATTGTCATAAAGGATGGTCATAGATATGTGTTTGGAGCTGATAAGTATGCCTATGCTTATGTAGAACACAAGGAAGGTAAAGTTACTCTAAAGATATACCAGCCTTTCAATAAAGCTGGTTATAAGTGGAGTAACAAGCATGACAATTCTGTAGTAAGCCTATGGACTAAAGTACCTGAATATGGAGAGCAGATTTGCATCTGTTCTTCACTGAAAGATGCTTTATGTCTATGGGCTAATACAGGTATTCCATCTCTTGCCATTCAAGGTGAGGGATATAGGATGAGTGATACTGCAATTAGTGAACTGAAAAGGAGATACAAACAAGTCTTCATTTGCTTGGATAATGATGAGCCAGGATTGAAAGATGCTCAGAAGTTAGCTGAGGAAACAGGATTTACTAATGTAGTATTACCACCCTTTAATGAAGGGAAAGATATTTCAGACTTGTATAAGGCTAAGGGCAAAGATGAGTTCCTTAGAATAATCAAGCCTTTATTCAACTCTTCAAGACAAGAGGACAATGATTGGGATGATTTGCCCTTTTGCATAGATTAAAGTTTCAATAAGTCCAATTTTATAAAAAAAAAAAAGTGAAAACATGGAAGCAAGAAAAATTACAGTCGTACAGACTAAGAATCAGAAAAAGAGTGTTATCATGTCAGCAGCCACAACCCTTGCTGAGTTGAAAAGTGACCTGAGAGCCAATGGTATTGACTATGATGGTATGACCTTCTTTGAGGGTACATCAAAGGTTGAATTGAAGAATGATGCTTCAGTTCTGCCACATGATGTTCCTTATAAGGGTACTATCACAAATGAGTTGGTTTTCATGCTTACTAACACCAACAAGAAAATCAGAAGTGGTGCTGTTGCAATGAGTAGAGCTGAGGCATACAGTGCTATCAAATCTATGGGTTTACAGGATGCTTGTGTAAAGAAGTTTGGCAAAAACTTCACTATGTGCAAGACTGCTGACCTTATTGCATTGATACAGAGTAATAATAGTGCTGCAAATCCTGCACCTGCTGCTCCTAAGGCAGAGACTAAGAAGGAGGAAAAGGCAGAAGCACCTGTAAACACTCCTGAAGTAAGTGCTCCTGTAGCACCTGCAAGTAATGGTGGTGAGTGTGTTGATACTGTAGCAAGAGCTGCTATCAGCAAGTTGGTGGAAATTCTTGAGGACAATGGCACAATTGAAGATTGTGAGAAAGAGGAAGTGCTTGGCATTCTTGGTGGTGAAGTAGCTGTAGCTACTGCAACCTCTGAGGAGTATAAGCCTAAGTCAGCTTCTCCTTACTCTGATGATGAGATTGATGATATGTTCGCAGGAATGGGTGTCAATTAACAAGGGTAAGTAACAGTAGGTAAGGAGGTTGGAAATACCCCCTTACCTACTTTTTTTTTTTTACAGTAATATGAGTGGAGAAACAATTAAATTAATTGAGGAGAAGATAGAAGAACTATATAACTCCTTGATGGACAGACCACTCCGAGTATTAAGCATATTCAATGATTTCTTTGGAGAGGATAAAGTTGATATGCAAGGATATTGGAGTTTGGACAAGTTCAAATCTTGGATGAATATAGAGCCTTTATCTACTTATATTCCTGATGGTAATATTGTAAGCATGAACAGGAATGACTGGAGCATGTATAAAACATGGGCTATTACTGATTTACCTGGAGACCAGGTAGAAAAGGTTGTAAATGTGCTTACAAATATTACAGTAAAGGAAAGAATTGGTAATGCTAAGTTCAATGGCATATTCATTCTTGTACATTTTCCTCATGTAAGAGTAACTAATGAGCATGACAGATTTGTGGATATTAACCATCTGTGGGCTAAGGTGAAAGTAATGTATAATGGCACATTGAATGGTGGATTTACACTTAACAGGTCAGAATATACTATGCTTCACATTAGCAGTGGATATATGCACAGTCATATCAGTGGCATTCCTACAAATGACTTTACCAGTTTTCAGAATCCTTGCACAGGCAGTGGTCCCATCAATGGTACTATTAGTGCCCTTAATAGGGATTATGATGAGGATATGTGGAATATGTTTTGTCTTGAATTAAGCAAGTATGTGACTGTGGAATCCATTGCTGGTGGACCTTATAACTATTTGGAAAAGTTAGGTACTAATAACATGGAGATGGGTGTAGATAGGTTTGTTACATATCTATCACCAGACTACTACGGGGATGCTCTTAGTTCTGATAAGTTGAAGGAGTTTGTAAGAGGCTTTATCAATTCAAAGAAACTTAAATTCAATTATGTAAATGGCTCTTATTCTATTGGTATGTCACTTATTGAGTTTATTGTACTTATTAGCAATGAATTTATTAAGTGGTATAATGACCAGTTTAATAAAGAGGAGCTAACTGCCAAGTTTGCAGAATTGAAGAGGAAAGGTATCTTGAAAGAATGTATCATAGATAATGGGAAGATTTACTATGATAAAGGCAGAAACAATGTAAATAACTATGCCCAATATGTAGGCAAGAAGGTTTGCATGTTCAAGGGAAGAGAGGTTACTGTTGATATTACAGATATTGCTGAGGTAAGGAATGAGAATAAGAGTATAATTCTTAATACTCATACTGCACTATACATATTAGCAACAATACTTAAAGTGTTAAATTATAGATATGGAAGAAGTAAAGCAACCCACGAAAGTAATCAGCTTGGTACAGAAGTCAGGTACTTATAATTATAAGCTGATTATCCCAGCAGAAGTGGAGAGAAAGATAAGATTTGCCTGCCAAAAGGTGTGGAGTACTGAATGGTCAGGTACACTATTCTTTACACATGAAGGTTCATTTGAAAATAATGACCTTGTAATAAGATGTGTGGATATTTACATTATGGATATTGGTACTCAAGCCTATACAGAGTTTGATATGAATCCTGATGTGATAGCCTATATGTGTGAGAATCCTGAGTTACTTGATTGCCAAATGGGTCTTATACATTCCCATAACAATATGAGTACTTTCTTTAGTGGAACAGATACTGCTACTCTAAAGGAGGAAGGTAGGGATAGAAATAACTTTGTATCTCTCATTGTGAATAATGCAGGTTCTTACACTGCTGCAATTACAAGAAGAGTTAAATCAAAACAGGTCAAGGAGTCTGTATCTTACGAGTTCTTTGGTGATGGTGAAAAGCATGATACTAAGGAATATGTAAGTAGTGCAGATGAAATTGAATGGTTCTACCTTAAAATAGAGAATGAAAATGAAACATTTTCATTCCCAGACATGGCAGCAAGGCTTGAGGAAATCAAGCAAGCTAAAGCAGAAAGGGCAAAGAAAGCTCAGACACCTGTATATCAAGGTGGTTATAAGCCTGTTATTGCTAATTCCTATGGTACAAAGGCAGGTCCAGCAAATCTTGTCAAGAAGGAAGCTGATAAGAAGAATTTGAACCAAAGAACTCTCTTTGATGATGTAGATGACTTGCCATTTGAAGAAGGATATGAAATACCTTATGGACAAGTGACATTTGATAAGACTACTCTAAAGTCCCTTGTACTTCAATTAATTACAGGCAGTATCATCATTTCTAATGATAGTAAGATTGACATTACTAAATGGGCTAAGTCAATGCCTACCCTGTATGAAGAGAGGTTTGGTAAAGGCAAAGTTGGCATGGATAATTTCAAGATATGGGCAGAGACCTATGCAGAGTATCTGACATGGTATATAACAGATGAGAAATTAGAAGAACTTGGCTTTGATGAAACAGAAATTTGTGCTATTTGTGCCCATGATATGATAGAGGAATTAACCAAACTTCCTGAAAATGATTATATCAAAGGATATATTGATGCACTACAAAAGTATTTAGTATTATGACAAATAGTGAAATAGAAAACAGAGTAGCAGAATCTGAGAGAGCTTTAGAAGAAGCTATTGAAGAGTTCAACTCAGTAGAAGAGTATGAAGAGGCTCTTCAGAATCTTGATAATGATTCACCTTTGACAGAGGAAGAACAAGCTATCCTTGACCAAGCTGTAGAAGATGCACATCAGGAGATACCTACAAACTCTGCAACTTTGCTTGTGGATGAAGCTACAAGTAGGTTTAGTTCTGCCATTTGGTATGAGAACATTCAGAAGAAGACTGTCATTTTGGCAGGTGTGGGTGGTATTGGTAGCTATGTAGGCTTCTTATTGGCAAGAATGAAGCCAGCTTCCATGTTTATTTATGATAATGACATAGTGGAAGCTGTCAATATGTCAGGTCAGTTATATGGTCAATCTGATTTAGGCAGACCTAAGGTATCTGCACTGACTGAGATGATTAGGAACTATGCTGGCTATAGTAGTGTCTTTGCAATAAGTGAAAGATTCACTGATGAATCTGAGGCATCAGACATTATGATTTGTGGCTTTGATAACATGGAAGCAAGAAGGCTTTTCTTTAATAAATGGGTAAATCATGTTCAATCCAAACCAGAGGAGGAGAGAAAGAATTGCTTGTTTATTGATGGTAGATTAGCAGCAGAAGAGTTTCAGGTATTGTGTATCAAGGGAGATGATGAGTACAACATCAATAGGTACAATAATGAGTTCCTATTCTCTGATGCAGAAGCTGATGAAACTATCTGCTCCTATAAACAAACTACCTTCTGTGCAAATATGATTGCATCTTATATGGTTAATTTGTTTGTAAACTTCTGTGCTAATCAATGTGAGCCTCTCATTGATAGAGACCTGCCATTCCTTACCACATATAATGCAGAAACAATGTATCTTAAAACTGAAGTATAATGGAATTTAACCCAAGATTTGCATATAATGTAATGGGTGTTTTCAATAGCAGTGAGTCTGGTAATCCAGACCAGCTTGAAATGAATCTGTCTCTTGATAGTAACAATGTATTTAGAAGAAGCCTTGTCATTGAAGTAAACAATGATGAGGTAGAGATACCTGTGATTGCAAGAGAACACTTTGAAAAGCTGGTTTCAGACAATATGGCTTATCCCGCAATTATGGGAATCAAGAGGATAATATTGCCATTATATGATAATGCACCAAGCCAAGGAAGAAGAACCTTTGATAGTATCATAGCTCAATTATTTACTAATGTAGGATATGGTAAAAGATTGCAGAAGATAACTACCAATAAGGGCGAAGTGTATTATGGTGGTAAAGGTATCATCTTTGATGAGAGCTACACTCCATTACTATTATGTACATTAACTGCAAGAAGTGTACATACTGAGGATAATGGTAATACTATGGTCTATTACAGACCTGTGTGCCATGTCAGCCCCAAAGTATTCTTAGAGTCTGATAAGTTGATTAATAAAGGCATCATCAAGAAATTGATTCCCTATTATACAAGTAGGGATATAAATTTCCCAAGAAACAATTACAGTTTCAGCAGTAATCCAGAGGACAGGAAAGTAAAGGTCATAGTAGATAATTTCAATAAGTTCTTTGTAGAACCTATTAAACCTACTCCATCTGCCTGCTCTAATGATGCACTGAATGAATGCCTTATTGACAATATTGATGACATAATGATGTTGATATGACATTAGATGAATACTTTGGAGATTGGATGAAGGTAATTGATAGGACAGAGCTTAATAATGTAATGGCTAAGGTTGGGCAAGAATACAGGAGGAAACCATTGTGTCCTGCCCAATCTGATGTATTCAGAGCATTTGAGCTTTGTCCTCTCAATGACTTGAAAGTAGTTATGTTAGGTCAAGACCCCTATCCACAAAAGGGAGTGGCAACTGGAGTATTATTCGGGAATAGAAAGGAAGTTGATGAGGATAACTTGTCTCCTTCATTAAATGTTGTTAAAGAAGCAGCAATTAATTTTGAAGTTCCACATTATTGTATTACCTTTGACAACTCTCTTGAGAGTTGGTCTAAACAGGGAATACTAATGATAAACTCTGCACTCACTGTAGAAATGAATAGGATAGGTTCCCATGTGATGTTATGGAGACCTTTCATATCTAAACTCTTAAAGAACCTGTCTGACTATGATACAGGGATAGTATATGTCCTGTTTGGGAAGCAGGCTCAGACTTTTAAGCCTTATATAAATGAAAAGTTCAATCATGTATTTGAAGTGGAGCATCCTGCATACTTTGCAAGGAATGGCAGGAAGATGCCACATGAACTGTTTGTTAATATAAGCAATACAGTAAAGGGAATTTATGGAGTACCAATAGAGTGGTACAAAGAGTATTAATACTAAAAATAAAAAGAAAATGAAAAAGTTTTATTTAGCAAATGGTAAAGAAGTTCAGCTTGGTGACACAATCTACAAGGTAGAGGAAATTAACCATCCTGTATTTGGCAAGGGTAAGGTAGTTGAACACATCCTTGTTACTAAAGAGGTATTGCCTAAGTTGATTGAGGCAGGTGTACTCACTGTTAAGAAGGGTGCAGACAAGCCTACATTGCCTGTTCTGAAGGATGGTGAGGTGTCTATGGACTTGGAGTTCTATGTACAGAAGATTGCAGACAGACTTGGTTGGAAGATTGAGAAGGTGTATAACTATCTCAATAGTGTAGATACTATTCTTCCTGCTGCTGCATTCTCTATGGTACTTAGGGAAGTAGCCATTGAACTGGACAAGAAGTATGAGGACCACATTGAGAAGAGTCCTGAGATTTATGTAATCTCTATGCTTGATGGTAGAATCACTAAGGCTAACAAAGCTCACATCAAGAACTATAGGAACTTCGCAGCATTCAGGACTATTGAGGATGCTAAGATTGCTTGCAGAATTACAAGAGACATTCTTAAAGAAATGTTCAAAAGTGGTAAATAAGAAGATAAAAAATGCACACCCTAAGGAGTTTAATGGTATCTTATATAGAAGTACATTAGAAGCAAGAGTAGCAAAGTTCTTAACTGAGAATCATATAGATTTTAAGTATGAGGAAATTAAACTAACTTTGCTTCCATCTATAAGATATAATAATGAACTCCTTAGGGGAGTTCATTATACTCCTGATTTTGTTTGTGGTGATTATATTATTGAAGTTAAAGGCTATCCTAATGATACTTGGGGTTTGAAGAAGAAATTGCTAATATCATTAATAATGTCTGGAGAGATTCCCTATAAATTCAGGGAAGTACATTCTATACTTGAATTAAGAAAGGTAATTAATGAGATGAATAATATAGCAGAAACATGGAAATCTGTTGTAGGATTTGAAGGATTATATGAAGTTTCTAATTTAGGGAATGTAAGGTCTGTACAATTTCATGGGAAGAAGAGAATTAAAGAACTCTCTCAGACTTCAGATAAATTAGGATATAAGAGAGTAAAGCTTAGAAAGTGGGATGAATCTGTGGCTGGATGTTTCCAAGTACATAGGCTTGTGGCAGAAGCATTTATTCCCAATCCTGATAATAAGCCTCAAGTAGACCATATAGATACTAATCCTTCTAATAATAATGCTAATAATTTAAGATGGGTCACATCTTTGGAGAATCAGCAGAATCCTATCACCATTAAAAGACTCAGAGACAATATAACTAATATGAATAAGAGAGGTATTGGTCCGAAAATTTCTGCTGAAAAGAAAAGGAAACCAGTATTATTCAATGATGGTACTTCTATTATTGAATATCCATCTATTACAAGGGCAGCAAGAGAAACAGGATTATCTACTTGTTCAATTCAGAGATGGTGTAATAGACAAGTAAAAGGGTGGAGTTATGGACAATAGAGAACCAATAGACAGAATAAAGGCTTTGATTCCCTCATTGCCTGAGGGAGATGCAAAGCTTGCACATAAGTTCTTGAATAGTAGGGACTTTGAGTCTCTCCAACTCTTAGTTGATTCATCTCTTGTTAGAGTAAAGAAAGGTCTCAGTAAGGAAAATCCTAAAGAGGAGTATCTGAAAGCAGACCTTGGAGAAATGAGGAAATTGAAGTCAGAAATAGATACCTACTGTGAGGCTCTTGAGTTGCCAGAGCAGGAGGATGAGTATGAAGATTTCAGTAGTGAGGAATACAATCAAGATTATTATTAATGGAGAGGAAATCTTTAAGAAGTATATCTTGGGATGTGTCTGAAGAAACATATAGGGCAGACCCAGCATTAAGCTATTCAACCCTTGCAAGATATGAGAGGGAGGGATTCAATAACTTGGATAAATTATTTGACAGGTTAGAAACACCTTCTCTTACTTTTGGTAGTGCTGTAGACAGCATTATCACAGGTGGTCAAGAAGAGTTTGATGAAAGGTTTATGGTTGCTGAGTTTCCTTCTACTCCAGACTCTATTACAAAGATGGTAAAATCTTTGTTCAGTCAGTATGGAGATTCTTATAGGAGTCTTATCACAATTCCTGATGATGCAATCATTAAGGAGACTGAATATCAGAGTTATCAGATGAACTGGAAGCCTGAGACAAGAGCTAAGGTTATCAAGGAGAAAGGAGCTGACTACTATAACCTGTTATTTATAGCAGGCAGTAAGACTATACTTGATACTCAGACCTATCAAGATGTGTGCAATGCAGTAAGAGCATTGAAAGAGAGCAAATCCACTCAATTCTACTTTGCAGAGGATAATCCATTTGAACCAGATATTGAAAGATTCTATCAGTTGAAGTTCAAAGGAGAGTTCAATGGTGTAAAGTATAGAAACATGGCTGACTTAATCATAGTCAATCATAAGGAGAAGTGGGTAAAGCCAGTAGATTTGAAAACAAGTTCCCATACAGAGTGGGATTTCTATAAATCCTTTGTAGATTGGAGATATGATATTCAAGCCAGACTATATTGGGCTATTATAAGGCAGAATATGGATAAGGATGAGTACTTCAAAGATTTCAAGCTGCTTGACTATGATTTTATTGTAGTCAATAGGAGAATCCTTGTCCCATTGGTGTGGACTTGTCCATTTACACAGGTAGTAGGTACATTGAAGTTTGGAAAGAATGACCAAATAGAAATGAGAAGTCCTTTTGTGATAGGAGAAGAGCTTTCTTCCTATCTCACTTCCAGACCAAGAGTTCCTGTGGGCATTAATGAAGCTGGTCCTAATGATTTAAGAGAATGGTTAAATACATTGTAATATGCAAGTAGTAAAAAGAGATGGCAGTATAGAGGAATTTAATGTTGATAAGATTATAAGTGCTGTAGAGAAAGCCTTTAAGTCTTGCAACAAGAAAATGCCTCAGTATCTGTATGATATGCTGGGTGCTTTATTTGGCACTTTGGAAGGAGATACTATAGGTATTGAGGAGATACAGAATAAGGTTGAGGATGTTCTTATGAATGATAAACACTTTGATGTAGCAAAGAGGTATATCATTTATAGGGAACAGCATAAGCAGGCAAGATTCATTAGGGAAAGAATTGACTATATGAATGAGTACAGTCAGTCTAATGAGAATGCAGCTACTTCATCAGAGACAGATGCCAATGCAAATGTAACTATGAAGAATGTTGCCAACCTTGAGGGTGAAGTGTATAAGACTACTAATAGGGTTATTCAGAGGCAAAGAATGAAAGACAAGCTGAATGAAATGTACCCTGAAGTAGCCAAGCAGTATGAAGATGATTTGAACTCTCATGTCATTTACACACATGATGAGGCAACCACTCCTGTCTTGAAGCAGTATTGTATGGCTGGGGGTCTGTATCCTCTTATTATGGAAG
>ERZ779820.489-NODE-489-length-27326-cov-3.063437_pt1 | contig 27326 bp, 26 predicted proteins | sample MGYA00511563_ERZ779820 | MGnify/ENA primary metagenome ERZ779820 (study PRJEB29588, sample SAMEA1964852) | human gut metagenome | biome: human gut; feature: human-associated habitat; material: faeces | place: Denmark | collected 2008/2010 ...
CGCCCGGCCGGCCGACGATCATTTCCCTCTCGAAACGGGAACTGGAAAAGAAATTTAAGAGAATTGTGTAGGTGATTTTTTTGAAAAAACCTTTGATTATCCTGACCGGTCCGACCGCTGTCGGTAAGACGAAGCTGTCGATTTCGCTTGCCCAAGCGGTGAATGGGGCCATTATCTCCGCGGATTCCATGCAGGTCTACCGCCATATGGATATCGGATCTGCCAAAATCCGCCCGGAGGAGATGTGCAGCGTTCCGCATTATCTGATCGATGTGCTCGATCCTTCCGAAGAGTTTCACGTCGTGAAGTTTGTGGAACTGGCGCATGAAGCGATGGAAAAAATATACGCCGCCGGACAGATTCCGATCGTGACGGGCGGCACCGGCTTTTATATTCAGGCGCTTTTAAAAGAAGTTGATTTTACGGAATCGCACGGTGAACTGCCGATCCGGAAACAGCTGGAAGAAAAAGCAGCAACGGAGGAAGGCGCGGCAGAACTGTACCGGGAACTTTCCGAGGTTGATCCTGCTTCCGCGGAGACGATTCACCCGAATAATGTAAAACGTGTAATCCGGGCGCTGGAATATTATCACGAGACAGGACAGAAGATTTCGGAGCACAACGAGGAGCAGAAGCAGAAGGAATCTCCGTACTGTTCTGCTTATTTTGTGCTGAACGACGAACGTTCGATTCTGTATGACCGCATTGACAGGCGCGTCGATCAGATGATCTGCGACGGACTGGTTGATGAAGTTTTCCGTTTGAAAGAAATGGGATACACAAGAGATCTTGTCTCCATGCAGGGACTGGGCTACAAAGAACTGTTCCCGTATCTTGCGGGCGAATGCACGCTGGAGGAGGCCGTCTATATCATCAAGCGGGACACCCGTCATTTTGCCAAACGGCAGCTGACCTGGTTCCGCCGGGAAAAGGATGTGATCTGGCTGAACAAGCCAGATTTTGACTACGACGAAGAAAAAATATTATCATATATGCTGGATCGCTGGAACGAAATCGTTTCGGCCGATGCAAAGGAAGAAGGAGAACAATCATGTTGACAGAAAAAGCTGCTATGTACAGCACACTTGGCATTTCCAAAGAAGTTTTCGCATTTGGAACGAAAATTGAGGAAGAATTAAAAGAGCGTTTTGCAAAAATTGATGAAATCGCAGAATACAACCAGTTAAAGGTCATCCACGCCATGCAGGCAAGCAAGGTCAGCGAGGCATGCTTATATGGAACCACAGGATACGGATACAATGACCTGGGACGTGATACGCTGGAGCAGGTCTATGCAACGTGCTTCGGCACTGAGGATGCACTGGTACGCCCGCAGATCGCCTGCGGAACCCATGCGCTTGCAACGGCGCTTTCCGGAAATCTCCGCCCGGGCGACGAACTGCTTTCTCCTGTTGGAAAACCGTACGACACCCTTGAGGAAGTGATCGGCATCCGCCCGTCCGTCGGATCTCTTGCGGAATATGGCGTAACTTACCGCCAGGTAGATTTAAAAGAGGACGGCTCTTTCGATTACGAAGAAATCAAAAATGCCATCAACAAAAAGACAAAGATGGTGACGATTCAGAGATCGAAAGGATATCAGACCAGACCGACGCTTTCTGTTACCCGCATCGGTGAACTGATTGCATTTATTAAAAATATCAAACCAGATGTCATCTGTATGGTTGATAACTGCTACGGCGAGTTCGTGGAGACGATCGAACCGACCAATGTCGGTGCAGATCTGATGGTCGGATCCCTGATCAAAAACCCGGGCGGCGGACTGGCTCCGGCCGGCGGTTACATTGTTGGAAAGAAAAAGTACGTGGAAAATGCAGCATACCGTCTGCTCTCCCCGGGACTTGGAAAAGAGGTTGGCGCAACACTCGGTGTGAACGGTTCCTTCTACCAGGGATTCTTCCTGGCACCGACCGTTACCGCAGCGGCATTAAAAGGTGCTGTCTTTGCTGCAAATGTTTATGAGAAACTGGGATTTGCCGTTGTTCCAAACGGAACCGAGAGCCGTCACGACATCATTCAGGCGGTGACCTTTGGAAAACCGGAAGGCGTCATCGCATTCTGCCAGGGTATCCAGGCAGCTGCCCCGGTCGACAGCTTCGTTTCCCCGGAACCTTGGGATATGCCAGGCTACGACAGCCCAGTTATCATGGCAGCTGGCGCTTTCGTGCAGGGCTCTTCCATTGAACTTTCTGCCGACGGCCCGATCAAACCGCCGTACGCTGTCTATTTCCAGGGTGGGCTTACGTGGCAGCACGCAAAATTCGGTATTCTGATGAGTCTTCAGAAACTCGTCGATGCCGGTATGGTGACATTATAATGGCAAAAAATGTGGTAATTATCGGCGGCGGCGCGAGCGGACTGATGGCGGCAATTTGGGCCTCACGTCTCGGTGCCGCGGTCACCGTTCTGGAAAAGAACGATAAACCGGGCAGAAAGCTTCTTGCGACCGGAAACGGACGGTGTAATTTTACCAATCGTTATCAGGATGCATCGTGCTACCGCACGGGAAATCAGGAGCGTGCATCACGGGTTCTCGAACAGTTTACCGAACAGGACACCGAACAGTTTTTTGAACAGCTCGGCATCCGCATCCGGAGCCGTGAAGGCTGGCTTTATCCGGCCAGCGAGCAGGCACAGTCCGTTCTTGATCTGCTGGTTTTGGAAGCCAGATTCCGAAAGGTAAAAATCAAGACACGGGAAACGGCTGTTGCAGTGGAAAAAGCCGAAAATGGTTATCTGGTGCGCACCGAAGGATGGCAGTACCCGGCTGACAGCGTCATCATCTGCTGCGGAAGCTGTGCTTCCCAGATCGCCGGTTCCGACGGAGATACACTTCGATTTGCCGATCAGCTTCAGCTCGCTTCGATTCCGTTTTCCCCGGCCCTCTGCCCGCTCCGCTGCAAAGGAAACCAGTTTTCCTCCTGGGCGGGTGTTCGGGTGCGCGCGAAGATTACGCTTCTGGTTGAAAATCAGGAGATTCTGACGGAACAGGGAGAAATGCAGCTTACCGACTACGGTGTCTCCGGCATCCCGGTATTCCAGATTTCCCGGTTCGCTGTGCGCGCCTGCATGCAGAAAAAACGCGCTGAACTTCTCGTAGACTTCTTTCCGGAACTGACAGAATCGGAGCTTACTGCAGAACTTGTCAGACGGCAGGAAATCTGCCCGTATAAAGCGCCAAAAGAGCTTCTGATCGGTCTTCTTCCGGAAAAACTCATTCCGGTTCTGATCGGAAAGAAAAAGACTCCGGAAGAAATGGCAGGCGCCATCAAATCATATCGTTTACAGATCACCGGCCAGACCGACTTTGGAAAAGCTCAGGTGTGTGCGGGCGGCATCACGCTCGACCAGCTTACGGATTCTCTGGAATCGGTACAGCACCCTGGTATTTTCTTTGCGGGAGAAGCCCTGGACGTCGACGGCGTCTGCGGCGGCTACAATCTCCAGTGGGCCTGGTCCAGCGGAAGTGCAGCCGGAAGAGCTGCAGCAGGAGAACATGCATGATTCGGATACAGCAATTAAAGCTTCCAGTCACCCACACACAGGAGGAACTGGAACAGAAAATAAGAAAAACACTGAAAATCGGAAAACACGATCTGCAGGAAATTGAGCTCTTACGCCGCTCAATTGATGCCAGAAAGAAATCCGAATTAAAATACGTTTATCAGCTTGATGTAAAAGTAAAAGATGAGAACGCCGTATTGCGGAAGGCGAAAAGTAACCAGATCGTAAAAGCGGAGAAAAAGCCATATGTGTTCCCAAAATCCGGAGAACAGACTCTTGTTCACCGGCCGGTTATTATCGGAAGCGGTCCGGCAGGGCTTTTTTGTGCCTACGTTCTCGCAAAGCATGGCTACCGTCCGCTCGTTCTGGAGCGCGGCGAATCTGCAGAACAGAGAAAGAAAAGTGTCGATGCGTTCTGGAAAACCGGCGTTCTGAACCCGGAATCGAACGTACAGTTCGGAGAGGGCGGCGCCGGTACGTTTTCGGATGGAAAATTAAACACTTCGGTGAAGGATCCATCCGGCAGAAACCGTGAGGTACTCCGGATCTTCACGGAATGCGGGGCACCGGAAGAAATTCTGTACGATCAGAAACCGCACCTTGGCACCGATCAGCTCATCGGAATTGTGACAACGATGCGGAAAAAGATCGAGGCATGGGGCGGAGAAGTCCGTTTCGGAGCAAAAGTGACGGACTTTGGGATTGAAAACGGCAGACTCACTTCTGTAACCGTCAATGAAACCGAGAAGATTGCCGCGGAGACGGCAGTCCTTGCGATCGGCCACTCTGCACGCGATACCTTCTTTAAACTCTGCGAAAATAAGATCTCCATGGAAGCAAAATCCTTCGCTGTCGGCGTCCGCATTGAGCATCCGCAGAAGATGATCACGGAGGATCAGTACGGACCGGAGGCACCGGATTTTCTTGGGGCAGCACCGTATAAGCTCACCAATCAGTGTGAAAACGGAAGAGGTGTGTACTCATTCTGTATGTGTCCCGGCGGCTATGTTGTCAACGCATCCTCGGAAGCGGAACGCACCTGCGTCAACGGTATGAGTTATTCTGACCGGGAAGGTAAAAATGCGAACAGCGCTATGATTGTCACCGTAACACCGGAAGACTACCGCCCGTACCATGTAGAGGGAACGCCGGACGTACTCGATGGTGTGGCATTCCAGAGAGCGCTTGAACACGCTGCGTGGGAAGCCGGAAAAGGCAAAGTTCCGGTGCAGCTTTTTGGTGATTTCTGTGAAAACAGAGTTTCTACAGCACTTGGAGAGGTAACCCCTTCCATCTGCGGAGAATGGACTTTCGCCAATCTGCGGGAAGTTCTTCCGACGTTTATCGGAGACTCCCTTGTGGAAGGCATTCGTGCATCTGAGCGGAAAATCCACGGCTTTTCCCGTCCGGACGCCGTTCTTTCCGGCGTGGAAGCGCGTACCTCGTCACCGGTCCGCATTGTAAGAAATGAAACGCTCGAAAGTTCGTCGCTTACCGGTCTTTACCCGTGCGGAGAGGGCGCAGGCTATGCGGGAGGCATCACTTCCGCAGCCATGGACGGATTAAAAACGGCAGAGGAAATTGCAAAAAAATATATGAATTTTTCATAATTCCTATACATCTGCGGAAAGTTGTGCTAGAATGATGGGTGATTCAAACCAATGTATTCCATGAAAATTCCCGGAAGAGTGGTGGGAGGAATACATGAGAAAAAATGGATTACGAAACCTGCCGACGATGGAACAGCCATATGAAAAATGCCTGGAAAACGGCCCGGAAAGCCTTTCCGACGCGGAGCTTCTGGCTGTCATTTTACGATGTGGGGCAAGGGGAAAAACATCCCTGGAGCTCGCAAGAGAAATTCTTTCCCTTCCCGGAAAAGAGGAGGGCCTGTTAGGACTCTATCACTGTACAAGACAGGAACTTCTGCAGATCCGCGGAGTCGGGGAAGTAAAAGCGATCCAGCTCCAGTGCATCGGTGAGCTTTCCAAACGAATGGCCGCGGCCGGAGCAAGAAAAGGTCTCTGCTTTCATGATCCGGCTTCCATTGCGGATTATTACATGGAACGTCTCCGCCACGAGGATCAGGAGGTTCTTCTCTGCATGATGCTGGACACAAAAAATCAGCTTCTCGGAGAAAAGGAAATTACAAGAGGAACGGTCAATGCGACGATGATTTCGCCGCGGGAGCTTTTTCTTGCGGCACTGCAGTTCCGTGCGGTTCATATTCTGCTGGTTCACAACCATCCAAGCGGAATTCCGGAACCAAGCGGTGACGACATTACCGTGACACGGCAGATCCGGCGGGCGGGCGAAATGCTCGGCATTACCCTGCTGGATCACATTATTATCGGGGATCACTGTTATACCAGTATGCTGGAACAGGGAATCTGATCCTGAAAATCCGAGGCAGAAATGCCCAAAGGAAGGGAACAAGTTAAAGGAGCACGATGCAGATTCGAAATGTATACGGCATAGACCTTGGCACCAGTACCGTCAAAATCTATGACCTGAAGAAAGACACAATCACAAAAGAAAAAAATATGATTGCCATACGCAACCGCGAACAGGTGATTGCCGTTGGAAATTACGCATATGAAATGCACGAGAGAACGCCTTCCAATATCGAGGTAATTACCCCCATGAGCAACGGACGCATTGCGAATGTATTGATGGTAGAAGCCGTTTTGCACACGCTTCTCCACCGCTGTACGCGCCACATGGGATACCGCCCGGAGCTGTATTTTTCAGTTCCCTGCGATATGACAGAGATTGAACGGCGTTCTTATTATACGATTGCACATAAGGGAGCCTTAAAAAACTGCCGCATGTATCTTGTGGATAAACCAATCGCGGATGCGCTGGCACTTGGCATTCCGATCAACCGCACGAAGGGTTCCATGATTGTCAACATCGGAGCGCAGAGCACAGAGATTTCTGTTATCGCCAACACGAGGGTTATTTTTTCCAGAATCATCCAGGTAGGCGGAAAACAGTTCAACGAATCGATATGCAATCTGAACCGCCGCAAAAACAATTTCCAGATTGGCTCCAAAACAGCCAAACGTGTCAAGATTGCGCTGGCGGATCTTGGAACAGACAAAAAAGAGGCGCGGAAGGTGCGCGGCGTAGATGGTGCATCCGGTCTTCCAATGGAAGGGATCATTACTTCTTCCCTCGTAAACGAAGCACTCCTTTCCGGTGTTAATGAGATCGGCGAGGAAATCAAGCATGCGCTGGAGCGTACACCGCCGCAGATCCACGATCATATCCAGAAAGAGGGTATTTACATCACCGGCGGAAGCACAAGGATTCCGAACATTGACCGCTATCTTTCGAGACAGCTCGGCTGTCCGGTACAGCTTTCCCAGTATTATGACCTCTGTACCATCTGTGGGCTCAAGGAACTGATCACGCACGATGCGCTGCATCGCTGGGCTTACACGGTAAATAAAAAGAAGTAAATCTATCAAAAAGGACCCGCTATGAATAAGAAGAAAAAATTTCAGCTAAAAAGCAAACATTTACTTTTCATCATGACGTTCCTGTGTCTCTCCGGCATTTTAGGCAGTGCAGCAGACAAAATGCCGGTCACGCCGCTCCGGGAAGCCGCAGGTTTTGTGATCATCCCGTTTCAGAACGGAATTAACCAGATCGGTGCGTATTTGACAGACTGTCTGACCGGTTTCCAGAACGTCAAAAAACTGTCTGCCGAGAAAGAGGAGCTTGAACAGAAGGTCACGGATCTGACTGAGGAAAACAATCAGCTTGTACAGGATCAGCAGGAGCTGCAGCGTCTTCAGGAGCTGTATCAGCTGGACCAGTCCTACTCGGAATATGAAAAAGTAGCAGCACAGGTCATCTCAAAGGATCCGGGCAACTGGTATGATACCTTTGTTATCAACAAAGGATCAAATGACGGGATTCAGAAAGATATGAACGTTATTGCAGACGGCGGCCTTGTTGGACTTGTTGAGGAGGTAAGTTCCAATTCCGCTACTGTCCGCTCTATCATTGATGACTCCAGTTCCGTGAGCGCCATGACAGCATCTACCTCGGATACGTGTATTGTATCGGGTGATCTGCGCCTGATCAGCGACGGAAAGCTTGCCTTTTCCCAGCTGAATACAACCGACACGGTAGCTGAGGGCGAAAAGATTGTGACATCGAACATCAGTGATAAATACCTCCGCGGTATTCTGATCGGCTATGTCAGTGAAATCACCGAGGACTCCAATCACCTGACGAAAAAGGGATACATCATTCCTGTTGTGGATTTTCAACATATTCAGGAAGTTCTCGTGATCAAAGAATTAAAACAGCAGGGAGGAGAGTAAATGCGCAGAAAAATCACGCTTGCCTTTCTGATTCTGGCAGCTTTCCTGTTACAGACAACTGTATTTCAGTATTTTCAGATCGCGTCCGTAACGCCGAACCTTCTTCTGATTCTGACGTCCGCCTTTGGGCTGATGCGCGGAAAAAAAGAGGGACTGATGGTCGGATTTTTCAGCGGTCTGATGATTGATCTGTTCTACGGCAGCCTGTTTGGATTTTACGCACTGCTCTACATGTATATCGGTTATCTGAACGGCTTTTTCTGCAAAGTCTTCTATGACGATGATATTAAGGTACACATTGTACTGGTCGCTGCCAGCGATCTTGTCTACAGTCTGCTGATGTATGTGCTGCAGTTCCTGCTGCGCGTGCGCCTGCACTTTTTCGATTATCTGGCGCATATTATTCTGCCGGAAATGGTATACACGGTAGTGCTCTCCATTCTGCTTTACCGGCTTTTATTTATCATCAACCGTAAACTGACCGAAAATGAAATGGAAGGACAACAGTCGCCATGGCTAAGAAGATAAGAAAATTTTTCCACAGACTCGGTGAAAACCGCACCCTATTGCTTGGTGTGGTTTTCCTTGCTATGTTTGCCGTCCTGATCGGAAGACTTTTTATCCTGCAGGTGGTGCATGGAGAAGAGTATGCGGATAATTTTGAACTGCAAATCACAAAAACCAGAACACTTGAGAGTACAAGAGGAAATATTTATGACCGGAACGGAAAACTGATCGCTGGAAATAAGGTTTCCTACTCCGTAACCATCGAGGATAACGGAACGTACAACACGACAAAAGAACGTATTCTCTCTCTGAACGCAGAACTCTATCGTCTCTGTAAGCTGATTCGTGCAAACGGAGACTCGATTGACACCAGCACCTTCCCGATTGAAGTGGATGAGAACGGTGCGTTTGTTTTTACAGGTGAAGAGGGAACGATCCGCGACCGTTTCCGTGCAGATATTTATGGACAGAAGAAAATCGACGATATGACGGCAGAACAGAAGAGTTCCAGTGCCGAAACGCTGATGACATTTCTTGCCGGACCGGACGGCTTTGGCCTGGATGCCTATTCTGACGATGAAAAATACGCATATTCTGCCAAAGATTTTGAAGAGTATGGTCTTCCATACCAGACAGACGAATCCGGAAATGCGGTCCTTTCTCTTTCCAATCAGGAGCGTCTGGAAATTCTGGTGATCCGCTATAAGATGAAACAGACGAATTATCAGAAGTATGTCCGCGTGACAGTTGCTTCCGGCGTCAGCAGCAATACAACTGCATCGATTGCAGAGAATGAAGATGTTCTGCAGGGTGTCAGCATTTCGGAAGATTCCGAGCGTGTATATTATGACGGAAAGTATTTTTCCTCTCTGATCGGTTATACGGGCCAGGCGTCCTCAGACGAGCTGACAGAACTGAATGAAGAGCTGAAGAGCCAGGGAAAAGAAGAAACGTATTCCACGGAATCCATCGTCGGAAAATCTGGTCTGGAACAGTATATGGAGACAATCCTTCAGGGAACCGACGGATCAGAAGAGATTATCGTTAATAACGTCGGAAAAGAGCTGGAAACGGTAGAGGGATCCCTGGTTGAGCCAAAACAGGGAAATAACGTCTATCTTTCGATTGATTATGACCTGCAGATTGCGGTATATAAAATTCTGGAACAGAGAATTGCCGGCATTCTGAAACAGTATCTGAGTGATGTAAAATCCGTTGATACCTCAACACTTGCCAATACGGATGCCGTTCCGATTCCAATTTACGATGTATACAATGCACTGATCGAAAACAGCACGATTGATATTTCCCATTTCTCGGCGGCGGATGCCACGGAGCGTGAGCAGCGGATCTATGCACTGTTCCAGCAGAAGCTCCAGCAGGTGCTTGCCGAGATTACGCAGGAACTGACCGTTGAAACAGCAACCGTTTACAACGACCTCAGCGATGAAATGCAGGAATATGAGACCTTCATCGTGGATAAGCTGCTTTCCAGTACGATGGGTATTCTTTCTTCAACAGCAATTGATGAGAAAGACGCCACCTATCAGGCATGGAATGACGGAACGATTTCTCTTCGTGATTACCTGACGTATGCGGCAAGCCAGAACTGGATTGATGTCTCAGCACTGACGCAGGATGATGCCTACCTGGATTCTCAGGAGGTTTATCAGAAGCTGACGGAGGTTATTCTGGACCGTCTGGCAAACAATACAACATTTGCAAAAAAGATGTATCACTATATGCTGCTGCAGGATATGCTCGATGGCTATGATATCTGCAATCTGATGTATGATCAGAACCTTCTGACGAAAGAGGATGACGATTATGCCGCTTATGTTGCAGGAAATATGACACCGTTCCAGCTTCTGTCCGATAAAATCGCCAAACTGGAAATCACCCCGGCACAGCTTGCACTCGATCCGTGTTCCGGTTCTGCTGTCATTACGGACCCGAATACCGGTGCTATTTTAGCCTGTGTTTCCTATCCTGGCTATGACAACAACCGCCTGGCAAACCAGATGGATACCGCATACTGGGCAAAATTGAATACCGATGAATCCAGCCCGCTGTACAACAAAGCAACCCAGCAGAAGACGGCTCCTGGTTCCACCTTTAAACCACTGATGGCGGTTGCCGGATTAAGCGAAGGCATAATTACTCCGACCAGTACCATCAACTGCAACGGTCTGTTCGGGGAAGGACTTGTCAACGAATCTGACTATGTCCACTGCCATCAGTTGAGCGGCCACGGAGATCTGAACATTGTCGGTGCCATCCAGAACTCCTGCAACGTGTTCTTCTGTACGCTTGGATATCGTCTGGGACTCGATGAGAACGGCACCTTTACACAGAAGCGCTCTCTGGAAATGATCCAGAAATATGCCGATATGTTTAAGCTGGATGAAAAGACCGGAATCGAAATTTCGGAAACCGATCCGAATGTAACCGATTCCCTTCCGATCCCTTCCTCGATTGGTCAGGGTACCAACAACTATACGACGACACAGCTTGCACGCTATGTCACAACGATTGCAAATTCCGGTACGGTTTATAATCTTTCCCTTCTGCAGAAAGCAACGGATTCGGATGGCAATGACATCGATATGGGCGCAGATTTCGGCCCGACGGTAAATTCAGAAATGGATGTTGATTCCAGCATCTGGGATCTGGTACACGAAGGCATGCGAAAAGTAATCAGCGTATCCAATGCGACCATTTTCCCGGAATCCTGGCCGGTAGAGCTTTCCGGAAAAACCGGTACCGCGCAGGAAGACCGTACACGTGCAAACCATGGACTGTTTATCGGCTTCTCTCACTATGAGAGCAGAGACGATATTGCTCTTGCCGTCCGCATTCCGTTTGGATATTCTTCTATGAACGCAGAGTTGGTAGCTAAGGATATCTTAGATTATTACTATGGCCTCTCAGACGATATTCTGTCCGGTCAGGCAAACTCCAACGGTGTTGCAAGCGTGAGAGCAGACTAAGGAATTTTTCCGGCAGAAACGAAGCCTGGGAAGAAAGCTGCAAAAGAGAAAGGATGCGTTTTTAAACAAAGGTTTGGACGCATCCTGCGGCATGAAAATGCAGAACAGTTTTCAACAAGGAGGTTCCAGATGAGTGAAGTCATTGTAATTACATCAGGAAAAGGCGGCGTCGGAAAGACGACAACCGCAGCAAATATCGGAATCGGGCTGGCACAGCTTGGAAAGAAAGTTGTGATGGTAGATACCGACATCGGTCTTCGAAACCTGGATGTCGTGCTCGGCCTTGAAAACCGGATTGTCTACAATCTTGTGGATGTTGTGGAGGGCAACTGCCGGATGAAGCAGGCGCTAATCCGCGACAAACGGTACGAGCAGCTCTACCTTCTCCCGTCTGCCCAGACGAGGGACAAGACAAGCGTAACGCCCGAGCAGATGAAAAAACTCTGCGATGAATTAAAACAGAGCTTTGATTTTGTTCTTCTTGACTGTCCGGCAGGCATTGAGCAGGGATTTGCAAATGCAGTTGCCGGTGCCAATAAGGCAATTGTTGTGACTACGCCGGAGGTTTCGGCCATCCGGGACGCGGACCGCATCATCGGCCTTCTGGAGGCGCAGGATCTGAGGGATATTTCTCTTGTCATCAATCGTATCCGGCCGGATATGGTAAAACGCGGTGAAATGATGTCGGTGGATGATGTACAGGAAATTCTTGCTGTTCCGCTGCTCGGCATTCTGCCCGATGATGAGCAGGTAGTAATCGCCACCAACCAGGGCGAAGCGATCGCTGGAAGCGGTTCCAAGGCAGGAGAAGCCTTTACGAATATCAGCCACAGGATCCTCGGGGAGAGTGTTCCCTACTTGGATCTTGACAGCAAAAAGGGATTTTTCCGCCGCGTATTCGGGCGATAGGAGGGAACTGGTATGGGTTTATTTTCAGGCAGAAAGCCGCACTCCGGCCTCGTTGCAAAAGAACGTCTGTCCAATCTTTTAATGGCAGAACGTCTGAACTGTTCTCCGGCATCGCTTCAGATGCTGAAAAATGATCTTTCTGCTGCTGCAGGAAAATACCTTACCGTTGAGGCGGATGAAATTTCCGTCACCATTACACAAACAACCCCTGTCATACTGACGGCGAAAATACCATTGAAAAGAAACGAGGAGTATCATGTTAAGACGATATAAGCTGAAAAATTATAATTTCCGGCTGGTCATTCTTCTGATTGCCATCAGCATCATTGGTGTGCTTCTGATCGGAAGTGCAGACAGTGCAGACCAGAAAAAACAGGCCATCGGAGTCGTATTGGGCGTAGTCATCATGATTATTGTCTCTTTGCTTGACTATAGCTGGCTTCTGAATTTTTACTGGGTTCTTTACATCGGAAATCTGATGATGCTTGGCGTTCTTTATCTCGGCGGTTCTACCGCAAAAAACACGTTTGGTGCGACCCGTTGGATTCAGATCGGAAGCTTTCAGTTTCAGCCGACCGAGCTGTCAAAAATCTTTCTGATCATGTTTTTTGCGATGTTTCTGATGAAGCATGAAGAAGATCTGAATACGGCGAAAACCATTTTTACCGCGATCGGGCTTCTGATTCCGCCGCTCGTTATGATTTACCGTCAGCCGGATTTGAAAAATACGATTACGGTCATGGTTCTGTTCTGCTTTATGATGTATGTGGCGGGCTTAAGCTACAAAGTTATCGCCGTTGTTCTGGTTTCCGGTTCAGCACTGGTACTTGCGCTTCTGCTTGTCATTACGCAGGTGAATTTCCAGCTTCCGGCGGCTCTTGACAAGACGATTGGTTATCAGCTTGGGCGAATTCAGGACTGGTTAAGCGATGATGCCGACAACGCCGACGGCCGTCTCCAGCAGCAGAATTCCATTACAGCCATCGGTTCCGGAAAGCTGACCGGAAAAGGACTCAACAACAATAAAGTTTCTTCCGCAAATAAGGGAAATTTCGTTTCCCAGAACCATAATGACTTTATTTTTGCAGTGGCAGGAGAGGAGCTTGGTTTCTTTGGATGCTGCGGAATCATCCTGCTCCTGTTCCTGATTCTCGTCGAATGCATCCGGACTTCCCGGAAAGCAAAAGATCTGTCAGGAACGTTGATCTGCTGCGGTATGGCAGGACTCATTGCCTTTCAGAGCTTTCTGAATATCAGTGTTGCAACCGGAATCCTGCCGAACACCGGTACACCGCTTCCGTTCGTCAGCTATGGACTGACCTCCCTTGTAACACTTTACATCGGAATGGGGCTTGTCCTGAATGTCGGGCTGCAGAACCGGGATTTTGTAACCAGAAACTATGAATTACTAAGGAGGAAAACCATCAATGAACATCGGATTGATCGCGCATGATGCAAAAAAAACGCTGCTTCAGAACTTGTGTATCGCCTACCGCTCGGTACTTGCCAAGCATACTCTTTATGCAACCGGAACTTCCGGCCGTCTGGTAGAAGAGGCAACCGGACTTAACGTCTGCAAATATCTGGCTGGACACGTTGGAGGCGTTCAGCAGATGGGTTCTCAGATTGAACAGAATGATCTGGATCTTGTGATTTTCCTGCGGGATCCGGAACAGCCGAAACAGCATGAGCCGGATGTCCATCGGATTATCCGTCTCTGCGACGTACACAGCATTCCGCTTGCCACCAATCTTGCAACGGCAGAAATGCTGATCAAATCATTAGACAGAGGAGAAATGGACTGGCGTGAAATCTACCGGAGAAACGACTAATACTACAGAAAAAGAACAGAAACTGCCTGTAACGGAGAAAAACGGGACTGCTCCGGAAAAAACCGAACATATTTTAAACCGCCTGATCATCGGCGCGGGTGTCTGTGTTGCTGTTATTGCGGTTCTGATCGGTGTGAAACTGTACCGTCAGGACCGCCAGATGGACATTACAGAGCCGTTTGCGCGAAGTATGGTGCTTGCCTCCGATCCGCTTTCGGCAGAAAAACGGTTTCAGGCTGAAACGCTCTCTGCCGATCTCTGTGTCGGTGAGACGAGCGTACCGCTGAATGATATCTCGTTTTCTTCACAGGTAAAGGCCGGACTGTTTGATCTGGATCACAAAAAAGTATTGTTCGCGCAGAATATGTATGATCAGGTCTACCCGGCCAGCATCACGAAGATCATGACGGCTCTCCTTGCCATGGAATACAACCAGCCGGATACGCAGGTAACGATCACAGAAGAGGATCTTGCGCTGGAAGATGGATCCCAGATGAGTGGACTGGTCGTGGGCGATACGGTAACGATGGATCAGCTTTTCCATGCATTGTTGATTTATTCTGCCAATGATGCTGCTATGGCGATTGCCCGCCAGGTAGGCGGAAGTGTAGAGAATTTCGTTCAGATGATGAACGATAAGGCAGCTTCCCTTGCCATGACCGGTACGCATTTTGCAAACCCGCACGGTCTTCACGATGAGAATCATTACACTACTGCATATGATGTTTATCTGATGCTGTATGCTGCCTATCAGCATACGGAATTCCAGAATACGATGTCAATGTCTTCCTACACGCTGAACATGACGCATGCGGACGGTACGGCGGGAACGATCTATTTAAGCTCCACGGACAAATATCTGACCGGAGAGAAAAACGCACCGGAAAACGTGACGGTGCTCGGCGGAAAAACCGGAACGACCGATGAGGCCGGTTCCTGCCTGGCACTGGTATCCCAGAATGCATACGGAGAACCGTTTATCTCTGTCATTCTTCATGCATCAACAAAAGTGGAACTGTACGAGGACATGAACACTCTTCTTTCCAATATCAACTCCTGACGTAATCGTTTTGCAATCCCCCGGACGGCGTTTTTTCTGCCTCTCCGGGAGATTATCGTATCCGTTTAGAAAAACAGAGCTCCTTTCCCTGCAAATTAGAAGATTTTTCAGAATTTTTTCATTTTACCATTGAAAACGTTGGTGAATTGTACTATAATTAAACCATGAACTTAAAAGTTTTTGGTGAAAATATCTTATTCTAATCTAAGGAGGAAACTGCTATGGTTCAATTAATTGTAGGCAAGAAGGGAAAAGGCAAAACAAAACAGCTGTTAGACAAAGTAAATGCAGAGGTAAAAACCGCAAACGGAAATATCGTGTATATTGACAAGAGCACAAAGCACATGTTTGAATTAAACAACAAAGTACGTCTGATTTCCGCAACCGACTATCCTCTGAAAAACAGTGATGAATTTATCGGATTTATCTGCGGTATCGTTTCTCAGGACCACGATCTCGCAAGCGTCTATCTCGACAGCTTCCTGAAAGTAGCAAAACTGGAAGGAGAGGACATCACAGATTGTGTTGAACAGCTGGAAGGCATTGGCAAGCAGTATAACATTACCTTCGTATTAAGTGTCTCCATGGATAAAGAAGAGCTTCCGGAAGGCATGCAGGATAAGATTATCGTTGCACTGTAACCGAAACTGTATTATAATAAGTATACGTTAACGATTTGTTAACGATAAATAGGAAAGGAGGAAGAGCATGTATGTATTCACTTATCCGTTCTTCGTAAAAATCATTAAACCTGACGGGAGGCGTAGGGACAGCAGGATCATTTATATTGCCAGAGCTCCTGACCTTAACCTATTAGTTATCCACAAAGGAAATTCCTTTGACGGGATTTATTCTAAAGCAGAAGAGAGTTTGTACTGGCTGTTGCGGGACAGAATCAAATATAAAGACTATATACCGCCCCACAACGTCAATTTATGTGCCGACTATCTGCGCAACATGGATAAAGGCAAGCCGGACTGGCTCTACATCATGGTACGGACGGTAATCGATCTGGAAAACGATACTCGCCCGGACATAAGTTTTATAAACCGGACCCTTAATATAATGCGACAAAAAGCTTTCGGGCATATAAAATCCGGTATTTACAATGACTAAACAAGTCATCAGGCGACCTGAACAGGCCGCATACAGCACAACATAAATCTGAATTGAAAATAACGAATTTTTTTATAATAAGCTTTATGGTTGAACAAAATCTACTATGAAAACAACCATGTGAATTGAAAAGGTAACTAAAAATGAAACAACATATTTCAGCTGAACAAAAAATTGACTCAAAAAAAGCCATGCAGGTGTTCAAACAGCTCCGAGAAATCTTTCATCAATATTATCCAAATGGGTTAACAGATGAAGAAATTGATGGAATTGTCCAGGAAGAAAGAAATAAAAAATACATAGAAGCACAAAGAAAGCACTAATCCTACTAATTAAGTTTAGTGCTTTCTTTATGCTTGTAATATTACATTACAATAGTATAATGTTATCTAGGAGTGTGAAATATACACTTCAAAAACAATTCATAAAACTTATTAGTGAATAAATCCCACAAAATATAATTACAAGAGGTACTTTAATGAGCGAGATTGGAACAAGAATACGTCAAAGGCGAAAAATACTAGGAATAACACAAGACAAACTTGCTGCTCTGACCGGCTATAAATCCAGAGAAAGCATCAAAAATATCGAATTAGGAGTTATGCGCTTCCCTTTGCATAAAATTGACGCTTTCTCCGAAGCCCTTCACACTCCCAAAATTTTTTTACCACAGGCATTGACATCAACGCTGAAGGAGAAGTCATCAAAGAAGATATTTACTTCATGAAAAATTATAAAAAATTAAGTACATTAAACAAGAACGCTGTCAATAACTTCATAAAACTTCTTTTAGCAAAACAAAAGCACGAATAGTACACTCAAGGAGCTGCATCATGCTAAACAACTACAAGCAAATAAAAATTTTAAATATCAATGAATTTGCTGTATATAGCAAAAAACGTAACTGCTATTCTAAAATAGCAGACTTTATAAACGCTTCAAATTCTACCAATAAAAAAATTTGCATTATATATGGTCTGCTCGGTAGCGGAAAAACAATACTACTGCAGCAAGCAGCGCAAGAAATTACTGCTAAAGGTTTTAAATGCTTATACCTTGTTTGCTCCGACGAATACGAAAATATTAAAACTTACCAAAAAAATAATAGCAAATATATATTGGAATCAGATGAATTATTTACTATACTTGACTACGCTGACAAAGAAAACTATGATTATATCTGCATTGATGAAATAACATTAACAAAATATTTCCTTGAAAGCACTTTTAATGCTATAGTTTATTACTGCACTAAAAAATGGAAGCTAAAATTCATTATTACCGGGAGTTATTCTTATAGTTTCACATTATTAGCAAATAATTTATTAGAAATCGATGACACAAGATTAACTGATATAGCAGAATTGATACCTACATCACATATACCCTTTACAGAATACACATACCTGCTCGGTAAAGAGTCAGATGATTATATAAGGTTTGGTGGTACACTTCTAGAAAATTCACCTTATCTCGATAGCTCAACAACTAACGAATACATTAATGAAGCCGTAATCAAAAATATTCTCCGTTCAATCAATGAAACAGAAAATTTTGATAAATACGCACTTACCTTATGGTATCCAGAAGAAGATATTGCACTTATAATTCAACAATGTCTTAATAATGTAAGCCAAAACTTTCTCTCAGACATCCTAAAAGCTAACGGTATACTAAATATATTCAAACAAAATAGAATTTGTACTGAAATCCGCAAAGATGATGTAGAACTAATTCAAAAAGCACTCGAAAACATAGGCCTAGTATTATCTATCCCTCAATCTTCTAGCCACGAAAAGTCTATCAAGATACTCAGTCATCCAGGTATGCTTTACTATTATACGACAACGCAGTTAAACTTATTAATCAATAAAGAGAATGATGTTAACCTTCAACAGTTAGGAATAAAAGATAAAGATACCTTTTTCAAAGGAATTAACAACCAAATCAAAAGCGAAATAGCTAAAATTTTTTCCTTGTAGCAGCACCAAAGTTTCTCTTTTCACCATCATTATAAAAGCTGCATATGTTGTAATATACACATACTCTCATTATAATTTCTGTGGTTTATTTGTCAGTATTACGGAGGTATCTTATGAGCAAAAAGGGAAGCAAGAAATTTACTAAAAAAGCTAATAAAACTTTACACAAACAGTACAATTTCTCCACGACTGAAATCTGGAATGCTGATCATGCAATAGTCAACTTCTCTTACCAGATCCTCAAGAAGTACAAGAAGAGCAAACGCCATGGATATCCGGCAGAATTCAACAATCCCGAAGAATGGGAAAAAGTTCTTGATAGGATTCTCAAAGCCTTCAAGCGAACCCTCAATGATTACGCAGATTCCCCAATGAATAAGGCTTATGATAAGCTCTACAAAAAACATCCTGAATGCCTTGAATTCAAATTCATCAAGCAAAAAGATGGTAATTATCTTATGAAGAATAAACATGAAGACCTTCATGATAAATACATTACGGACGAAGTACGTGAAAAAGAAAAAGCATATAACCAGGAAATCGAAGAAGCAATGAAACTTTTTGGTAAATATCTACTGAATATGTGGGACTAAACAAAACAGCCTCTACAAGCTTAAAAATTATGGCTTGCAGAGGCTATTTCCATGCTGCTTTGGTAAAATTACATTTATGCTTTTTCTATATTCAAAGCGACTCCTTGCCGTTTTAAATATTCTTCCAGTTCAATTACAACATAATCATAACCTGTTTCACTCAGCCAGCTATAACCTTCTCTTATAAATTCTAACAGTCCGTATTCCCTAAAAAGTTTTAGCAAATTACCCGCAGAAGTCAATACATTCTTCTGCGGGCCTTTATATTTTCTACTAGAAATCTACTTGTTTACCACTTGACATATCAAGAGTATAATGTTATACTATATTCAACAAGTTGATAACTACTTGTTATCAACAATGCTAATTGTATTATTAAATTGTCAACTTTAAGGAGGAAATCATCATGGCAAATAAAGCTTGGCTCGTACGTCCATATCCAACAAATATCAACAGAATCAACGAATTCCAAACTGAAAATATTGTCGCAATCGGCTGGCCAGGAATCGGTGACCTTACAGGAAAAACCAGACAAGACCTCAAAGAAATCTTGTCCAAGCCTCCATATTCATATACTGCCTTAGCACTCGGCAATGCATACGCAACTGTAGATATCTTCGTAAACCAAATAAATAAAGGCGACCTTGTACTTACTCCTGACGGCGATAATATATATCTTGGAGTAATCACAAGCAACTATGAATTTAACCCTGAAGTAGACGACATTGATACCGGATATTCTCACCAAAGAACTGTAGAATGGCATACTAAAATAACAAGAGATGACCTTTCTAAAGCTCTGAGATCTTCATTGAAAGTACATAGAACTGCCGCAGACTTAAGCCATCACTATGATGAAATTAAAGCTCTCTGCTTCAATATGCCTATGCCTAAAAGTGTAACCACCGAACCTATCAAAATCAGCTATCCGCTCAGACCTGATTTTAATATTTCTTTTGAAATCCCAGCAGATATGACAAAAGGAGAAGCAGAAAGATTGAATACTTTCATCTCTACGCTACATTTCAAAGATTAACCTTTGTTAAAAGCAAATTACCCGCAGAACTCCACAAGCTCTGCGGGATTTTTTCATTCAAATCACCTGCTTGAAAAGCGAACAAAAAGTGTAATCTGCGATATTCTATTGAAAAACGATTTTACAACTTTTATAATAAAGCTATGAAGCAGCCAAGTGGTGTACCTGACAATTAAATATCGAAACCGCTTATCGTTTGGCTGCTTCATTTTCATTATCTGTTTCCCAATAATATACTATTTGCATTTCCAAAACGTTAACGAAAGCAGGCATATGATATCAGATTTTCTTCTGAAACCAGATGCCTGTTTTTATGTTATGTTTAATTTTTTGTCATTGCTTCATATTTAGCAAATTCAGCTTTTGCAACTTGAATAGCTTTTCTATAAAGTTCTTGTTGTGGCGACATATCCGTTACGTTCACAATATGTCCGGTTTTACCAAAGGATTTCAGATCAGGACTACTAAATACCATACCATGAGAAGCAGGTCCAGTACGGTCAATCATTAGATACCCGGTATGTGGATTAACAAAAAACACATAATACGAGCCTATATGATTACCTCCAGACGCACAATAAGCGACAGGCACTAATCCCATAGTTTTATACAAATTCATAGAATATGACGCATCGGGAGTTACTATACCATTTTCAATAGTCATATCCGCTATAACCAAGCCATCATAACCAGAAACGCCTTCGTTAGCAGTTATACTAGCACTAGAACGTGCCTCCGTGTTATCCATAGATATACCTAACAACACTAATGCCAATAAAAAACTACATAATACTTTTTTCATTAAAATCAACTCCAGTTATTTATTATAAACTGATTTCAAAATGTTACCAATAAATATCACAAGTAATACAAGTAACCTGTTTGTCTTTGACTGCAAAATAAATACGATCTCTAGAATATGTATTACCCATATACATATAAATCATCTGCCCATTTTTCTCTCGGCAATCATCTGGTCTGCCATAACACTTCCAAAGCATTGATTCCGGCGAACTAACCTTGATTCCTGCCGGAGTAGAAATACCGTTATCCTTATCTACAAAAACACATTTAAGAAGATAATTATTAGGACGTGATTTATCCGTAAAACGACTTTCAGCAAAATAGTATAAATGGAAAGAATCGCCATATTCTATTTGTAAATCACCATAACTTGGTTTTGTATTATATAATCTTGGCTGACCATATATTTTCAAAGCATAATCAACATTAGAGGCTAACCTTAATCCTCCTAATGCAATTTGTTCATTATCAATTGAAGCATAACACGAAATATGAAACGAACAAACAACTAACAAAGAAAGTAAAAAATTTTTAATCATAAAATCATTCCTTTGCAGTAATCAAGCACACTTGCATTACCTTTAAATTATTCTCACAGTTTTTCCAAGATACCTTTTAGTGCATCCAACTCATCTTTGCTGAGCGTCACGCCCTTACCCATCTTGTCATGCTCCGGAGACCATTCGCGAAGGTCGTACTTCGGCTCGCGCCCGTTCCAGGATATCAGGTTAAGCTCTTTAGTCCAGCCTTTAGAGCCGGTGCTCAGAACACCAATATGTTCAACAATTTCAAAAGAGATTTCTGCTTTAGGCATATGCAAGACCTCCAATCAAACTAATCATCGTGCGTCTTATAACTAACCTTTATTCATCACCAGACTTGCCATACTCAGCGCCAGCTTCTGCCGCCTGCAGTTCTTCCTGCTTACCAAGCTCCGGATACAGCACCTTAGTTTGCCTGTTTCCCTTCAGCTCATTATATACGTCTGCGGCAAAAATTCCCAGCACCTGACGCTTAATCTCATCATTATCCAAAAGCAAGCTGAAGAAGTCCTGGTTCTGCTCCAGACCTTCTACCAAAGCATCATCAATATTGTCGAAATAAGCAAACTCAAAGTCTCTTTCAGTATTGTTTTGAGCGCTGGCACGCAGCTTTTCGGATTTCATCATGATATCCTTAATCTGCAGCATTGCCTTGACTGCAACGTCATTATCATAGTTTTTACCGGTTCTGCTGTTGATTTCCGCAATAATCTGCGACAGACGCTCAATCTTTGCAGGCGTAAGATTCAGACTTTCGGCGGACGGGAGGCTGACAATCGGATCAGCTTTATGCTTAACATTCGCAAACTCTCCGCTCTTTTTCTGCACGAAATTATCTGCCTTGATTTTGCCGGTCAGGTCAAACCCGCCACCGGAATGACGTACTCTCAGATACGTCTGCAAGTAAGACAAGAACTTGTATTTCTTATGGATATCTACGTCCTCGAAGCAGGTTGCCTGTACCAAGAACTCATAACAGCGGATGAAATGGCGGATTGCCATATGGATTTCCTTCTGCGTCTGCTCGTCATTATTCTTTTCGATGACGTTTTTGGCCTTCTGCAGGAAGAAGGTCATTTTCTTTTTGTCCGCAGCGGTAACCTTTTCCTTGTACAGCAGCGTATTAAAGTCTTCTACATCACCGGGATCAAGGAAGAAATAGCCGTCGATTTTAGCGCTGATATCATAAATAGAACGCGGATTAATGCTATTGGACAGCAAAGTCACCGTGTAGTATTTGCTGAAAGCCTTCTCGATATCCGCATAATCATTAGCAAAGTCCAGGACAAAGGTTTTCTTATCAAAGGGCGGGCAAATACGGTTCAGGCGCGATAAGGTCTGCACTGCATTTACGCCACGCAGCTTTTTGAGCACATACATAGCGCACAGCTTCTTTTGGTCAAAGCCTGTCTGATATTTATCTGCTACTAGCAGCACCTGATATTCGTCCTTATCAAACTCTTTAGGCAGGTTCTTTTCAGCAATGCCGTTCATGCCTACTTCCGTATATTCCTTGCCGTCGATGGTGACCTTGCCGGAAAAAGCAACCAATGCCTTCAGGCCGGTATAACCTTTGCGATTGATATAGTCCTCAAAGGCCTGACGATATTTTACCGCACCGGCACGCGATTCCGTAATGACCATAGCCTTAGCCTGACCGTTAAGCTCCTGCATGACATTCTGGCGGAAATGCTCGATGATAACTTCAATGCGTTGCGAGATATTTGTTTCATGCAGCTGCACGAAGCGGGCAATCTGGCGCTTGGCATCATTCGTTTTCATTTCCGGATCATCTTCAATCTCTTTATTGAGACGGAAGAAGGTATCGTAGGTAATATAGTTCTGCAGCACATCAAGAATAAAGCCTTCTTCGATAGCCTGCTTCATAGAGTAAATATGAAAGGCTTCATACTGTCCCTGCTCATTTACCCTGCCGAAAAGCTGCAGAGTAGTCGGTTTCGGCGTAGCGGTAAAGGCAAACATCGACACATTAGGCTGCTTGCCGTTGCGCTGGATTTCATCGGTAATAATATCTTCAACGTCAACATCGGTTTCCACTTCACCGGAGCCAAGCGACTTCGTAATCGCTGCCATATTCTTGCCGGATGTAGAAGAATGCGCTTCGTCGATGATTACGGCAAAGTGCTTATTCTTCAAGCCTTTGACGCTATCCACGATATACGGGAACTTCTGAATCGTCGTTGCAATAATCTTGGTGTTACCGCCAAGCGCATTAGCAAGGTCAGTAGAGTTGCACTGGTCGTCCATAACACGGATAAGGCCTTCCTTATGCTCAATACCAAGCACTGCCTGCTGCAGCTGTCTGTCTACTACTACGCGGTCAGTACAGATGATGATGTTATCAAAGATAATCTTATTATCTGCACTATGCAAGGATGCCAGACGATGTGCAAGCCAGGCAATCTCGTTCGTTTTGCCGGAGCCTGCACTGTGCTGCAAAAGATAGTTCAGGCTGCTGCCATGCTCTTTAACATCAGCAAGCACCTTACGCAGCACATCAAGCTGATGATAGCGAGGAAAGATAACCGTTTCATTTTTCTTCACCTTGCCGTTGGCATCTTCCTTTTCGCTGACCTCGATAAACATGAACTTGCCAAGGATTTCCAGAAGGCTGTCCTTTTGCAGGATATCGTCCCACATATAATGCACGCTGTATTCATCTTCCAGCACAGGATTACCAGCACCGACCTGAATACCTTCACCACAGCCCATATTGAAGGGCAGAAAGAAGGTGCTGCTGCCGCTGAGTTTGGTGCACATATAAACCTGTTCCAAATCCATAGCGAAGTTTACCAAAGAACCGGCCTTCCACAAAAAGAGACGGTCTTTAGGATTGCGCTGCATGCGATACTGATAGATTGCATCCTGATATGATTGTCCTGCGGCATTGCATTTCAGCTCGAAGGTGATGATTGCAAGGCCGTTGAGGAAGATTACCAGGTCAATGCGTTCATCATCACTTGCCCAGACCTCTTCGGAAACGGTGACGATGTTCTTATGGTACAAAGCATTGAGTTCCTTGTTAAAAGTCGTTGCAGGCTTCGTATACATCAAATCCAGATGAATATTGGCCAGCTCTACGCCATGCTTAAGCACATCAAGACGACTGCCGTTCGCCCTCGTTTCCTGCTGATTGATGAAGGCAACAAGGGTGTCTTCAGTTTTTTCCTTATAGATTTTGCGCAAAGCCTGCAGCTTTTCCGGCTGAGTTGCTTCAAGAAAAGCAAATAGAGCCTTGCGGTTCATAGCAAAAAGGCGGTCGAACTCCGCTGCCGGAGCTTCCACGTAACCGCATTCCGGCTTTACAAGCTGGTCGATGATATACCGCTGATATTCTTTTTCCGAAAGGATGTTATTCATGCATGAAGGCCTCCTTCTTGTCAGTTATGGTTACTTCTTTTCGTCAAAGAATCCATTCTCACTGTCCTAACGCAGATCCGCCCACAATCCTTTCAGCAGCATCTGCTATTGCCATTTTTTGCTTCAATCATAACTAACCTCAACCTTCTTTATTGGCGCAAGAAACTCCTCAGGTTCAATATACAGATTATCCAAAATCGGCAATAAATCTATGTAATCCTCTTCTAATTTATCCTCATTTTTATTCTTGCAGAGGACAACTATATAGCCATTATCCCATTCTAAAATTTTCTTATATTTTTCTAATCGTTTCCCTGTAAGGAAAGTTATCACTCGATCACGAAACTTAAAAAAAGTATATTCTCCATTATTGCTTAAAAAAGCTGTGTTTAATGCATTTTTCATAAATAAACACCTCGATTCACTAACCATGCTGAATAAGCTCCTTCTTACTCAAAGTTTAGCACAGGAAAGAATTAGTGTCAAAAATCATTTACAGGAACCTCCTTCTTGCCGGTAACATACTCGTAGATGAGGGACTTTTTGTAGTCGGCAAGGATATCGAGCTGACGCTTTTTGTCAGCGATGAGGGAATCGATTTCGGAGCATTTGGTGTCAATATAATTTACTATTTCCGTTTGTTCTGCATAATTAGTCGTTGGATAAGGCAACTCTGCTAATTTATTCCAACGCAAATCACAAGAACGTACTCTAATACCAGAAGCTAATGCAACAAAAATATTGCTAAACGCCATAGAACGCAAATAATACATTAAATAACGCTTATTATATTTCGAATTAAGTACATTTAAAACAGGAGAAGCTTTTCCACGAGAATCGGAAATTCCTATAGCCCCCGCAAAGCCATCCATACCATGAACTACCAAATCTCCTACATCAATACCTTGATAACCTATTTCCTTGTCAGACAAAGTAAAGCCATCTTCTCTACGATTCGATCTAAGAGTAACTTCACCATCTCTAAAGCAAGTAATTACACCATCATCATCTTTAATTGGTTTTTGTAAGTATTCCAGAACATACTTGCCTTTTATGATCTCCCAATGCTTCGGAATCTCGCCAATCCACTCAATCCCGCTATCCTTCATCTCCGCATCAGGATTCAGACCTTTGGTAACCGCTTCGGTGATAACAGATTTCTTATAGTCCTCCAAAAGAGAAATTTCCTTTTGGATATCTTCAGCGGTCGCGTCGATTTCGGAGCATTGGGTGTCGAGGTAGGAAGAGATTAAATTTTGTTTCTTTTTATCAGGCAAAGCAAGCGTAAAATTTAAAAGCATAGGCAATCTTACAGAAGGAACTGTAGATTGAGCGCTTCCTTTATCCATTAATTTTGGAAAAACATTACTAATATAGTAGAACAAAAAACTTGAATCAATTTCTCTTATATTATTGATTATATACACTCTTTGATGGACTGCATATTTGCCATACGCATGATGAAAAATTCTCCCTGCACCAGCACCATCACCTGCCATAAGAATTCCTTCTCCGTCAAAAGAGTATTTTGTACTTTTTTCAATTTTAGGCGATCTTACATAAAAATCATATTCACCATCAGGATCTGCATCCTGTGTATCTTGATTTCCAGTGGTAATATCACATAAATAACGTAAACGTTCTAATTTCCAACCTTTGGGAATTTCACCAACTATATCAATCCCGCTATCCTTCATTTCACGCATTCCCGTCACCTCATTTCAGCAGACGAGCAACACGCTCATTCACAGCCTTGTCGATTGCCAAAAACTCAGCCAGCAGCTCCGCACTCGGTCTGGGTGCCTGATATTTATAGAAGTAACGGGTGAAGGGAATTTCCGCACCGGTTTTGATTACAGGCTTCTTCTTCGTCAAATCCTCTTCCCAGAACCACTTAGCATCAGGAATATGCGGCAGTACTTCACGCGCCATATAGGTTTCAATATCCTCGGTGTACTTCACAAGCTCTGTATCTTTGGTTTCCTTATCGTAAATAATGTTGCCCTTTTTATCGCGCTGGATTTCCGCAGTCTTATCCATAACGGAAAGTCCGTCCATGATTTTCTCAAAGGTCTTTTTATCTGCTGCATCACCAAGAACAGCAGTCATTACCGGCGTAAAAGCTTTAGGCGAAAGCCATTTGTCATCAGCAATATGTGCCTGCAGCTTCGCCAAAATTGCGTCGTAAGCAGGCTTCGTAGCATAAAAGGCCTGCAGCTTGTTCTGGTCCTTGCCGCTCAAAGCATTGCCCTGTTCCTCGTATTCCGCAACCTTAGCTTCATCCCACAAGCCCTTCAGCGCACCCTTCTGCAGCATACGCTCAATGCTTGCCTCGGTGATAGAATAGCTGCGCTGCAAAGGCTGCATAACAGCATACTCACGGTACATAAAATCCTCGTTCTTGAAAATCTTGCTGTACTCGCTGTCAGCCTTGTCAAAATCGGTATACAGCTTAGCAATCTGCGCTCTGTCCTCAGGAGAGAACTCGTTTTTCTTATTGCCCACAGGCTTACGCAGCTTGTGATAAATATTCGTCGCATCTATAAGCTGCACATAACCCTTGCGCTCCGGGCGTTTATTTTTGGATATAATCCACCAGTAGCTGGCAATGCCGGTGTTGTAAAACAAATCCGTAGGCATAGCAATAATCGCTTCCAGCAAATCGTTCTCCAACAGCCAGCGGCGAATCTGGCTTTCGCCGGACGCTGTACC
>ERZ779820.497-NODE-497-length-27069-cov-3.633634_pt1 | contig 27069 bp, 20 predicted proteins | sample MGYA00511563_ERZ779820 | MGnify/ENA primary metagenome ERZ779820 (study PRJEB29588, sample SAMEA1964852) | human gut metagenome | biome: human gut; feature: human-associated habitat; material: faeces | place: Denmark | collected 2008/2010 ...
AATGCAGAAATCCGGAAATTCAATGACGGTCTGGAACAGATGATTGCCGATTTACAGCAGCCCAATGTGGTTTATTTTGATGCCTATTCGATTGTTGCTGACCCGGATACACAAGACATGAATCCGGATTACTCCGGCGGCGATGGCATTCACCTTGCCTCTACGGTTTATCAGGAATTGCTGGATGCGGTGTATCCGCTCATGGATACGATGCCAATACCGGATTCCATTCGGGAACTGTTACAGCAATCTGATTTTTCCGCTGCAACGGAGGAAACCACAGAGGAAACCGAAGAAGAAACCGATTTTGATTCTGGAGCAGATTCCGGAAACTGGACAGATTCTGAAACATACGAATAATGCGAATCAGTCTTTTTGCAGCAGCGGTTGCAGAAAGACTGATTTTTTATTTTTTCCGGCGAAAACGCTTGAAAAAAAAAGAACGCTATGCTATAATAACAATAATGTCATGTAGAAAAAGAGAGGTTACTATGCAGGAAACGACAAATTTACAGAAAACCATGTCCATACAGGCTTGTACCGAACGGGTGCAGAAAATCGTAGCAGTTTCTTACCCGTGTGCAAAAGCATATGTACATAGCTTTGGCTGCCAATTAAATGTATCGGACGGGGAAAAAATCAAAGGGTTGCTCCAGTCAATGGGGTTTTCGCTGACCGAAACGCACGAAGATGCAGACGTGATTGTATTTAATACCTGTGCCGTGCGGGAAAGTGCAGAAGACCGGGTATATGGAATGCTGGGTGTCATTAAAAAGTATAAAGAAACCCACCCTCGTACGATTTTGATTTTAAGCGGCTGTATGGGTTCTGAACCCAAGACGCTGGAAAAAGTACGGGCACACTATTCCTTTATTGATATTCTCATGGGAACCGCCTCCATCGGGGAACTGCCTCGTCTGTTGGCAACCTATTACGATACGAAAAAATTCGTCTATGATATGGATAGCACCGCAATGCCGTCCGAACAGATGCAGCAGGTTCGCAACAGCGGATTCAAAGCGTCTGTTCCGATTATGTACGGTTGCAACAACTTCTGCACCTATTGCATCGTTCCGTATGTACGGGGACGGGAACGCAGTCGGCAGCCAGAAGTGATTCTGCGAGAAGTCCAGCACTTGATTCAGGACGGATACAAGGAAATCATGCTGCTGGGGCAGAACGTCAACTCCTACGGAAAAGATTTGGAACAGCCGATTTCCTTTGCAGAATTGCTGCGGAAAATCAACGCCATGGAGGGTGAATTTGTCATCCGGTTTATGTCCTCCCACCCGAAGGATGCCACACCGGAATTACTGGATACGATTCTTTCTTGTGAAAAAGTGGGGCAGCATTTGCACTTGCCGGTACAGTGCGGCAGCGATGCCATTTTGTCTGCCATGAACCGCCGCTATACGGTGGAACAATATTTGAACATCGTCGACTATCTTCGGGAACGCCGACCGGATTTTTCGCTGACCAGCGATTTGATTGTTGGTTTCCCGAATGAATCTGAAGCAGATTTTCAGGGCACACTGGACTTGATTCAGCGAGTTCAGTATGATAACCTATATACATTTATCTATTCCAAACGCAGCGGAACAAAGGCTGCCAACATGCCGGATGCAACTTCTGATGCCGAAAAACGGCAGCGAATGGAACGACTGCTGACCTTGCAGCGAGAAATCGCCACCAAGAATTATAAACGGTTTTTGGGCAGAACCATGCGGGTTCTGGTAGAGGGCGACAGCAAGCGTGGCGATGGCTGAGCAACGAAGCCATCATTGTGGAATTTATGGGCGATCGTTCCTTAATCGGAACTTTTGTTTCTGTGCAGATTACCGAGTCGAAAAACTGGGCAGTCAGCGGCAGATTATTAGATGATGAGAGAAAGGAAGCTGTGCAAAAATGACAGTCGAAGAAGCAGTACGGACACTGGGAAAATGTATTCAGGCAGACCCCCGTTATCAGCAGTATCAGCAGGCAAAACAAAACAATGATGCCGATACGGCTTTGCAGGAACAAATCGGTGCATTCAATATGAAACGGATGTCCTATCAGCGGAAGATGGACGAAGATCCGGAAGAAAATGCAGAAGCCTTGCAGGCTCTGGAAAAAGAACTGGATGCCCTCTATACGGAGATTCTGAAAAATCCGAATATGGTTGCATTTCAGGAAGCCAAGGATAAAATGGACAGCATGACCAAGCAAATTGATGCCATTATTACGCTCTGTTTGCAGGGAGAAGATCCGGACACCTGTCATCCGGACTTGAGCCAGTGCAGCGGCGATTGTTCCGCCTGCCACTGATTGAGGTGCAGGATTCATGGAGATACAGAAAGAAAAACTCTCTCCGATGATGCAGCAGTACTTTGCACTTAAGGAAAAATATCCGGACTGCGTGCTGTTTTTCCGGCTGGGAGATTTTTATGAAATGTTCTTTGACGATGCCATCCGGATTTCTCGGGAACTGGAACTGACACTGACTGGCAGGGACTGCGGATTGAAAGAACGTGCTCCGATGTGCGGGATTCCGTATCACAGCGTGGATATGTATTTGAAACGGCTCGTGGAACGGGGCTATAAAATCGCCATCTGTGAACAGCTGACCGACCCAGCCACCACAAAGGGGCTGGTGGAACGGGATGTCATCCGAATCGTAACGCCGGGGACGCTAATTGAAAGCAACTTGCTCGAAGAGGGAGCAAACAACTATCTTTGCAGCCTGTATTTTGAAGAGGGCGGCGACTGTGGACTTTGCTTTGCAGATTTGTCCACGGGGGACATTATTGCTCTGCTGCCGGAACAGAAGAATTTAGAGGCAAATGTGATTGATGCCCTTTCTCGCTATACACCAGCGGAAATTCTGATGAATGAAGATGCTCTGTTGCTGAAAAGCGTGATGGAGTTCATCAAGATTCGGTTGCAGTGTGTCGTCACGATGCGAGATGCAGAATGCTTTTCCGCAGAACGCAATCATGATTTTGTGTGCCATCAGTTCCAAGTGCCGGAATTGTCCTATTTACAGCTGCCGGAAACGGGTTCAGAAACAGCAGCTGTTTATGGTATGATGGACTACATCAAGGAAAAGCAGATTCCATGCCCAGATTGCGGCAGCCACAACTTCACTGATATCCGTCAGTTCAACCTTATGTTCAAGACATTTCAGGGTGTAACTGAGGACTCAAAGTCTGAGCTTTATCTGCGTCCTGAAACTGCACAGGGCATCTTTGTAAACTTTGCAAATATCCAGAGAACAACAAGAAAGAAAGTACCTTTCGGTGTTGCACAGGTAGGTAAATCATTCAGAAACGAGATCACTCCGGGTAACTTTATTTTCCGTGTTCGTGAGTTTGAGCAGATGGAGCTTGAGTTCTTCTGCAAGCCTGGCACAGACCTTGAGTGGTTCAACTACTGGAGAGGCTTCTGCAAGGATTGGCTCCTTAGCCTTAACATCAAGGAAGAAAACCTTCGTCTGAGAGATCATTCACCTGAGGAGCTTTGCTTCTATTCAAAGGCTACAACTGACTTTGAGTATCTCTTCCCATTTGGCTGGGGCGAGCTTTGGGGCGTTGCCGACAGAACTGATTATGACCTTAATCAGCACATCAAGACAAGCGGCAAGAGCCTTGATTACTTTGACCCTGAAACAAACGAGAGATATGTTCCATACGTTATCGAGCCTTCCCTTGGCGTTGAGAGATTGTTCCTGACAGTTGTTTGCGAGGCATATGACGAAGAGAACATCGGCACAGAGGAGAAGCCTGACGTTAGAACTGTTATGCGTTTCCACCCTGCACTTGCTCCTTTCAAGGCTTGCATTCTTCCGCTTTCCAAGAAGCTCAGCGAGCAGGCAGGCGAGCTTTATGCAGAGCTTTCAAAGCACTTCCTTGTTGACTATGACGAGGCAGGCTCTATCGGTAAGAGATATCGCCGTCAGGACGAGATCGGTACACCATTCTGCATCACATATGACTTTGATTCTGTTGAGGACGGCTGTGTAACAGTAAGAGACAGAGATACAATGGAGCAGGAGCGTATCAAGATCGACGAGCTGGTAGCTTATATCGAAAAGAAGATAGCTTTCTAGTAAAATAAAGATCTTTGCGGGCGAACGGTTTGTTCGCCCGTTTTTTATACCCGTTTTTACAATAAAAAGCTTTACAAAATTGGCGAGTTGTGATATAATATGTTTGTATATTTTTACGAAAGGACGTCCTTGCCATAAAAAATATATTTGACTCACATTGTCACTATGACGATCACGCTTTCGATGAGGACAGATACGAAGTCCTTGACAGACTTCTTTGCGACCCTGACTCTCCTGTAGACAAGGTCTGCCATGCTGCAACAGACGAAAGATCGTCTTTGTTCGGAATCGAAACTGCGAAAAAATATGAGAATTTCTATACCTCTGTGGGCTTTCACCCTGAGTGTATGGATACTCTTCCTGAAAATTATATGCAGGTGCTTGACGAGCTTTATTTGAAAGCCTGCTCTACTCACAAGCTTGTTGCGGTTGGTGAGATAGGGCTTGACTATCATTATGAGGGATATGACAAAGAAAGACAGATAAAGCTTTTTGACAAGCAGGTGGAATATGCTGTGAAGAAAAGTCTGCCTGTTATAGTTCACTGCCGTGAAGCCACCCAGGACTGCCTTGACGTGCTGAACAAATATGCGCCGTCAGGTGTAGTTCACTGCTTTTCAGGCTCGGCGGAGACCGCAGAGATAGTGCTTGGGCTTGGTATGTACATCGGGTTTACAGGTGCGCTTGCTTTTAAAAATGCTAAAAAAGCCAAACGTGCTCTCGAAGTTGTCCCAATGGACAGACTTCTTCTTGAAACGGACTGCCCTTACATGGCGCCCCCTCCTTACAGAGGACAGAGGTGCGAAAGCCCTATGATAGAAGAAGTGGCAAAGGTCGTGGCTGAGATAAAAAAACTCGATCCGCAGGAAGTGCTTGACATTACAAATAGAAACGCTTGCCACCTGTTCGGGATCGAATATGAGAAAGGATAAGAGAACAAAATGACAGAAACTATGTATGTAGTGATACCATGCTACAACGAGGAACAAATGCTTCCTATCACAGCGGAAGCGCTTATAAAAAAGCTTGACAAGCTGAAGGCAGACGGACGTATCGCACAGAACAGCAAGGTAATGTTCGTTGACGACGGCTCAAAGGACAAAACGTGGGAGATAATACAGAAGCTCCACGAAGCAAGCCCTGTTTTCACGGGTCTTAAGCTTTCAAGAAACAAAGGTCATCAGAACGCACTGCTGGCTGGTCTTATGACGGCGAGAAACTATGCTGATATCGTTGTTTCCATGGACGCTGACTTGCAGGACGATATAAACGCTATTGACGGCTTCCTTGATAAGAGGGCAGAGGGCTGTGATATTGTTTACGGCGTTCGTTCGTCGAGAGAAAAGGATACCGCTTTCAAGCGTGGAACTGCTCAGGCATATTACAAGCTTTTGGAGCATATGGGCGTTGAGATAACATATAATCACGCTGATTACAGACTTATGAGCAAAAGGGCTATAGACGCTCTGGCAGAGTTTAAGGAAGTAAATCTGTTTCTGAGAGGTCTTGTGCCTATGGTCGGCTTCAAGAGCGACATCGTTAAGTATGTAAGAAACGAGCGTGTGGCGGGCGAATCTAAATATCCGCTGAAAAAAATGCTTTCCTTTGCAGTTGAGGGAATAACCTCACTTTCTGTAAAGCCTATAAGATTTATCACCACTATCGGTATAATAGTATTTTTAGTATCACTTATAATGCTTATATATTTCCTTATAACATGGGCAGTGGGACACACTGTTCAGGGCTGGGCTTCAACTATCACGTCTATATGGGCGATAGGCGGACTTCAGCTTTTGGCTATAGGCATTATTGGAGAATATATAGGCAAGATCTATTTGGAAACAAAGGCTAGACCTAAATTTATAATCGAAACAAATCTTGAAGAAACAGACAAGGAGTAATTTAAAATGGCAGAACTTAAGGCTAACAATCAGAAACCAAATTTCGACAACAACCCTAAGCTTATCGAAGCAATCGCAGAAATGAGAAAGAATTTCTGTGCTGATACTCAGAACAAGGTAATAAACACAGCGCTTGCCTGCACATTCCTCGTGCCTGCAATGGTAGAAAAGACAACAGAGCTTGTTGCCGACGCTGAAAACCATGTTAATTTTGAGGACAAGAGCAAGGCTAAGTTCATTCTTCTCAACAACAACAAAACAAACGGCACATTTTTCCCTGTTTTCACTTCCCCAGAGGAGGCTAAAAAACTTCAGTATGACAAGCCATTCCAGAGCTTTGCAATGAGATTTCAGGATATAGCTGCTCTCACTGAGCAGACGCCAAAGGTACAGGGCTTTGTTGTAAACCCATTTGGCGAGAACCTTCCTTTCACTCAGGAAATGCTGGAGTCTATCAAGCAGACCCTTATAAAGGTAGCAAAGGAGCGCAAGGCGGCTAAAGAAGCTGCTGAAAATGGCGAAGCTCCTGACATTGCTGTTACAAACAACAAAACAGCAGAGTAAGATACTTAAGCATATCGGAGGACGGACTGTGTTCGTCCTCTTTTTTTACCTGTCTATAAAAATCTAATTACAGAAGTCCGTGTCTTATTTTTACGAAAACTATGCTTAATATGGTTGACAAAAATTATGCCGTGTGTTATAATTGTAGTAATATGGTGGGAAATAAAGCGTGTTATTTGTGCAGTGTTCACTATCACGCACCACGCAAAAGACTAAAAGGTTCTGCTTTTAGAAATTTTTTTCGTGATCTGAGGGAGTATATATGGCTAACGAAACTGAGCTTGAAAAAATTGACCGTGCTGCCGAATACTTTGAAAGATATTTTGAGTTTGAGGACGCTGTAACGGTCAGCATGGAAAATAAGGAATATCTCAAAACTTATATCCATGACAACGATTATGTTGTTAAAAACTTCAATATAAAAAATAAAATAATTAAATCTTTAGGCATAAGCATCGGCATTGGATTGGCAGCTTTCCTGCTGCTGTGGCTGCTCCTTGGCACAAAGCTTATTATAGTGGGCATTATTGCAGGTGCACTTATTTTTATCGGTGCAGGCGTTTTCGGTATCGCACTGAACAAATACAGACTTACAGCTGCTGAACAGAAGCAGGTTGAAGTGAACGAGGGCATAAACGAACAGATAATAATGCTTGATGACAGAATAAAGCAGGTAGAACGTCAGAGAGATGATTACTACAAGGCTCTTGAAAAGAGAGTGCCTTTCATGTCACTTGACTATATGAAGAACGTTCAGCAGATAAAACAGTTTCTTGTGGACGGCAAGGCTGACACCTGCGAGGAAGCTGTGGATATGTTCGAGGAGTCGATGCTTTTACAGCAAATGACGGATATCATGACAAAGAGCGAAACTATCGAGCCTGTCAAGGACGATAAGGAACGTTTCGGCGACCCTTTGAAGATAATAAAGGAAAACAAGAAGAAACGCAAAAAAGAGAAGAAAGCAAAAAAAGACAAAAAGTAACTTTCGACCGCAGCAGCATTTTACGCCGCTGCGGTCTTTCTGTGAAGATCCACGATTTGCTATAGATAGGATAATGTATGAACGAGAAAAAAGATATTCTGACAAAAACATGGGTAGTGGCTGTCCTTGCGTCCATATGCTGTATGCTGTGGGGAAGTGCATTTTCCTGCGTGAAAATAGGCTACAGCCTTATGAACATAACCACCAATGACAGCGGCTCTCAGCTTGTGTTTGGGGGCATAAGATTTTTTGTGGCAGGGCTAATGGCTCTTGCCATGGGAAGCACAGCGGAGAGAAAAATTCTCCTGCCAACAAAAACTTCCATACCAAAGATCATGATAATAAGCCTTTTTCAGACAATTTTGCAGTATTTTTTCTACTACATAGGTCTTGCCCACACAACGGGGGTAAAGGCAGCGATAATAGTTGGGGCGAACGTTTTTATTGCGATACTTGTGTCATCGCTTTTATACAAGCTTGAAAAGCTCACCGCTGTGAAAATAGCAGGCTGTATACTTGGATTTTCGGGTATCATTGTTATAAATCTCGGGGGACTTTCGGGGGTAAGCTTTAACTTTCTCGGGGACGGATTTATTTTTCTTTGCACCTGTGCATACGCTTTTTCATCGGTGTATATGAAGCGCTATTCCGAAACAGAAGACCCTGTTATGCTTAGCGGCTGGCAGTTCGTTTTCGGTGGAGCAGTTCTCACTGTCATAGGCTTTTTAATGGGCGGCAGGCTTGGTCACATGAGCGCAAAGGCTTTTTTGATGCTTTTGTATCTTGCCTTTGTATCAGCGGCGGCATATTCGCTGTGGGCAGTGCTTTTGAAGCACAACCCTGTTTCAAAGGTGGCGATTTTCGGCTTTATGAACCCTGTGTGCGGAGTGCTGCTTTCAACTATCCTGCTTGATGAAAAAGGCATTTTTGGCGTTCAGGGGATAGCCGCACTTATCCTTGTATGCTCGGGTATCTTCATTGTTCAGAGAAAAGGGAATAAATAATATTGTAACTATGCTCATATGCTTTTGCATATTCACGTTGTTTGTATGTAGGGGCGAACAGTGTTCGCCCGTTGATTTGACATTTTTGCAACAGACTGGCTCATATGCTTTTGCGTATGAGCTTTTTTATTCAAAATCGTCCTAAAGACTGTTTAAAATGTTGATTTTTATATGCAGCTGTGTTATAATGAATTGTGTATGGTTTTTTACCAATATATTATCAGTAAAGAAAAAGAGGACAAGACAATGTTTAAGAAAAACGGACTTTTAAAAAGCCCTGACAGCAAGCCAAAAGAAAAGTATCTGCTGCTGTTTGCGGTGGCTTTTATCGGCATGATGATCTCGTTCATTCCGTCAATGATAGTGAACAAGGGCATCTTTCTCTACTATGGCGACTTCAACTCACAGCAGATGATGTTCTATCAGCACTGTCATGACGCTGTTCGCAGCGGAAACATGGGCTGGGATTGGGGAACGGACTTAGGCTCGAGCTTTGTTGGCTCATATGCTTTCTATCTCCTTGGCTCGCCATTTTTCTGGCTCACTACACTTTTCCCGTCAGGTGCAGTGCCTTATCTGATACCATGGCTCCTTGCGCTGAAAACGGCTATCGCCGCAATAACAGCCTACGCTTACATCAGATTTTTTGTTGACAACACAAGCGCCTGCTTTATAGGCGGTCTGCTTTACGCTTTCTCAGGCTTCCAGACCTACAACGTTTTCTTCAACCACTTCCACGACGCAACTGCTTTCTTCCCTCTCATGCTTTTAGGATTTGAACTGTTGGTTCAAAAGAACAAGAAGGGTCCGTTTGCGGTAGCGGTAGCTATATGTGCGACCATAAGCTATTTCTTCTTTGCCTGTGAGGTCGTATTCGTTATTATCTACTTCTTCCTGAGATGCCTTGACAAGGATTTTGAAATTGACATGAAGAAGTTCGGTCTGCTTATTCTTGAGGCTGTTATCGGTGTGATGATATCCGCTGTTATCTTCCTGCCGTCAGCGCTGAGCGTAATGGGTAACTACCGTGTAAACGAAAGACTTTATGGACTTGACCTTGTTATATACGGTGAAAATGTAAGAATACCAAGAATTATCCAATCGTTCTTTATGCTTTCCGATATGCCTGCAAGAATAAATATCCTTAACTCGGACAAGGCAAGATGGGCTTCAATGGCAGGCTATCTGCCTATGTTCTCAATGGCAGGCGTTATAGCGTTTATGAGAACGAGAAAGAAAGGAAAAGACAGTTGGCTTACAAAGGCTATTATCGTGTTCGGCATAATGGCTTGCGTGCCTATATTGAACTCCTCTTTCGTCCTTTTCAATGCGTCATATTATGCAAGATGGTATTATATGCCTATACTGCTTATGTGCCTTATGACAGCAAAGGTCATCGCAGAAAACAAAGACGATCTGAAAAAGGGATTTGTGCCTGTTTGTGTAGTATGTGCGATATTTATTGGCATAGGTCTGCTTCCGACAAACGAAAACGGCGTTGTATCCTATGGCAAAGTCCCTGAATATATTGAACTTTACTACATTCAGGCTATCGTTACCATAGTAATGATAATAATGCTTGGCACGCTTATATATGTGGTCGCAGAGAAGAAGCTCGACTACATGAAGATCGCTTCTGCAATGACGGCGGTTGCGGTGGTCATCTGCATGACTTCTTCTATCGTATATGGTGTAAGCCAGGGTACTGACAACACCGACTACATCAACAGAGCAATAAACGGTGGCGACAACATCAACATGGATAAGCTGGAATCTGGATCAGAGAACTACAATGCTGACAACAATTTCTACAGAATAGATACCTCAGAAAATGTTGACAACTGGTGTATGTTCTGGAAGCTTTCATCAATGAGATGCTTCCACAGCGTTGTTTCAACATCTATCATGGATTTCTACAGCTCTATCGGACAAACGAGAGATGTTGCATCAAGAATGGAAACTAAGGTCTATCCGCTAAGAAGCCTGTTTTCCGTAAAATACTATTTCAATGAACTTACTGAAAGTGAGAGAAAAGGTATCACAGAGGTATCGAAGCCTGAAACTCTTGCAAATCTCTACGGCTTTGAATATGTTGATACTCAGAACGGTTTCAACATTTACGAAAACAAATATTATGTACCAATGGGCTTCACATATGATTACTACTGCCTTGACAGCGACATTCAGAAGGCTTCAGAGGTAGACAAGACATCAATGCTCATGAAAGCCCTTGTGCTTACCCCTGAGCAGGCTGCAAAATACAATAATATTCTCAGCTACTACAGCTTTAAGGGTACTGACTACTCAACAGATCAGTATTATCAGAACTGCCTTGACAGACGTGCAAACAGTTGTTCATCATTCAGTTATGATTCTTACGGCTTCAACGCCAAGATCGACCTTGACAAGGATAACCTTGTGTTCTTCTCAGTTCCATATGATGACGGCTGGAGCGCAAAGGTGAATGGTCAGGACGTGGAAATAGAAAAGGTGGATTACGGCTTTATGGCTGTGCTTTGTCCTGCGGGTTCAAACGACATCCAGTTCACATATGAAACAAAGGGACTTTTCTGGGGCAAGGTAATAACAGCCGTTGGCTTCGGCTCGCTTATCGTTTACCTTGGCGCAGTGAGATTTACAGGCAGAAAGAAAAAAGAAGAAGCTCAGCCTGTTGAAAAGAACGCATAAACCTGAAAGGGAGGATATAAAATGTATCAGAACGAAAAAACTATCAGTGAAAAAGAGATATACAAGGGCAGGGTCGTTCACCTGACTTGTGATGAAGTGGAGCTTGAAAACGGCTACAAGACGCTTAGAGAGGTCATTCATCACCCCGGCGGAGTTTGCATCGTTGCTCTTGACGAGGACGAGAATGTTTATTTTGTGAAGCAGTTCCGCTATCCTTTTAAGACCGCACTTATGGAGATACCTGCAGGAAAGCTTGAATACGGTGAAGATCATTTGGAGTGCGGAAGGCGTGAGCTTAAAGAGGAGATAGGTGCAACGGCAGAAAAAATGACTTATCTTGGCTGTATTTATCCTACAGTGGCTTATGATACCGAGATAATCCATATGTATATGGCAGAGGGACTTGATTTCGGTGAGCAGCACCTTGACGAGGGCGAGTTCCTTGACGTAACAAAAATGCCTCTTGAAGAAGCTTACAAAATGATCATGGAAAACAAGCTCCCTGACGCAAAGACAACTGCGGCTATACTGAAAACTTATCTTATCAAAAAGGATATGTAGTCCATAATATTTTAACCATGCGATAAAAGAAACGGTCGAACGCTATTCGCCACTGCATATATAAAGGGTACTGTCAACGTGGCAGTACCCTTTTTTTGTGGTAAAAAAAAGAGCGCCCACGCACCGAAGTGCATGAGCGTCTTTTTTATAGTAATTTAGATTACTTTTCCTCAGTATTGTAAAGCTTAGCGTATCTGAGCAGATAATCATATCTGTCCTTAGCGTTCTGAACAGCCTTACCAAAGAGCTTCTCAGCTCTCTCAGGATTCTGTCTAGCAAGTGCGTTGTAACGTACCTCGCCCATGATGAAGTCCTTATAGTCAGCTGTTGGAGCCTTAGAATCAAGGATAAATGGATTCTTGCCCTCTGCCTTAAGACGTGGGTCGAATCTGTACAGATGCCAGTAACCAGCCTGAACAGCCTTCTTCTCCTCTGTCTGAGCAATTGACATCCCCCCCTTGATCCCATGGTTGATACATGGAGCATAACCGATGATGATTGAAGGACCGTGATAAGACTCAGCCTCGTGGATAGCCTTGATGCACTGATTGTAATCAGCACCCATTGCAACGTGAGCTACATATACATAGCCGTAAGACATTGCGATACCTGCGAGATCCTTCTTCTTAACTTCCTTACCAGCTGCTGCGAACTGAGCGATAGCACCTGTTGGAGTTGACTTAGAGGACTGTCCGCCTGTATTTGAGTAAACCTCTGTATCGAATACGAAGATGTTTACGTCCTCGCCCTGAGCGATAACATGGTCAACGCCTGAGAATCCGATATCGTAAGCCCAGCCATCACCGCCGAAGATCCACATTGACTTCTTTCTCAGATAGTCAGCGTCCTTAAGGATCTCCTCAGTAGCCTTATTCTTTGTCTTCTTAAGAGCAGCGATAAGGTTATCTGTAGCTGCTGAGTTCTTCTCGCCGTCATCTACTGTTTCAAGATACTCTTCGCAAGCCTTCTTGAGAGCTGCTGCCTTAGTTGTCTTAGACAGCTCAAGAACCTTAGCGATAGTTCTGTTTCTGATAGTTGACTGTGCAAGGAACATACCGTAACCATACTCAGCGTTATCCTCGAACAGTGAGTTAGCCCAAGCTGGACCCTTGCCGTCCTTGTTTACTGTGTATGGAGTTGAAGGAGCTGAACCACCCCAGATCGATGAACAGCCTGTTGCGTTAGCAATGTACATTCTGTCACCAAAGAGCTGTGTAATGAGCTTAGCATAAGGTGTTTCACCGCAGCCTGCGCAAGCGCCTGAGAATTCAAGCAGTGGCTGCTTGAACTGTGAGCCCTTAACTGTTGTTGCCTTGAACTTCTCGAATACTTCTGGCTTTTCAGCAAGTGTAAGACCATAGTTGAATACTTCCTGCTCAGCGAGCTGAGTTTCAAGTGGCATCATGCTGAGAGCCTTGTTGCCCTTCTTACCAGGACAAACATTTACGCAAGAACCGCAGCCTGTGCAGTCCAGAGCAGACATTGTCATTACGAAGTTGTAACCAGGCATACCTGTCATAGCTACTGCCTTCTCCTGAGCAAGCTTAGGAGCCTTCTTCAGCTCAGCGTCTGTCATTACAACAGGTCTGATAACTGCGTGTGGACATACATATGAACAGAAGTTACACTGGATACAGTTGTCACCATTCCATGCAGGAACGTCAACAGCGATACCTCTCTTCTCAAATGCAGCAGAACCCTGTGGGAATGTACCGTCTGCCATACCTGTGAATGTTGAAACAGGGAGCTTGTCGCCTTCCTGAGCGTTGCAAGGGATCTGAATGTTGTTTACGAAGTCCTGAAGTGTCTTATCTGCGCACTTAGCGGCAGGCATACCCATTGGAGTATCCTTGCACTTCTTCCAAGATGCAGGAACCTTAACTTCGTGAACCTGCTGACATCCAGCGTCGATAGCGTCATGGTTCATCTTAACGATAGCGTCGCCCTTCTTAGAATAAGAAGCTGTAGCAGCGTCCTTCATGTACTTGATAGCGTCGTCGATAGGAATGATGTTAGCAAGCTTGAAGAATGCAGACTGAAGAACAGTGTTTATTCTGTTGCCCAGACCGATCTCCTTACCGATCTTAACGCCGTTGATAGTATAGAACTTGATATTGTTCTCAGCGATATATCTCTTTACCTGACCTGGGAGGTGCTTATCCAGCTCTTCATGCTCCCACTGGCAGTTCAGAAGGAATGTTCCGCCTGGCTTGATATCCTGTACCATGTTGTACTTAGTGATATAAGACTCGTTATGACAAGCAACAAAGTCAGCCTGATTGATAAGGTATGTTGACTTGATAGGTGTCTTACCGAATCTCAGGTGAGAAACTGTTACACCGCCTGACTTCTTAGAGTCATATGCAAAGTATGCCTGAGCATACAGATCTGTATGGTCACCAATGATCTTGATAGAGTTCTTGTTTGCACCAACAGTACCGTCAGCGCCAAGACCCCAGAACTTACAAGCAGTTGTGCCTGCTGGAGCAGAGTCAAGCTTGCCCTCAGTTTCGAGAGAGAGGTTTGTAACGTCGTCTTCGATACCGATAGTAAATCTTGGCTTATATGTATCCTTCCAGCTTGCATTCCAGTAAACAGCCTTGATCTGTGCAGGAGTTGTATCCTTAGAACCAAGACCATATCTGCCTGAAGCGATAGCTACATCATGGAACTGTGTACCCTTAAGAGCAGCAACAACGTCAAGATAAAGAGGCTCGCCCTCAGAACCTGGCTCCTTAGTTCTGTCAAGAACTGAGATCTGCTCACAAGTTGAAGGGATAGCTTCAACGAGCTTGTCAGCACGGAAAGGTCTGTAAAGTCTAACCTTAACAAGACCGAGCTTTGTGCCTTCCTTCTCGTTGAGGTAATCAATTGTTTCTTCGATAGTGTCACAAACAGAACCCATAGCTACGATAACGTGTGTAGCGTCTGGTGCGCCGTAGTAGTTGAACAGCTTGTAGTTTGTGCCGATCTTTTCGTTTACCTTGTTCATGTAATCCTCTACGATACCAGGGATAGCGTCATAGTATGGGTTACAAGCTTCTCTTGCCTGGAAGAAGATATCAGGGTTCTGAGCTGTACCTCTAAGTACAGGATGCTCAGGGTTAAGAGCTCTCTTTCTGAACTCCTCCACCTTCTCGAAGTCAACCATATCTCTTACGTCTTCCATATCCCATGTCTCGATCTTCTGGATCTCGTGAGATGTTCTGAATCCGTCAAAGAAGTGGATGAATGGTACTCTGCCCTCGATAGTTGAGAGGTGAGCAACTGTACCCAGGTCCATTACCTCCTGTACATTTGAAGAACAAAGCATAGCAAAACCTGTCTGACGGCAAGCATAGATGTCAGAATGGTCGCCGAAAATATTAAGTGCGTGTGAAGCTACACATCTTGCAGATACATGGATAACGCAAGGGAGAAGCTCACCTGCGATCTTATACAGGTTAGGGATCATAAGAAGAAGTCCCTGTGATGCTGTATATGTTGTTGTGAGCGCACCGGCTGCAAGTGAGCCGTGTACTGTACCTGAAGCACCTGCCTCAGACTGCATTTCTGCAAGCTTTACAGGAGTGCCAAACAGGTTTTCCTTACCCTTGGCAGCCCACTGGTCTGTTACTTCTGCCATAACAGATGATGGTGTGATTGGATAGATAGCAGCAACTTCTGTAAATGGGTATGACGCCCAAGCAGCAGCGTTGTTTCCGTCCATGGTTTTCATTTTTCTTGCCATTTTAGAATCATTCCTTTCTCGATATTTCAAGCAAAAGCTCAAAACTCAAATTTCCTTTTTAGCGTACTTTTTCAAGCACGTCTGTTTAAGGACAGCAGATATTTTCTTCAAAAGTAAGCTGTAACAAACTTTCTCAGGATACATCTGTTTTAACTCTTATAGTATACCACTTATTTTTCAATTTGTAAAGACCTTTTACCACATTTTTTCTTGATTTATACGCTGTAAACCCCCTATTTTCGGTTAGTTATGACTTCCTCATATTTCAGACGTGCTGTATTACATAGATAAAAAAAATGCCTGCCGAAACAGACATTTTTCATATATATAAAGTATAAAACTAGCAGTTCATAAGAAGTTCGGCGAGGGCATTGAGTATCTTATCCACATCAACATCAGAGCTGAATTTTACATCAAGCTTTGAGCCGCCTTTTTTATCCTCGCTTAAACTTACACGAAGCTTATCGGTAGCTTGATTTACTCTTATCTCAAACTCAGTATACATAGGATTTGTAATAGTACGCTTTATTTTCTTTTCAGCTTTTTTATTTGTTTCCAAAACGGCGATAGCTTTTTCAAGCTCTCTTACCGTCCAGCCATTTTCTATACACTCTGCGGCAAGCTTCTCCTGAGTATCCTTATCCGCAACGCCTGCAAGCACCTTTGCGTGACCCTCGGTGAGCTTTTTGTCACGGAGCATTTCCTGCACATTTTCGCTAAGGGAAAGAAGTCTGATAGAGTTTGCCACAGCGGAACGTGAACGTCCAACAGCTTCTGCCACCTGTTGCTGAGTAAGACCATAGGTTTCCATAAGAGTCTGATAAGCTGCTGCCTCCTCAAGAGGTGTAAGGTCTTTACGCTGGATATTTTCAATAAGGGATATCTCAGCGGCTTCAAGATCTGTAAGCTCCTTTATATAAACAGGTATCTCATCAAGTCCAGCCAGACGTGCCGCACGCCACCTGCGCTCGCCTGCAACTATCTTATATCCCCCATTGTCAAGAGGTCTTACAAGTATAGGCTGCAAAACACCATGCTGTCTGATATTTTCCGCAAGCTCATTAAGAGCGTCCTCGTCAAACTCAGAACGCGGCTGATTTTTGTCAGGCTCAATAAGAGATATCCTTACTGTGGAAATGCCATTTTCACCATCATCATTTTTTACCGATTCACTATCAGATCGTGTGACCTCATCTATAGAATTATCAAAGAACAGGCTATCCAAGCCTCTGTCCATTTTGCTTTTTTTAGCCATTGTATTTTCCTTTCACATTATAAGATACAATGTTCCATGTGGAACATTATTTTTCTTTATTCTTTGCCGCTTTTTTCTTTTCTCTTTTAGCTATTTCTTTTGCAAGATTTTCATATGCCTTTGAGCCTTTTGCCTTCTTATCATAATAAATAGCCGGCTCACCAAAGCTTGGGGCTTCCGACAAGGCAACGTTTCTCGGTATGGTAGTTTCAAAGACTTCCTTTGCAAAGTGTTTTTTGACCTCGCTTATTATCTGACCTGTTATCTTGTATCTTTCAACGCACATTGTAAACAAAATGCCCTCAATATCAAGGTCAGGATTGAAAGAAACTTTTACTCTGTTGATAGTATTGTGAAGCTCAACAAGACCCTCCAAAGAAAGAAACTCGCATTGGAGAGGGATAAGTACAGAATCAGCCGCCGCAAGTGCATTTATTGTGAGCATATCGAGAGTTGGGGGACAATCTATAAATATGTAGTCATAAAATTCTTTTGCAGGTATGAGAGCGTTGCGAAGCTTCATTGCTCTGTCCTTTTCATTCACAAGTGACACAGATGCGCCTGAAAGATCCTGAGTTGTCGGCACAACTGAAACTCCACGGCAGGAAGTTGGCACGACAGCTTCAAATATCGAACATTCTTCAAATATTACATCAAACACTGTATTTCTGATACTTTTTTTCTTTATACCAAAGCTTGTGGTAGTATTGCCCTGTGGGTCAAAGTCAACGATCAGGACTTTTTTGCCCTTTAGTCCAAAAACCGCTGCAAGATTTACAACAGTAGTAGATTTTCCAACGCCGCCTTTCTGATTTGAAACGGCAATTATTTTTCCCATATTCTTGACCTCTTTTCTTAGTAGAATTATATCATATTTATTATACTACAATTTTTCACTTTTGAAAAGACCCTTTTACAAATTTTCTTGAAAATGTTCCGCATGGAACAAATCAGATTTTTACTTTATCCGACAAAGCCCATGACAATTTAGAAAATAATACAAAGAATAAAGTACCAATATCAAAATCAAGGTCATAAAGAGCAGAAAAGTTTTCTGAATAAAATATAGAATTGAGGATCGTGAAGTGTTATGATTATTTTAAAACGAAACGGAGGTATAAAAATGAGCATTTTCCCAAAAACATTAACAAAAGCTTTCAGCGAAGAAACTGACGAATCACAAAGGGCTTCTCCCTATCAGACATTAGGCAAAATAATCGACATTTCCATAGGAGAGATAAGGCCGAACCCTGTTCAGCCAAGACGATATTTCTCACCTGCCGAGCTGACAAGCCTTGCGAAAAGCATTTCTCAGGACGGTATCATTCAGCCTCTCACAGTACGGAGAGTGAATGGTACTTTTGAGCTTGTGTCAGGCGAACGGCGTCTGCGTGCGGCAAAGCTTGCAGGACTAAGGTCAGTGCCATGCATACTTATCAACGCTACAGAGGAACGTTCGCAGGTCATTGCACTTATAGAGAATATCCAACGTTGTGACCTGAACTTTTTTGAAGAAGCCGAAGCAATTTCTCAGCTCATCACAAAATATGGCATGACTCAGGAATCTGCGGCTATTCGTCTGGGACTTGCTCAATCCACAGTTGCAAACAAGCTTCGTATTCTGAAACTTAACGCTGAGGAACGCAAAATAATTCTCGATAACAATATGTCAGAACGTCACGCAAGGGCTTTGCTAAAGATCACAGATAATGACCGCAGGCTTGCTGTGTTGAACAAAGCAGCGGAAAGTGGGTGGACAGTTGACACATTGGAAAAATATATAGCCAAGCTTCTGAAAGATGATGAAAAGCGTGCAAGCTATCACAAAAGAGCGGCTATGTTAAAAGATGTAAGATTGTTTTTCAACAGTGTCAATAAGGCGATAGATGTTATGAGAATGGCAGGAGTGAATGCTGACGCAAAACGTATCGACCATGAGGATTATATCGAATATATTATAAAGATACCATCGGAAAAGCAGGCAGAATAAAATGTTCCACATGGAACAAAAAAAATTGGACAGGCTCAAAAGTCTGTCCGAATTTTTTTATATATCGCTGTAAAAAAGCTGTTCCCAATAGGTGTATTCCCCGTTTTCTGACTTTGTAGCTTTTGCGCACGCCATGTAACGCACATCAGGGTTGAGGATATTTTCTCTATGAGGCGGTGAATTCATCCATGCGTCAAAGGCTTCTTTTACTGTGGTCATGCTGTTCATACCATATGCGATATTTTCAGCCGCCGCACGCCATTCAGGAAGGTCAGTTTCTTCTATAGCTGTGATGTATGAATTGCCGTCAGGTCTGTCATGAGAATAATTTTCCAAAAGCTCGTTTGCTCGCACATCTGCCGCAGAGTCGAGAAGCTCAAGTCCCTCAAGCTCTCTTAAACCATACTGTTTTCTGACCTCATTTACATAGCCAAGCATTTCAGATGTTTCAGCAGAAAGATTTCTATTTGACACATTCGTGCTTGAATCAGGTTCAGTAGGCTCGGCAGGCTGAGGAGTAGAAGGCTGTTCTTCCTGCATAGGCTCGGTAACAGTTTCAGTTTGCGTTTCTGTTTTCTTTTCAGTTTTCTTTGAAGTCATTGTGGTAGTAGTAGCCGCTGTCGTTGTTGTAGTAACAGTTGTAGTCACAGCTTTTATATCTGCACTGTGAGGTGGTCGCATGGTCTTTCCGTTTATGACCACCTTATCCCCTGACACGCTTATGTAGTTATTGCCTACCACTATGGATTCCATAAGCTCATTATCAGTGTTTGTTATCTCCATGCCCTTATCCATGGCTTCAAGCACATACTTCGAGCCGTTCACATCTTTTACAGTAGCTTTCTTTACTGTCTTGCCGTCTTTTACAATTTCAAACTTGTTCTCTGCGATACAGCTTATAATCACCTTGTCAGTTACGTTAAAGCTGCTGAAGCTTTCATCAACATATGTCACCTTTGTGTTTGCATAGTAGACCTCGTTGGCTGATATTATTATCCTTGTGCCTTTATAACTGAACGAGTTTACCTTTTTTCCGTTTTTAGTGACAGTGACAGTATTTCCGTCACAAGTCAGTACAAGCTTATCACCGTTATCATCGGTTATCTCAAAAGAGTTCACTATCTCATTTGAACTGTTTATAAGAGTATATCCACCCTGCACATTTGCAAAAAGGGTATAGCCGCCATCAAAAACTATCTTTGTACAAGTCGCTGCTGTTTGTATAGTAGTCACTGAACCCGTGATAGTTTCGGCAGACTTTTTATTTGTGGTCACAGTTGTGGTGACTCCTGTGCTGACGCTTGAAAGCTTTTTGGGCTTTTCTTCCCCTGTGCTTCCGCAAGAGGAAAGACAACAGCCTGCCGCACAGACAACACATAATATTTTAACTAACCTATTGCTTTCCATTATATCTTAGCTCTCCTGTTTTATCAAATGTTCCACATGGAACAATACAAAAAAGGCAGCCCTAGGACTGCCTTTGTGAGTTTATTTTGTGTTTGAAAGTGTCCATCTGAAAGGTGCTATTCTCTTTGCCCTTGTGTTGTCTATGTTCCAGTTGTTGAATGTGATAGATGGATCAAAATAGCGATAATCAGTTTTCATCTTACCTTTGTTGATGCTTAGTCCCATTCCAGGTGATTTCTGGATAACTGCACCTATGCGGTGATGTTCCTTTTCATAATCAATTATCTCTTTTGCCGTTATCAGCCTTGAATCAGCAAGATTGTAGATTCCCTCATATCTTCCTGACGGTACATTGATAATACCATTTATAAAGTCGATAAGATTAAATACACAACAGAATGAAAAACCGTATTCTCCATCATTGAATATGTATGCAACATTTTCCTTTGCGTCAAATACTCTGTCTCTCAGATTTTGTGTATACTCAGCGTCATAAATAGGAGCTACTCTGGCAATAACAGGTATAGTTTCAGACTTTTTAAATTCCTTCTGCATTATCTTCTCAGATGTCATCTTAAGATCTGCATAGTTTGAATTTCCCTTTTCAGGAGCAGTTTCCCTTATTGGTTCTCTGCCTTTCTGTACACCATATATTGCTGTTGTGCTGAGCAGGATAAAGCTCCTTACCTCAGCCTTGTTTGCAGCCGCATATATGAACTTATCACATATCTTGCTCTTTTTCATCTCAGCGTCTGTTACATATGGATCTATATCGTTATCTACAGAATTTGCCAGATGCACGACAACGTCGATCTTGTTGCTATCGATTACATTTGTAATAGCGTCCTTATCTGTAATATCACACTGGATAAAAGTATAGTTTGGATCAGTTCCAATAAACTCATTTTTGCGTGTATCTATACCGAATACACGATGCTTTTTGTGCAGTAAGCTGGATGTAAGGTACAAGCCTATCATTCCGCTTGCTCCTGTAACTAAAATTGAAGCCAACTCTGCCACTCCTTCCCCAAGTAGAATTGCACATTTATTTACTATAATTATACCACAGTTTTTATTAATTGCAAATACTTTTTGAAGAAAACTGAAAAATTTAGATTTTCTTTATAATTTTGCTTGCTATATTTAGTGAATTGTGATAAAATTATAGGTATAAATCATAAACAAAAAAATATAAAAAATATTTTACATATAAAAATATTAAGGAGCAATTTATTTTGGTTTATTCCGATCTTATATTTATACTGGGAATGTTCCCGATAATGACCATTATTTCGCTTTTCGACAGAAGTGCAGAATATAAAAACCTCATTCTGATAGTTTGTTCCCTGCTGTTTTTCAGTTGGGGCAGACCTTTTGTGTTCTGTCTTATTTTCCTGTCAGTTATCCTCGATTGGATATTTGGTCTTATTATTTCAAAAAACCGTGAGAACAAAGCCCTTTGCGGGATAGTTTTGGCGCTGGATATTATAATGAATGTATCTCTTATGCTAATATTCGGTCAGAATATCCTTTATAATAAGGTAAAAAAGCTCAGTTTTGACGCCGCCATACTTCCACTTGGTATGGGTTATTATATGCTCAGAGGAATTTCTTATGTCTATGACGTTTTCAAGGGCAACTGCAAAGCAGAAAAAAACATTTTCTGCCTTTTGACTTATATGGTGTCACTGCATTTCATGCTTGTGGGACCTCTTGTGAGATACGGTGATATTGAGCCACAGATAAGGCATCGTGAGATCACAGGAGCAAAGCTCAACCAGGGGCTTAATAAGATAGTTTTTGGTTTTGGCAAGGTGGTGCTTCTTGCAGGCGTTTTTGAACAGATAAAGCTTGCAGGACTTAACGGCAAAGAGATAACTACCCTTGGCTGTTGGCTTGGTATGCTGTCATTCTTGGCTCAGTATTATTTTCTTTTCACAGGACTTTCGGATATGGCAAAGGGTCTTGGTCTTACAAACGGCTTTGTTTATCCTGACAACTACACAAACATTGAGGCTGACGGACTTTTCACTGGTATGATAAAAAGCTTCAATACAACTGTTGTTGACTTTTTCAGCGAGGTTTTCTGCTGCAAAAAAAACATGAACAAGGTATTTACTTTTGTGTGCTATATACTTTGCGGTCTGGCACTTTCTATATGGTATCAGGCAAAGGTGAATTTCATTATCGTCGGACTTTGTGCGGCAGTGCTTTGTATCCTTGAAAAGCTGTTTCTTGAAAGACCGCTTTCAAAGCTGCCTGACCTTGTGAAGTATATTTATCTTTTGCTGACAGCTCTCGTTATTTTTGGCGGACTTTATTTTGACAGCTTCTATGGCTACAAAAAATGGCTCTTTGCACTTGCAGGAGTAAATGTGAAATACACCTTGAGCGTGTCTGTAAAAAGTGCAGTGCTGAAAAATATCACCCTTATAGTAATATCGTTCTTTATTGTCTGCCCACCTGCAAAAAGGGCTTTCTGCAAGATTTTTAAAAAGCTTTCACAGAAGTCTCAGGCGGCTTATGGCAGAGTTATGATAACAAAGACCATTATGACAGTGCTTGTTTTTGCAGTGAGCGTTATAACACTTGCGGCGGAATATGCGGCATAAAAAGAGGAAAATACTAATGGATAAGAAAACTACACGATTCAATATCGTTCACGGTGACAATGAATATGAGATACCGGAGGAATGTGAGGCTGCGGAGGAAGCGGCTGAAGAGCTTGCCAAAACGAATTTGGAGGAGCATTACAGCTTTATAAATCTTCTTTCCATAGCGGTCATAATGCTATTTGCCTGCATATTCTTTATTTCAGTTTCAGGAAGCGACATTGTGGAGGACAACAATCTGTCTTTAACATTCAAGACTTTCTTTTCAGGGGATTACACTCAGGCATTGGAGGACTCTTATAATAATAGTATACCTTTTCCTGACGCCATGAAAGCTGTTGAGGAGCGTATCTCTCTTATTTATGGTATCGGCAATAAGGTCACTGACCCTATAAAGGAAACTCCTGACAATACTGATTCTAACCACAACAGCTTCGATCATCCGACTAATAATGACAGTGATGATCCTGACGAAAATGTTATCACCACCACTGCAAAACCGCAGGACGGTGAAGTAACTACCACAAAGAAAAAAGAGGACAAGAAAAAAACAACAACTACCACTGCTATTGACAGACCAGAGGAAACTAAAAGCACCACAACGACTTCAACGGCTTCCACTACCACAAATAATGACAAGCCTTACTATACTGTCACCGAAACTGAGCCTATAGTACAGCCTGGTCCTACTACTACCACGACCACAACAAAGGCACCTGAGACCACAACTCGGCCGACAGAAACTACAGAACCTACCACTGAGCAAACTGAGGGACCGTCAGATGAATAGCAGATTTGATAACCCTTTTCCCTATTCTGATGACAATAAAAGATATCATACCTACAATTATTATCTAAGGCACAAGTTCGGCACTAAGGTTTTTAAGATACCACTTAATATTGACCTTGGCTGTCCGAACAGAGACGGCACAAAAGGTGTGGGGGGCTGTGTGTTCTGCTCGGCAAAAATGAGCGGAGATTTTGCAGGCGACCCTCATGAGGATATCCTTACTCAGTACAGAGAGATAAGGGAGAAAATGAGCAAAAAGTGGAGCAAGGGTCTGTGCATACCGTATTTTCAGGCAGGCTCAAACACCTATGCTGACGTTGAAACGCTGAGAAAAATGTTTTATACAGCCCTGTCATTTGAAAATACGGCAGGGCTTTCTATCGCAACAAGGGCGGATTGCATCAACGAAGAAAAAGCCGACCTGCTCGGTGAGCTTGCGGAAAAGACTTTTCTTACTGTAGAGCTTGGCTTACAGACTATACATGACGAAACGGCTTTGAAAATGAACCGCTGTCATACTTTTGCGGATTTTCTCAAAGGCTATGAAATGCTGAGAAAACGCAATGTGAATGTGTGCGTGCATATCATCGACGGGCTTCCCGGTGAGGATAGGGATATGATGCTTGAAACGGCTAAAACTCTCGGTCAGCTTGATATACAAAGCATTAAGATACATCTTCTGCACGTTTTAAAAGGCACTGTGCTTGCGCAGATGTATGAGCGTGGAGAGTTCAGAGCGCTTGAAATGTACGAGTATGTTAATATCGTCTGCGACCAGTTGGAGCTTCTGCCAGCTGAGATAGTAATACAGCGTGTGACAGGTGACGGTGCAAAGGACGACCTTGTTGCACCTTTGTGGAGTTTGAAAAAATTCTGCGTTATGAACGAAATAGACAAGGAAATGGGAAGAAGAAATTCATGGCAGGGAAAGGCTCTGTCGGAGTAAAAAGAGGTAAAAATGAAAGATATATGTGCAGTTTCGACACCCCTTGCTGAGGGGGGAATATCTGTAATAAGAATAAGCGGTGATAATGCCGTAAGCATAGGTGCAAAAGTTTTTAAACCGCTGTCATGCAAAAGTGTTGAAAACATGGCAGGCTATACCTGTGCATACGGAAAAATAGTTGACAAAAACGGCAGAGAAGTCGATGACGGTGTCCTTACGGTTTTCCGTGCGCCTAAGTCATACACCGGTGAAAACGTCTGCGAGATATCATGCCATGGCGGAATATATGTTACAAAAAAAGTTCTCAGACTTTGCATTGAACAGGGTGCAGAGCTTGCTCAGAGGGGCGAGTTCACAAAGAGGGCTTTTCTTAACGGAAAGCTTTCACTTACTCAGGCTGAGGGCGTAATGGAAACTATCTCCGCTCAGGGAGAATATGCACTTAATTCTGCAAATCTTACAAAAGAGGGCAGGCTTTTCAGGCTGATTTCTGATATGTCAAGAAAGTTTGTCACAATACTAGGCGAACTTGCGGCATGGGTGGATTATCCAGAGGAGGACTTGCCTGAGATATCTGAGGATAATCTCAGAGAGAGCCTTAAAAACGCTTTGGCAGGGCTTGATAAAATAATAGCAGATCATGACAGCGGTATGATACTGAAAAACGGTGTTGACACTGTTATTGCAGGCAAGCCGAACGTTGGAAAATCGACCCTCATGAATATGCTGTTGGGATATGACCGCTCTATAGTCACAAATGTGGCAGGCACTACACGAGATGTTATCGAAGAAAGTGCAAAGCTTGGCGAGCTTATTTTGAAGCTTTCCGACACTGCAGGTATACATGAAACTGATGATGAAGTTGAAAAAATAGGCGTTGATATTGCAAAGAAAAAGCTTAAAAACGCTATGCTTGTAATAGAAGTTTTCGACATTTCAAGAGAGCTTGACGAGGAAGACTTGGAGCTTCTTGAATATGTGAAAAGGCTTGGAAAGAAAGTTATCATAGTTCTCAACAAGTCTGACCTTGAAAATGTTGTTGAAAGGTCTCAGCTTGAAAAATATTCAGACTATGTGATAGAGATATCTGCGAAGCTTGACGAGGGCAGAGAAGAGCTGCAAAAGGCCACAGAGAAGCTTTTGGGCATTGGCGGATATGACGCTGACAGCACGATTTTTGCAAACGAACGTCAAATAGCCTGTGCAGAACGTGCAAAAAAATATCTTGCCATGGCTCTTGAAAGCCTTGATATGGGAGAGACTTTGGACGCTGTTACTGTAATGATAGACAATGGCGCAAATGCACTTTTGGAGCTGACAGGAGAAAAAGCTACAGAAGCGGTGGTAGACGAGGTATTTTCAAAATTCTGCGTAGGAAAGTAATTTATATGGTCTTATTTTCAGACAGGTGGTTTTATTATGCAAAAGGAATATTTTGATATTATTGTGGTAGGTGCAGGTCACGCAGGCTGTGAAGCGGCTTTGGCGGCGGCACGCCTTGGACTAAAGACGGCACTTTTTACCATAACACTTGACGGTGTTGCCAATATGCCATGCAACCCCTCTATAGGCGGAACTGCAAAGGGACATCTTGTTCGTGAGATAGACGCTTTGGGCGGAGAAATGGGCAAGGCGGCGGATAAAACTTTTCTGCAAAGCAGGATACTCAACCGTGGAAAAGGTCCTGCCGTTCATAGTCTGAGGGCGCAGATAGACCGTGTTGAATATCATAAGCTTATGAAAAAGACTATCGAAGATACTGACGGGCTTTATCTGAAGCAGGCTGAGATAACTGATATTTTATTTGAGGAGGACGGCAAAACTGTCCGTGGTGTGCGTACAAAGCTTGGCACTGAGTACGATTGCAAGGCTGTTGTCATCTCAACGGGAACTTACCTTGGCGGCACTGTCCATGTGGGTGCAGTATCATATTCAAGCGGTCCTGACGCAACTTTGCCTGCACTTAGCCTTACAGAGTGTCTTAAAAAGGCAGGAATGACAATAAGACGTTTCAAAACAGGCACTCCTGCCCGTGTACACAAGCGTTCCATAGATTTTGACAAGCTTGAAGTTCAGTGCGGTGACGATGATATAACGCCATTTTCTTTTGATAATCATGAAAAGCTTGAAAATAAAGTCAAATGCTATGTGGCTTATACAAATGAAGAAACACACAAGGTAATAAGAGATAACATACATCTTTCACCTATATATTCGGGTAGGATACACGCTATTGGTCCTAGATACTGTCCGTCTATCGAGGACAAAATAATGAGATTTTCGGATAAGCCAAGGCATCAGCTTTTTATTGAGCCAATGGGTCTTGACACTGACGAATATTATCTGCAAGGTATGTCGTCATCACTGCCTGAGTTCGTTCAGCTCCAATTTTTGCACACTATAAAAGGACTTGAACACGTTGAGATAATGCGAAATGCCTATGCCATAGAATATGATTGCTGCGACCCTACAGAGCTTTCTGCTACGCTGGAGTTCAAGGCTTTTGACGGTCTTTACGGCGCAGGTCAGTTCAACGGCACTTCGGGATA
>ERZ779820.501-NODE-501-length-26960-cov-3.234863_pt1 | contig 26960 bp, 26 predicted proteins | sample MGYA00511563_ERZ779820 | MGnify/ENA primary metagenome ERZ779820 (study PRJEB29588, sample SAMEA1964852) | human gut metagenome | biome: human gut; feature: human-associated habitat; material: faeces | place: Denmark | collected 2008/2010 ...
GGCACGCAAAGATTGGGAAGGAGACGATGCGATTGTAGTAAGTGACAGCAGAAACGACCGTATCTCCGAAGCTTTCCGTATGCTCCGTGTCGATCTGAACTTCATAGCGAAAGAAGCCCGTGTCCTGATGTTCACCTCTACCTTGTCCGGTGAAGGAAAATCATTTGTCTCCCGCAATCTGGCGGTTGCTTTAGCCATTTCCGGAAAGAAAGTCATATTACTCGACACAGACCTGCGCAAACACACTCAAAGTAAATTGGCGGGAGTAAACAGGAAAGAAGGATTAAGTACCTATCTATCCGGTCTGAATTCAAATCCGGACACTCTGATAACCGTCGGAGCTTTCCATCCTCAAGTCGATACCATCTTTGCGGGAATCATTCCTCCCAATCCGGCAGAACTGCTGATGAATGAACGTTTTGATCAGCTGATCGACGAACTGAAGAAACGGTATGATTACATCATCTTGGATAATGTCCCCGCTTTGGTGGTGGCAGATGCGGCCATCGTCAGCCGTGTGACAGATCTCACAATCTATGTCATTCGTGACGGAGTGTTAGACCGCCGTTACTTGCCCGAACTGGAACGCCTGCACCAGGACGGCAAATTCAAGAATATGTGTATCGTGTTGAATGACAGTCAGGTAGAAAAGAAGAAGTACGGCTACGGTTACGGGCAAGGTTATGGATACGGCTACGGATACGGCTACGGCTATGGACATATAAGTGGATATTATTCAGAGGAAAATAAAGATAAAAAGTAGATAAAGTTAGGAAATCCAAGAAAGAATTAGTTCTTTTGTAGGACGAAACGATAGCTATATAAAATGAGGTTAATACAGTTTACATATAGAGGAGACGATTGGAGGTTAGCTTTGCCTGTTAATTTGCAGGAAGTCAATCTGTTGGTTGGCAAAAATGCGGTAGGCAAATCTAAGACTGTTCGTGCTTTGGGGAATGTGTTGCTTTATTTGATGCAGTTGTCCGAACGAATTTCTGTATCAGATATATTCCGGTGTAAGCTTCTTTTTGAAGACAAGGACGGTTTTATTAGCTATGAGTTTCAGCTGAGCAAGTCAAATGTTGTTTACGAGTCACTGACAGCAAATGGTGAAACCCGGTTGTACCGGAATGAGAGTGAGACTCATTTATGTGGTGAACCCATTAATCCTCCTTCCAACAAACTCACGCTTCATGTTCGTCGTGATGTATTGCAATATCCATTCATTGAAAAGATAATGCTATGGGCGGAACATGCATGTGGATTGTGTTTCAATGAGATAGAAATAGGTGGCGACAATGATATGCCTTTTTATATATTAGGTCAGAGACAGACTCTTTTTGAAATGGTAAAGTCCCTGCCCGAAGAATCAATTCAGCAAGTTGTCAGTCAGGCACATGGTCTTGGTTATCCTATTCTGCAAATCGAACTGTTGGAGCATGGAAGTAATCTGAAAATGGTATTGTTCCACGAAGAAAATGTAAAGAGTCCGATTTTTGGTTCATTGATGTCCAAAGGAATGTATCGTGCTCTCTATCTTCTTATCTATGCGCAATATATGTCTGTTCGTGAATATCCTTCTTTATTGTTGATTGATGATTTGTGTGAAGGACTCGATTATGAACGTTCAACAAAGTTGGGTAAATACCTTTTTGATTTCTGTGCAAAGCATGATATACAGTTGATAGCTACATCTAATGATACATTTCTGATGGATGTAGTCGATTTGAAATATTGGAATATACTTCAGCGTGAAGGAAGTGACGTCACTTCCATTGATATCATAAAGAATCCGGAACTGTTCAACGATTTTGCATTTACAGGTCTGAGCAATTTTGATTTCTTTTCTTCCGATTATATTGCTCGGAAGATGAAAGGGCATAATGAATAAACGTAAAGTTGCCGTATTTGTAGAAGGACAGGCAGAATATGTCTTTGTCCGTGATTTTTTGTGCAGATGGTACGATTATGATTCTACTCTTTTGGGAATAGAATGTTTTTCTCTTCGTTCCGATCTTTATAATTCAGAACCATACCCATTTGGTGATCGTAAAAGCGTCAATTACTATCAGATAGTAAATGTAGGCAATGACAGGAGTGTACTCAGCAAAATGTTGAAAGAAGCTCCTCGTTTGCAAAATGCCGGTTTTCATCAAATCATAGGATTAAGTGATATGTACAGCGATCTTTATCATGTACAAACAAAGGAAAGATGCATTGATGTTGCTGTGAATCAGAAATTGATAGATGAATGTCAAAATAGCCTTAATGCGTCTTCACAGAGGGATTTATTAAGTTATCATTTTGCTATAATGGAGGTTGAAGCATGGATCTTAGGGATGTATCAGTTTCTTCAACAGATTGATTCAAGTCTGACTCCGCAATTCATCATGTCAAGATTACAAATTGATATTACTGCCGATCCGGAAATATCCTTTTATCATCCGGCTAAAGTCCTGGATGAGATATATCGTCTGGCAGGGAGACAATACGGTAAACACCTTAACGAAATAGCTTCCATAACTTCGCAGTTCAGTAAAGATGATTATGCCCGTTTGCTTGCATCCGGTCATTGCAAATCATTCAACGAATTTATAAAAGACCTTGTTGCTGAATAGCAAACCAACTATCAATTATATTTTTATTTATGTCACAAGAATCTCGCGTAAGGAAATCCTTGCTTAACGCGCGTGTCAATCTTATTTTTTATTTCCTGACTCTAGCATTATCTTTCTTTTCTCGAAAGATATTTCTTGATACGTTAGGAGCGGATTTTGTCGGGTTGACAGGTACATTGCAAAATCTGTTAGGTTTCCTCAATCTGGCAGAATTGGGTATTGGGACTGCTGTTAGTTTTAATCTTTATAAGCCAATTCAGGAAGGGAATAGAGAGAAAATTATTGATTTGGTATCAGTATTTGGTTCTTTATATCGTTATATAGGTTTTGCTATTATGGGAATAGCTATAATATTAAGCTGTTTTATACCTCTTATTTTTAAAAATACAATTTTTGATTATGGAATTATTTATTTTGCTTTTTTCTCTTTTCTATCATCATCACTCATAGGATATTTTATTAACTATCGACAGATACTATTATCGGCCGACCAGAAAAATTATGTTGTAGCAGGGTATTTTCAAGCAGGGAATATATTGAAATGTATTGTTCAGATGTATTTAGCCTACTATTATACTAATTATTATATTTGGATAGTTATTGAGCTGGTATTTGGAATATTATATAGCATAATTTTAAATAAGAAAATAAATAAGATATATCCATGGTTAAAAACAAATATTAAAATAGGAAATACAAAACGAAAAGAATACCCTGAAATTATTCGATATACTAGGCAAATTTTTATACATAAGTTGAAAGATTTTTTGCTGACTCAAAGTGATCAAATATTCATATTCGCTTTTGTTTCATTGAAAATGGTTGCTTATTATGGAAATTATGTACTTATAACGGGTCGGCTAACACAATTATTTGCAACTACATTAGATAGTATTGGGGCTGGAGTGGGTAATTTGGTAGCGGAAGGTAATCGTACAAAGATTCTGAATGTTTTCTGGGAATTAATGTTTGTTCGCTATTTGATAGCAGGTATTATTGTTTTTTCCATATATCATTTGATTACTCCTTTTATTTGTTTATGGTTAGGGCGTGAATATATCTTAGACCAACTAATATTAGTTTTATTACTTCTTAATTTATTCATAATGATAACTCGTGGTACTATAGATATGTTTAACGGAGCCTATGGAAACTATGGAGATATTTGGGCTGCATGGACTGAAGGGGGCATTAATTTAGGTGTTACGATAATTGCAGCAAGTTTTTGGGGCATATCAGGAATATTGTTAGGTAAAATATTAAGCCTATTGCCAATTATAGTGTTTTGGAAACCATATTATTTGTTTAAGTCAGGATTTATGGAAAGATATAGATTATATTGGACGGGAGCTATTAGATATTATATTGTTTTTGGATGTTCATTCCTAATATTACATTTTGTTAGTGTAATAATTCCAATAAATCCGTATGAGAATTTTTATAGTTTAATTTTATATTCATGTTTTCTAGTTTTTCCTTTTGCTATTATATATGGAATTGGGCTTGTTTTATTCGCAAAAGGAGCAAGAAGTGCCATATTAAGAATACCGTATGTTAAATATATTATAAAATAATATGATGAAATTATCTGTTATAACTATTAACTATAATAACAAAGAGGGTTTAAAAAAAACGATAGAGAGCGTTGTTTCACAGATATATCAAGATTTTGAATATATTGTTGTAGATGGTGGATCTACTGATGGAAGTATAGACATCATTAGAGAATATGATAAACATATTGATTTTTGGATTAGTGAACCTGATAGGGGTATTTATAATGCAATGAATAAAGGAATTAAATTTTCTCATGGAGAATTTTGCTTGTTTCTTAATTCTGGAGATTGTTTATTATCCTCTACCTCTATTAGTCAAGTATTTCCATTAATTCCTAGAAATATAGATATATTTTCTTTCAAAAATCCTAATTTGAAACATTCATGGTGCTTTCAAGAAAATGCTATATCATTTTATTATGTATACAGGTATAGTCTTTGGCATAGTAATACTTTTATCAAAAGAGAGCTTTTAGTTAGATTAGGGGGGTATAATGAATCTTTTAGAATTGTATCTGATTGGGAATTCTTTTTAAAGGCTTTATTTCTTGAGGGTTGTACTATTGCTTTTTTTTCAACTCAAATAGCGCAGAATGAACCGGATGGAATATCGGCTCATGAGATGAAATTACATATGGCAGAACGCAAAAAAGTAACAGATATGTATTTCTCGGGAATTTCGATAGACTGTATGGAACTTGCAAAATACAAGAATTCGAGATTGATATCTTTATATGATAGAATAATAAAGGTAATCAAGTGTGTTTAACATATTATTATAATATTGGTTTAGTGAAAATCCTTCAAGTAGCTTCTGGTAATTTCTTTTCTACATATGGTGGTGGACAGGTTTATGTAAAAAATATTGTTGATGAAATGATACGTCAACAGTGCTCCTTAATTATATTTTCTTTTTTAGATGATAGTAATGGAATTGAAAAGAGAAATTACAGAGGTATTGATTTATACGAAATAAAGAATGTTGAAAGGAGCAAGCTACAACAATTGATACAAGCTATCCAACCTGATATCATTCATGCTCATAGTCAGAAAGCTTTAATGTGTACCATTGGACAAGCCTTGCATATACCTGTTATTGTAACGTCCCATCATGGTGGAATAGTTTGTCCTGCGGGAACATTGTTAAACTTCAAGGACGAAATTTGTAATGTTTCAGTATCTCATACAAACTGCCTGCCATGTGTATTACGGAATATTCGGAGTGGGAAGTACTGGTATCCATTTATGAAACAGTTATCAATGGAGCAATATATTTCTTTAGGGGAGAAATTGCAGGCTAAGCCTTTTATCCCTTTTATTACCCCTATTGGACAGTCTGCATTATATATAAACTGTAAACAAAAAGAATGGCAAAGCATTGTAGAAGGATGTACCCGCATGATAGCTCCTTGTCATGCAATTAAAGAAGCGATGATACGCAATGGGTTGGATAAAAAAAAGATTATAGTAATTCCACACGGTATTCCTCTACCTTCCAATGTCTCTTCTCTCTCTTCTATCGGAAATGAGTGTGTTAAGTTTTTCTATGTAGGACGTATTTGTTATGTAAAAGGTATTCATGTCTTGCTGCAAGCTTTTAACAGCTTGGCAGAAGATAATGTGGAATTACATTTGATAGGTGGTGCGGGTAATAAGGGAGAACGCAGATATATGGCTCAATTACAGAGAAAATATAAAAAAGACTCCCGTATTATTTGGCATGGGAAAGTGGAACCTGCTCGAGTGTTTGATGAAATAAAGGATATGCACGTCTCTGTTGCTGCATCAATTTGTATGGAAATTTTCGGGCTAAATATCTCCGAATCATTAGCTATGGGAAAACCTGTGTTAGCAACACGATGCGGAGGTGCGGAAATACAAATTGAAGATGGAGTGAACGGATGGTTGGTAGAGCCTAATGATGTGGAAGCTTTAAAGGATAAGATGGAAGATATCATCAATGACGTTTCAACTATTCCTTCAATGGAGATGGCAGGAAGAAAAAGTGTAATATCTATTGAAGAACATTGCAAGACTTTAGTAAACTTATATAAAGAGAGTAAATTGTGAAAAAGAAGAAACTTCTCATTGATGTAAATTCCATAGTTCCTTATTATGTGTCAGGTAAGGTAAATGGCATAGGGCGTACTACATTGGAATTGCTACAAGCATTGGCAGATATAGATAATTTACCTTTTGAGATAGAACTGTATTCACAAAACATGAAAGGTATTGGTGGACGTAATACTGGGCTACCTTTTAAAAGTACGCATTTGTATTTGCCACATCGGGAAAAATGGAATAAGGTTTTGGCTAAATTCCCAATAAGGGAGTGGCTTACCAAATATGATATAATGCATATTCCACACAATTCTGATTATACAGAAAATATAGCAAAGACAATTTTTACTTTTCATGATTTGATAGCTTATCGTTATCCTGCGATGTGGGGAGTGAATAGGGATGATGATATTTTTGATTTTATAAAATATTTAGCTCAAAATTGTAAAGCAATTGTTACATGTTCTGAATCGTCTAAGAAAGATATAATAGATATCTTAGGTGTTTCAGAAAGGAAAGTTACTGCTATTCCGTGGGGGGTTAATCGAGATGTTTTTTGCCCAATCTATGATTACAACTTTTTATTAGAGAATGATATATCTTCTTTATATTATTTTACCGCTTCGTGTAATCACCCAAGAAAAAATCTACCATTGCTGTTACGATCTTATAAAGAGTATTTGACATTAGGGGGAGAAGGACAATTAATTTTGCTAAATCCTATTGAATCAGATTTATTGAATGTGCAAGATTTGATAAAAGAACATAAAATTGTTGTTTTTCGTAATATTTCAGATAAAGAATTAGCTGTATTATATACTCATGCTCATTGTTCAATTGTTCTTTCTGAATTTGAAGGATTTGGATTACCCATATTGGAATCTTTGTCATGTGGAACTATTGTACTCTCTTCGTACAATAGTAGTTTGATAGAGGCCGGAGGAAATATTGTGGATTATTTTGATGAATTAAAAGAGCCATTTATAAGTGAAAAAATGCTGAAGTATGACAAAATACTAAAGCAAAATATATTAAATAAAACTTTGTTAGATGAACATTTAAATAAGTTTTCATGGAAAGAATGTGCTAAAAGTTATGAGCGCTTTTATAAGCAGCAACTTAACAACGATTAATTCTGTAAAAAATGTATTTTAGTAGAAGTCCTTTTATTTATCATTATATATGGAAAACTACATAAAGATTAGTCGGAAAGTTTTTCTTTTTATTTATAGGAGCGTTGTCAAATGCTTTATTACTATTCCTATGCGTTGGTATTCTAATTTGCAATGGCATATTATTAAAGGACAATTTAAAGACATTGGTAGCAATGTACAAATAGCCTTTCCTTTTTGTGGATATGGGTTGGAAAATATTAGTATTGGCGATAACTTTCTTTCTGGTGAAAGACTGAAGCTACGAACATTCGGTGAATGGGAAGGTGTGAAATATACTCCTCAAATAAAGATAGGTAATAACGTGAATATTCAGACGGATTGTCATATTAGTGCAATCAATTCAGTGGTTATAGGGGACAATGTTTTGATAGCTTCGTTTGTTTATATAAGCGATCATTCACACGGAACTTGTGACTATTCAGAGCTTTTTATTTCACCTATTAAACGGAGATTGTATTCAAAAGGGGATGTCAGTATTGGTAAGAATGTTTGGATTGGAGAGAAAGCTACTATTTTACCTGGTGTAACTATTGGTGAGGGAAGTATTATTGGTGCTAATTCTGTTGTAACTAAAAATATTCCTCCATATTCTATAGCTTGTGGTATACCCGCAAAAGTAATAAAAAAACTGAAATGAGAACATTTTCCATAGTAATTCCGACTTATAACGGTGCAGACTTTATAGAGCAGGCTCTTTTGTCTGCGCTAAACCAAACTCGAAAAGCTGATGAAATTATTATATCAGATGATAATTCAACAGATGAGACTATTGATATATGTCAAAGATATAAAGATAAAATAAAGATATATCATAACTCTAATGGACCATCTGGATTTGTTAATGGTTGGAATATAGCAATAACTTATGCTACTAGTGAATATATATCTATATTACATCAGGATGACTTATTGGCACCGACTTTTTTAGAAGAAGTAGAAAAGGCTTTATGGATTTATCCGAAAGCTCGTCATTTTTTTGTACCTTGTAATTATATAAATGAAAAGGGGGTGAGCATACAAGAGCCAAATTATTGCGATAATCTCATACATCAATATATTGGAAAAGAATATGTTATGGCATATCAGACAATAGGACATCCTCATATACATCGATGTCCAGGTGTTGTTACTCATAAGGATATATTCAAAGTTTGTTCATATAGAGCAGAAGCTGGTCATATAGCTGATGACGATTTTTTTTATAGAGTGGGACAATATACTGATGTTGTCGGTATTTTAAAACCTTTGGCTTCATATCGATTGCATCAAAAGTCTGAAACTGGTCATTTGGGGAATAATAGGTTGATTCAAAGATTAGCTAATGACTATATTTTTCAGCTAAAACATTTTAGTGAGAATAAAGTTTTTGATAAACATGCATACCAATATTTTGTATATAATGCAATTCATTTTGCTTTTAATGAGTATATTATAGGTGTTAAATACAATGATATGGACTTGATGACTCAAGGAATACGTAATTTGAAGATCTTAAAAGATATGAATATTGTGTATCCTATTAAGGTGAAATTGTTTATTTTGTTTTCGTGGTTGTTTGGAACTAACATTATTCGTCTGTTTATTGGAAATAGTAAACTCTAATTTTATTTACTTTGCTTCTTGTATACTATGTTCAATTTGTATAAATAATCTCCGCAAAATATATTAAAATACAACGCTTGCTATATTTTCTTGCTATATTCGCACAATATAAAAATATAGGTCCGATTACTGATACAGGGATAATACCTTTGACTTCAGTTATGTTAGTGATTGGGAAACAAAGTTCCGGTAAAAGTACATTTCTGAAGATTTTATGTTTTTGTAGATGGATGGAAAAACTGATTATGTGGTATCTGATGAAGAAGCTATATCTCAATATACACATAATCTGAAATTCCTGAAAAGCATGAAACAGTTTCTCGGTTTAATGACTCTTATTTTTCATCTGCAAGTTCTATCCGTTATGAAGGCGATACAATCACAATCACGATGGAGAATATTCTCAGTGATGTGAAGATTCTGCGGAAACCGGAGTTTGAAACAGTCAGGTATAATAAATGATGGTGGAAACGATTTGGTCCGACTGATTGATGAGAATAAGATGATACCGGCTTATTATGCTTCCAGTGGCGTGCAGTCTGCCATGCCTAAAGGTAGGGGAGACAGTATGTTGGTTATGACTACACACAGCCCTTATATACTTCCACTTTGAATGTTCTTATAGCCGAGGCGTATACGATGGACACGAAGCCAAAGTCTGATAAATTACGGAATATAGTAAATAAAGAGTGTTTATTCCCTTCATCTGCTTATTCTGCCTGTTATATTCAGGAAGATGGCAAGTTTGCGGATATTATAGACAAGGATATTACGATGATTAGCGGAAATGAATTGGACGGGGTTTCCGATTGGATGGATGACAAGATAGCTCGGATAAATGAAGTGCTTTATGGTACAAAAAGATAAAATATAACTTCATACAATAATCTTATTTTTTAGGATAGCGTTCCTGCATTTAATTATTCATCTTCTGTGAAAATTTTAATAACTATACCGTGCCTTCTTACCGGAGGCACGGAGATACAAACATTGAATCTTGTACGTGCATTGGTACAGGAGGGACATCAGGTTATAGTAACCTGTTACTTTGAGTATACTCCGGCAATGGCACAATGTTATCAGGATAATGGTAGCAAAGTAATTTGTTTAAGCCCGGATGGTACACGAATAGGAGGCTGGAAAGGTATCCTGTTTTTATTTAAGGGCCTAAGGGAAGTCTTAAAAAATGAGAGACCGGATATTGCCCATGTACAATATATGGCTCCGGGAGCTATCCCCATTTTTCTTTTACGGTTGTTGGGCATGAAGAATATTATTGCCACCACACATACGGCAGCAGATATTTATCCAAATCTTCGTTTGATACACTTTGTTCAAAAGTACTGTGTGCGTGTGTTCACCTGTATCACTATGCGTGCGGAAAAGTCTTTTTTCGGGAGTGCAGAACTCTATAACTCAAGCACAATATTGAAAAAACGAAATCATTTCACCATTTACAATGCCTTGCCACCTTATATTCATATTCGCGAGGAACAGAAACCTTTTTCTGACGGACAAATCACATTAGGAGTAGTTAGCCGTTTGGAACGGATTAAAGGGATGGATTTGGTTGTCCCCGCATTTGCCAAATTGAAAAAACAATATACGGACATTCGGCTATTAGTGGTGGGGGACGGTTCGCAAAGGAGTATAATGCAAGAACAGGCGATAGAACTGGGAGTGAATGATAGTGTTGAATGGATGGGACGACAGGAACAGTCTTGTCTGCAATCATTGTATGACCGGATTGATATTCTCTTAATGCCATCACGTAGTGAGGGATTTGGACTGACTGCTATTGAAGGTATGGCTCGCGGTTGCGTGGTAGTGGCTTCAGATACCGGAGGATTGCCGGAAGTTGTAAAAGATGGAGAAACAGGACTTTTGCATCAGGTAGAAGATGTCGAAGATATGACTGCCAAAATACAATCCTTATTGGAGAGCAGGATGAGGATTATCCAGCTTTCCCGAAATTCAGTTTCGTATGTATCACAATTCAGTTTTGCGAAATATGCCACGGCATTTTGTAACTTATACGAACGTATAAAACATATAAATTGATTTATCCGGATGTATCTATTGAATTATTTTTATTTCATTATTATCACAGGCTTTGGCATTAAGTTTCTGTTTCAGCGTGCAGGAAAAGTGCGCCACCCTTTAAATAAGGAGCAAATGCTTAGTTTCGATGGTCCGGAGTTGTTTTGGACGTTAACTTTCTCTACCGGCTTGTTAGCGCTTTCTGCTCCGGGAGCACTCGACTTGATGGCTATCCGGCTTTTAGTACTTGAAAGCCTTTGTTTGATAGGTTTGTTTGTGGTGAAACGGAAACCGGTATGGAGTGCGGTGAGTATTTTCTATTTGCTTTATATTGCTTGGTTACTGATAGGACTTTCTTATTCTCCTGCTCCTTCCTATGGCTTCCGGGTTATTCTGAAATATTTGTATCCATTATGTATTATGTTATTTGCTTCGGCTGTGGTACGTGACGGCGAAGTGTTTCTAAAAGCAGGATTGTGTGCTCGATGGGTAGCGGTAGTTTGCCTCATTTTTTTTATTGTACCGGGAATAAATATTCTTGTACCCGGTGTGTTCTGGTATAGTACCGCTTGTGCCATTCATTTCATTCCTATCTGTATATTTTCATTGGCACTCTATTTTTATGGAAGAAAGAATAAAAAAGACTTATTGTATGCTGTTATATTCGCTATGCCTTGTTTCCTATGGGTATTTCGTACTAGTATAATGGGAACTATATTAGCCGCAATGACATTCTTTTATTTTCGATACCGGATGAAATCTTTACCTATAATAATAGGAATTATGTTATTGTCGGTCATTGCAGTCTTCACTATTCCTAGCTTGAAAGAGAAAATGTTTAAGAATGGTGATGTGACAATAGAACAATTGCAAGAAGGGAAGATTAGTAAAGATAATATTAATAGTAATGCTCGATTTGCAATGTGGGAACATTTGCAAAATCGTTTTTATACAAATAAACAATTACAAGGGTCGGGTACGGGAAGTGTGCAGAATTATATGTACACTCATCGTATTTTTGGAGGCTTGAAAGTTCCACATAGTGATTATATACAAATGCTTTGTGACAATGGAATTATTGCTGTGGTCATTTATATATTAATCGGCATTACTCTGATAATTCATACATTATCGGTTTATAACCATACTTATTCATCTGTCGTTCAACTTTGTGCTATCACTGCGGGTAGTTCTATGGCAGGCTTATTACTAACATTATATTCAGATAATGTGGTGAATTATTCGATGGCAACCCTTTCTATGCCTTTTGGATTTTATGGAATGATGTTAGGACTAAACAAACAAGATAAATGATTTCAGTAGTAATACCTCTTTATAATAAAGCACATCAGATAGCCAATACATTATATTCTGTTTTGAAACAAACTTTCCGGAATTTTGAAATAGTAGTGGTAGATGATGGAAGCACAGATAACAGTGTACAGGAAGTAGAGAAAGTGAATGACATTCGTATTCGAATTATCCATCAAAAGAATGCGGGAGTATCTGCTGCACGCAACAAAGGTATTGAAGAAGCACGTTATAATTTAATAGCTTTCCTTGATGCGGATGATGAATGGAAACCTGAATATTTGGAAACCCAATACAATTTATTTTTGAAATATCCACAGTGTAATGTGTATGCTTGTGGATATGAATTTTGTAATTCTAATGGAACTGTATCTAATACAATTATTCGTAAACTTCCGTTTCAGGAGGAAGACGGAGTGTTGACTAATTATTTTGAAGTGGCAAGTTGTTCGCACCCACCAATTTGCTCTATTTCAATAATGGTCAAAAAAGAAGCAATTCAAGCTATTGGTGGTTTCCCGGTGGGTATTAAATCTGGAGAAGATTTATTGACTTGGGCACGATTAGCTGTTCATAATGAAATAGCATATTCCAGAAAAATAATGGCTATATTCCACGTGGAGGGGTATAATGTTTCGGAAAAGCCAAAGCGGATACCGGCAGAACAAGACTTGGTGGGAAATGAGTTGTCCGCCTTGTGGTACCTTTATCATCCGTCTTATATGAAACAATATATTTCTCATTGGCACAAAATGCGTAGTTCCATTTATATGCGGCTCAATATGAGAAGAAAGAGTATGAATGAGGCTCTGAAAGGATTGAAATACTCTCCCTTGAATTATAAACTTTATCTATATATATTGTTGGATTTATTGCCAACTAAAATTAGACCTTTTTAAAAATGCCTGCACCTATTGTAATTTTTGCCTTTAACCGTCCCGAAGCTTTATTAAAACTTAAAGAAACATTAGAAAGAAATACGCTTTATGAAGAATCGGAAAAGTATGTTTTTGTAGATGGAGCACGTAATGAAGGAGAATGTGCCAAAGTGGAGGAAGTTGTCTCTATAGCTCGGAAAATAACTTCAAATGTCACAGTGGCAGAAAAAAATAAAGGACTGGGAAGTTCTATCATCGAAGGAGTAACCACAGTAATTAATCAATATCATAAAGTAATTGTTCTTGAAGATGATCTGATATGTTCTGAAAATTTTCTGTCATACATGAATCAGGCACTTGATTTTTATCAGAATAATTCACGGATTTTCTCTATTTGCGGGTATGGGTTGAAGATAAAACGTCCAATGGGATATATTGGAGACGTTTATTTGTCCGGTCGCTCTTCTTCGTGGGGATGGGGCACTTGGAAAGACCGATGGGAACAAGTGGATTGGGAAATGAAGGACTGGAAAGAATTGAGCTCAAACAGGAAAATGCAGAAAGCATTCAATAAAAATGGCAGTGATATGTTTACCATGTTGAAAGGATATATGGAAGGAAGAAACCGTTCATGGGCAATACGTTTCTGTTATAGTCAATTTAAGTTGGGTAAATATTCTGTTCATCCTTTTCTTTCTAAAATAGACAATAAAGGTTTTGGAGAGGATGCAACAAATTGCAGACAGACTTATTCGCGATTTAAGGTAAATATAGATAAAGAACTTAGTAATAATTTTTCTTTTGATAAGAATATTGTACCGAACAGTGATATTGAGCGACAATGTCGTAAGTATCATTCCATATTGATAAGACTATATAGTAAAATACGAAGAATGTTACATATATAAATAAATGGAAACAAATAAATGTCAGCTGTCAATTGTGATTCCTGTCTTTAATGGAAGTAACGAGATAAATATTTGTCTTGACAGTATTTATTCGCAAGGAATGTCACCGGAACAATTTGAGGTAATATGCGTGGACGATTGTTCTTCTGATTCCACTGTTGAAGTAATTGAAGACTATGCAAATCGGATGCAGCCTGGAAATCTAAAAATTATCCGTCATAATGTTAATAAACGTCAAGGGGGGGAGAAATACAGGTATTGAAAAAGCAATTGGTACATATATCTTATTTCTTGATCATGATGATTACTTTAAAGTTGGTAGTTTGTTGCAATTAGTGAGAATAGCGGAAATAAATACGGGAGTCGATATTGTGATGTTTGATTTTGAAGCCTTCACCAATGGTATAATAAGTCAGAAAAGCCACTACCTGCACAATGATACAAAGGAGATGAAAGGACGAGAGTTTTTGCAATCTCAAGAAATTCCGTGGGTACCGTGGTGTTATTTGTATCGGAGGGATTTCCTAAACGAACATTGTTTACGTTTTGAAGAGAATATTCGTTTTGAAGATGCAGATTTTGTAATGAAGTGCACGATTCTTGCCCAACGTATGTTTTTTGTTCCTTTAATAGTAGTAGGGCATACTTATTCTGATAGTCAAACTACGGCAGTAGGAAACAACGTTGGGAAAATTATTGATTTATTCCGTTTGTCAGATAGGATAAAAAAGATTGCAATGGAAGAAATGCTAGTCGACAAAGAATGCTCTAATGCAATTTTGGCACATCATCTTTTTAGGCATAAATATGATATTATGAGATATTTATGGCGGATTCCGTTCTCTCAAATGGTTTATATTCTCCGTCATTACAGAGCGTATGTACCCAATAATAATAAATGGCTGACTTTTAGTGCCCGCTATCCGTTGATATTTGCTATTGTTCTGCAATTGTTGAAACCGCTCTTTCCGTTAATGAGAAAAATATATCTATCGTCTAAATAAATAAAAACATGAATATAGCAATCGTAGGAACCGGTTATGTCGGTTTGGTTTCCGGCACGTGCTTTGCCGAGATGGGAGTGAATGTGACGTGCGTTGATGTTAATAATGAGAAAATAGAAAAGCTGAAGAAAGGGGAGATTCCCATCTATGAACCCGGATTGGAAGAAATGGTATTGCGTAACCATCGGGAAGGCAGACTGAAGTTTACAACAGACATTACTACGTGTCTGGATGATGTAGAACTTGTATTTAGTGCCGTAGGAACTCCACCGGATGAGGATGGCAGTGCAGATTTGACGTATGTACTCGAAGTAGCCCGGACTGTGGGACGCAACATGAACAAATACCTGGTATTGGTAACAAAATCTACCGTTCCGGTAGGAACGGCACAGAAAGTAAGAGCGGTCATTCAAGAAGAACTGGATAAACGGGGAGTGCAGATTCCGTTTGATGTGGCTTCCAACCCCGAGTTTCTGAAAGAGGGAGCAGCTATTAAAGATTTTATGAGTCCCGATCGTGTAGTGGTAGGAGTCGATTCTGAACGTTCGAAGGAGCTGATGACTAAATTGTACCGTCCATTCTTGTTGAATAATTTTCGGGTTATTTTTACGGATATTCCATCAGCGGAAATGATAAAGTATGCGGCCAATTCAATGCTTGCCACTCGTATCAGTTTTATGAATGATATTGCTAATCTTTGCGAATTGGTAGGTGCGGATGTCAACATGGTACGAAAGGGCATTGGAAGCGATAGCCGTATAGGAAGCAAGTTTCTTTATCCAGGTTGTGGCTATGGAGGTTCATGTTTCCCGAAAGATGTGAAAGCGTTGGTGAAAACAGCAGAAAAGAAAGGCTATGTAATGAAGGTGCTGAAAGCTGTGGAAGAAGTGAATGAGCACCAGAAAGAACTCCTTTTTCATAAGCTTGAGAAATATTATGGAGGTGCGTTGAAAGGAAAGACGATTGCTATCTGGGGATTAGCCTTTAAACCCGAAACGGATGATATGCGGGAAGCTACCTCTTTAGTAATTATCCGTCTGTTGAAAGATGCAGGTTGCAAAATACGTGTGTATGATCCGGTAGCAATGGATGAATGTCATCGGCGTATAGGGAATGATGTGGAGTATGCTGTCGATATGTACGATGCGGTGTTGAATGCTGACGCTTTACTACTGTTGACGGAATGGAAACCTTTCCGTTTACCGAGCTGGGGAGTGTTACAAAAGTCTATGAACCGGTCTGTTATTATAGATGGACGAAACATTTATGATGGCAAAGAATTGAGGCAATTAGGCTTTGATTATTACTGTATTGGTCAATAGAGATGAAAATTCTTCTCGTCCACAACAACTACGGTAAATATAGCGGTGAAGAGGCTGTGGTTGATAAAATGGCTTCAACGTTCCGTGAGCATGGACACGAAGTGTGTTTCTATCGCTTAACCACAGAAAGGAGTCGTGAGAGTTTATCCGGAAAGATAAAAGGTTTCCTTTGTGGCATTTATTCCCCATCAGGGGTGAAGGGCTTGCGGGAGATATTGGAACGGGAAAAGCCGGATGTTGTGAATGTACACAATCTTTATCCTTTCATTAGCCCTGCCGCTTTATTTGAATGTAAGAAGGCGAAAGTACCGGTAGTAATGACGGTTCACAATTTCCGTTTAATTTGTCCGACGGGGCTATTTATGCGTAATGGCAAGCCTTGTGAGGTTTGTCTACAAAAGAGAAATGAGTGGAGCTGTATCCGATATAACTGTGAGCATTCCTATCTCAAATCTGTGGGATATACGTTACGAAATGTATACGCTCGCTGGACGGGGGCATATAAAGATAATGTAAATACATTTGCTTGTATTACGGAGTTTCAGGAAGAGAAACTGATGGAAGCCGGATTTGATAAAAACAAAATAGTTGTGATTCCCAATTCGATAGATGCACCATCGGGGTATGAAGCAACATTGGGAAGCTACATAGCATATATCGGCAGGTTAAGTTACGAAAAGGGATATGACTTGTTGGTGGAAACAGCTCGCAAACATCCGGAAATTCAATTCTGTTTAGCAGGGGCAAAGAGAGAAGATACTAATATCGCTTTCCCTGAGAACGTGCGATTAATGGGGTATTTGAAGGGGAAGGAGTTAGAATCTTTTATAAAGAACGCCCGTCTGGTGGTGATACCGAGTAGATGTTATGAAGGTTTTCCTATGGCTATTTTGGAGGCGGCACAGTTTGGCAAACCTTGTATCGGTCCCGATCATGGTGGATTTACTGAAATTATAGGCAAAGGAGAGAGTGCTATCGGACGATTGTTTGAACCGAATAATCTGAATGACTTGGAAAAACAAGTCCTGACTTTGTGGAATCAACCTGTATTAACAGAGGAACTTGGACGTAAAGCCTATGAAAAGCTCCGGAAAGAATACTCATCGGAAGTCGTTTATAGGAAATGGGATGAATTGTTTACTAAGATACTTTATGGATAATATGCCCTTAGATTTAGATATTAGTGAGCTTTTGCCAATGGATATACACGAATGGGATAATTTGCGTAATACTCCATTGCCTTATTGTTTTTCTGACGAAGAATTTGAAAAAGAAATTGAAGAATCAGAAAAGAGTGGATGGGCAGAAGACAATGATGTGAATACATTTATAATTAAGTGGAAGAACTTAAAATAAAATCCCTAATAAATCAATGAATAATGAAAATGAAAACACAAACCTCTGTAACTTTGAGGGGGGGGGACAAAAAGCGTGCCAAACTACGTATTCTTGGTCTTGATATTATTAGAAGTCTGGCAATCTTATTTGTAATAGCCGGACACTTTTTTGTCTTACATACTCCGTTTCGCTCTACTAATTTTGAAGGCTTATCCTTGTTCCTACAAGCAGGGCTTATCCCTTTGTTTCAAACGGGAGTTCCATTGTTCATCATGCTGACCGGATACCTGAATACAAATAAAATATCAGAGAAAAAATACTATCGGGGAATATGGAAGGTGCTGATTGCCTACGTTTTCTTTTCAATATTGACCCTTGTTTTTAGAAAATATTATTTGCATGAGGATCTTTCATTATTCAAATCAGGACTCAAGATTCTTGATTTCTCGGCAATCCCTTATGCGTGGTATATTGAGATGTGGATTGGTCTATTTCTTTTCACTCCATTTTTAAATCTTTTATATAAGGCTATTCCCACTCAAAAACAGAAAATGGTGTGGATAGGGATATTGTTTGCGATGACAGCTATTCCTGATTTGTTTAATCGTTATGGCTTTCATCTGGTTCCCGGATTCTGGCAGACTTGTTATCCTTTGATGTTTTTCTTTATTGGGAGTTATGTAAAAGAATATCAGCCTAAAATTAATCCATTATATGGATGGGGAATAATTATAATATGTTGTTTGATTAATCCCGTCTTCAATATATTGTTCGTCCATAATCGTCCGTTGATTCATATAGCGGGAAATCCTTCCGGTATGTTTGGGACCATCATAGCCGTTATCTTCTTTTTGTTAGTTTATCAGCGGGATATTCAAGTTCCGTTGATGAGGAAAATATTTACCAAAGTTTCTTTATTGTCACTGGACGTTTATTTGTGTTGTTATATATTCGATGCAATTTATTATCCGTGGTTTAAGGAACATTATTTTATCAACCAGTCTCAATTCGGAATGTTCTTTTTTGTGATTGTTCCTTTGGTATTTATTTCATCGTTGGTTTTGGCGCAAATAAAAGAATGGCTGTTTAAAATATCCGAATCCCATACATCAAGAAAACGGATTGCTTATCGGTGAATACCTATGGGATATACGTAACTATATACTTTTTTCTTTATGGAAAAATACTTCAACATCAATTACGAATTTGACAAACAAAGCGTTTTCTCTTCCATCGACCGCCAACTGCAAACTTCCTCTCCCGGCTACATCTGTGTGGCGGACGGGGTTATACTGAACACGGCCAACAGGAAGCCGGACTATCTGGAAGTGGTGAACGGCAGTATGTTCTCTATTTGCGACAGCAGTTATGTGCCGCTTTATCTGCGCTGGCTCTATGGAATTGAGCGGAAGCAGTATTGCGGAAGTGAAATCTTTATGGACATCATCCGGCAGAAAAAGTACCGGATGTTTTTCATGGGGACTTCACAGGGCACTTTGCAAGGGCTTAGCTATCATCTTTCACAGATTGACGAACGTATCAATGGGATGACTTTTTATGAACTTCCGTTTTGTAATGTAGAAGACTTCGATTATCCCGGAATTGCACGGATGATAGATGAAGATGGTGCGGACATCATCTGGGTGGCTCTGGGTGCTCCGAAACAGGAGATATTCATGAGCCGTCTGAAGCCTTATCTGAAAAGGGGAGTGATGATTGCCGTCGGAGCCGCCTTTAAGTTTTATAGCGGGACGGATGTGAAGCGCGCTCCCCATTGGATGGTTAAGATGCATCTTGAATTTGTCTATCGTATCTTTAGTGAACCTAAGAAACAGTTGAAACGCTGCGGATGGATTGTATATACACTTCCCGGATTGTTGTATCGGGAATGGAGAAAAAAGAAACTTGCTACCAATTTCATTCGATAATCACCCAACACCCTGATTTATTACTCCCTTCACGCCTTATATAACCTGCGTCACGAAGTTCCTTGATTTTCTTTTCAATAGCACGACGTGTCACAGAAAGAGTGTCAGCTATTTCGTCAAGTGTTATGCTTGAGTTATGACGAATCAACTCAATAATTTGTCCCGAACTTATCCCGAATTTAACCCGAACTTTATCCCGAACTTCAGAGTATTCGCTCTGGGGCAGGGGACTTCCTTGATGATTTTTTAAAGCATCCAGAATCTCTTGCAGCATAAAGTCAATGAAAGGTCCGGAATTGGCTGCTGCTGTGCTGGCTTGAATAGCGTTATAATAAGCCTCTTGGTTGGCATACACCATATTTTCCACAGGGAGATGTTCAAATAGAGGGTGTAATTTCCCTAATATGAGTGATTGCCATAATCTGCCGGTTCTTCCATTACCATCACTAAATGGATGTATAAACTCAAATTCATAATGGAATACACAACTGCGAATGAGCAAATGATCTTTTGCCTCTTTAAGCCATTCGAACAAATTGATTATCAATTCCGGAACTCTATTGGCAGGAGGCGCCATATGGACCAATCCTTTCTCAGAGAATACACCAACGCCACCACGTCGGAATCTGCCTGCATCATCGGTAAGCGCCATCATCATCGTACCATGTGCTTTTAATAAATCGTCTACACTGAATGGATTCAAGCTGCTATATAACTCATACGTCTTTATCGCATTCTTTACCTCTTGAATCTGGCGTAGTGGCGCTATAACAGTCTTGCCTTCTATGATATCCTTCACTTCATCTTCGGATAAAGTATTTCCTTCTATGGCCAACGAACTGTGAATTGTTCTTATCCGATTAGCTTTTCGCAATTTCATCGCATCACTCTGTTCCAAACGGATGGCATAACGTTCTATCTGTCCGGATATTTCCGCAATCAGATTAATGGCATGAGCAGATATGGTGAAAGGAGGTGTATACATATATCAGTTGAATGATTCGGTTCATAATAGATGGAACAAAAATACGAAAAAATATCAGTTTATACAAAATAAAAAGGCGGTTCATCCATCCGAACTGCCTTTATTATCCACATACCTCTTATTTTAAGAGGAACCGCTATTCCTACAAATCTTCATACTCTTTCCTCGCATCGAAGCATGGGCACGCTTTATGAACATTCGCGCTCAACTGATAATGCCCTACAATCTTAGCTTCGGGATACAGTCCTTTCAACTCACCCAATACCCGGCGGAGCGTTTCTTTTTGCGAAGCGGTTCTGGTATCCGTCGGCTTACCCAATTCATCCAGTCCACCTTCATAGCAAATCGATAAACTGTGCAGGTTGAATCCGAGCGCGTGTGCGCCAATCTCACTCATTGGGCGGGTGTGATGCAGCGCGCCATCCTTCGTCACATAAAAATGATACCCGATACATTTGAAGCCACGTTTCAGATGGCATTGGAGCAACTGCTCCTCCGTGAAGGGAATATTCGCACGGGTAGCACTGCAATGCACAACGATATACAGAATGCTGCGCGGCACATATTCCTCCTTCAACGAGAACTCTTTCAACTCTTTCATTCGATCCGGCCGTTTAGATATGTCCCATACAAGACGTTACACCCAGAGCAGATACGATTGAAGTAGCTACTGTAATAATGATCTGTAAAATTTGTTTCCAAATAGACTTTTTCATAATTCTTGAATTTTTAAATTAATACCACCAAACATCCTAGATCTTATTCTGCCGGATCCGGAGCTTCTCCATTATTGCCGTCGTCCGGGTTTCCACTGCCACCGTTTCCGCCATTCGGCTTCCCGTCCGGATCGGGGACAACCGCTTCATCGCTTTCCCCTTTTTTGACTAGCGTATACTTCATCGCCTTACACATATCCAGCAGCATATTGCCCGGACGGAAGCGGACACGCGAGGTCTTGATACAGGTGGCCGCCTTAAATTTCTCTGCCGTTTCCGTTGCATTGCCGGTGGCAATCGTTACACGGAAACTGCCCATATCGCCCAGAAGGACAATATTACCCAACGCCAACTGATTCTTCATCTCCAGCAAAAACTCCGTAATGCAACCCTTTAACTCACCGATAGAATAGGAGGAACGCTCCGACACACGGCTGATTACCTCGTCCGTATCCACTCTGCGGTTGCTGCGTGCCATCGCATAAAACTTAGCTGCTTCTTGTGGTTTCAACGGATTCTTACGCTCTACCACTACATACTTCTGTGCCATAAATCTAATTTTTTAATTGATAATTTTTAATTGTTCTGTAATCGATTACACTGCAAAGATACCACATCCGAAAGGGGGAGTGGACGACACCGAACGACACTGAACGATGGTTATTGTTTTTGACTGAACATTTGCTTCATTGCATAAAAAAGAGTACCTTTATAGCATTAACCAAAGAATAACTCAATAGAAAATGGAAGAAGAAAAATTTCGTGTGAGATGTTACGATAAGAATGAGTTGGCGAAGATGTATTTCCCCAAGCTGAGCGATCATGTGTCTGTGGCGAAACTCCGCCGTTGGATGCGCAACTGTACCCCTCTGATGGAAGAGCTCGCAACGGGAGATTTTCATCCCAAACTGAAAATGTTCAGCGCACGGGAAGTACGCCTGATCGCGCGCTATCTGGGCGAGCCGGATGGATATGTACCGGCACAGGGACATCCGGACATCAATTGACTGCATTTTCAGAATAAAACGACTGCTTCTTCCGGATAAGACAACGGTACTTCCCGAACGATACGACCGCTCTTTTCACTTGAAAGGAGCGGTCGATTTGTTAGATAAATACGGTTGATTTCATGCAGGCAACCGCTCGATCAGACACAAAGATACGGTCGTTTGCGCATAGTCGATTTCCCGGCTGGCCGACACCTAACGGGTGGTATTTTTCTTCATCCATTCCAAGTCGGGCTCGTAATCCACCAGCTTCGTCATACTCTTGTCGTGGCGGAAGTAAATCTCACCGGTAGGTCCGTTACGATGTTTGGCAATATCGATTACTCCCAATCCTTCAGTCGGGTAACCGCTTCTACGGTCTGTCTCACGACCGGACAGGCTGGGACGGGAAAGCATCAGTACGAGGTCGGCGTCCTGTTCGTTGATCCTGTCTACCATCTGCTGCATCTGCTTTTCGCGCTTCTGCCTGTTAATATCCATCATATGCCATGTGAGATTGTGTCTGCTGTCTGTTTTTTCATCTCTTTGTGTATTGAAACCCTCTGTCATCTGCCCAGTCCCTTTTATCGAAATAATTTTTTCCAGATCGTCCGAAACGGATGCTTTGCTTTATCCCGGAACATCACAAATTCATTTGCCCTCTTTTCCAGCTGTCTGATTCTTTTTTCCTGCTGGTTTATTTTCTGACGCTGAATTTCATTCTTCTGAGATCCATAGTAACTGCTGCAAAGAACTGAATAATTTCTTCCTGCATTTTTTCATTTTGCGGATTCCATTTCGGTAAATCTTTAACTTCATTCGAAAACAAAGGCTGTCCATCCCCGATATACTCCCTGGCTATCCGTTCATTTTCCGTCTCATACTTTTTCAGAAACTGCTGCAATTCCTCTTTTGCAAGCATTTCTGTGTGATCCTTCTGAATATAGTTTTCTGAGATCTTTTTTAAGAATTTTCCCATGTAAGAAATTTCCTTCATGGTGAAACTTTCTTCCTGATTTAATATTCTCTTGATCTCCGTTGTATTCTTGTCCAGAGATAAATTTGCATTTTTTTCAAGTTCGTGAAACTCCGGTGTCACATCAATTCCTATTTCATGCATAAAATCATGAATAATTGAACCATCTCTCCAGCTTTCCACATCGAATCTTCGCACAATCAGGTTTTCTTTTCCAATCACTTCTGCGATCCCATCCAGTATTTTCCCATACTGGTATATATCTTTTTCCTTTTTTTGTGTTAGTTCAAAGTATTCATCGCAGGATAATACTGCATCACTCGTTGATTTCTGCTTAACTCTCTGATTCCAACGGGACAACAAAAATTTATCCTGTCTGCGAAGATAAACAATTACCTTGATCTGATACCCTTGTTTATCTGCCTCTTTTTTCAAATCACAAAGCAGCGATTTCTTCAAATAACATAAACAATACCAGATAGACTCATCGGTCAATATCACATTATCATAATTTTGAAAAGCGTCCCTGACCTGCTGTAATCCTTCTTCCAAATACGTTTTTTCTTTTTCTTTATCTCTGATTCCTTCTCCATTACGGACTCTTCCAGACAAAAAATGAGCATTTCTTCTTGCATTTACCCTTGGATATATATGTGTGGATTCCGGGAAAAAATATCCATGCTTTTGTAAAACATCCCAGTTCTCTGCTAAAAATTTCTGTATGGATGATGTTGCTGTTTTTGGAGTTCCTATATGTAGATATAAAGTTTTCATTTTCACATCCTTTCTGTCATTACTTTATTAACAAGTTTATCATATATTTTTTTCCTTGAATGAACCTTGAAAACAATTCATTTTTTTTGTTTTTGCTCTTATATAAAGACTGACATGTATTTTCTCTCACTTGTGATACATACACAAATTTTAATTGCAAGATTTCCAGAATCCGCTATAATAAATCTCAAATACAACAATAATTATTCTGATTTAGCAAAGGGGATTCCAATTGAAAATATTGATAATTGAAGACTCCGTCCGGCTTGCGGATACCATTGCAGAAGCTTTGCAAAACGAAAACTATGTGGTAGATACCGCAAATGATGGACAGCTCGGCTATGAACATGCCTCCACCGGCATTTATGATATGGTTATCTTAGATCTCATGCTTCCGGGAGTGGATGGATTTGAAATCTGCAGGGAAATCAGGAATCAGAAAAATACCCCGATTATTATGGTTTCTGCAAAGAAAGATGATATTGATAAAATCCGCGGCCTTGGGCTTGGGGCAGATGATTACATGACAAAGCCTTTTAGCCCAAGCGAACTTGTGGCAAGGGTGAAAGCGCATCTGGCAAGATATGAGCGCCTCATTGGTACAGGTGTCCAGGAAAATGATGTTATTGAAATCCGTGGACTGAAAATTGATAAAACTGCCAGAAGAGTGTGGATTAATGGGGAAGAAAAGAACTTTACCACCAAGGAATTTGACCTTCTGACTTTCCTGGCGCAGAATCCTAACAGGGTGTTTACCAAAGATGAACTGTTCAAAGAAATATGGGCAATGGAATCTATTGGAGATATTGCTACGGTTACTGTGCATATTAAGAAGATTCGGGAGAAAATTGAGTTCAACACAGCGAAGCCTCAGTATATTGAGACAATCTGGGGAGTTGGATATCGGTTTAAGGTGTGAGAGTATACAGAGATTTTGGAGTTTAAAGTGGGCTGTTGTATCGAAGTGTAGTTGGGTGCAACAGCCTTTGTTATTAAAAAAAATAAGGAACCAATGCGGGCATCAGTTCCTCGGAAAAACGTTCAAGTTTTTTGATCTACAATGTTATTATATGTAGCTAAGATTAAAATGTCAACAAGTTTGTATGTATAGGTCAGGGTATGTGAGCTTATTTTCTGTATTTGTTGCAAAATGTAGTAATTATTTTATTTGTAAAATGGTAGCACTCCTTGATGTTTATATTTTTTTCAAAGTATTCTTTATGTTGAGGCATTCTTTTGTGAAACAACCAATTTAACTGTTTAATACCATATTGCTTAATGCCACAGCTTTTTATTACGTTTAGGTATACATAGACCAAGATGATGAAGTCATGGACTACAGGATTCTTCATCCATGTTGTTCTGCTTTTTTCAGATATTGTTTTAATTTTTGAGATTTCAAATAAAATATCTTTATTCTTGTGAAGAACTACATTATAGGGTGCTTTGAGGCTATTAAGTAAACAATTATTGTGTGCTGCGGCATTTCTTAGAAATTTTATTGACCATAGATAACTGCTAAAATTATTTTTTGACGGATATTTTGAATAATATAGCTGATATAGGTCAATAAAGTGTCCAAAAGAGAGTACCTCTACAATTTCCCAGAGAGCATAGTTGTCATCTTCGTCTAAACGTTTTTGAATTAAAATTTAAATATTTTCAATTGCTTTTATAGAAGGTATTGAAGTCTTTACATTGAAAAGTCTCATATTCATTTACGCCAAAACATAAATATACCGTTGTTCATAGTCTTTCATACCCTGCAGATACATACCCTGCTGCATTAAATGTTCTGCCTGATTCAGAAACTCTTCTGAAATGATTTCCCCAGGCGCTAAAAGCGGGATTCCGGGGGGATACAAGTAAGCATATTCCGCAGAAACTCTGCCGCAGCTTTCTTTTAGAGGGATAGCTTCCGAAGACCCCTCTACTGCCTGCCAGATAGCACATTTCTGTTGATTTTGTGCTGCAAATTCGGTATTGGTAAACTTATACATAGGTGTCTTTGCCTTTTTTGCATAAAAATTTTCGTCTATTTCCAGCAGCGCGTTTACCAGCCTGTCAAATCCTTCCTGGCTGTCCATAACACTTGTGAGCGCCAACACATATTGTTCTGCTTCCATTTCCATTTCCAGATGATATTTTGTTCTCAGAATTTCATGAAGTTGTGGACCATTGACAGGCGCATCTACTGTTGAGATGACAAATTTGGATAAATCTATATCAAAAATGTTCCCTTGTTTTTTGAAATCTCTATCTGTCAAATGCAGAGTTTTCATAGCAGATAACTGCTTTCTTGCTTTTTTCATACGCAGAGAAAAAAGTTCAAATTGTTCTGCGCCCTGTTCTTCTAAGAAGCGCAGGCAATAGGAAATTCCTCCCATTAAAAGATAGGAAGGACTGCTGGTTTCGTAAATACCAAGAAATTCTTCCAGTTTTTCAGTGGAGACTCTGTTGCCTTTTTGGTGAAGCAGAGCAGTTTGTGTCATAGCTGGTAATGTTTTATGTAAACTATGTATAACTACGTCAGCACCCAGTTCAAGGGCTGATATCGGAAAAGCCTGGTGGAAAGCAAAATGGGCGCCGTGTGCTTCGTCTACAATCAGTGGTATTTCATAGCGGTGTACAATTTCAGCAATCCTGGCTATATCTGATACAATCCCGTCATAGCTTGGAGAGGTGATTACAACAGCTTCTATGTCTTGATGTTCCAGGAGGGATTTTTCAACATTTTCCGGCGAGATACCGCCGTTTAATCCACAAAAAGATTCATAAGATG